>Ga0310810_10008484_pt1 | contig 11828 bp, 13 predicted proteins | sample NCmetagenome_FD_207641 | JGI IMG/M metagenome (GOLD analysis project Ga0310810, IMG submission 207641) | Soil microbial communities from experimental microcosm in Duke University, North Carolina, United States - NC | ecosystem: Engineered > Artificial ecosystem > Soil microcosm > Unclassified ...
GGTTGCGGCCGCGCCTGTCGGGGCGGCTCGGGCGCGGCCGGAGCCGGCGGGGTGGGAGCGGGCGTGACGGTGGGCGCGGCGGCGGCCACGGCCGGGGCCGGCGCGACCGGGGCGGGCGCGCTCGGCGCCACGCTCGCGACGGGCGGCGGCGGTGTAGCGGGCGCGCTCGCGACGGGCGGCGGCGTGACGGGCGCGCTGGCCACCGCCGGTGGCGCCGTGGCGGGGGTGCTGGCCGTTGACGTGGTCGGCGGGCGCGCGGCGGGGGGCGTCGGCGGAGTCGCCGCGGGCGGCGCGCTCGCGATCGCGGGCGCTGGGGCCACTGCGGGCGGAGTCGTGGCCGGCGGCCGAGCAGGCGGCGCAGCGGGGACGGCCGGGGCCGCCGCGGTCACGGCGGGCGCCGGCTTGTCGTAGAAGAGCACGCGCCCTTGCTGCCGCATCGCGCCGGAGGAGTCGGTGGCGGTGACGATGAGCGTGTTCTCGCCCTCGATGAGCTTGAGCGGCATGCTCAGCGCCACGTCCTTGCCGGGCGTGCCCGGCTGCTCCTGCTCCGCGATCTCGGCGCCGTTCAGGGTGACCGCGATCCGGAGCGGGCCCGTGCCGCCGGTCACCTTGCCGGTCAGGGTCACCCGGTCGGTCGCCACGTGGCCCTTGTCCTTCGGGTCGATGAGGACGACGCCCAGCGGCGTCGGGCCGGGCCGATCGAGCGCGATCGCCTGGAACGCGAGACCGCCCAGCTCGCCCCCGTCGGCCCGCACGAGCTGCTGGGCGGCGGGGGCGTACCAGAACGCGAGCTCGATCCGTCGCGACGGCGGGGACGCGGCCAGGAAGCGCGGCTCCAGCACCTGCGCGATGCGGTAGGCCTTGAAGACGCCGGCTGGTACGCGCACGTCCTCGTAGGCCTCGACGCGCCAGCTGAGCCGGACGAGGCTCTGACCGTACTGCGGGTCCGCGGTCTTGAGGGTGAGCCAGCTCACCCCCCACTGGCCCACCTCGAGCGGCCAGGTGAGCGCAGGCGGCGGCTCCAACTCCAGCAAGGTCTTGCCGCCGCGGACGATCTTCGCCACACCGAGGTCCCGGGTGAGGTGGACTTCCCGGCCGCCTTCGGCCGCGAAGACGTATCGGGCGTTCTCGATCCGGAGCAGGTCGTAGGCGCCGTCGCTCCGGATCCACCGCTCGCCGACCGCATAGCTCGGTCGCTCGGCCCGGGGGGCCTGGGCCCACGCGGGCGCGATCGCGCCCGCGAGCAGCACGAGGGTCAAGATCGCGATCGAGATGGTGTCCTTACTCCGTTGCGCCCACAGGAGGGGAATCGGGCTTGTCTCCGGTCTTCCTTGGCCGGCCGGTGCACGCATGGCGCTCCGCGTTCCACTAGAGACTAAGCCCATGCCGCCGGAGTGTCAACGAACCGGAAAGGGGGAATATCCTTGACTCGCCGGGGCTCCTGGACCAAGGTAAGGGGCGCTTTTCGAGGACGGTCCAGGGAGGGAGCCCATGCACGTGATGCCCAACGCTCGATCCGCCCGGCTCGCGCTGATCGCGGGCGCGCTCGCCGCGCTCGGCGGCTGCGCCGAGATGCAGGGTAAGGAGGCCGAGGAGCCCGAGCGCTCGCGCGTGTTCGTGGCCAACGAGAGCTCGAACTCGGTGACGGTGGTCGACGGCGACAGCTTCCAGGTCGTCGGCACGGTGGATGCGCGCAACCACGCGACGCACGACCTGGCCGTCTCGCGCGACGGCCGCTGGCTCTTCGCGACCAATCTCGCGTCGGGCCGGCTCTCCGCCATCAACACCAAGACGATGGAGACGGTCGCCTCGATCGCCACCGGCGACCGCGCGCACGTCGTCACCCTCACCAACGACAACCGGCAGGCGTGGGTGGCCAACATCGGCGACAACACGATCTCGATCGTGGACACCACCACGTTCCGCATCCTCGGCACCATCGCGGTGGGCAAGGGGCCGACCGGGCTCACGTTCTCGCGCGACGGCCGCTTCGCCTACGTGAGCAACCAGGGCGACAAGACGGTGGAGGTGATCGACACCGCCTCGCATCGGGTGCTGAAGGCGATCCCGGTGGGGACGAATCCCCACTTCCTCGTGCTGGGTCCCGACGGGCGCATCTGGGGCACCAATACCGGCGGCACCGACATCTACGTGATCGATCCGGCCACCCAGGACAAGGTGGCGTCGATGAACGTGGGGCCGTCACCCCAGCAGATCGCCTTCGGCTTCAAGGGCCTGCAGGGGCCCAACGCCTACGTGACGGTGGCCGGCCTGAACCGCGTGGTGGTGCTGAGCGCGGACCCGAGCAACCTGCGCATCCTCGAGCAGATCGACGTCGGCCAGCGGCCCAACGGCATCTCGGGGAACCGAGAGGGTACCCGGCTCTTCGTCGTGCACGAGATCTCGAACGACCTCAAGGTCATCGACACCGGCAGTAGCGCGGTGCTGGCCACGGTGCCGGTCGGGCGCAAGCCGATCCGCGTCGTGTTCCACGGGAACTGAGGGGCGCCGTGAGGTCTCGACTCGGCGGTCTGGTCCCGGCCGTGGCCCTCGCCGTGACGCTCGCCGGTCTGGGAGCCGCTCCGCGCTCGGCGGAGGCGCAGGGGCAGCCGGTGGGCACGGCCCAGAACGCGATCGGCACCCTGGTCATCGTGCGGACGGACGGGATCGAGCATCGGCTGCAGGGACGGGGCTCGCTCCCGCTCTTCGAGGGCGACGTGCTGCGCACCGAGCCCGCGAGCCAGGCCCTGATCCAGCTGCGGCCCGGCACGCCGGTCGCACTCAACGAGAAGACCACCATCAAGATCCTCTCGCGATGGGACAAGAACGCGGGGGCGTCCGGGACGATCCGCATCCTGCGGGTGAGCCGCGGAGAGGTCTGGGCCAAGGCGGGCTCGGGTGAGCGGCAGCTCGAAGTGGAGACGCCGGCCTCGGTGGCGGCGGGGCGCGACGCCGAGTTCGACCTGAAGGTGGCCGAGGACGCGCAGAGCGCGCTCACCGTGGTGCAGGGGACGGTCGAGTTCGGCACGCCCTTCGGGCAGTGCTCGGTCCGGAGCGGGACCGCGAGTATCGGGGCGCGCGGAGCGGCGTGCACCGCCCCTCAGCCGGCCAACCCGGCGGCGACGATCGGCTGGAAGCAGGCGGTGTCGCAGTGACCGGGGCGGGGGCTCAGCCGAAGATCAGGTAGAGCGCGAAGCCGAGCAGCCCGAGCCAGACCATGATCCCGATCGCGGCCGCCCGCTGGCCCTCGGGGGCCTTGCGCATCCGGCCGTGGCGCCGGACCCGCACGCTCGTCAGCACCATCAGCGCGACCGCGCCACCCAGGAACAGCAGGTCGACGAAACCGACGCCGTCTCCCATCTCGGTCTAGAGGACCCGGGCGCCGCTCACCGGGCCGGGACGGCGATCGGGGGACGCGCGACCTCCCGGACCGCCTCGATGCGCGCGCTGCGCTCGAGCTGGTCGGCGTCGAAGACGGTCTCGCGCTGATCCTGGGATCGGACCACGTAGGCGGGGCCGACGCCGTCCGGGAAGCCGTGGGCGCGCTCGAGCCTCACGACCACGCCCAGCGCGGCACCGTCCGACATGCGGCTGAGCGAATCCCCGGCGCGGAAGAAGAACGTCCAATCGCTCTGGCCCTTCGAGCGCGAGGTTCGCTCGGGAGCCGGAGTCGGGGCGGGGGTTGCCGCGGGCTCGGGGGCGACGGCGGCCTGCGGCACCGGGCGCGGCGGGGCGATCCGCTCCGATCGGCCGACGAGCAGCGTGAGCGCGACGACCACCACCAGGAGGCCGATCAGGACGCTGCCCAGCAGCTGGAACCGGAGCGAAGGCATGCCGCTCGATGGAGCAAGAAGGGGGCCAGCCCGGCGGTCGAGCAAGGACGGACACTTAAAGCGCACGGCTCCGGCGGCTCTGGCCAAGTCTTGGCACCGCCCTGACAAGCTCTGGACCCAGGCGGGCTCTCGGGGTCTCAACTGGCTGATTTTCCGCGGGCGCCCGGCTGGCTCACCTCTTGCTTTGTCAAGAGGGCATGCTGCTGACCGCGGTCCTCACGGTGGTGTTCGTCGGAGTGAGCTCGGCGATGCTCTGGCTCGCCATCGGAGCGGACTAGAGGGAGAATCGAGCATGGACATGCCGGTCGACGAAAAGATCTCGCTGGACGCGGTGATGAAGCGCGGCGCGCTCGTGTGCGTCGTGGCGCTTGGCGGAGTGGCGGTCGGGCTCGCGGTGTGGGCGCTCCGGCGCTGGCACGACGAGCGCGAGTACCAGGCGTGGCGGGCCTCGGTGAGCGCGGATCCGTATCGTCGCGACCGCAACGGCTACCCGGTCGGCGCCCAGCTCGGCTTCTCCCGCTCGCGCTAGCGCCCGTCGGCGCCCCGCCGCTCCCGCCCGGGAGCGGCGACTCCCGCTCGTCCCTCGCCTCTCCCACCTCTCCGGACCGGACGCGCGCCAGGCCGCCTCCATCGTGGGGTGGTTTCGCGCCTCGCTGTACGACAGCCCGATCTTCCTGTGCTACCTTTCGGTGGTGCCGTCGCTCGCGATCTTCCTGGTCAGCGTGGAGACGGACTTCTACGATCGCTACCGCGAGTACTACGGCGTCGCGACCAAGCACGGCACCCTGCGCCAGGTGCTCGAGGCCAAGCGGGCCATGGCCGAGTGCCTGCGCGACAGCCTGCGCCGGCTCCTGCTGGCCCAGGCGCCGGGCACGCTCCTGCTGATGGCGCTGGCCCCGTGGATCGCGGCCGGGCTCGGCCTCGACCGCCTCCAGGTGGCGATCCTCCGCTGCGGCCTGGTCGGCGCGGTGCTGCACGTGCACTGCCTGTTCGGCGGGATCGTGCTCCTCTACTTCGACCGGCGCCGCGCCGCCGCCGAGGTGGCCGCGGTCTTCCTGGTGGCGAACGGCGCGCTCACCGCTCTCACCCTCTTCGTGGGCCCGCGCGCGTACGGCCTCGGCTACCCGCTGGCCGCGCTCCTCGGCTGCGCCTGGGCCTACCGGCGCCTGGAAGAGACCCTGGCGGATCTCGAGTACCTGTCCTTCGCCGCCCAGCCCATGATGCCCGAGGCGCCGGCCGTCGAGTCGAGCCACCCCGCGTCCGCCTGATGCAGCCGCGCTCGGCCGGGGAGGCCGCGCTGGTGGCGGCGCTGCTGACCCTGCTCGCGGCCGCCGTCGTCTACCCGCTGCTCCAGGTCCTCTCGGTGGCCTTCCTCGACGGGGGCTGGCCCACCGCCCGCCCGCTGCTCGCGTTCTTCGCCCGTCCGCTGTTCCGCGAGGCGCTCGTCAACACGCTGCTGGCCGGCGTGCTGGCGGTGCTGATCGGGAGCGTCATCGCGGTGCCGCTCGCGGTCCTCACGGTCCGCTATCGCTTCCCGGGCCGCACCCTGATCGGCGTGCTCGGCGTCCTGCCCCTGGTGGTCCCGCCCTTCGTGGGCGCGGTCGCGTTCCAGCAGATCCTGGGGCGGAGCGGCACCGTGAACCAGCTCCTGCTCGAGCACGCGGGCGTGACGGTGCCGTTCATGGAGGGACTGCCGGGCGTGGTGCTGGTGCAAAGCCTCCACTATTTCCCGTTCATCCTGCTCAACACCGCGGCCGCGCTCGCCGGGCTCGATCGCTCGCTCGAGGAGGCGGCCCAGAACCTCGGCAGCTCGGGCTTGCGACTCTACCGCCGGGTGCTGCTGCCGCTCGCGCTGCCCGGCTACGCGGCGGGCGCGCTGCTGACCTTCATCCGGGTGATCGACGACCTCGGCACGCCGCTGATGCTCAACTACACGCGGCTGCTCGCGCCGCAGGCCTACGTCCGCGTGACCACCATCGGGCTCACCGACGTCGACGGCTACGTGATCTGCGTGATCCTGGTGGCGCTCTCGCTCGGCGCGCTCTGGCTGTCGAAGGGGGTGCTGGCCCGCGGCGAGTACGCCGCCCTCGGGCGGGGCGGGGAGGCCCCGCCGGTTTCCCTCGGCCCGCGCGGCACCGCGCGGGCCTGGCTCCTGGCCGCGCTGCTGCTGGGCCCCGCGCTCCTGCCCCACGCGGGCGTGCTGCTGCTGTCGGTCTCGCGGGTGTGGAGCCTCTCGCCTCTGCCGACCGTGTACACGCTCGGCAACTACGAGGAGGTCCTCGTGCGCTCCCCACAGTTCATCGCCAACACCCTGCGCTACGCCGGCCTGGCCGCGCTGGCCGACGTGGGCCTGGGGGCGGTGATCGCCTGGCTGCTGCTCCGCGGACGGGTCTCCGGGCGGTGGTGGCTCGACACGATCGCCACCATCCCGCTCGCCATCCCCGGGGTGGTGATCGCCATCGGCTTCCTGCGCGCGTTCGGCGGCTTCGTGGTGCCAGGGCTCGGCGATCCGCTCACCTCGACCTGGCTCGTGCTCGTCATCGTGTACGCGGTGCGGCGGCTGCCGTACGCGGTGCGTGGGGCCTACGCGGCGCTCCAGCAGCTGCCGCCGGCCCTCGAGGAGGCGGCGCAGGGCCTGGGGGCGAGCCGGCCGCGGACTTTCAAGCGGATTACCCTTCCGTTGATGACGCGCGGGCTGCTCGCCGGGGGCCTGCTCGCGTTCATCAGCTCGGCGGTGGATCTGTCGGCGACCATCCTGCTCGTGCCGCGGGTCGAGCTCGGCCCGCTCTCCTACGGCATCTACCTCTACATGCAGTCGGCGGTGGGGCGCGGCCCCGGCGCGGCGCTCGGCGTCGTCGCGATCGTGCTGGTGGCCGCGGGCACGTGGGCGGCGACGGCGCTGGCGCGGCGCTCCGGGGCCGCCCGGTTCCGGAGCTGACCCGGATGGCGACGCGGACGCGCGCGGAGTGGGTGCTGCCGGCCTCGATGCTGATCGGCACCTTCGCGTGGTCGTTCGTCTACGTGAGCCTGCCGTTTCACATCCAGAGGATGTCGACCCTCGACCCGGCGACGACCCTGCGCTGGACCGGGTGGATCCTGGGCATCAGCCCGCTGATCACCGTCGTCACCGCGCCGATCTCGGGCCGGCTCGGCGAGCACATCGATCCCAAGCGAGGCTTCATCGCGGTGCAGGCGTTCCAGGGGCTCGGCTTCCTCGGCATGGCCCTGGCCCACACGCTGCCCGAGATGCTCTTCGCCCGCATGCTGCTCGGCCTCATGGGCGCGGTGTCCACCTTCGCGTTCATCATGGTGGGGCGGTCGGGCGGGGACGTCCGGCGCCAGGTCTCCTACATCCAGTCCGGCATGACCCTCGGCCAGGTGCTGGGGCCGGCGGCGGGCGCGCTGGTGGCGGCGCGGGTGGGCTTCCGCCTCTCCTTCATCGTCGGCGCGTTCATGCTCTGGGGCTGCTCGGCGCTCGTGTCGTGGGGCGTGCCCGCGGGCCAGCCGCGGGACGCGGCGACCACGGGGACGCGCACCACGTCGCTCCGCGAGCTGGTGACGGTGTCGCTGGTGGTGCTCGCGGGCTCCACCCAGGTCTTCTTCCTGACCTCGATCCTGCCCCAGATCCTCCCGCCGCTCGGCGTCCCGCTCGAGTCCACCCTGGAGGTCGGCGGCTTCCTGATCTTCGTCACCGGCATCGCGGCCTCGCTCGGGGCGATGGCGGCGCCGCGCCTGGCCGACCTCATGGGCGACCGGCGCGCGGTGCTGTGGTTCCTGCTCGGTTCCTCGCTCTTCCTGGCCGCGCTCGGCGGGGCCGGTCACGTGTGGAGCTTCGGGGCGCTGCGCTTCCTGCAGGTGCTCTGCATCGCCCCGGTGTTCCCGCTCTCGGTGGCGGCCATCGCGCAGCGGGCCTCCGGGGAGGCGATCGGATTCGTCAACTCGGCGCGGATCGGGGCCGCCTTCGTCGGGCCGGTGCTGGCGACCACGCTGCTGTCGTCGATGCCGCCCGCCGCGGTGTACCTCGTGCTGGCCGGGCTCGGCCTGGCCGTCGTGCCGCTCGTGGCGCGGATGGATCGACGGTCGCGGCTCCGGATGCCGGGAAGAGGGGAGGTCTCGTGAGCGGAGAACGGCTGGTCCGCCTGTCGGAAGTGCGCATGGAGGGTGTGGGCAAGCGCTACGGCGAGCACTGGGCAGTGCGGGACGTCTCGCTCTCGATCCGTCCCGGTGAGTTCTACACGCTCCTCGGGCCGTCGGGCTGCGGCAAGACCACGCTGCTGCGCCTGCTCGCCGGGTTCATCACCCCGGACGAGGGACGCATCGTGGTGGACGACGAGGTCATCGACCCGGTGCCGCCGTGGAAGCGCAACCTGGGGATGGTCTTCCAGCACTACGCGCTCTGGCCCCACCTCTCGGTGTTCGAGAACGTGGCGTTCGGGCTCCGGGAGCGCGGCGTCTCGGGCGCGGCGCTCGCGGCGCGGGTCGCGGCGGCGCTCGCGCAGGTGGGCCTGACCGGCTTCGAGGCGCGCCGGCCGTCGCAGCTCTCGGGAGGCCAGCAGCAGCGGGTGGCGCTCGCCCGCACCCTGATCATCGAGCCGCGGCTGCTCCTGCTCGACGAGCCGCTCTCGAACCTGGACGCGGTGCTCCGGACGCAGATGCGGCTCGAGCTGGGCCGCCTGCACCGCGACGTCGGGATCACCACGCTCTACGTCACGCACGACCAGGCCGAGGCCCTGGCCCTGTCCACCCGCATCGCGGTGCTCTCCGAGGGCCGGATCGTCCAGGAGGGCAAGCCGGAGGAGATCTACTGGCGCCCACGGAGCCGCTTCGTGGCCGAGTTCGTGGGCGCGGCCAACCTCCTGCCGGTGCGGGTGACCGAGGTGCGCGACCTGGGCGTGGTGGTCGAGACCAGCGGCGGCTCGCGGGTGCCGGTCGCCTCGGGCGGCCATCCGTGGACCGCGGGGGCGAGCGGGCTGCTCTGCCTCCGGCCGGAGGCGCTACGCATCGAGGAGGCGGAGCGGGCGGCGGGCGGCATCCGCGGCAAGGTGTGCGGCCACGTGTTCGAGGGCTCGCGGCAGCTCTACGAGGTGGCGATTCCCGGCGGGACGGTGCGGGTGGAGATGCTGACCTCGGCCCAGCAGGGCCGCGGCTTCAAGCCGGGGGACGACGTCAAGATCGAGATCTCGCCCGAGACCTCGGTGCTGCTGCCGGCCGAGTCCTGACATGCTATCTTCGCCCCGGGAGACCAGGCCATGACCGACATCAGCCCCCAGGAGCTGAAGGCGCGGCTCGATCGCCACGACTCGCTCGTGCTGCTGGACGTTCGCGAGGACTGGGAGACCGCGCTCTGCCGGCTCGAGAACGCCACCCACATCCCGATCGAGGAGATCGAGTTCCGGACCGCGGAGCTGGACCAGTCCGAGGACATCGTCGTGTACTGCCACCACGGGGTGCGCAGCGCCGCGGTCGCCAACTTCCTCCGCCAGCAGGGCTTCAAGGCGGTCAACCTGCAGGGCGGTCTCGACCAGTGGGCGCGGTCCGTCGATCCCCGGATGAAGCGGTACTGATGGCGGACTTCGTCCGCGTCGCCCGCGAGGGCGCGTGCGCCTGGGTCACCCTCGACCGGCCGCCGCTCAACCTGATCGTGCCCGAGATGGTGGAGGGGATCCGGAGCGCGTTCGAGTCCTTGCGGCGGGACCCTGGCGTGCGGGCGGCGGTGATCACCGGGGCCGGACGCGCCACCACCGCGGGCATGCAGGTCCAGGTCCTGCGCGATCTCACCCCGGCCGGGGCGAAGGCCTTCATCGCGAGCCTGCACGAGGCGATCGCGCTGGTGCACGACGCGCCGTTCCCCACCGTGTGCATGGTGAATGGGGCCTGCCTCGGGGCGGGCTTCGAGCTGGCGATGGCGTGCGACCTGCGCACCGCCGCGACCGAGGCCGTCCTGGGCCTGCCCGAGATCCGCGTGGGCATCCCGTCGGTGATCGAGGCCGCGCTGCTGCCCGGCCTCGTGGGCCCGGGTCGGGCGGCCGAGATCTTGCTGACCGGCGAGAGCGTCACCGCGCGCCAGGCCCTCGACTGGGGCCTGGTCAACCGGGTGACCCCGGCCGCGGAGCTGCGCGCGGTCACCGCGGAGCTGGTCGGGCGCATCCTCGACTGCGCCCCCACCGCGGTGCGCCTGCAGAAGGAGTTGATCGTCCGGTGGCGCAACACCGACCAGCGAACCGCGGTGGAGTACGGGGTGAACGCCTTCGCCCAGTCGTTCGTCACCGGCGAGCCCCGGGAGGCCATGGACGCCTACCTCGGCAAGCGCAAGCCCCGCTTCGCTCCGTGATCCGCCTCGTCACCTTCGACTTCTGGGACACCCTCGTCACCGACTCGCCGGTGAACCTGCGCGCCCAGCGGGCGCTCCGGATCACCGCCATCCGGTGGGCTCTGCGCGAGGCGGGCCTGGGGGTGAGCGAGGTCGAGGCGGAGGAGATCCACGAGCGCTCCGGCGTCCTGCTCACCGAGCGATTCTGGAGCGACAACCGCGACCCGAGCCGCGAGGAGCAGCTCCGGCTCGTGCTCGACACCGCCCGGCCCGGGGTGGCCGCCGCGCTCGCGCCGCCCGCGTTCGAGGCCGCGCTCGATGCCTACACCCGGCCGGTGCTCACCCACCCGCCCGAGCTGAGCCCGAACGCGGCGCGGGCGGTGCGCGAGCTGGCCGCGCGCGGGGTGACGGTCGGCATCGTCTCCAACACCGGCCGCACGCCGGGGGTGGTCCTGCGCCGCGTGCTCGAGCGGTACGGCCTGCTCGAGTACTTCGGCCCCATCACGTATTCCGACGAGGTCGGCATCCGCAAGCCGGCGGCGGAGATCTTCCGCCTGACCCTCGAGCGCGCGGGCGTGGCGCCGGCCGAGGCCGTGCACATCGGCGACAACCCGGATGCCGACGTGGTGGGGGCGCAGGGCGTCGGGATGCGCGCGGCGCACTACACCGCGGGCTTCCGGCGGGCGGCCGCGCAGGCGGACCTCATCATCCCGGATCTGTCGATGCTGCCGGACGAGGTTTTTCGGGTTGCGTCACTCACGGCCGGCGGGTAACATCCCTGCGCCATGGACCTGGCCGAGCTGCGGGCAAAGATCCGCGACATCAAGGATTTCCCCACCGAAGGCATCCTGTTCAAGGACATCACCACGCTCCTGCGCGACGGGCCCGCGTGGGCCTCGGTCATCGACCACCTGGCCGCGCGCTACGACACGTCGCGGGTGGACCTGGTGGTGGGCGTGGAGTCGCGCGGCTTCATCTTCGGCGGGGCGCTCGCGCACCAGCTGAAGGCGGGGTTCGTCCCGGTGCGCAAGCGGGGCAAGCTGCCGGCGCCGACCATCGAGGAGGAGTATGAGCTCGAGTATGGCCGCGACGTGCTCGCCATCCACGAGGACGCGGTGACTCCCGGCCAGCGGGTGCTGGTGGTCGACGACCTGCTCGCGACCGGAGGCACGATGGCGGCGACGCTGCGGCTCATCGAGCGGCTGGGTGGCATGGTCGTGGGCACCGCGTTCCTGATCGAGCTGGCCTTCCTCAAGGGCCGCGAAAGGCTTCCCGGTCAGCGGATCGACTCCCTGATCGTGTACGAGTAGGCGGCCGGAAGTAGTTGTATGATGGGGGCCGGGAGGCGCATCGACATGATGGAGCGAGTGCTGGTCGGTGGCGTGCTGGCGGTGGCGGCGGGGCTCGGCCTGCCCGCGGTCGCGGCGGCGGGCGCGGGGCAGGTGCCCGCGGCGTCGTCCATCATCCTGGACCTGGCGAACCGACCCCCGGAGTCGCGGGAGCGCGCGTTCAGCGAGGACATCAAGCGGGACGCGCTGGCCCCGAGGCCGTCGGGGGTGGACGAGTGGGAGCCCCAGCCGGACGGCTCGATGCGCAACAAGAAATCCGGGATCAGCATCAGGGTCTCGAACCCGTGCCCGCCCGGCGACATCGAGCACGAGTTCGCGCTGGCCGCGTTCAATCGC
>Ga0310810_10008485_pt1 | contig 11826 bp, 11 predicted proteins | sample NCmetagenome_FD_207641 | JGI IMG/M metagenome (GOLD analysis project Ga0310810, IMG submission 207641) | Soil microbial communities from experimental microcosm in Duke University, North Carolina, United States - NC | ecosystem: Engineered > Artificial ecosystem > Soil microcosm > Unclassified ...
ACACGCGCGCCGCGTAGTCGTCGCCCTCCTTGCGGCGCGGGTCGGAGCGGGCGAGCACGCCCTCCACCTTCCATCGCCACGACAGCACGCGGTGGACGCGTGGATCCAGGTCGAGGGCCCGGTAGAGCCCCGAGGCCGACGCGTCGCTCTCGGCGCGGAGCACGAAGCCGGGCCCGTCGCGCCCCACCGTGTACCGGGTGTGGCGCGGCACCCGAGGGAACGTGAGCGCCTCCCAGCCCGGCGGCGGGGCCGCCGGATCCGCGGGCGGGGTGAAGTCGCCCAGCCGGAGGGGCTCGGCCGCGCGCGCGCCCGCCCCGATCGCGCCCAGGCCGAGCAGGACCACGGCCAGGCGCGCGAGCCCGGCGCTCCGCATCACCCCGTCCGCAGCAGGTCGTCGAGCGCGGCGCTGCGCCCGCGCAGCCAGCGCGGCAGCAGCGACAGCACGGTCAGGAGGACGCCGGCCGCGCCCAGCAGCAGCACCATGCGCCGCACGTCCCACGCGCCCGCCACCAGCGCGCCCGCCGCCACCGTGTAGGCGACGGTGGCGGGCAGCATGCAGACGAACGAGGTCGCCAGGTAGGCGCGGAAGGTGATCGAGGTGAGCCCGTACGCGTAGTTCTGGAGGTTGAAGGGGAAGATCGGGACCAGCCGCGTGATCATCACGATCCGCCAGCCGTGGCGGGCCACCGCGCGGTCCATGCGGCCGAGGGCCGGATACGGGGCCATCCACCGCTCCACCGCGTCCCGCGCCGCGTAGCGCGCGATGAGAAACGCCAGCGTCGCCCCGGTGGTGGACGCGATCGAGGCGTACACGGTGCCGCCGACCGGCCCGAACACGAGGCCGCCCAGGATGGTGAGCGGCAGGGCCGGGGCGAAGGCGACCACCGCGACCACGTAGCCGCCCACGAAGACCGCGGGCGCCCAGGGCCCGAATCCGGCGATCCACTCGCGGAGGCGGGCCACGTTCTCGAGCCGGATCAGGTCGGTGAGCCCGAGCGCGCGGACGATCCCCACCAGCGCGAGCGCGATCAGCCCGACCAGGAGCAGCCGCCTGCTCAGTACTTGCCCCGGGCCCGCTCGCGGGCGGGCAGGTTCTCGAGGCAGGTGGTCCACCACCCGGTGCGGATGGTCTCCGCGAACTCGGCGGGCAGCCCCTCGCGCTCCATCTCGCGCGCGAGTGCCTCGTGATCGTAGGCCACGGGAACGAACTCGACCTCGAGATCGACCCCGGCGGTGAGCACCGTGTACCAGACGTTGGTGCGGCCGTCGTTCTCCGGCCGGCCGATCACGCCGACGTTGACCGCGTGGCGTGCGTCCGGCAGCGCGCGGTGCCACTTGATCCCGGTGTGCGTGCACAGCATGACGTCGGCCTCGGCCCGCTCCATCAGGTGCCGCAGGAGCCCGTTCGGGGTGGCCGACTCCCACAGGAACTCGTTGATCACCCGCGGCGAGCCGTGGCACATCAGCACGCGGTGCGGGCCCAGCTTGAGCCGGCGGTGCCGCGGCAGCGCGCCGAGCCACGCCCGGTTCTCGGCCGACGTGCCCTCGAACGTGTAGCGGTAGCTGATCGCCGCGTAGTGGTTGTCGCGCGGGTCGGTGTACCCGCAGCCGCAGTCGGCGCGCCCGGAGGCGAGCGACTCGTCGTAGTTGCCCTGGATGGCGAGCACCCCGTGCTCGCGCAGCAGCGGGAACACCCGGTCCGGGTGTGGGCCGAACCCTCCCATGTCGCCCAGGCAGAACACCGCCTCCACCCCGCGCGCCCGCGCGTCGGCGAGCGTGGCCTCGAGGGCGAGCGCGTTGCTGTAGACGCCCCCGAGCACCGCGATGCGCCGATACTCGGCTAGCCGTTCCGGCATGTCATCCCCGTCCGGTGGCAGGTCACGCACGCCGGGTGGTAGAGCGGCGCGGGCCGGAAGGACTCGGCGAGGCTCCCGGCGGACAGGCGCGCCCCCGGCAGCCCGGCCAGGATCGGGCACGCGTAGACCCCGCCCGCGGCCACCACGCGCGCGTCCGCGCACTGGAGCCGCGAGCGGTCGAAGCCCTCCAGATCCTCCTCGGTGAGCGGCGGCTCATGGCTCGCGGGCTGCCGGCCCAGGGCGAAGACCGGCATGATCTTGAGCCGCGGCCGCTCGACGCCCTGCGCGCGGAGGAAGTCGCGGAAGCGCGCGTGCAGGCCGCCCGGCCCGGGATGCGCGTCGCGCGTGATCTCGGTGGCGGTCACGATGGGCAGGAGCCCGCGCGCGGTCAGGAGACGCACCGCCTCCACCGCCTTCTCCCACGCCCCCTCCCCGCGGACCGCGTCGTTGCGCGCCCGGTCGGGATCGTCGAGGCTCACCCGGATCTCGAGCGAGTAGGGGGCGCGGGCGGACAGCGCGGCGAGCGCGTCGGCCTGCCCGGGGCCGATGAGGGTGCCGTTGGTGAGCACGGTGGTGGGCGCGACCGCGAGGGCGCGCTCGAGCAGGGGCAGGATCTCGCGGTGCAGGAAGGGCTCGCCCCCCGTGAAGTAGATCTCCCCGACGCCCAGCTCCTCCGCCTCGCGGATGGCGCGCCGGATCGTGTCGCCGTCGAGCGGCTTGAGCCATGGCGCGCGCGGCCCGCTCGCGTTGATGCAGTGGCGGCACTCGAGGTTGCACCAGGTGCCGGTGATCTGCACCCAGAGCGTGGAGAGCCCGAGGAACGGGGCGAGCGGGGCGGGGGCCACCGGCGCGCGGGCGAGGGCGGGCGTGCTCATTCGGCCGGCTGGTGCTGCAGCGCCCAGTCGTAGGCGCGATAGGCGTCGCAGGGCCGGGCCCGGCCGCCGACCGCGACGCGCAGCGGGCCCTCGTCGAGATGGCGGAGCAGCAGGGCCCCGATCCCGCCCGCGGCCGCGAAGTCCTCCGCGTACCACTGGAGGATGCGGGAGCAGGTCACGCACCCGCGCGCGTCGAGCGCGACCTCCTGGTTCAGGAAGTTCCGCGCGGCCAGGTCGAGCTGCTGGTCCAGCGCGGCCGCCCGGTAGACCCCGATGGGCGGGCAGGACTGGGCTCCGCACGTGATCGCGAAGTGGATGCGCGGGTCGACCGGCCGCACCGCCAGGGCCAGGCGCCCGTCGCCCGCCGCGAAGGGACGGCGCCGCAGGAGGCCGTGGCGCGCGTTGGCGCGCAGGAGGCCGTGCTCGACGTCGTCCGCGGTCACCAGGACGCCGCCGACGCGATAGGCCACGCGGGCGAAGAAGCCGCGCACCTCGCGCACCGTCCGCCGGACGCCCAGGGCCACCACCCCGTGGAAGACCAGGGCGTTGTAGACGTTGATCCAGAACGCGAGCCGGTCCGCGCGCCCGGCGAGGCCGCCGAGGTCGACCGCGGGCAGCGCGTCCGCCACCGCGGCGACCCGGGCCCACTCCGGCGAGCCGCGCAGCGCGCGGTAGTCGAGCCGCCCGTCCGCGCGGGTGAACGCCCCGATCGCGCCCAGCACCGCGCGCTGCAGGCGCTCGGCGACCTCGGCGGCGCCCGCGGCCGCGGCGCCGGGCCCGGTGGGATCCGGGTTCAGCACGATCCGCCCGAACGTCGGTCTCATGTGGCTCAGCATGCGCGCGTCACGACGGAGGATGTCACAGCGCGGTGAAATCAGACGAACACGCCCTCGGGCAGGAACGCGGACACGATCCAGTTGGGCGCGTCCACGATCTCGCTGATCTTGAGATCCACCGTGACGCTGCACAGGATGTAGGCCTCCTCGCGGGAGAGCCCACGCTCGCGCACGAGATGGTCGATCATGTAGCGCACCGCCTGCTGGGAGGCCGCGAAGAGGTCGGGCCCGTGCGCGGTGGTGGCGAACCAGGGGCCCGGCGCGGTCGACGAGGGGGGGCGCGTGGTGCGCAGCTGCGGCTCGGCGAGGCCGCGGTCGCGCTCGAGGCCGAAGCGCGCGGTCACCCGGCCGCTCATCTCCACCGCGGTGACGCAGACCTCGCCGTCGCCCTGGATCGCGTGGGTGTCGCCCACGCAGAACAGCCCGCCCTCCACCCACACCGGCAGGTAGAGCGTGGATCCCGCGGTGAGCTGCTTGATGTCCATGTTGCCGCCGTTCTTGCGGGGCGGCATCGTGCTGTGCCCCCCGGGCAGGTCGAGCGCGGTGCCCATCACGCCCGGGAAGGGATCGATCGGCACCGCGAGGCGGCGTCCCGCGCGCGCGTGGGCGCCGTCGCTCAGGTCCCAGATCTGGAGATAGGGCTTGGCGAAGTCCGACTCGGGCAGCAGGCCGCGGCCCGGCCGGATCGCGGTCCAGCCGAAGTCGGCCGGCTTCACCTCCAGGATGTCGACCACCAGCACGTCGCCCGGCCGCGCGCCCCGGACCCGCACCGGCCCGGTCAGGGGATGGCCGCGGAAGGGACCGCGCGCCAGCACGTCGGCGTGGGTGGAGGCGCGCGAGTAGTACCGGTCGGCCGCGTCGCGCGTCTCGAACACCACCGTGTCGCCGGGCTCGATCTCGAGCCGCGCGGGAATCGCGTTGTTCCACTCGTACTGGACCTGGCCGGCGTCGAGGTGGTGGACCATGGGCTCGAAGTATACACGCGGGCGCGGGCCCTTGTTGTCGCGCGGAGGCCGGAGTATGCTCCGCGCCACGATGTCGACCCGCCTGGAGACGCCGACCCCCGGGCCGCGCGTCAGCCAGGCGGCCAACGGGACCCGGCCGGCGCCCGTCCCGCGCCTGCCCGACCTGCCCGAGCCGCCGGCCGACGGCGTCTTCCCGGCCATCTTCGTCATCTCGGCGGCGACCCTGCTCCTCGAGCTGACCCTGACCCGCATCTTCGACGTGGTGCTGTGGACCAACCTGGCGAGCTTCATCGTGTCGAGCGCGATCTTCGGGCTCGGGCTCGGCGGCATCGCGGTCATGCTGCGGCCCGCCCTCTCGCGGGCCGACCGGCCGGTGGTCTGGGCCGCGCTCGCGTTCGCGGGCACGGTGCTGCTGCTGCTGCCCGCGATCACCCGGCTCCCCTTCGACTTCGGGGCGGTGCTCACCCACCCCGCGCGCCAGCTCGCGAGCTTCGCCGCGCTCTACGCCGCGCTGCTCGCCCCGTTCTTCGCCTCCGGGGTGGTCATCGCGGCGGTCCTGACCCGCCACTCCCACCGCGTCGACCGCCTCTACTTCTGGGATCTCCTGGGCGCGGGGCTCGGCACGCTCGGCATCGTGTGGCTCCCGAGCCTGATCGGGCCCGCCGCGATGCTCGTGCTCATCGCCGCGGCCGGAGCGGGAGTGGCCGGGCTGCTCGCGCCCGGACCCCGCCGCGCCCGCACGCTCGCGCTCGCCGCGGGGGGCGTCGTGGTCCTCGTCGGGCTCGCCACCGTGGAGCGGATCGACTTCGAGACCCACGTGCCGAAGGGAGACATGGACGTCGGCGAGGCCACCCACCGGGCCGAGTACTCCCGCTGGGATCCCGCCGCGAAGATCGACGTGCTGCCCTGGGAGGTGCCGTTCCTGCGCCGCATCGTCTACGATGGCGGCTCGCAGCGCTCCTTCTACTACCGGTTCGACGGCGACCTGGCTCGGGCGCGCGCGCGGTACTTCGACCTGGTGGACGGCCGCACCCGCTACAACATCGGGCGCTACGTGGCCTTCGCCTACTGGCTCAAGCGGGATACGCCGATGCGCGCGCTGGTGATCGGCAGCGCGGGCGGGCAGGAGGTCCTGGCCGCGCTGACCTTCGGCGCGGCGCGGGTCGACGCGGTGGAGATGGTGTGCGCGGTGATCCAGGCCGCACGGGGCCCCTACGCGGAGTTCACCGGCCACCTCTACGACCACCCGCGGGTCCGCCCGGTCTGCGACGAGGGCCGCAGCTACCTGCGCCACACCCGCGACCGCTACGACGTGATCCAGATCCACAGCAACCACACCACCTCGAGCGTGGCGCAGGGCGCGGGGGCCATGGACCCCGTCTACCTCGAGACGGTGGAGGCCTATCGCGAGTACCTGAGTCATCTCGCCGACGACGGCATCCTCCAGATCAACTACTACGTGTACCCCCGCATGCTCACCACCGCCGCGCAGGCGTGGCACGATCTCTTCCCCGACCGCGACTTCGCGCGGCACGTGATCATCGAGGGCAGCGGCTGGTCCGAGTTCATGATGCCGACTCTGCTCGTGAAGCGGTCGCCGTGGACTCCGGAGGAGATCGCGGCGGCCCGGGGCTTCGTGAGCCCGCAGTTCGCGTCGGAGCCGGACCGCACCTACAGCCTCGTGTACGCCCCCGGCCAGGCGGAGGCGGCCAACGTGCCGGCGGCGCTCTTCCGGGTGCCGCTCGACCCCGCCCTCGTGGCCCGCCTGCCGTACCAGGTGACGCCCACCACCGACGCGCGGCCCTTCTTCCGCGACCTGCGAAAGCACCTCCACCGGATCGAGCCCGACGCGGCCGGCTACGTGCCTGCGACCACCGCCGGCTTCATCAACGCGAGCCTGATGGGCCCGATCCCGCGGGATCGGATCCATCTCTACCTGCTCGGCGGACTCTCGGTCGCGATGGCCGGCCTCTTCCTCTGGTACCCGATCCACTGGATGCGGCGCCGCGGGCTCCCGAGCGCGGGCGCGCTGCCCACCGCGGTGTACTTCGGCTGCCTCGGCGTCGGCTTCATCGTCGTGGAGGTCGTGCTGATCTCGAAGTTCGTGGTGCTGATCGGCTTCCCGATCTACGCGATGGCCGCGGTGCTCTGCACGCTGCTCGTCGCGGCCGGCGTGGGCAGCCGGCTCTCCGGCTGGCTGGGGCGCCGCCACCCCGCCTGGGCGATCGGCGTCTTCCCGGTGGTCGCGCTCCTGATCGGCGCGGTGGTGGCCGCCTTCCCCTACGCGCGGGACCTCGCGCTCGGCCTGGGCCAGCCCGCGCGCATCGCGCTCTCCGCCGCCCTGCTGCTGCCCCTCGGCGTCGGCCTCGGCATGCCGTTCCCGCTCGGCATCGCCGCCCTCAGCCGGCTGGCCCCGCGCCTGGTGCCCTGGGCGTGGGGGGTCAACGGCTTCATGACCGTGGTGGGCTCGCTGATCGCCGCGCTCCTGTCGATCCGATTCGGCTTCGACGTGACGCTGCTCGCGGCGGCGGGCGTTTACCTGGTGGCGATGGGCGCCTGGCTCGCGCTCGACGTATGAGCACCACCGGCGAGCTCTGGCGGGCCATCGAGCCCATCTACGCGGCCATCCTCGCGCACCCGTTCCTGCGCGGCCTGACCGACGGCTCGCTGCCCGGCGAGACCTTCCGCTTCTACGCGGTGCAGGACGCGCTCTACCTGCGGGACTTCGCCCGCGCCCTCTCGCTGGCCGCCGCCCACGCCCCCCGCGAGGAGTGGATCATCATGCTGAACGAGCACGCGGCGGGCGCGCTCACGGTGGAGCGCACCCTGCACGAGTCCTTCTTCAAGGACTGGGGCCTCACCCCCGAGGCGGTGGCGACCACGCCCCTGGCCCCCACCAACGTCGCGTACACCTCGTACCTGCTCGCGGTGGCCTCCGGCCGGCCGTTCCACGAGGCGATCGCCGCGCTGCTGCCCTGCTACTGGATCTACTGGGAGGTGGGCAAGACCCTCGAGCGCGCGAGCTCGCGCGACCCGCTCTACGCGCGCTGGATCGGCACCTACGCCTCCGAGGAGTTCGGGGCGGTGGTGCGGGCCGTGCTCGCGTGCACCGATACCCTCGCGGCCCCGCTCGGCGACGACGACCGCCTCGCGATGCGGCGCCACTTCGTGACCACCAGCCGGTACGAGTGGATGTTCTGGGACATGGGCTGGCGCCGCGAGGCCTGGCCCGTCTGATCCCCGGGTGAGGGGCGTGCTAGACTACGCCCGCGACCCCACCATCCCGCGTCCGGAGGACCACACGATGACCCGACCGAGCCGCTACGCCACAGGCGTCCTGGCCGTCCTGCTGGCGGTCGCGCTGCCGGCCGCGGCGGCCGAGACGGTCAAGCTCGGCGACCTGCCCGCCATCTCCAACGCCGGCATCTACATCGCCATCGAGAAGGGCTTCTTCCAGGCGCGCGGCGTCACGGTGGACATCGAGCGCTTCGCCTCCGCGGGCAAGATGACCGCGCCGCTCGCCACCGGGCAGATCGACGTGTCGGTGGGCTCGCCCTCCGCGGGCCTGTTCAACTCGATCGCCTCCGGCATGGACTTCCGCATCGTGGCCGACAAGGGGCAGGTGCGGCCCGGCTACAACTTCACGCCCCTCATCGTCCGCAAGGACCTCGTCGACTCGGGCAAGGTGAAGACGTTGAAGGACCTCAAGGGCCTCAAGGTCGCCAACGGGGCCAAGGGCATCAACTTCGACTTCTTCCTCGCCAAGATGATGGAGCACGCGGGCCTCACCTACGACGCGCTCGACGTGGTCTACATGTCCTATCCGGACGGGGTCAAGGCGCTGGCCAGCAAGGCGGTCGACGCCGCCTTCGCGCCCGAGCCGTGGGGCGCGCGGGCCGAGCAGGAGAAGGTCGGCACGCGCCTGTTCCTGACCGAGCAGGTCCCGGCCCTCGCCACCTTCCAGGTCGCGGTGATCATGTACAGCGGCAAGTTCATGAAGGAGCGGCCCGCCGTGGCCCGCGCGTTCATGCAGGGCTACGTGCAGGGGCTCAGGCTCTACGATCGCAAGGGCGGCCTCAAGGACCCGGAGATCGCGGCCATCCTGGCCAAGCACCTCAAGCTGCCCGTCGAGACCATCCAGGCCACCCTGCCCGTCTATCTCGATCCGAGCGGCCGGCCGCGCGTGCAGGATCTCGCCGCGTTCCAGGACTGGTTCCACCAGATGGGCTGGGTGAAGGAGAAGGTGCCGATGGACCGGGTGGTGGACCTCTCCTTCCTCGAGTAGTCGCCCACCGCGCCTCCCGCCGTGCTGCTCGCCCTTCGCGACATCGGCAAGACCTGGCACATCGCGCGCACCGGCGAGCGGGTGAGCGCGCTCGAGGGCATCACTCTCGACGTCACGCCGGGCGAGTTCCTGATCCTGCTGGGCCCGTCGGGCTGCGGCAAATCCACCCTGCTGCAGATCATGGCTGGCCTCGAGGCGCCGTCCTCGGGCGCCATCGACTTCCCGGCCGGCGTGGGCGGACGGGCCAAGCTCACCAGCATGGTGTTCCAGGACTACGCGCTCTTCCCCTGGCGCACCGTGCTCGCCAACGTGACCTTCGGCCCGGAGGTGCGCGGCGTCCCGCGCCGCGAGCGCGAGGCGCGGGCGCGGCAGCTGATCGATCTGGTCAACCTGGGCGGCGCCGAGCACCGCTACCCGCACGAGCTCTCGGGCGGCATGCGCCAGCGCGTGGCCCTGGCCCGCGCGCTCGCCAACGACCCCCAGATCCTCCTCTTCGACGAGCCGCTCGCCGCGCTCGACTCGCAGACGCGGCGGGTCATGCAGGACGAGCTGCTGCGCATCTGGGCCGAGACCGGCAAGACGTTCGTCTACGTCACCCACAGCCTGCAGGAGGCGGTCCTGCTCGGCACCCGCATCGTCCTGATGACCGCGGGCCCCGGACGCATCAAGCAGGTGGAGGCGGTGACGCTGCCCCGGCCGCGGCACCTGACCGGGCGGGCGGAGGCCGCGCTGCTGGACCGTCTCGACGCGCTCCTGGGTGAAGAGGTCAAGCGGGCAATGGCCTCGTGACCGCGTCGCACTGGCGGCAGATCGCCTCGGTCGCCGGGCTGCTGCTCGCGTGGCAGATCCTGGTGCAGGCGGGCCGGATCAATCCGCTCTTCCTCCCCGCCCCGCTCTCGGTGCTCGGCTCCATGTGGGAGATGACGCGCTCCGGCGAGCTGCCCTGGGCGGTGCTGGCGAGCCTGAGCCGGGTGATCCAGGGCTTCGTCTACGGCTCCCTCGCCGGCGTGCTGCTGGGCCTGCTGTCCGGCGCCATCCGGTGGGTCGAGGACCTGCTCGATCCGTGGGTCGCGGCGGTGTACCCGATCCCCAAGTCGGCCCTCTTCCCGCTCTTCATGCTGTGGTTCGGGCTCGGCAACCCGTCCAAGATCGTGACCATCGCGGTCGGCGTGCTGTTCCTGGTGCTGGTGAACACCATGACCGGGGTGCACGCGATCAACCCGGTGCTGCTCAAGGCCGCACGCGACCTCGGGGCGAGCCGCCCGCAGGTCTTCGTCAAGGTGATCCTGCCCGGCGCCCTGCCCAACATCTTCACCGGCCTCCGTCTCGGCGCGGGCATGGCCCTCATCCTCGTCTTCATCACCGAGATCGAGGCCACCAAGACCGGCCTGGGCTTCCTGCTGTGGGAGGCCTTCCAGCTCATGGACACGCGGCACGTGTTCGTGGGTGTGGTAACGTTCGGCCTGCTGGGGGTGGCGACCACCTGGCTGCTGCAGTGGCTGGAGCGGGTCACCTGCCCGTGGATCCAGCGCTCGAACTAGACCAAACCCAGAGAGGCGCGCCATGGCACAGGACCTCCCCGGATACCTCGATCAGATCAAGCGCACCCGGCCCGACGACCTGCTGGTCGTCTCGAAGGAGCTCGACCCCGCCTTCGAGATCACCGCGCTGGTGGTGAAGCTCGAGCGCGAGGCCCGTCGCCGCCCGGTGGTGATCTGCGAGCGCGTGCGCGGCACGAGCTTCCCGGTGCTGACCAACCTCCACGCGAGCCGCTCGCGCCTGGCGCTGGCCATGGGCTCGGCCCCCGACGAGATGCTGGCCACCTACCTGCGCGCGATGGACAAGCCGATCCCGCCGCGGGTGGTCGCGACCGGCCCGTGCAAGGACGTGGTGCTGACCGGCGACCGCGTCAACCTCTACGACCTGCCCCAGATCCTCCACCACGAGGGCGACGCGGGCGCCTATCTCACCTCCGCGATCTCCTTCGCCAAGGACCCGACCAGCGAGACCTGGAACTGCGCCTACAACCGGCTGATGATCCAGGGGCGCGACCGCACCTCCATCCACCTGACGCTCGGCAAGCACCTCTGGGAGTTCCAGCGCATCGCGGAGTCGCTCGGCCGGCCGTTGCCGGTGGCCTTCGCCATCGGAGTGCACCCCGCGATCGCGCTCGGCTCGCTCGCCATCGGCTCCATCGACGAGGACGAGCGCGCGATCATGGGCGCGCTGCTGCGCGAGCCGCTCGAGCTCGTGAAGTGCGAGACCTCCGACGTGCTGGCCCCCGCGCACGCCGAGATGATCATCGAGGCGGAGATCCAGCCCGGGGCGCGAACGCCCGAGGGCCCGTTCGGCGAGTTCACCGGCTACAGCCTGGGCGAGCGACAGCGCGAGGTGGTGCAGGTCAAGGCCATCACCCACCGGCGGGGCGCCTACTTCCAGGACATCACGGTGGCCCACCTCGACCACATGCTGCTCTCGACGATCCCGATGGAGGCCAATCTCTACCGGGCGGTCCGGGCGATGGTGCCGTCGGTGAAGGCGGTGCGGGTGCCCGCGCCCTTCACGTGCTACGTCTCGCTCGAACAGCGCCTCATCGGCCAGGCCAAGAACGCGATCCTGGCCGTGCTCGGCGCCGATCTCTACATGAAGCGCGTGGTGGTCGTCGACCAGGACGTGAACATCTTCGACGACCGGCAGGTCACCTGGGCCATCGCCACCCGCTGCCAGCCCGACCGCGACATCACGATCGTGACGAACGCGCGCGGCTCGGACCTCGATCCCTCCACCAAGGAGGACGGCTACTCCGCCAAGTGGGGCGTGGACGCAACGGCCAAGCCTTCGCTCGCCGGGTACACCCCGCGCCATCGCGTGCCGCCCGAGGTGTGGAAGCGCCTGAACCTGAAGGACTACGCGGAGTAGGCCGTCGGAATCGCCCGGGCGCGCTCACCTCGTGACGACCGAGCGAAGTCCCAACCTCGCCGCGCTCCTCGCCGATGCCGCGCGCCGGCG
>Ga0310810_10008487_pt1 | contig 11826 bp, 10 predicted proteins | sample NCmetagenome_FD_207641 | JGI IMG/M metagenome (GOLD analysis project Ga0310810, IMG submission 207641) | Soil microbial communities from experimental microcosm in Duke University, North Carolina, United States - NC | ecosystem: Engineered > Artificial ecosystem > Soil microcosm > Unclassified ...
CACCTCTTCCCGCTCTCCGGCGCGCGCGAGATGTACGAGCCGATCGCGCCGCTGAAGTTCTCGTTCGCGGCGCCCTACTACGATCAAATCCGCGCCGGCATCAAACGGCTGGTGAACGAGAAGGGCCTGAAGAAGATCTGCACGGTCTATCAGGACGACGACTTCGGCCTCGAAGTGATGCGCGGCGGCGAGCAGGGGCTCAAGGACGTGGGCCAGGCCTTCGCCGAGAAGACCACCTACAAGCGCGGCGCGACCGAGTTTTCCTCGCAGGTCTCCAAGATGAAGGAAGCCGGCTGCGACGGCGTGGTGATGGGCACCATCATCCGCGAGACGATCGGCGTCATCGGCACGGCAAAGAAGCTGGACTGGAATCCGGTATTCGTCGGCACCACGGCCAGTTATTCGGAGATCATCCACAAGCTCGGCGGGGCGGCCGTGAACGGCTTCTACTCGACCTGCACGGTCAACAATCCGTACGCGGACGATCCTTCGCCGAAGGTGCGTGAATGGTTCACCGCCTACAAGGGCAAGTACGGCGAGGACCCTACGGTGTTCTCGGTGTACGGCTGGGAGATCATCAACCTGTTCGGTATCGCCGCGAAGACGGCGGGCAAGGACCTCAACCCCGACACGCTGAACAAGGCGATCGAGTCGAGCAAATTCCCGGCCGACATGTTCGGGGCGGACGAGAACACGTTCTCAGCCACCAAACACCTCGGCACCGACCGTGCGATGCTGTGCCAAATCCAGGACGGGCGCTGGAAGTCGGTGTCGGAGTATCTGACGAATTAGCGGAGCGTATCCCGCACGCGGTGCAGCGCTCTTGCGGTGCACCGCAGATGCGGGATCGTCCGAAGCTCCGCGTTCTTGGCGATCCCGGGTCTGCAGCGCAGCGTTTCACGCCGCGCTGCGCCCGGGACACATCATCCCACCATATAGGTCGCGCCACCTGTCGCGATCAGCTCACCCGTATCGTTGACCATGTCCATGTGCGCGACCGCGACGCGGTTGCCGAGCCGCACCACGCGGCCGGTCGCGATGAAGTAATGGCCGCGGCCGGGGCGCAGGTAGTCGACATGCAGGTCGATCGTGCCGATCGATGGAAGGTGGGGTTCCTGCGCGTGCTCGGTGCGCTGCCTCAGTACGGCAAGATGAATGGCAAAGCCGGCCGCGACGTCGAGCACGGCCGAGATCACCCCGCCATGGAGAATTTGCCGGCGCGGGTTGCCGATCAGTTCGGGGCGCATGTCAAAGCGCAACTTTGGGGCCTCGGGGCCCATCGACTCGACCTTGAGGCCGAGCACGCTGTTGAACGGCACGGCATGTTCGAACGCATGGCGGATCTTGGATTCCAGCGCGACGAGATCAGCCTGGGTCATGACGCGGGCTCCAGTTCGGCGAGCAGTTGTCCGGGCGCGACCTGCGCGCCGGGTGCGACGTGCACGGCGGTGACGCGCGCGGCCTGCGGCAGGCTCAGTGCGTGCTCCATCTTCATGGCTTCGAGGACGACAAGAGCCTTGCCGGCTTCCATCGTCTCGCCGGCCCTGGCGTTGACGGCGACCACGCGGCCGTTCATCGGCGCCACGAGGCGGCCGTCCGACGAAGCGGAGGCCCGGCGCGCCGGTGGCGCATGGGTGGTGTCGGTCAGGGTGTAACTTTGGCCGGCGCGGGCGAGATGAATGCGGTTGTCGTCGGTGACAAACGCGAACTTTTCCTCCACGCCGTCGATGGCAATGCGCGCATGCGCGCCGTCGATGGACAAGACACGCAGCCTAACTTGTGCATCGCCGGCTTTCGCGGAGAAGCCTGCACGCGAGGCCTGCAATGCCACATCGCGGTCGCCGAACCGGATGCGCATCACGCGGTCGGAGTTGCTCCAGGAATTCCATTCGCCGTAACCGGCATTGTTTGCGAGCAGCGCGGCCGCAATGGCGAGTGTCGCACTGTCCGGCTCGGCAGGCTCGAGGCGCGGATAACGACGGCTGAGGAAATTCGTCGTGGCGCCGCGCGTGGCGAACTCCTCGTCGCGCAACACAGTTGCAAGGAGCGCCTTGTTGGTCGCGACGCCGAGCGCGACAGTGTCGTCGAGCGCGCGCGCAAGGCGCTCACGCGCTTCGTCGCGCGTGCGCCCATGCACGATCACCTTGGCGATCATCGAATCGTAGTGGGCTAGAATCTCGGCGCCGGTCTCGAGCGCATGATCGACGCGCACGCTCTCCGCAGGGCGCCACAGGGCGATCCGCCCGGACTGCGGCAGAAAATTCTGCGCCGGATCCTCCGCGCAAAGCCGCGCCTCGATGGCGTGGCCGTGAAACCGGATGTCGTACTGCTGGCGCGCGAAGTTCTCGCCGCAGGCGACACGGATTTGCCATTCGACGAGATCGAACCCGGTGATCGCCTCCGTCACCGGATGCTCGACTTGGAGGCGCGTGTTCATTTCCATGAAATAGAAATTCTTCTCCGCATCGAGCAGAAACTCGACCGTGCCGGCACCGGCGTAGTTCACGGCCTTCGCCAGCGCGACCGCGGCGGCGCCCATTTTCTCGCGCAGCGCCGCATCGACGGCAGGCGAGGGGCTCTCCTCGATCAGTTTCTGGTGCCGGCGCTGCACCGAACAATCGCGCTCGCCGAGATGTATGACGTTGCCGTGCTGGTCGGCGAAGACCTGCACCTCGATGTGGCGCGCCCCCTCCAGCGCACGCTCGAGCAGCAGGCGCCCATCGCTGAAGGCATGTTGCGCTTCCGAGCGCGCGGCATCGAGTGCCGCGGCAATCTCGCCGTGCGAGCGGACAAGCCGCATGCCGCGCCCGCCACCGCCCGCGACCGCCTTGATCATCAGCGGAAAGCCAATCGCGCGCGCCATCTCAAGTGTCGCTTCGCCGCCCGGCACGGTCGGCACGCCGGCCTTTTCGGCGATGCGTTTCGCCTCCGCTTTGTCGCCCATCTGGCGAATGACACTGGGCGGCGGCCCGACCCAGGTCAGCCCCGCGTCGATCACCGCCTGAGCGAAGTCGGCATTCTCGGCGAGGAAGCCGTAACCGGGATGAACCGCATCCGCCTTGGTGCGCTTCGCCGCCGCGATGATCGCGGCGCTATTCAGATACGACTCGCGCGGCGCCGCGCTGCCGATCCGCACCGCCGCATCCGCCTCGCGCACATGCAGTGCCTGCGCGTCCGCGTCGGAATAGACCGCAACCGTGCGCAGCCCCATGCGTTTTGCGCTGCGCATGACACGGCGCGCAATCTCGCCCCGGTTGGCGATCAGCAGCGACTTCATGGCCGTGCCACGCCAAACTGGACCGGGCGGACCGTGCGCGCATCCGCCTCCTTGCATATCGACAGCGCAAAGCCGAGCACGTTGCGCGTGTCGCGCGGGTCGATGATCCCGTCGTCGAGCATGCGCGCAGAGGTCACGAAGGCGCTGCTCTGGCTCTCGAAATTGTCGACGATCTTCTGTTTCAGCGCGTCGATCTGCGCCGCATCCGGCTCCTGCCCTTTGCGCCGCGCGCCGGCTTCCATCACGTTCGCCATGGTCAGCGCGGCCTGCTCGGCGCCCATCACGGCGGTCTGCGCATTTGGCCAGGAGAACAAGAAGCGCGGATTGTAGGCGCGCCCGCACATGCCGTAATTGCCGGCGCCGAACGAGGCGCCGCACATCAGCGTGATCTGCGGCACGTTCGCGTTCGACACGGCCTGGATCATCTTCGAGCCGTGCTTGATCATGCCGGCCTCCTCGGACGCCTTGCCGACGATGTAGCCGGTGGTGTTCTGCAGATAGAGGAGCGGCAACCCGGCTTGGCAGCAGGCCTGGATGAAGTGCGTCGCCTTCGTTGCGCCGTCGGGATCGAGCGGGCCGTTGTTGGTGACGATGCCGACCGGGAAGCCCTGCACGGCGGCGTGACCGCAGACCGTCGCGGGGCCGTAGTCCGGCTTGAAATCGAGGAAATCGGAGTCGTCGGCGAAGCGCGCGACCACCTCGCGCATGTCGACGGGTGTGCGATGCTCGGGCGGCATAATGCCGGTTAGCTCGTCGGCGGCGTAGCGCGGCGGCTTGCCAGCGGGTGCGGGCACATTGCCCCAATTGAGCCGCGCGACCACTTCGCGCGCGAAGCGCACGCCGTCGGAGTCATCCTCGGCGAGATATTCGCCGAGCCCCGACACATGCGTGTGCATCACGGCGCCGCCGAGCTCCTCGTCGGTGGCGATCTCGCCGGTCGCGGCTTTCAAGAGCGGCGGGCCTGCGAGGAACGCCTTGGCGCGCCCGCGCACCATGATCACGTAGTCGGAGAGGCCGGGCATGTAGGCACCGCCCGCCGTCGATGAGCCGTGGACCACGGTGATCACCGGCACACCGGCGGCGGAGAGCTTCGCGAGATTGTGGAAGATCGCGCCGCCGTGGATGAAGCCTTCGACGCGGTAGCGCAGCAAGTTTGCGCCCGCGGACTCCACCAGATGGATGAACGGCAGCTTGTTCTTGAGCGCGAGCTCCTGCGCGCGCAGCAGCTTCTCGCGCCCCATGTGCTGGATCGCGCCGGCGTCGATGCCTGAGTCGCTCGCGACCACCATGCAGCGCACGCCGGACACGTAGCCGATGCCCGTGATCATGCCGCCGCCGGGGATGGATTTCTCAAGATCGGGATTGTCGAGGCCGTAGCCCGCGATCGAGCAAAGCTCCAGCCACGGCGCGCCGATGTCGATGAGGCGTGCGACACGCTCGCGCGGCAGCAGTTGCCCGCGCCGGTCGAACAGCGGCTTTGCCAGCGCGGATTTTTCGCGCGCACGCGCTTCCAGCGCGCGCAGCGTGTCGATGAGACCGAGCATATGGGTGCGGTTGCGGGCGAAGGCCTCGCCGCTCATGTCGAGTCTTGATTCGATGGCGGGCACTCAACTCTCCCGCTCGTCCCCGCGAAAGCGGGGACCCAGAGCCAAGGAAAAGACAAGAACTGGATTCCCGCTTGCGCGGGAATGAGCGGGTGAGAGGTTCCGCATCACTCCAGCACCTTCGGCTTCGCCGCGAGATGAAATCCATCGAACGCCGCCGTCGTGCCGCGCGGCGGCAGCGCGTAGTTCGGCTTCACGTTGGGCACGCCGCCGTCGATGCGGATGCAGGAGCCGGTGATGAACGCGGCGGCGGGCGAGAGCAGGAACACGATGGCGGCGGAGATTTCGGATTCCGTGCCGAGCCGCCGGAGCGGCACTTTCTGTGGGAGCGCGCGAATATGCTCGCGCATCTGGGGCGGATAGTGGTCAAGCCCGGATGACGCGATCCAGCCGGGCGCAACGGCGTTGACGCGCACCGGCGCCCATTCCAGCGCTGCGGTCTCGGTGAAGTTCAGCATACCGGCGCGCGCCGCGCCCGAGTGGCCCATGTTCGGCATGCCCGCCCACATGTCGGCGATCATGTTCACGATCGCGCCACCGTTCTGCTTCATCCATTGTGTGTAGGTCTCGCGCGCCATCAGGAAGCCGCCGGTCAGGTTGGTGCGCACCACGGCGTCCCAGCCCTTGGCGGAAATCTTCTCGAGCGGCGATGAAAATTGCCCGCCCGCATTGTTGACCAGGAAATCGATGCGCCCGAAGTCGGCGATCACAGCGCGCACGACGTCCGCCACGCGGTCTTCCTCGCGGATGTCGGCGGTGTGGCAGTGCGCGGAGCCGCCCGCGTCGACGATCTCGCGCGCGACGGCCTCCAGCTTGTCGGCTTTTCGCCCGATCAGCGCGACCTTCGCGCCGAGCGCGGCCAGTTCATGCGCCGTGCAGCGCCCGATGCCGCTGCCGGCGCCGGTCACGATGCCGGCCTTGCCGGTGAAAAGGCCGTCGCGAAAGACCGATCGATACGATGTCATGCGGTGTAGTGCGTACCAAGCAAATGCTTGGTAAGTGTTGTCCCATGCAATATGCTACGTCAAGCAAAACGCCCAGGGCGCGAAACCCATGATCTACACCGAACAGCACCGCGAGCTGATTCGCTCGGTTACCCGATTCATCGAGGCGGAGATCAATCCGCACGCGGAGGAGTGGGAAAAGGAAGGCATTTTCCCGGCGCACGCGCTGTTCAAGAAGATGGGCGATCAGGGCCTGCTCGGCATCCACAAGCCGGAGAAGTTCGGCGGGCAGGGGCTCGATTATTCCTACGAGGTCGCGTTCTGCGAGGCGCTCGGCGCGGCGAAATCCGCCTCCGCCGTGATGGCCATCGGCGTGCAGACCGACATGGCAACGCCGGCGCTCACCAAGAACGGCTCGGATGAATTGCGCGAGGAATTCCTCAAGCCCTCGATCTCGGGCGAGTATGTTGCCTGCCTTGGCGTATCGGAAGCGGGCGCGGGGTCGGATGTCGCCTCGATCAAGACCACGGCGAAGAAGGATGGCGGCGACTACGTCATCAATGGCGGCAAGATGTGGACCACCAACGGTACGCAGGCCGACTGGATGTGCCTGCTCGCCAATACCGGCGATGGCCCGGTCCACCGCAACAAGACGCTGATCTGCCTGCCGATGAAAACAAAAGGCGTCGAGATCGCGCGCAAGCTCGACAAGCTCGGCATGCGCGCCTCCGACACTGCGCAGATCTTCTTCGACAATGTGCGCGTGCCGCAGCGCTACCGCATCGGCGAGGAGGGGATGGGCTTCATCTATCAGATGCAGCAGTTCCAGGAGGAGCGCATCTGGGCCGCGGCGGCGGGCCTGATGAAGATGGAGCGGATGATCCGCATGACCATCGAATACACGGCCGGGCGGCAGGCCTTCGGCAAGAGCATCCTGGATAATCAGGTGGTGCACTTCCGGCTGGCCGAGCTGGAGACCAAGGTCGAACTGTTGCGCTCGCACGTCTACCGCACGGTGGAGGAATATCTCGCCGGTGCTGACGTGACGCAGCTCGCCTCGATGGCGAAGCTCACGGCGGGGCGCCTCGTGCGCGAAGTTTCGGATAGCTGCCTGCAATACTGGGGCGGCATGGGCTACATGACGGAGAGCGAAATCTCGCGCATGTATCGCGACTCGCGGCTGACCTCGATCGGCGGCGGCGCTGACGAGATCATGCTCGGCATTATTTCCAAGGGCATGGGCATTCTGCCTGGGCAAAGGAAGAACCACTAATGGCCGACCTGCCAAGCTGCGAAACGCTCAAGCTGAAGATCGAGCGCGGCATCCTACATGTCACGCTCGACCGGCCCGAGACGAAGAACGCGCTCAATAAAGCGATGGTGCGCGACCTGACCGCCGCGGTGGACTATCTCGGTGCGCATCAAGACATCCGCGCTGCTGTTTTTCGCGGCGCGAACGCCACGTTCTGCGCCGGCGGCGACATCAACGGCTTCAAGGAGCTGTTCTCGACGCCATTGCCGAAGCCGGGCGAGCGCGACGGCGCGGCGCTGCACAATCGCCGCTTCGGCGCGATCATGTCGCGCTTGGAGGAATTGCCGCAGACGATCGTGATGGTGGTGGAGGGCGCGGCCTATGGCGGCGGGCTTGGCCTGATGTGCGGCGGCGACGTCGTGCTTGCGGCGGCGGATGCGAAGTTCTCGATCTCCGAGACGACGCTCGGCGTGCCGCCGGCGCAGATCGCGCCTTTCGTCGCGCAACGCATCGGCGTGGCGCGGACGCGGCGGCTGTCGCTTACCGCGCACCGCTTCGATGGCCGCGAGGCGGAGCGCATCGGGCTGGTCGACATGGCCTGCGAGGGCACTGCTGCGCTTGATGCCGCGCTCGCCCAGGTGCTCGCGGGCATCATGCGTTGCTCGCCGCATGCCAATGCGGTGACCAAGGGGCTGATCCTTGCAAGCCGCAAGATGCCGCGGGAGGAACTGCTGGAGCAGTCCGCGGATGCTTTCGCCGAGTGCCTGCGTCATGCGGAAGGAAATGAGGGCGTCACGGCGTTCCTGGAAAAGCGCAAGCCGAAGTGGATGAGCTAGCTTCTCCGCTCATTCCCGCGTAAGCGGGAATCCAGAGCCACGTGAAGAAAGAACTGGGTCCCCGCGCTTTCGCGGGGACGAGCTGGAGAGGGGGACGAATGAGTCTCGCAGGTCAGGCCGTCGTCGCGATCTGGAACGGAATCGCGCCAGAAGGGCGCACCGAGTTCTACGAGTGGCACAATCGCGAGCACATGCCGGAGCGCGTCGGCATTCCGGGCTTTAGGCGCGGGCGGCGCTACATCGCGAAGTACGGACACCCGGAATACTTCACGCTTTACGAGGCGGACTCGGCCGAGGTGCTGGTGGGCCAGGACTATCTCAACCGGCTGAACAATCCGACGCCATGGACGCGGAAGGTGCCGCCGACCTATTTCCGCGACACTTCGCGCGGCATCTGCCGGGTGAAGCTCTCGCTCGGCGTGGCGCAGGGCGGCTGGATGCTAACGCTGCGCTTCGGCGCGGCCGAGGGACGCGAGGAGGAGCTCGAGAAATATCTGCGGCACACCGCGCTGCCGCCGCTCGCCGACATCGTGCAGGTGACCGGCGTACACCTCGCGATCGCGGATCAGGCGGGGAGCCGCATCGAGACCGCCGAGAAAAAAGGCCGCCCGGTCGACGGCATCCCAAGCTGGCTGGTCATGATCGAGGGCGGAACGGCCGAGTCCTGCGACGAGGCCTGCGACAGGCTGCTGGCGGGCGATCTTGGCAAGCACGGTGCAAGGCCGGAGATGGAACGCGGGCTTTATTCGCTGCAGTACTGCCGGATGAAGACGCCGGGGTATGCTTGACCTCATCCTGAGGAGCGCCGAAGGCGAGTCTCGAAGGATGGTCCGAGGGATGGCGGTGCGTGCGGCCATCCTTCGAGACGCCATGCTCTGCATGGCTCCTCAGGATGAGGGCTGCGTGCCGGCATCCCCCCTCAATATCCCCTTCGACAGGAACAGGTCCGTGATCTTCTGCGTCGCCGCGATGAACACGGGGTGGCTGCGCGCGCCAAGTCCGCGCGGGCGCGGCAGCGCGATCTCGTAGACCTGCTCGATGCGGCCGGGGCGCGGCGACATCACGATCACGCGGTCGGCGAGCAGTACCGCCTCGTCGATCGAATGCGTGATGAACAGCACCGTCTTTCCCGTCTGCATCCACAATTCTTCGAGGTCGATGCGCATCTGTTCGCGGGTGAGCGCATCGAGCGCACCGAACGGTTCGTCCATCAGCAGGAGCGGCGGATCGTGGATCAGCGCGCGCACGATCGCGGCGCGCTGGCGCATGCCGCCGGAGAGTTCGCGCGGCCGGCGATCGTGGAATTCGCCAAGCCCGACCTTGGCGAGCAGGTCGTGCGCGCGCGTCAGGTAGGGCTTGGGATCAATCCCGCGCAGCTCGAGCTGCAGCAGCACGTTATCGAGCACGTTGCGCCATTCGAGCAGCACCGGGCTCTGGAACACGATACCGAGGCCGGTCTGTGCGCCGGACACCTCCTTGCCATCGAGCAGCACGTTGCCGGCGGTGTGGCGCAGCAGCCCGGCGATGATGCGCAGCATTGTGCTCTTGCCGCAGCCCGACGGCCCGACGATCGCGACGAACTCGCCTTCGGCGACCGTCAGGTCGATGCGGTCGAGCGCATGCGTGGTCGCGCCGCCGCGGCGGAAGACCTGGCTGACGCCTTTCACCTCGATGTAGGGACGTGTCACCGCGCGCTCCGGCTCACCGCCCGAGGTGACCCGGAGCTCTGGTGCACGCTCAGTTGGAAGCCGCGTTCGGCAGGAACTCGTTGGTGTGGAACGCGGTCCAGGGCTTGTCGGTCGCGACGTCGCGATACTGCTTGAGCAGCGCGATGGTCTGGTCCCAGTCCTTCTCGGCGCCGAGGCCGATGCGGCCTTTGGAGTTCGGCGAGTCGAGCAGCTCGATGTCTACCTTGAGCTGGTCGAGTTGCGAGGCGCGGTTGAGGTCGGGCTTGACCTTCATGGTGGCGTCGACCGCAGCTTCCGGATTCTTCCTTGCTTCCTCCCATGAACGGACGGTCGCCTTCACGAAGCGGCGCACCAGGTCGGCCTTGTTCTTGATCGTCGCTTCCTGGGTGAGGATCGTCATGCCGACGATATTGGCGCCGTGATCGGCGTAGCGCAGCGCGGCCGGCTGCTCGCCCTTGTATTTGATCAGGAAGTACTGATCGTCGGCGCCGCCGAGCAGCCCATCGACGCGCTTCTCCAGCACCGAGACGACCTTCGCGGCGGGGTCGACCTGCACGAAGGAAATCTTCGACATGTCGAGGTTGTTCGCGGCGGCGAGCGCGCGGAACAGCTGACCGAGCGGATCGCCCGGCGACACCGCGAGCTTTTTCCCCTCGAGGTCCTTCGGGGTCTTGATGCCGGCGGAAGCAAGCGAGACCACCGAGAAGCCGGTGGAGTTGAGCAGCGACATCACCGACTTGATCTCCGCGCCCTTGGCGGCGGTTGCGATCACGCTGGAGCTATCCGCAAGCCCGAACGTGTCTGACCCGGCCGCGACCACCTGTACGGTGTTCGCCGAGCCGCGCCCTTCGTTGATGGTGAGGTCGATGCCTTCGGCTTTATAGAAGCCCTTTTCCTTGCCGTAATAGAACGGCACGTGCAGCCCGCCGAAGTACCAGTTGAGCCGCAGGCTCACGGCGTCGTCCGCGAGCGCCATGGTAGAGGTTGCGGCGAGCGCGGCGAGCGCGCCGACGAGTGTCCGGAATTTCATCAGTCCCTCCCTTGCGTTTGTTATGTCAGCGTCACGTCCGTCGGCTGCTGCGACACATGCCACGGAATGGTAATGCGTTCGACGATCTCGACCACATAGTAGACCGCCAAGCCGATCAGGCTGAGCAGCACGATCACGGCGAACACCATCGGCGTTTCAAGATTGCCGTTGTACTGCAGCAGCAGGTACCCAAGTCCACGGTCCGAGGCGACGAATTCGGCGACCACGGCGGCGGTGGCCGACAGCGCCGCTCCGACTTTCAGCCCGGTGAAGATGTCGGGTAGCGCCTGCGGCAGGCGGATCTTGGCAAACATCTTCCATCCGCCGGCGCCGGTGGTGCGCGCGAAGTCGAGAATATCCGGGTCGGCCGACTTGAAGCCCGCGATGCTGGCGACGACGATGGGGAAGAACGAGAGCAGAAACACCAGCAACAGCTTCGGCGCGAAGCCGAACCCGAACCAGATGATGAACAGCGGCGCGATCGCGATTTTCGGGATGATCTGCAGGAATACGACCACGGGATAGATCGCATTCTCCACAAAGCGCGAGTACGCAACCGCAAGCGCGAGCGGAATGCTCACCACGACCGCCAGCAGATAGCCGGCGATGATCTCCTGCGTGGTGACCCAAGCGCCGTCCATCACGGTCGGATAGCGTTTCATCAGCTCCGCCCACACCTTCGACGGCGGCGGCAGCAGGTATTCCTTGATGCCGGTGAGGTGAACCGCGCTCTCCCAGAACAAAAACAGCAGAGCGAAGACGATCAGCGGCGCGGCGCGGCGCTTAACCCACGCGGCGAGGCTCGCGCCGCGCGTCGTTCTGGTTTGTTCGAGCGCAATGCTCACGACGGCTGCGCCGCGTCGAGCGGGCCGCCGAGGTCCTTGGTGCCGTACTCGGCCGGCAGGTTGATCTCGATCAGCTCCAGGTCGTCGGAACGGGCAATGACGTTGTGCGCGACGCCGGCCGGCTGCGAGAGGCACGAGCCAGCTTTGACCGTCACGTCGCCATCGACGCCCGCGAAGCGGAAGGTGATCCACCCTTTCAGGATGATCACGAAATGGCCGGTCATGTCGTGCCAATGCCAGCCGGTCGGCTGTTCGAACGGCTTGACGGCGCGGATGTGTTTCGCGCCGATGCGCCCGCCGGAGGCGGCGGCGAGGCCGAGATCGCGATACTCGTTGTCGGCGCGCGGCCC
>Ga0310810_10008488_pt1 | contig 11825 bp, 11 predicted proteins | sample NCmetagenome_FD_207641 | JGI IMG/M metagenome (GOLD analysis project Ga0310810, IMG submission 207641) | Soil microbial communities from experimental microcosm in Duke University, North Carolina, United States - NC | ecosystem: Engineered > Artificial ecosystem > Soil microcosm > Unclassified ...
CAATCTCGTCCGCTGGGGCATTACGTGTTCGGCGAGATCGGCCGCTGGGCGCGGCTCGCGTCGGGAGTGCCGTGGTTAGCGAATCTCTTTGCCAGCGGCCCATTGGCCGGCGGGTTGGCCAAGCGTCTGCTTGGTGTTCATTCCAATCGGAGTATTCCTGCAATAGCGAAACGAAACTTTCGCAGTTGGTTCTCGGGCCGGCCGGACAGGAGTGTCCGACCCACACAAACAGAGAGCAACGGAGGACGCTCGGTTCTGCTCTGGCCTGACACCTTCAACAACTATTTTCATCCCGAGACCGCGATTGCAGCGGTTGAAGTTATTGAAGCTGCGGGATGGAACGTGCGAGTTCCCGAAGCCAACGTGTGTTGCGGACGCCCGCTCTACGACTTCGGCATGCTTGAACGCGCCAAACGCCTTCTGACGAAGTCGCTCGATCTCCTGGAGGCGGAAATTGCGCGAGGGACAGCGATCGTAGTGCTCGAGCCCAGTTGTGCCTCAGTTTTTCGCGATGAGATGCTCAATCTTTTTCCCGACGATGCGCGCGCGCGCAAGCTCTCTCAACAGATCTTCCTCTTGAGTGAATTCCTGGAGCAGAAGGCCCAGGATTTTCAATTGCCGCCGCTCGCACGATCAGCGCTCGTGCATGGCCATTGCCATCACAAATCTGTCATGAAGATGAACGACGAAGAGTCTGTTCTGAAACGCATGCGCGTCGATTACGAGATGCCCGCGCCGGGTTGCTGCGGCATGGCTGGGGCATTTGGCTTCGAGAAGGAAAAGTATGATGTGTCAATCGCCATCGGAGAGCTTGAGTTGCTCCCGGCAGTTCGTCGCGCCAGCAAGGATAGCCTCATCATCGCCGATGGCTTCAGTTGCCGCGAGCAGATCGAGCAGTCGACCGGACGCCGTGCGTTGCACCTGGCAGAGATTATTCAGGAAGCGCTGCGGAGCGCGGCGCAATGAAGCTTTCACGTGAAGCTACGTCTCTGCAGGTGTGCTGCCGAAGATGGTCTTACTCACTCCACGCCAGCCTAGCCGGCCGATCCTGACTGCGTGATAAAGCGGGAACAGCGCATCAGGCAGTCCGACGCTTTGCCACTCGCCTACGCTCGGCGTCAGCGCGAGCCGGGAGATGAAGCGCACGCGATCGCGCCAGCGCTCGCGGTTTTGCGACCAACCGCAGAAATAGCGGAATGACTCCGGATGGACCTGCTCGCCCGCAACCAGTCTGGAGATCAACCGGTCCGCGATTGCTTTAGCGGCTCGCATCTCGTTCGCGGAGCCCATGTCAGGCGCAGGGGCGCAGCCAAGCCGTTCAGTCAGCAGCATCGAAATGCAGACGATCCGGTGAACGCCAATTTGCCGCGCCGAGGCCGTAACCTGGTGCCAATAGGTTCCCGAAACCGTCAGCGCTGCGATGTCCCGCAGCATTCCCAGTTGCTCCCAACCATGCTTGGCCGCGTGAATGCACAACGCCAGCATCAAATCTTCCCGCCACAATATTTCCATGCGGACTCCCTCGACCGCGAGTCCGACCGAACGTTCGAACATCGCGTCGAGGTTGAAGTCGACGGCATAGAACCGCGGCACGATTCGCCATTGCAATTCGAGAAGATTTTTCTGCGCTGCCAGGCCGAACACGTATTCATATCCCGAACGCAGATAGGCGCGCGCCTGGCGCGGCGAAAGCTGTAACTGCGGTTCGTAGCCGGCCTGGCGCAGGGCGGCGATGGCTCCAGGCACGTCGCGCGGGCGGACGAGCAGGTCCAGGTCACCAAATTGGCGGAGCGCGACGTCCCCGTACAGGAGTTGCGCGAGCGCCGGGCCTTTGTGCGCCAGCACCTCGACACCGCTCTTGTGAAACGCATCTGCGATCCTCGCCAGTTCCGCCGAAAATCGTAATGCCTTGACTGAATGGCTCTGAAAACGCGCCTGCAGCGCCGTTTGAATGCCGGCGGGGACACCCTCGCGCCCGTGAAGTGCCTGATAGAGCGCGGGCATCACCCGATGTTGGTCAGCAAGACGCAGCACGGCCTCCCAGGAAATAGGGGCAGACAGCGCCTCCGAAATTGTGTTGCGGTCGAGAGTGGGCCGGCAGCAAGCGAACAGCAGTTCGAATTCGCGCGAGGAGCCCGCCTCGCCTGGCCGGGGGACCTTCATCGTGAGGTGTGCAGGAGCTGCCATCAGCCTATGAACTAACTATGTCCGCCGGTAATTCTTCTGGTTTCGCCCGAGCGCGACGTACTTAGAATCTTCATACGCGAATGCCATTTACAGAAGTAACTCCCGGTGCACTTGCACCGACGAACGCGGTTGCGCTTGAATCCGTGAGCAAGACTTTTCGTCTGCGGGCGTTGCTCACCCGTTGGGTGAGCGAAGAAGTCCATGCTTTACGGAACATTTCGTTCGAGCTCAGGGCAGGCGAAATTCTCGGTTTATTGGGCCCGAATGGCAGCGGGAAAAGCACGACACTCAAGCTGGTTTCGACTCTTTTGCTGCCGGATTCTGGCCGTGTATCCGTTGCGGGATTCGAGACGCGCGCTTGTGGGCAACAGGTGCGAAGGCGTGTTGGATTTGCGCTGGCGTCAGAGAGGTCGTTCTTTCCCCGGCTGACCGCGCGCGAAAACCTGGAGTTTTTCGCCGCGCTGGAAGATATATCCCGGAATGAGTGCCGGGCGCGCACGGAACACGCTCTAGTCGAGGTGGGCCTTGCCGATGTCGCCGGGAAACAGGTCATGAAATTTTCTTCCGGCATGCACCAGCGCCTTGCGATCGCGCGCGCTCTGCTCAAGCGCCCGCAAGTCCTGTTGTTGGACGAGCCTTCGCGCAGCCTCGATGTTGCGGCGGCGGCGCGGCTTTGGGACCTGATCCAGGAGCTTTCGCGACGCGAAATATCCATTCTGCTGGCGACGCACAACTTCGCCGAAGCTGCTGAGGTCTGTGATCGTGTCGCGATTCTGCGGAAAGGCGCGCTGCTGGCGACATCGCCAACGGCCAATCAGAATGAACGTCAGCTTCGAGATTTTTACCTGCACCTAACGCGAGAGCCGAATCTGGTTCCGTGGAAAGAGGAAGTGCCCGCGTGATGCTCGCGAAAATCGCCGCCGTTCTGAGGAAAGACATGGTAACAGCCGTGCGCTATCGCAACGGCTTCATCTCCAATTTGATTTCTCCTGCTCTGCAACTGGCGACGTTTTACTATCTGGCGCGCGCGATCGGGCCGCAATTCCGTCCGGATGGAATGTCGTACGTAATGTTTCTCATTGTGGGGACGGGCTTCTACACATTCCTGATCGCCGGCATCCACAGCTTTTTTCAGGCAATCCAGGAGGCGCAGCAGACCGGAACGCTTGAGTTCCTCATGACAACCGCAACCCCGGCGCCGACACTCTTGTTCCTGAGCACGCTTTCTTCGTTTGCGGGCGGCTTCGTGCAGTTTGCTCTCTTTGTGGCCAGCGGGATTCTGCTCTTTGCCACGGCTGTGAAGGTGAGTGTGTTCGGTGCGCTGCTGGTGATCGTCTTGTCTCTTGGCGTTGCAGCTGCGATTGGGCTATTCGCCGCGGGCCTGCAACTCGCGATCCACAAAGGTTCAGCGGTACTGTGGCTTCTTGGCTCGTGCGCCTGGCTGATGGCCGGGACCCTGTTTCCGGTAAACGCATTGCCTCGCCCTTTGCAATTACTTTCCAATTGGCTGCCGTTCACGCATTCTCTGACGGGAATGCGGCTTGCCATTTTCGACGGCGGAAACAAGGCGGCCCTGGTTCATGAAATCGGACTTCTGGCCATTTTTCCCTGCATCCTGCTTCCCGCGGGCATCTGCTTCTTCGCCTGGACTGTGCGCCGCGCCCGCCAATACGGACAGCTGGCCTTCTACTGAAAGTTACTTCGGTTTGTTTGAGGAAAGCTCCCCGCGACACGGGTCCGGTGACTCGCGCTTACAATGTTGGGTATGAGAAGTTGTTTTGACGGACCGCAGCGCCGCAGGGGCACGCGAGTTCGGGCGCAGATTCCTTTGCGCATAACCAGCCTCGATCCTGCGACCAAGTTCTCGGAAACCTGTCATACGGTCGTAGTGAATCCATCCGGTTGCGGTATACGCTTTCGTCATGCGCTGGAGCCCGGGATGCAGGTGCGTGTAGACGATCTTCCCGGCGGTATCAGCGCGACGGCGCATGTGGCCAGCAATACTCCATTCGAATCTTCAGGGAAGTATTTTCTGATCGGAATCAGTCTCGATCAGCCGGCAAACTGGTGGTGTATGGCCCCGAGCCCGCAGGATTGGGACCAGTATTCAGCAACTCCGCAATTTGCCGCTGCGCGGTAAAGCTTCGTTCTTGCCTACTGCGGTTGTGGCCTCTCTCCGAAAATGGCGGTTCCAATCCGCACACAAGTCGAGCCTTCTTCGATCGCCACTTCAAAGTCGTGCGACATGCCCATCGAGAGCGTTTCAAGCCTGATTGCCGGAAGGTTTCGCTTTCGAAGTCGATCGAATAAATCCCGCATGCGGCGGAAATAGGGCCTCGACTGTTCAGGATTATCGAAGTACGGCGGCACTGTCATCAGTCCGCGAAAGTCGAGCGAGGAAAGCTGCGGGGCAGCGGCAAGGAGTTTCTCCGACTCATCTGATTCCGGGGGGACGCCGGTCTTTGCTTCCTCGCCGCCTATGTTGATCTCGATCAGGATAGGCATTTTCTTTCCAAGCTGAGAAGCTGCGCTATTGAGACGCTGCGCCAGCTTTACTGAATCCACGGAGTCTATGTGTGCGAAGAGCTCAGTGGCTCTGGCGCTTTTGTTGGATTGCAGATGCCCGATCATGTGCCACTCGGGATCGAGATCGTGCAAAGCCTGAAACTTGGATTCAAACTCCTGCACGCGATTTTCTCCGAAGACACGGATGCCTGCGTCCCAGGCTTCACGAATGCGATCTGGCGAGACGGTTTTGGTTACTGCCATAAGTCTTATTTCGCGAGGGTTTCTGCCGGTACGCTGCGCCGCGCTGCTGATCCGCTGCTGCAGGCCTTGAATGTTCGTGGCGATGGACACTCAAGAACAATAAACCACAGAGGCCACGGAGTTATACCGAGGAGCGCAAGGGATCAGGTGCCGACGGCGAGCTGGCGGCGTCCTTCTGCAATATAGAAAATCCCAGCTCCGTGGCAGCGACAATGAAGATTACGATATACGGGACCCATAGCCAAAAAGCCGCGAGGGCATAGTACACGCCCCAGTTCCGGATTAACCATGCGCCCCATTCGCCCAACCTGATGGTTTCAAGCACCAGTACCAATAAGTTCGCGACAATTGCGAACGTACGGAGTCCCTCGAAGCCGCGGTAGCCGTTCCGCAGCCGGAGGAAGTTAATCATCGCGACGGGGATCCAAAATAAAGGCGTGTCGAATCCCACCCCGCGGGGCCGCCATATCTCAATCACAGCCAGAAATATCGCAGCGGTGAGGAGCATGGTCCATGCACAGGCGTAATCAATGTATTTCATAAAACCTGAGCCGGGTTTTGCTCAACGATGACCGATCGACCGATACCGTTCTACATAATCGACTTCGGCGGCGCGGGCTCCTTTGGATCTCCGGCAGCGGTCACTGGAAGCGCAACCATCAGCAGGGCAAGCAATCCCATCACGACCAAACCGGCTATGTAAGACGGATGCTGAAAGAACTGCCAGGATGTGATCCGTTTCGCTATTGCTGCAAGGCCCTGAAGCCACCCTTGCTGAGCAAGTGCCAATGCCACCAGTGCCGCCCACAGGAGCCCCAGCAGTGACTCGCCGGCGATGAGGCCTGAAGCGGTGAGCACACCCGCATTCTCTACTCGCGCCTGCTGCGCTTCGTTGAAGCCGCGCTTTTTCGCGACCCAATCGCCCAGGGAACGGAACAACCCGCCAACAAAGATGGCGAACGTGGTCTCAAACGGAAGGTACATCCCAACTGCCACCAGCATAGGGCTGCGTACCTGCATCATGATCATTGCAATCCCGAAGAAAACTCCAACCCCGACCAGAGGCCAGGGCATGTCGCCGCCGACGATGCCTTGGGCTAAGGCGGCCATCAATCCCGCCTGCGGAGCTGCGAGCTGGCGTGAACCAAAGCCGAACGCGGTGTTCAAAAGCGCAAGTGGAAAATACATGACGAGGCTGGCGACGACGACGGCAATCAGTTCGGCTTTTTGAATCTTCGCGGGAGTTCCTCCCAGTATGTATCCCACTTTGAAGTCCTGCAGCAGTTCGCCTGCAACCGACGACGAAACGCAGACTACCGCCGCGACTCCGAGTACAACCGCAACGCCGTGCGCTCCGCGGGCGCCCAAGGAAACCATCAGCAATGCGGCGATTAACAGAGTCGAAAGTGTGAGGCCGGAGACGGGATTGTTAGATGAGCCGATGAACCCGCACAGACTGCCGGAGATCGTGGCAAAGAAAAATCCAACGATGATCATCACGACCGCCGCGAGGATCGCCGGGAGTTTGAGTCCAGAGATGTAGATGTAAAGAACGCACATCAGAACAAACATCAGCGCGATGAGCCCGAATACCACTTTCGAACTCATGTAGCGTTCGGTGCGGGCAAGCTTGGCCTGATCGGCGGCGGTTTTGCGAAGGTCGGCGAAGGCCCTGCCGAGTCCGATCATGAGACTGGTACGCATTTTGATGAGCGTGTACGCGGCGCCAACCAGCATTCCGCCAACCGCGATGGGTCGCACGATGAAGCGCCAGATTGCTACCGCCATCCCCGCCCAGTCATCAGGCGTATCAGCAGGCAGATAGGTGCGGATCTGAGGCCCCATAAGGAATATAAGGAGAGGAACGACGAGTCCCCAGGCGAGCACGCTGCCGGCAAACTGAATGGACGCGAGGCGGACTCCAATGATGTAGCCAACGCCGAGGTAAGCGGGGCTCACGCTCGGTGCCGCGAATGTGCTTGCGCCCCCGGCAGCAATTACCTTTGCATCTCCGGTTGTGCCCAGCCTGACCTGGCTGTGCCCAAGGTTGCCGATTGAGTAGTGTACGTCCTGATCGACTGCGTACAAACCAAACCGCCCCAGAATGTAGATCAGACCTCCGACGCCGATATTCCAGAACAGATATTTTGCTGCTTGTGCCCCTCGTTGCCCGGCTTTGTGAATCTCCCCGGCGGCGACCGACTCCGGGAATGGGAGCTCTGGGTCTTCAACCATTCCGCGGCGCACCAGAGAAATGAAGAGCACGCCCAAAATGCTGCCTACCATGATCAACGCCGTCGTTTTCCAGTAGGCTTCTGCGAAGCCGAACGAAGGCCAGGCTTTAGCCATCAGGAATGCAGGAATGGTGAAGATCGCGCCTGCCGCGATGCCTTCGCCGATGGTCCCCGAAGTTCGGGCGATATTCTCCTCGAGCACCGACCCTTTCCAGATTCGAAGTACCGCCATGCCGATCACTGCAGCGGGATACGTGGCCGCAATGGTGATCCCGGCGCGCAGGCCAAGGTAGGCGTTGGCCGCGCCCAGCACGATCGTCATCAGCAGGCCGAGGAAGACAGCGCGGAAGGTGAACTCCTTCATCTGCATCGTGTCCGGGACGAAGGGCTGGTGCTTGGGGGGTGTGGCGGGGGTTTCGGGCGTGCTCATGAAGGTCCTTTCGAAAGCAGCACTCAGCATTCAGCAATCAGCTTAGCAACGAGCTTTTGAGTGGCGAGCAGTGAGCAGTCGGCGTGCTTCGGAGTTTGGGCTCACCGCTCATAGCTCGCTGCTCAAAGCCGTCCTGGCTGAGTGCTGAGTGCTGAGTGCTGACTGCTTATTTTCGCGCATCCTTTTTCGCTAAACCGGGTTCATACAACCTAAGAAAGCCGCGTGGCAACTTAGCACGTCACCTGGTCGATTTACAAGTACGGTGCCTGTACTAATTCGCGCAAGGAATTGGTCGGGGACGAGCCTATAATTTGGTTAACGCCACCTCGCTGATTCGCCTTCTTGCCAGGCTTTTTGAGGGTATCAGTTTATGTTGGGAAGCCGTTTTCACTGCCCGGATTGCGGCAGTTCGGCAGCGTACAGATCCCGTCGCCGCACGTTTCTTGAGAAGTACATTCTCCCGTTTTTTCTTTTGAAGCCGGTACGATGCGTGAACTGTCACCTGCGCGTCAACGCCTCCGCTTTTGTCCCCGCGAGGAAGCGTGAGCACCGGCCGCATCCCCAGGCTGCTGCCTGATCAATTGCCTGCACAGAAAGTCCTAGCTATACTGGATGCAATTCGTGCGGCTGGAGCCTAACCAGGCGCCGTACGAGGGAGGCTAGGTCTTCAGCAGTACTGGAGACACAACCCGCCAGGCCGTTCCCGCTGGGCAAGCCCGCTGGAATTCCGTGGTTTCGGGAGCGGTCGTCGTCGCCCAAAGCCTGTTCGCTGCGCTGTTCCCGTCCGATTGCCGCCTCTGCGGCACCCCCTTAGAAAATATTTCGCGGCTTCCTGTGTGCCGCTCGTGCCTTGTAGGGATGAGGCCGATCTCTGTCGAGACCTGTTCCATTTGCGGTGATACTCTTGGCCAAACCAAAAACTGGGGTGCCCCTCTTTCCGATTTTGCGAGGCCTGGGGACCTACCCGCGATGGAATGCGTTCCTTGCCAGGAGCAAAAACCACTCTTCGCGAAGGCAGTAGCTTACGGCTCCTACGACGGCGGCCTGCGCGACCTTGTCCATCTGCTGAAGTACGACCGGGTGGAACCAGCCGCCGGCAAGTTGGGGGGCATGCTCTGCGAAGCTATCGCCAAGTTGAATCTGGGGACTGAACCGTTTCTGGTGGTTCCGGTTCCTCTGCATGTTTCCAAACGCCATGAGCGCGGCTTCAATCAGGCGGAAATGATCGCGCGAAAAGCGCTAAGGTGTGCGCACTTCAATAACTTAGAGTTAGGCACGGGTATCTTGGAACGAACCCGTGCGACGACTTCGCAAATCGGCCTGACTCGTCCGCAACGCGCCGAGAACATGCGCGGCGCATTCCGGGTAGCGCATCTAAGCAGGGTGAGGGAGCGCGACATCCTGCTGGTGGATGACGTTCTCACCACCGGCACGACGGCATCGGAATGTGCCCGAGTTCTGTTAAAAGCCGGCGCTAGAAAAGTGCTAGTGGCAACGGTCGCGCGCACGCTGAAGCAGCACTCGGAAGCAGTTCCAGGTCCGGTAATGGCAAAAGCAGCACGGGCTTAGCAATGAATCACAGGCACAATTCGGCAATCGACGCCGGCCGCCACAATTTGACGGCTACGGTGTTCGGTTTTCACCAGGAGAGCGGCTCGCAGGCTCTGCACGCGCCCGTGCTCGTATTGAATGCCTCGTACGAGCCGATCAACGTGTGCGCTGCCCGCCGCGCGATCGTATTGGTGCTGAAGGGCGTCGCCATGACCGAAGAGGAGAATGGGCACTTCCTGCACGCGGCCCGGCTTGCGTTGCGCGTGCCTTCTGTTATCCGCTTGCTTGAGTACCGCCGGATTCCGCACCAGACGCGGGCTTTGTCGCGCAAAAACCTGCTGCTTCGCGATCGCAACACCTGCCAGTATTGTGGCGAGGTTTTGCCAGCAGGCGAATTGACGCTCGACCACGTGGTACCGCGCTCGCGCGGAGGCGCTTCAACCTGGGAAAATCTGGTGGCTTGCTGCCACCCCTGCAATCGCCGGAAGGGCAATCAATCGCCGGTTGAAGCCAGCATGAAGCTGATGCGGGAGCCGCACGCGTTTAACCTCCACACCAGCCGCCACATCATGCGGCTGATGGGGAGGTCGGATGATCGGTGGCGGAAGTATCTGTTCTACTAAAGCATTCAGCACTCAGCACTCAGCATTCAGCTAAGGACAGACGGCCACGGATTCACACGCCAGCTACGGACACACGCTTTTGATCTGTGCTGTCAAATTTAGCTCGCGGCCACGTCAAAACTTAGCCACGGATTCACACGGATATTCACGGATTTCTCTAATGGGTTGATCCGTGAAAATCCGTGGCTGGTTTGGTTTTTGCTGGCAGCTCCGCCACCCAAAACTGGCTGAATGCTGAATGCTGAATGCTTAGTGCTCTACCGCGGCTTCTGCTCGTCGGAATCCTTTTGATCGGGCTTCGGCGGCGCCTTCTCGATCTCTTGTCCCTGGTACGTCACCGTCACCTTCGAGCCGAAGCGCTTGTAGTCGGTGTACTTGATGATCTCGCGGATGTGCACGTCCTGATATGCGCCGCTGCGGAAGTGGAGCGTGTCATCAGCCTTTGTGTAGGCCGGAAACCAATAGCGGCCATCCACCTGCTCGCGCCAGGTGCTGAACTTGGGGAAGAGGTTTTCGTTGTTCTTCTTGCGAATGTCGGGGACGGTCTTGCCTGAAGTCTTCACGATCTGCAGGTCGTGGTCGTCCACCCAGATGCGCCCTTGGAAGTAACGCTTCTTACCCTCGATCTTCTTGGGAGCGATGTCGAAGACATAGCAGTGCAGCTCATCTTCCTGCTGCTGGCCGACGTAGAGTATGTCGTATTCAGGGATTTCATCCGAGGTGAGCACGAATGGGAGCAGATGGCGGATGTCCTGCAGGTCCTCGGGTGACATCAGGATTTCTGTCAAAGTTGATTGAGGCGCGTAGGTCACATTCTCAAGGTGGTGACCCTGGTTGTCGTAGGTAACGTCGAAGACCTCGCGATACTCCCCGTTAATGGTGTCGCCGTCCAGGGTTTGCACCCTGACGTCCTGGCGAAAGGTGTACAGGTCGCGCGCCTCCTTAAATTCCTTCTCTTTGGTGGCGAACTTATCGATGATCTGCTGCACCGTGACGCCCTTCGGCTGCTCAGTGTTGAGCTGGCCTTCCTGAGCGAGTGCGCCGCAGACGAAGGCGAACGTAAAAAAGATGAACGGGAAGAGGAGACGATTGAGTTTCATGTTGACCCTGAAATGATTGTAAACCGCAGCCTGAGTGTTAGATGCGGGTAGAAGGCGCAAAGAACCGCCCATCGGCGCGATGTGTTTTTTTGTGAGATTTACAGCGAAGCGGAGATCTCAAGGCGAGTTCAGGCGCATTGTTCAAAGGAATGGTGCTTCGGCGATGTGGATACGTGAGACTTCCTGCTACCTTGTAGGACATCTCCCGTCACGTGAAATTGGATAAAGCGAGACGTCCCCATGAGCCAGGCCAGCTGAAAAAGGGGAGGATGAGTCTTCAAGCGATCACCCAGTCGATGACGACATCCGTTTAGACAATCCAGCCGACAGTCAACACACCTGATATTGCCCGTTCAGGCCCGAGCGCCCTGGTGAAAAAACTGAGCAAAGCTTCGCACACAATTCGCTAAGAAGGATCGAGGCGACGTTCAATGCGTGATGTGGAAATTTTTCATCACTTGACGGTGAACGCCGGGATATTAAAGCATCATCGGAATTAGGCTAGCACGGCTGGACGGCAAGCATCGGTTCAGGCCACCTACTATTCAGAATGGCCGGGCCCGCTGGAGTAAGGTCGCCAGTTGACGAGATCGGCGCTGTGCACTAGCGCGGCCCGTACACCGTCACGGTATTGTCTGAAGTCGTGATCACATGGCCATTCGCCACGACAGGTGTACTGAAGCCGATGCCTTGTCCCAGATTCTCACCAGGAGTTGAGTTGCTGTTCCATAGTTCGTTCGAGATCAAGGTTGCGTCATAGGCATGTAAAATGCCCTGCCCGGTGCCAGATGGGGGCGGAGCTGACTTTTCATAAGCCCAGACGATCCCGTTCGTGTTACCGTTCGAGGAAACGACGGTGTTTCCGCCGCGCCAACCGTATGAGGTCACGGTCTGCGCGACTGGGGTTGGATTGAAGCTGTTGCCGACAAAT
>Ga0310810_10008489_pt1 | contig 11825 bp, 6 predicted proteins | sample NCmetagenome_FD_207641 | JGI IMG/M metagenome (GOLD analysis project Ga0310810, IMG submission 207641) | Soil microbial communities from experimental microcosm in Duke University, North Carolina, United States - NC | ecosystem: Engineered > Artificial ecosystem > Soil microcosm > Unclassified ...
CACTCAAGATCCCGCGTGAACAGACTGTCAGCGGGCGTTTCGATCAGCGTCGCGCCGCGTCCGGACAGTCTGGCCGGCAGTACCTGACGCATCACACCCGGCGGTCCGCGATCTGCAACCAGCATCGAACAAACGCCGGGATGTCCCCAGGCTTGGAGGTCTGTCATGCGCAGGTTCCTGCATGCACACGCGCGACGCCTTCCGTTCGCGCTCCTGCTCGCGTTCGCGGCCGTCTCGTGCTGGCCGGTTACTCCGCTCGCTGCTGCGGACCTCGTCATCACGGGTGGATATCTGGAGAGGGATCCGTACTCAGGGCCACTCGAGCTGCGTGGCGAGCGCGGGTTCACATTTCGCGGCGGCCCGCAGAGCGGCATCTTCCAGCCAGTGGAGGACTGCAATGCGGGGAGTGCGCCGTGCGGGCCTGGTGACCGGATCAGCCTGCACGCGAACTGGAGCAGCGGCGACTTGCCGGGTGTGGCCACGCTGGACGGAATCACGTACATGAAGGTCGGCGGTGACCTGTCGAGCCTCACCGTGGACTTCAATGGGTCCGTGACGATGCCGCCATTCAGCCCGTCCGCGACGATCGCCGCACCGTTCGTATTCAACGGGCGATTCACACATGACGGCATACGCGAGGAACTGATCGGCAGTGGCGTGGTGACACTGTCACTCATGCCCCACCTGGCGATACCAGGCCGCTGGCGCATCGAATACATGTTGTACGAGCTCGGCGCGATGCTTCCGTCCCCGTGGACTTCGAGGGACATCGGCGCAGTGGGGCTTGCCGGACGCAGTTCGATTTTGAACGACACGATGGTGGTGGCGGGAGCAGGCGCGGACATTTGGGGGACTGCGGATGCGTTCCGCTTCACGTATCAGCCGATCTCGGTGAACGGAACGATCACCGCGAAGGTCTCCTCGCAGGAGAAGGCCTTCGACGTGCCGAGCTACGGTGTCGCGACGCCGCACCCGCTGGCAAAGGCTGGCGTCATCATTCGTGAATCGACCAGTCCGTCGGCGGCAAGCGTCATCCTCGACGTCAAGCCAAGTGGCGGACTCGAGTTCATGGCGCGGTACTCCAGCGGCGAGGCCACGACGTACCTGGGCGGCGCGTCCACACCCGACCGCGACGTGTGGCTCCAACTCGCGCTGGCTGGGAGCAACCAGATCACGGCGGCCTATTCGCTTGACGGCGTGACCTGGATACCGGTCGGTACCGTCTCGATGGCATTCGGGACGACCGACGTGCTGGCGGGGCTCGCCGTCACCAGCCACGATCCGGCCGTCCTGCACGCCGCACTTTTCCAGGACGCGCGCGTCTCGGGTGCCGCCCACACCCGGAACCTCCTCGCCCGCGGCGACTTCGAGGACTATGAACCGCCCGCGCTCGGCCCGCCTGGCTGGGTGTCGGACGATCTGCTCAGGCAGGTGCCAGCGAAGTCCGAAACGCATCAGCCGCGCTCCGGCGCCAAGAACGGTGCCTGCTGGACGACCACGTATCTCGACTGCGGCATCTATCAGGAGGTTGTCGCACAAGTCACCGGGAGCTACAACTTCCGCATCTACGCGTCCGCCGATCGCGGAGGCGGATTCGTCGGAGCCAACGTCAATGGCGTCACAGCCGCATCGACGGAGGTCGAACCGGCACCCTTCGGTGTCTACGCCCTGTACACCTTGACCTTCACCGCAAAGGTCGGCGATGTCGTCCGCGTCTGGATGTACTCGCCGCCTTCGCCAGGATACGTCGTCATCGACGATGCCAGCCTGGTAATGGCGGGAGAGTCGGCGCGCGTGGTGACCGGAGGGACGTGGACGATCCAGGGAATCGGGTCTCCCTTCGGCAGCTTCGACCTCACAGGTTCGGGTTTCAGCGTGCAGGGCACCTACGAGTACGGAGTCGTCGAGCCGCTCGACTTTTGCCGCAGCGGTTGCACCGCGCGCACGTTCTTCCTCCGGTCGTCTTTTGCGAATGCGACGCCGTCCAACCTTATGAGCTTTGCGCGCGGCACGACGACGTTCGGCAGGTCAACAGGGGCGCCCTGGGTGGAGTATGGAGGAGTCATCACCCTGAACGGCGGCATGGTTACACTGCCGACACCCACAGGCACCGAGTGGCCGCAGCTTGTGTCCGCGTCAGCGCCGTTCACGATGTCCGGTGTGCTCAGGGGTTACGACGTCGTCGGCGTCCGCGAACCGCGACTTCTGTTTGAAGTGCCGCTCACCGGATCCGGAATGGCCACGCTCGAGATGCTCGCACACCCGAATGCGAGCGGGCAGATCCTGCTGACGTTTTACCGTCTCAATTACGAATTCAATCCGATCGCCGCACTCCAGACAAGCGAGCCCTGAATACTCTGAGCGGGTCAACGTTGGAGGTGCACCATGCACGTCAGCTCCCTCAATCTCGGCACCAGTCGCAGCGGTTCAACTCTTCGCATCTTCGCCTTGCTCGTGAGTCTGGCCGCATCCCAGGCCTCTGCGCGCGCAGACGATCTCCTGATCACTGCCGGTCATCTCGATGTGCAATCACTGGCCGGCGCGGCACTTAGTCTTCAGGGAGACCGGGGATTCACATTTTCGGGCTCGACACTCACCGGCATCTCGTCGGCGTGGGAAACCTGCTTGTCTGGTGCGTGCGCGCCGGGTGACAGGATCAGCCTGCTCGGCTCGTGGTCGGGCAGTGACGTCGTTGGCACGGCCACGCTCGACGGAATCACCTACACGAGAATCGGCTCGATCGACAATACGACCGCTTCACTGCGCGTCTTGTTCTCCGGTTCGTTCGTCCTTCCCCCTGAGAACGGATCCGCCACGGTCGTGGCACCGTTCGTGTTCGCTGGCGAGTTCCCGCATACGGGTGCAGTCGAGACGCTCGTCGGCAGCGGCGTCACGACAATCTCGCTCAGCTGGGTCACCGGGTTTCCTGCGAGATGGCGAATCACCCGGATCCTGTATGAGTTCGGCGACCGCCTTCCCTCTTCGTGGATGTCGAGGGATATAGGACCGGTCGGTGTGCAAGGCCGGGCCTCGTTCCTGCGGGACACATTCGCCATCGCCGGCAACGGCGGGGATATCTGGGGCACGTCAGACGCTTTCCGGTTCGCCTACCATCCAATGCCTGGCAGCGGCGCGGTGACCGCACGCGTCGTCACGGCCAACATGGGCGCTCCCGTCGGATCAACATTCGCCAAAGCGGGTGTCATGATTCGCCAGGGGCTTCCCCCTTCGTCCGCTCACGTGATTCTGGACGTGAAGCCTGACGGCGGCCTCGAGTTCATGGTCAGGTACGAGGAAGGGCAGCCCACCGCGTTCCTCGCCGGCGCGCAGACAACCGGCGATTCCGTGTGGCTGCGCCTCACGCGCAACTCTGCCCAGATCACGGGCTCGTATTCGAACGATGGCCTCGAGTGGACGGACCTCGGGAGGGTCACAGTCCCGTTCGTCACGACCGAGCTGGTTGCGGGACTCGCAGTCACCAGCCATCAGACCAACGCCCTGCATTCCGCGCTGTTTGACAACGTCAGCGTCACGGGTCAGCAACTGACCGAGAATCTCCTGTCAGAGGGAGATTTCGAAGGCTACACCCCGCCTGCCCTCGGTCAGCCCGGCTGGATCTCGGATGATCTCCTGCGGCAGATACCGGCAAAGTCGGAAACGCACCAACCGCACACGGGAACACTGAACGGGGCCTGCTGGACGCCGGAGTACCTCGATTGCGGTATCTACCAGGAGGTCGTCGCGCCGACATCAGGCCTCTATGCGTTCAGCATCTACGCGACTGCAGACCGTCCCGGAGGAATGGTTGGCGTGAACGTCAACAGCATCACTGCGAATACCGCAAACGTCGAGCCGTATGGCTTCGAAAACTACACACGCTACACGCTGGTTTTCACCGCCGCAGCGGGCGACGCCATCCGCGTCTGGATGTACTCACCAGCCTTGCCTGGCTACGTCGTGATCGACGATGCGAGCCTGACTGTTGGTCGAGGCGTGAATACGATCACGTCCGGCTCGTGGACGGTGAACCCTGATGTGTTCGTGCCGCCATTCGCTTCGTTCTCGTTCAGCGGCGACGGGTTCTCCGCGAACGGACGATTCGAGGGCGGTAAGGTCGCCGCGAAGACGGCCTGTGGCGGATCGGGTGGCTGTGCGCCCGGCCAGGTGATCGGGTTGGACGCTCTTTTCTCGAACCCGAACCCAGACCCGTTCGCCCGCTTCGCGTACGGCTCGGCGTCCGTGGGCTCAACGATCTATCCCGATGTCGAATTCGGTGGCACTGTGCGAATGAGTGGCGGAGGCGTGACGCTTCCCACACCTGACGGACCTGACGAACTCGTGTCGGTGTCTGCGCCGTTCTCACTCACTGGAACGCTGACCGGTGTGCGCGGCTTCTTCGACCCGGCGGTGGTCTTCTCGATCGCGCCGGTTGGACACGGGACTGCGACGCTGACACTCCGATCAGTGCCTGATGGCTCTGGCGGTCTGCGGTTCGTGTTCTGGGGTCTCACGTACGCGTTCATGTGAACGGCGATGCGTGAGTGTGGGGCGCCTCAAGCTGACCGCTGCACGAGGCGCCCTTTGCTGACAGCTATTGAATCGGAGCGGGCAGGTCGGTTCTCCCCATCAGGTATTCGTCAACAGCCCGCGCGCAGGAGCGCCCTTCGGCAATCGCCCACACGATGAGCGACTGGCCGCGCTGCATGTCGCCGGCGGTAAACACACCGGGAACGCTCGTCATCCAACGCTCGTCGCGCCAGACGTTGCCGCGCTCGGTGAGCTTCACGCCAAGGCGCGAGAGCATCCCGTTGGTTTCAGGTCCCGTGAAACCCATCGCGAGCAGCACCAGGTCCGCCTTCAGCTCGAAGCTGGTGCCTGGCACTGGAACGAACTCGGTCCGGCCGTCTTTCTGGACCAGCTCGACGTGGTTCCCGTGCAGTGCCGTCACCTGCCCGGCCTCGTCACCCGTGAACTTCTGGGTCGAGATCGAATAGAGACGCTCGCCGCCTTCCTCGTGCGCAGTCGATACCCGGAAGATGTTCGGCCACGTTGGCCAGGGATTGTTCGGCGCCCGATCGTCGGGCGGCCGCGAAAGGAGTTCGAGCTGGTGAACGCTGGCAGCACCGTGGCGGTGCGCGGTTCCAAGGCAGTCGGCGCCGGTGTCGCCGCCGCCGATGATGATCACGTGCTTGCCCTTCGCAGAGATGGTCTCGGCGTCCGGCACGTGGTCGCCTTCATTGCGACGGTTCTGCTGCGTGAGGTATTCCATCGCGAAATGGACACCCTTCAACTCGCGCCCAGGTACCGGCAGATCGCGCGGACGTGTGGCGCCGCCCGTCAGGACGATAGCGTCGAACTGCGCGCGGAGTTCCTCGACGGGAACGTTCACGCCAATGTTCGCGTTGGTGCGGAAGACCACGCCTTCGGCGAGCAGCAGGTTCAGCCGCCGATCGAGCACCCGCTTCTCCATCTTGAACTCGGGGATGCCGTAGCGGAGCAGACCTCCGATACGGTCGTCGCGCTCGAATACCGTCACGGTGTGACCGGCACGATTCAGCTGCGCAGCAACCGCCAGGCCTGCGGGGCCAGACCCGACGACGGCGACGCTACGGCCGGTGCGCGTTTCGGGAAGCACGGGTGCGACCCAGCCCTCCTCGAACGCACGATCGATGATCGACACCTCGACCGACTTGATGGTGACCGGGTCGTCATTGATCCCGAGCACGCACGCGCCCTCGCACGGAGCAGGGCAGAGGCGACCCGTGAACTCGGGGAAGTTGTTCGTCGCGTGCAGACGATCGATCGCCGCCTGCCAGCGGTCGCGGTACACCAGGTCGTTCCAGTCCGGAATCAGGTTCCCGAGCGGGCAGCCCTGATGGCAGAACGGAATGCCGCAGTCCATGCAGCGCGCCGCCTGGTCCTTCAGCGCCGAGTCCGGATACGGCAGATAGACTTCGTTCCAGTCGCGCAGCCGCTCGGCGACGTCGCGCGTCGGCGGCTTCTTGCGATGGATCTCGATGAACCCTGTGACCTTACCCATTGACCGATGCCCCTGTCAGCTCGAGGAACGTCGCTTCACGGCCAGCCGCGGCCGCGCGCGCCTGCGCGTGCAGCACACGCTTGAAGTCGCGCGGCATCACCTTCACGAACACCGTCTTGAGCGCGTCGAAGTCGTTCAGGATCCGCTTGCCGAGATCGCTGCCCGTGTACTTCACGTGGCTCTCGATGATGTTCTGCACGAAGGCGACGTCGGCCGGATCCTCGAGCGGTTCCAGTTCCACCATCGCCATATTGCAGCGCTGCTGGAAGGTGCCTGCCGAATCGAGCACGTATGCGATGCCTCCGCTCATGCCCGCCGCGAAGTTGCGCCCGGTCCTCCCGAGGACGACGACGCGGCCGCCCGTCATGTACTCACAGCCGTGATCGCCGACACCTTCCACGACGGCCAACGCGCCGCTGTTGCGGACGCCGAATCGTTCGCCAGCTACGCCGCGGAAGTACGCCTCGCCGCTGGTCGCTCCATATAACGCGACGTTGCCGATGACGATGTTGTCCTCGGCGATGAATCGCGACTGTTTCGGCGGATAGACCACAAGCTTGCCGCCCGACAGCCCCTTGCCGACGTAGTCGTTCGCGTCGCCTTCGAGTGTCAGCGAGATGCCGCGGGGAACGAACGCGCCGAAGCTCTGACCGGCCTGCCCATGGAACTTCAGCTGGATCGTGTCCGCCGGTAGTCCCTTGCCGCCGTGCTTCTTGGTCAGCTTGTATCCCAGCATCGTTCCCGTCGTCCGGTTGACGTTCCTGATGGGGAATTCCAGCGAGACGGGCGTGCCGTTCTCGATCGCGTCTGTGCACTTGGCGATCAGCGTCCGGTCGAGGATGTCGGTGAGCCCGTGGTCCTGCGGCCGTGTCTTGCGGCGCGCAGCGCCTTCGGGCAGCGCCGGCATGTGCAGGATGGCGGAGTAGTCGAGCCCCTTCGCCTTCCAGTGATCGATCGCCTGGTGGAAGTTGAGCCGGTCGACCCGACCGACCATTTCGTCTATCGTGCGGAACCCGAGCGCGGCCATGTATTCCCGTACTTCCTGCGCGATGAAGCGGAAGAAGTTGACCACGTGCTCCGCCTTGCCCGAGAAATTCTTCCGGAGTTCGGGATCCTGCGTGGCGATCCCGACGGGGCAGGTGTTCAGGTGGCACACGCGCATCATCACGCAGCCTTCGACGACCAGGGGAGCCGTCGCGAAGCCGAATTCCTCCGCGCCCATGAGCGCGGCGATGATGACGTCGCGGCCGGTCTTCATCTGGCCGTCGACCTGCACCGTGATGCGGTCGCGCAGGCCGTTGAGGAGCAGCACCTGCTGCGTTTCGGCAAGACCGAGTTCCCACGGCACTCCGCCGTGCTTGATCGAGGTCAGCGGCGATGCGCCGGTACCGCCGTCGTGGCCCGAGATGAGCACGACGTCGGCGTGCGCCTTGGCGACACCCGCGGCAACCGTGCCGACGCCGGCAAGCGCCACGAGCTTCACGTGGATGCGCGCCTCGGGATTCGAGTTCTTCAGGTCGAAGATCAGCTGCGCCAGGTCCTCGATCGAATAGATGTCGTGATGCGGCGGCGGTGAGATCAGGCCAACACCCGGCGTCGCATACCGGACCTTCGCCACCCACGGATAGACCTTGTGTCCGGGCAGCTGGCCGCCCTCACCCGGCTTGGCGCCCTGGGCCATCTTGATCTGGAGGTCGCTGGCATTCACGAGATATTCGCTCGTGACGCCAAAGCGTCCAGACGCCACCTGCTTGATTGCGCTTCGCCGCGAATCACCGTTCGCATCCGGGATGTAGCGGGCCGGGTCCTCGCCGCCTTCACCAGTGTTCGACTTCGCACCGAGGCGGTTCATGGCAATGGCGAGCGTTTCGTGCGCTTCCTGGCTGATCGATCCGAAGGACATCGCCCCCGTCGAGAAGCGCTTGACGATCGAGTCGATCGACTCCACTTCGTCGAGCGGGATCGCTTCCCCGTTCGTCTTCAGCTCCAGCAGTCCGCGCAGGGTCGCGAGCCGGCGGCTCTGGTCGTCGACCGTCTTCGTGTAGGCCTTGAAGATCCTGTACTGCCCGCTCCGCGTCGCGTGCTGCAGCTTGAACACCGTGTCCGGGTTGAACAGGTGGAACTCGCCGTCGCGCCTCCACTGGTATTCTCCGCCCCACTCGAGATCGGGGTCGGTAACCGGCCGCGCGGGGAAGGCATGCATATGCCGGCGCCGCACTTCCTCGGCGACGACCGCGAGGCCAACGCCGCCGATCCTCGAAGCGGTGCGCGTGAAGTACTTGTCGACGAACGCCTTCTCGAGGCCCACGGCTTCGAACAACTGCGCGCCGCAGTAGCTCTGGACCGTCGACACACCCATCTTCGACATCACCTTGAGGATGCCTTTGTTGAGCGCGCGGATGTAGTTCTTCACCGCCTGCTCGTGCGTGATGCCGACCAGGATCCGCTGACGGATCATGTCGTCGAGCGTCTCGAACGCCAGGTACGGATTGACCGCGCCGGCGCCGTATCCGAGCAGCAGCGCGCAGTGGTGCACTTCACGCGCATCGCCAGTCTCGACGATGAGCGCACAGCGGGTGCGCGTCCCCAGCCGGACCAGGTGATGGTGGACGCCCGCTGTTGCCAGCAGGCTCGGAATCGGCGCGCGGACACGATCGGCATCGCGGTCCGAGAGAATCAGGATCGTGTAGCCGGCTTCGACCGCATCGCTGGCGCGCCGCTTCAGACTCTCGATCGCACGCTCGAGGCCGGGGCCGTCCTGCGACGTGTCGAACAGCATCGGCAGCCGGATGGCGCGGAAGCCCGGGTCGTACACGTGCCGGAGCTTCGCCAGCTGGCTGTTGTCGATGACCGGGTACTTGATGCAGATCTGCCGGCACGATTCCGGCCGCGCATCGAGCAGGTTCCCCTCGGGACCGATCGTCGACTCCATCGAGGTGACGAGTTCCTCGCGAATCGCGTCGAGAGGAGGATTCGTGACCTGCGCGAACACCTGCGCGAAGTAGTCGTACAGCAGCCGCGGTTTGTCCGACAGTGCCGCAAGGCTTGTATCGGTTCCCATCGAGCCGATGGCTTCTTCACCCGCCGTGGCCATCGGCGCCATGAGGATGCGCAGTTCTTCGTGCGTGTAGCCAAACAGCTGCTGCCGCTGCTTCACGGTCTCGTGGCTTGGCGGCGGCAGATAGGGCGCCGGGTCGAGATCGTTGATGTCGATGAGGTGCTTCAACCACTCCTTGTAAGGCTGTGCGGCCGCAAGCTCCTTCTTCACCTCTTCGTCGGACACAATCCTGCCGCGCGCAGTGTCGACGAGGAAGATGCGGCCAGGATGCAGCCGCTCTTTCAGAACGATGTCCTCGGGCGGAAAGTCGACGACCCCCACCTCGGACGCCATCACGACCACGTCGTCCTTCGTGACGTAGTAGCGCGACGGACGGAGACCGTTGCGGTCCAGGACCGCGCCGATCATCGTTCCATCCGAGAACGCGATGGAGGCAGGACCGTCCCACGGCTCCATCAGCGACGAGTGGTACTCGTAGAACGCCTTGAGATCCGGATCCATCGACTCGTGGTTCTGCCACGGCTCGGGAATCATCATGAGGATCGCGTGCGGAAGCGAGCGACCCGTCATGTGAAGGAACTCGAGGACGTTGTCGAAGGTTGCCGTGTCGCTGCCGCCTTCGCGGATCACCGGAAGGAGCTTGCGCAGGTCGTCCCCGTACACGCTCGACTGGAGCAACCCCTCGCGCGCGCGCATCCAGTTGATGTTGCCGGTCAGCGTGTTGATTTCGCCGTTGTGCGCGATGAAGCGAAACGGATGCGCAAGCGGCCAGGCCGGGAATGTGTTCGTGCTGAAACGCTGGTGCACGAGCGCGAGCGCCGACTCGAAGTCGGCGTCCTGCAGATCGGGGAACATCGGACCGAGCTGATCGGCGTTCAGCATCCCCTTGTACACGAGCGTCTTGCTCGACAAGGTGCAGATGTAGAACAGCTTCTTCTGGTCCGCGCCAATCGACATGGCGTCGACAGCGTGTTCGATCCGCTTCCGGATCACGTACAGCTTGCGCTCGAAGCGCTCCTGTCCGTCAGGGCCGGTGATGGCCGCCGAACGGGCAATGAAGAGATGCTCGAAGTTCGGTTCGACCGCGACCGCGCTCGGCCCGACCAGGCTGTCGTCGGTCGGCACCACGCGCCAGCCAAGCAGCGTCTGGCCTTCCTCGGCGACAATACCGGCGACGAGCGCCTTGATATCGGCTGCCACGGCAGCGTCGCGCGGCAGGAAGACCAGGCCGACACCGTACTCTCCGGCGGGCGGCAGTGGAGCGGGCGCAACCTTGCGCAGGAACGTATCAGGTACCTGCACGAGAATGCCGGCGCCGTCACCGGTGTTCTCTTCGCACCCACACGCACCGCGATGGGCAAGGTTGATCAGGACCTGGAGCGCCTGCCGGACGATGCCGTGCGACTTGCGCCCTTTCATGTCCACGATGAAGCCGACGCCGCAAGCGTCGTGCTCAAAACGAGGGTCGTAAAGGCCTTGTTGCTCCATGGTGTTCTTCCATCCGCCTGACAACGCGCCGGCAGGAGGTAGTGTTATCGCCCAGTACGAATACAGAAGTAAAATACAATCATCGTATCCAATCCATGCAAATTGAGCATCGATTGCGCTCGGGAAGTGGGAACCGCCCGCGCGGCAGGTTCCGGTCCCGGATGAAGATCCACAATCGTCGCCGCCGCCTGTTAATTCCGTGTTTCAACGGCCTTGAATGACAATCACGACGTGACCGTGCACGACCAGTTCATGGCTGAAGCACTCGTCCAGGCCGGCACCGCGCGGGATGCGGACGAAGTCCCGATCGGGGCAGTCGTGGTCGTTGACGGCGTCGTCGTCGGTCGAGGGTTCAACCAGCCAATCAGTTCAGGCGATCCGACTGCCCATGCCGAGATCGTCGCCATTCGCGATGCTGCCCGCGCGGTGGGGAACTACCGGCTGACCGGCGCGACCCTCTACGTCACCATCGAGCCGTGCCTGATGTGCGTGGGAGCATTCGTGCATGCCCGCATCGGCACCGTCGTCTACGGTGCGTCGGAACCGAGAACGGGCGCGCTCGAGTCGACTGTCCGAGCCGGCGATCTTCCTGGACACAATCACCGCGTGTCGATCGTCGGCGGAGTGTGCGAAGAAGAGTGCCGCGCGCTGATGCAGGAATTCTTTCGCGCGCGCCGCGGCAGGAAAGAAACCGCCGGCCCCCTCGTTTCGTAGCACCATTCTTCAAACCTATTGCGTGCCCATACGAGATGTGTCACTCTCGTATGGGATTCCTACATGAAGCCAAAGACGGACGTCTGGCAGGGCACGCTGGCCCTCATGATCCTGAAGACGCTCGAAGCCATGGGCTCGCAGCATGGCTACGGCATCGCCCGCCGCATCGAGCAAACGAGCGGTCACGCGCTTCAGCTGAATTACGGGACGGTGTATCCGGCGTTGATGAAGCTCGAGCAGGACGGACACATCTCCTCGGCCTGGGGCATTTCGGACAACAACCGGAAGGCAAAGTTCTACACGCTGACCCGTGCTGGAAGGCGCGAGGTTGAGCGCGCAGCGCGTGAATGGGATCAGACGACGGCGATTCTGGCGAGGTTTCTCTCGCCGCAGGCAGGAGAGTGATGGCGCGCGTGGGCCGCTGGATTCACAGCCTGCTGCGCCCACTCCCGGCGCAAAGCGACCGCGCGATTGCCGACGAGATTCAGAGCCACGTGGCGCTGCATGCAGACGAGTTGATTGCTG
>Ga0310810_10008490_pt1 | contig 11825 bp, 12 predicted proteins | sample NCmetagenome_FD_207641 | JGI IMG/M metagenome (GOLD analysis project Ga0310810, IMG submission 207641) | Soil microbial communities from experimental microcosm in Duke University, North Carolina, United States - NC | ecosystem: Engineered > Artificial ecosystem > Soil microcosm > Unclassified ...
CACCAGCACGATTTTGATTTTGCGCTCACTGTCGACGGAGGTCAGTGCAAGGTACATCACCGCAATGAGGAGCAGCCGCTTCATGTTGACGAGGGAATCCGCCGGAGAGACAGAAAAGATCGTCGCCAGAATCTCCGCGGCGGCGTAGGCAAGGAAGAAATAATCGAGCGGCGTCCTGTCGAAGCCCCGGAAGCGGGTCATAACGAGAATTACCAGCCAGAGACCGATCGCAGTTCCCATCGCGATCGAAGAGACGGCAATCGAAAAGGTTATCCCGACGACCGTAATAACCAGGAGCACGTAGATGATCGAACGGAGCCTGGAAACTGACGGGGTATCAGGTGCGGCGAGAGTCGACATCAGAGGCGAAATTGGAGATCATAAAGCTTCTTGTATAAACCGGACGGATTCGCCAGCAGTTCGGCATGTTTCCCCGATTCCACGACACGGCCTTCGTACAGTACGACAATCCGGTGCGCGTGCTTGACCGTGGAGAGGCGGTGCGCGATGACGATCGATGTTCTTCCGGCCATGAGATGATCGATCGCCTCCTGCACGAGGATTTCAGACTCTGTATCGAGCGCGGAAGTAGCCTCATCAAGAATAAGAATGGGAGGATTCTTCAGGATCGCCCTCGCAAGAGACAGGCGCTGGCGCTCCCCGCCGGAAAGCTTCACGCCGCGTTCGCCGATGATGCTTTCGTACTGCTGCGGCATGGACATAATGAAATCGTGCGCATTCGCTGCCTTAGATGCCGCGATGATATCTTCCAATGGACAGTCTTCCAAACCGTAGGCAATATTGTTGCGGACGCTGTCGTTGAAGAGAATTGTCTCCTGTGTCACGATGCCGATTTTTTCCCGCAGCGATTGAACGTCAATCTCACGAAGGTCGACGCCGTCGATGAGTATTCCTCCGCTGCGCGGGTCATAGAATCGCGGCACGAGGTCGACGAACGTCGTCTTCCCGCTCCCGCTCGGGCCCACGATCGCGACCACTTCCCCTTTCGAAATCGTGACGTTGATATCGTTCAACACCTGGTCTCCGTCGTTGTACGCAAAGCAGACATTCTGAAATTCCAGCGATTTCGAAAATGTCGGGATCTTCCGGGCGCCGGAGGCATTCCGGATCGACGGCTCCGTGTCGAGGATCGTGAACAGCCGTTCGCCCGCGGCGCTCGCCTCCTGGATGCGGTTATTAACGCTGGTGAGATCCTTTACCGGCGGCATTATTTGAAAAATAATAAACAGGAAGCTGATGAATTCGCTCGCGTTGAGGCTGTGCTCCACCAATATTTGTTTTCCGCCGTACCATATGATCACCGCGCCCGCGATGATGCTGAGCAATTCCGTTGTGGGAGAAGCGAGATCGCGCATGCGCGAAAGCTTGATGAGCGACGTAAAGTACCGCTGTGTCTGGCGCATGAACTTCCGGTTTTCAAACTCCTCCATGCCAAACGCCTTGACGACCTTGACCCCGGAAATCGTTTCCTGCACGACCGATGTAATGTCTGCCAGCCGGTCCTGCGTGATTCCCCGTTCTTTATGCAGGCGGAGCGCGATAAAACTTATGATCAAGAGCGCCACCGGAAAGACGAGAAGAGAAATGACGGTGAGCTTCCAGCTCAGGCTGAACGCGATACCGAGAAACACCAGGATCAGCAGGGGCTCCCGGATCATCGTCACGAAACAGGCGCTGACTCCTCCGTTCATGATGTTGACGTCGTTCGTAATCAGCGATATAAGCTTGCCGGTACGCTCGTTGGTGAAAAAGCCGAGGGGCAGATCGTGAAGATGGCGGTAAAGCTCGTTCCGGATATCTTTGATCACTCCCTCCTCCGCGTAGTTCATAAAATACGCCTGAAGGTAGCCGAAGACGTTTTTCAATAGAAACACCGCGACAAGGATAACGCAGATCCGAAAGAGCGCGTCGAGCTGGTTTCCGCTGAATACAAAATGCACGAACGCGTCTTTCGCGTCGCGCAGCACCGTCCCGAGCCCGAAGGGTATTTTAAGAGTGTCGGAAACCTCGCCGCTATTGATTTTTTCAGGATGGAACAAAACGTCGAGCAGCGGAATGAATAAATAAATCGAGACCCCGCTAAAAAGGGAATACAACACCGTACTTACGACTGAGGCGGCGATATGGTCCCAGTACCGGCGGGCATAGCGCAGAATGCGCAGGTATGTGGCCAGGGATTTCATTCCGGATATGCCGCCATGGGCAGACACGTGTCATTCGGCCTCATGCATGCTCCTCAAGATGGCGGATGCCGTTCCTGCAGACAGCTTCTCCCGACGCCACGACGCGCTCGAAAATCTTCCTGTTCGTATCACCGACCTGAGTCAGCGGATGATAAAGGTGAAAGAGCGAGGCAAGATAGCGCAGCGTCACAAGACGGGCTCCCGCAAGCTCGAGCCGGAACGCGATATCGGTGTCTTCGCCAATCCCCGGCGCCTGATACTCTTCGTCGAATCCGTTGATATTCTCAAGCAGCTGTTTGCGGACGGAAAAATTGCACCCAAGGATCCGCGCTTTGTTGCGGTGCAGGAGGCGCCGCAGCGCGGGCGATTCGATCCTGATCGCGTCTTCAAGGTTGCTGCTGCGCGCCATGAGGCCGTCGAGGAGGACGCTCAGAGAAAGCTTCTCAAATTTGCCGCTCGATATGTCGTCGACGGTGAGCTTTTCGGTGATCTGTTTGCTGAGGTTTACGCGCCGCCCGCACAGGAGGCTTCGTCCCTCGCGGTGCGTCCAGTGATCGCGCATAAAATGGCGGTGCGGGACGCAGTCGCCGTCGATAAAGGCGAGGTAATCTGTCTGCGAGGCGGAAATCGCCTTGTTGAGCATTTCGTTCTTCCGGAATCCCTTGTCCTCATGCCACAAGTGAAGGATCGGAAAGGGGGCGGTGGATTTGACGCGGTCGATGAGCGTTCTGATTTCAGGCCCCGACCCGTCGTCGGCGATGATCACCTCAAAATCGTTCATCGATTGACGCGCCAGCGCCGCCAGGACAAATTCCAGGTATGTAACGGCGTTGTAAACTGCAATCGTGAGCGTGAGCGATTTCTTCAATTGGATCGAAGTGGAAGTTAGAGGCGCTTATACCGCTGAAGCTCGAAATTTGTTACCGGCGGAAGCTCGGCCGCCCCCGCTTTCTTGAATTGATATTCCCACGTCTTCGCGTAGAGCAAGAGTGTATACAACGCGGAGTAGACTGAAAGAAAGAACCCGGGAATGCCGTCTTTGTATCCCTTGTTGACGACGAACATTCTCAGAAAATGAGAAACGGGGCTGAAGACGATCTTCCCGAGGCCGACCCGCAAATCTGGTTCGTCCTTAAGCTTGTTCGAGACATGGAGAGAAGTATAGTCGTTGATCTTTTCCAGGTATTGTTCGATGGTATCGTACGTGTAGTGAAAGAGTTCTCCCTCAAGCCTGCCTTTCCGGCCATGCGTCGTAAACGCTCCGTGAATTTCAAGATGCTCGGCGACGAGAGAAGCCTTCCGCATGAGGCGAAATTGCCAGTCAGGATACCATCCGGAATGATAAATCCATTTCCCGAATACCTGGACCTTGCGATTGACGTAGTAGCCGTCTGCCGCTTCCGGCTGTGCTATCGTATCGCGCAGGGAGAGGGCGAGTTCCGTCGATACTTCTTCGTCGGCATCAAGGATAAATATCCATTCATTCGCCGCCTGCTGAATTCCCCGCTCAACCTGCTTGCTGTAGCCCGGGTATTCGTACTGAAAGATCTTCGAGGTGAAAGTTTTCGCGATCTCGATCGTTGTATCCGTGCTAAACGAATCGACCAGGACGATTTCGTCCGCCCATGCCACGCTCTTCAGGCACCGGGCGATGTTCCGTTCTTCGTTCAGAGTGACGACAATAACGGAGAGTCCGTTCATGAAATAACTATGCTGACGAGCTTATTTTTCACGACGACAACCTTCTGTACCTTCTTCCCGTCGATATACTTTTTCACCGATTCATGCCCGAGAACCATCGATTTCAGCGCATCGTCGGCGATATTCAGAGCTACCGGGAACTTCGCGCGAACTTTGCCGTTGACCTGCACGACCATTTCAATCGTATCGACCTTGATTTTCGATGCGTCCCACGCCGGCCATGCGGCATAGGCGAGCGACTCGGGATGCCCCAGCTTGGACCAAAGCTCCTCTGCGATGTGCGGAGCAAACGGAGCGAGAAGGAGGACGAATGATTCCATCGCCGCACGCGGCTTTACTTCAAGATTCAGAAATTCGTTCACAAAGATCATCATCTGCGAAATTGCAGTGTTGAAGTTCAACGTATCGATGTCTTCGGTGACTTTCTTGATCGTCTGGTGCAGCACGCGGTCCTGCTCTTCCGTAAGTTGCGCGTCGCGGATAGCGGGCAGCAGGCGACCCTCCTCGTCGGCGATCATCCGCCAGACGCGGTTGAGAAACCTGAAGACCCCTTCGACACCCCTCGTCGACCAGGGCTTCGTTTCCTCGAGAGGGCCCATGAACATTTCGAACAACCTCAGGGCGTCGGCGCCATACTCCTTCACGACATCGTCCGGGTTGACGACGTTGCCGCGGGCCTTCGACATCTTGCGGGAGTCTTCGCCGAGGATGATTCCCTGGTGCCGCAGTTTCATGAACGGCTCCTTCGTGCTTGCGTACCCGAGATCATACAATACTTTGTGCCAGAATCTCGCATACATAAGATGAAGCACGGCATGCTCTGCGCCGCCGACATACAGATCGACAGGCATCCAATATTTTTCCTTTTCCGGAGAACAGAGCATCGCCGGATTGTGAGGATCAAGATAGCGCAGGTAATACCAGCACGAGCCTGCCCATTGCGGCATCGTGTTGGTCTCGCGTCTTCCCTTCAGGCCGGTTTCTTTATCAACGACATTCACCCAGTCTTGTGCCAGCGCCAGCGGAGATTCCGTTGTGCCGCTCGGCTGAAATTTCTTGAGATCGGGAAGAAGGAGCGGAAGTTCCGCCTCATCGAGAGATTTCATCGTCCCGTCTTCAAGATGAACGATTGGAATGGGTTCTCCCCAATACCGCTGCCGGGAGAAGAGCCAGTCGCGCAATTTATACTGGACCGCCCTGCGGCCGATTCCGTTCGACTCGAGCCAATCGATAATCTTTGATTTTGCGTCCACGATGCTCAGGCCGTCGAGAAAATCGCTGTTGACGGCCGGCCCTTCTTCCGTGTAGGCTTTGCCTGCAAAATCCGACGGGGGCTGAACAGTCCGCACGATGGGGAGATTGAATTTCTCCGCGAATTCCCAGTCCCGTTCGTCCTGGCCGGGAACCGCCATGATCGCGCCGGTCCCGTATCCCATGAGGACGTAATCGGCGATCCAGACCGGTACTTCCTTCTTGTTTGCCGGATTGATGACAAAACTGCCGGTGAAGACGCCGGTTTTTTCCCTATCGAGCCCGCGATCAAGATCGCTCTTGAGTTTCGTTTGTTCGCGGTAGGCGTTAACCTCGGTCTTCTGCGAAGAGCTGGTTAACGATTCGACGAGCGGATGCTCCGGGGCGAGTACCATGTAGGTGGCGCCGAAGACAGTATCCGGCCGGGTCGTAAAAACCCGTATCTCATTCTCCGAGCCATTGACCCGAAATTGAATGAATGCACCTTCAGATTTTCCTATCCAGTTCCGTTGCTGATCCAGCGTCGAGGAGGGCCAATTGAGCTCTTTGCTGTCTTCAAGCAGCCGGTCGACATACGCGGTTATGCGCATCATCCACTGTCGCATCGGCTTGCGCTCTACGGTGAAGCCCTTCTCATTCCACTCATCGACTTCTTCATTCGCAAGGACCGTACCGAGCGCTTCGCACCAGTTCACGGGTACCTCTGCGATGTACGCGAGGCGGAACTGCGCGAGAAAATCAAACCGTTCTTTCCTGGTTTTTTGCTTCCACTCTGCCGCGCTCATTTGTGATTCGATCCCCAGGTCTAGCGTCCCGCGGAGAGCAAGCTCATCCTCCAGAGTCTGGATGGGCCGGGCCTTGTTCGCACGCTTATCGTACCACGAATTGTAGATTTTCAGGAAAATCCACTGAGTCCATTTGTAGTACCCGGGGTCCGTTGTATCGACTTCGCGCGACCAGTCATAGCTCAGGCCGAGCATGTTGATCTGGCGCCGGAAGTTATCGATGTTCTGCACCGTCGTGATACGCGGGTGGACGTTGTGCTTCATGGCATACTGTTCGGCGGGAAGCCCGAAGGCGTCCCAGCCCATCGGATGGAGCACCTGAATACCGGACATGCGCTTGAAACGGCAATAAATATCGGTCGCGGTATAGCCTTCGGGATGGCCGACATGGAGCCCGGCGCCTGAAGGATACGGATACATGTCCAGGATATACAGCTTCTTCTTCGAGGTATCGTCAGGCGTGTGGAATGTCTGGTGAGTCTCCCAGTACGCCTGCCATTTCTGTTCTATGTCATGAAAGGGGTAGATCATCAGAAAAAAAGATACACATTTTGGGATGGAGAATCAAACAAATCCGCGCAAACAACGGGGTCTGAGAGGCAATACACCTACCTGCCTGGAAACAAAAAAAAGGCTCACAGAAACTGTGAGCCTTTCGCTAGCGAAGGATTCTTGCCGTCGCTTAGATCTTTGTATCCGCCTGGGGAGCGTTCACTTCCTTCTCCTTTTTCTTCTTCGGCTTGTCGGCTTTGGCTTTCTTCTTCTCCTGGACGATTTGGAAATCGACGAGTTCGAGGAGAGCAACCTCGGCGTTATCGCCGTGGCGCTGGCCAAGCTTCACGACACGAGTGTATCCGCCTGCCCTGTTCGCGACTTTCGGTGCGATTTCTCCGAAGAGCTCCGTCACAACGGCGCGGTCCTTGATGTAGCGGGAAATTTCACGGCGGGCGTGAACGTTTTTCTGCTGTTCGGTTTCACCCGCGACGGCATTCTTCGCGCGCGTGATGAGCTTCTCGACGAACATGCGCGTTTCCTTCGCCTTCGCGACGGTCGTGCGGATGCGCTTGTGGCGCAGGAGCGCCGTGGACAACGCGATGAGCGTCGCCTTGCGGTGGCTCGCGGTTCGTTTAAGTTTTCTGCCTGATTTTCTGTGACGCATAAAGTTCTTTCGTTATTAGTTAGTTTCGTCGACGAGATATTTGTCGACGTCCATGCCGAACGTCAGACCGAACTGTTCGATGATTTCAGAAAGCTCGGCGAGCGACTTTCGTCCGAAATTCCGGAACTTCAGAAGCTCGGGTTCGTCGCGGCGCACGAGGTCCGCAATCGTCTTGATGTTCGCAGCCCGGAGGCAGTTATGCGAGCGGACGGAGAGCTCAAGCTCGTCGACGTTCATCTGCAATACCTTCCGGATCCGCGCGAACTCGGAATCCTTCTCCATGAGATCTTCCGCGGTTTCAGATTCGACGTCAAAGCTCAGGAAGAGCTGGACATGATCGCGCAGGATGTTTGCCGCCTGGGCAAGCACGTCGTCCGGAGCGATCGAACCGTCTGTTTCGATCTCGAGAATAAGCTTTTCGTAATCGATCTGCTGGCCGACGCGCGTCGGTTCAACAAAGTACCGGACGTTCTTGATCGGCGTAAAGATCGAATCGATCGGGATGAGGCCCGCGACCGTGTCGACCGGCTTGTTTTCTTCCGCGGGAACATATCCTTTGCCGCGTCCAACACGGAGTTCGAGCTCGAACTCGGCGCCGGTGTTCAGCGTTGCGATATGCTGCTGCGGGTTGAGAATTTCAATTTCAGGATTCGACTTCTGGATATCGGCCGCCGTAAACTCCTTGGGGCCTTTCATCTGCATGACGATCCGGTTGAGCTTCTTATTGATCAGCTTCATCCGGACGGATTTCAGGTTCAGGATAATCTCCGCTACGTCCTCGACCACTCCGTTAATCGTCGAGAATTCGTGCAGGACGCCTTCCAGACGGAGCGCGGTAAAGGCCGTGCCCGGAATGGAGGACAGGAGAACGCGGCGAAGCGCGTTGCCCATTGTCGCACCGAATCCCTTTTCGAGCGGTTGAAGGACGAATCTGCCGAAGGTGTTCGAGAAGCTGCTTTCGTCAAGCTGAACCTTCTCCGGCATTTGAATTGATGTTGTTACCATATGACTCCTCTTTTCACAAAATTCCTCTGCCCCGGAAAGGGACAGCACTACACATGCGTTTATTTAGAATACAACTCAACGACGAGCTGTTCGTTCGCGTTGAGGGGAACATCCGCCCGTTCGGGAACATTGAGGAATGTCCCTGCCATCGAAGCTTTGTCGAGGCTGAGCCATGGAAGCATCGTGCTGTCCTTCATGCGCTTCATCGCGGAGTGAATCACGTCGAGTTTCTTGCTCCGCTCGCGCACTTGGACGATATCCCCCGCCTTGAGCTGGTACGAAGGAATATTGACAACCTTATTATTGATCATGAAGTGCCCGTGCCCGATAATCTGGCGCGCTGCCTTCCGTGACGGGGCGAAGCCCATCCGGTAGACGACGTTATCAAAGCGCCGTTCGAGCATCTTCACAAGCGTCTCACCGGTACGTCCGGTCTGGCTCAACGCGTCCTCGAAATAATTGCGGAACTGGTTTTCCATGAGCCCGTACATGCGGCGGATCTTCTGCTTCTCGCGAAGCTGAACTCCGTATTCAGACACTTTCTGTCTGCGCATCTGGCCATGCTGCCCGGGAGGATAACCTCTCCGTTCCACAGGACATTTTTCCGTGAAGCACTTGGTTCCCTTCAGGAACAACTTCTGCCGTTCCCTCCGGCACAACCGACAAACTGGACCTATATATCTTCCCATAGTTTCCTTACGTCATCCTATAATAAATGATTACACTCTGCGGCGTTTCGGCGCGCGGCATCCGTTATGCGGTATCGGGGTGATATCCCGGATGCTGAGAATTTCCAAACCTATCATCTGCAGCGAACGAATGCCCGCTTCGCGCCCCGAACCGGGGCCCTTCACGAACACGTCGACTTTCCTCAAGCCCATGTCGAAGGCTTCCTTGGCGGCCGCTTCGGCGGTCACCTGGGCCGCGAACGGTGTGTTCTTGCGCGAGCCTTTGAACTGGTTGCGTCCGGCGGACGACCAGCTGATCACGTTTCCGTAGACATCGGTAACCGTGACAATGACGTTGTTAAACGTGGCCTTGATGAAGACTTTTCCGGTAACATCGACCTGGATTTTCTTCTTCTTTTTCGCCGCCGCTGTGGGTGCGGAAGATCCCGCTGCTCCTGCTTGTTGTTTCGCCATACGTTATACTTCTTCCTAATGATTATTTCTTGGCCATGACTTTTTTCTTGCCTGCGACCGTCTTGCGCTTTCCTTTGCGCGAGCGCGCGTTTGTCCGCGTCCGCTGGCCGCGAACGGGCAAACCCTTACGGTGACGGAGGCCGCGGTACGAATTGATGTCCATCAACCGCTTGATATTCATCTGCGTTTCGCTGCGCGCCGCGCCTTCGACCTTAAAATCGGAGGTGATGATCGAGCGGATTTTCGCCACTTCGTCGTCGTTGAGGTCGCCGATGCGCTTGTTCACATCGATGCCCGCTTCCGTGAGAATTTTCTTGGAGCTCGTTCTCCCGATACCGTAGATGTACGTGAGTCCGATTTCCGCGCGTTTATTTTTCGGCAGATCTATGCCGGCTATACGTGCCAAGTTGTGTTATCCTTTCAGAGTAATCCGCACACCAGCGCCGTTAACTTTTTAACCCTGGCGCTGCTTATGCTTGGGGTTTTTGCAGATCACGCGGACAACGCCTTTGCGCCGGATGATCTTGCAATTTTCACATAATTTCTTTACTGACGATCGTACTTTCATAGCACTTCCTTTATTTATATCTGTAGGTGATTCGACCTTTCGTCAAATCGTAGGGAGACAATTCCACCGTCACCTTATCCCCCACCAAAATCTTTATATAATGCATCCGCATCTTTCCCGAAATGACCGAGAGGATTTCGTGACCATTATCGAGCTTCACGCGGAACATCGCGTTCGGCAGTGTCTCGGTAATGACGCCATCCATCGAGATAGGGCCCTGTTTAGCCATTCACCCTGTTATTTCGTGAGAATTTCCGGTCCATTATCAGTGATAACAATTGTATGTTCGAAATGCGCGGAGGAACTTCCGTCCAACGTCCGCACTGTCCAGCCGTCGCCGTCGATCTTCACATCGTACGCTCCGGCGTTCACCATCGGCTCGATCGCGAGCGTCATGCCGCTCTGGAGCAGCATGCCCGTACCCGCTTTGCCGAAATTCGGAATCGCGGGTTCTTCGTGAAGATTCCGGCCGACTCCGTGCCCTACTAAATCTCGTACAACCGAAAATCCCGCCTTCTCGACGTGCTGTTGTACTGCCGCCGAGATGTCGTGGACGCGGTTGCCCGCGCGCGCCTGCTCAATTCCTTTGAAGAGCGATTCTTCCGCGACTTTCATGAGCCGCGCGTTCTCTTCATCGACGGCTCCGACCTGAAACGTCCAGGCGCCGTCGCCGTAGAAACCTTCTTTTTTTACCCCGACATCGATCGAGATGACGTTCCCTTCGCGCAGGGTTCTGCCTCCGGGGATACCGTGAACAACTTCATCGTTGACCGAAGCACAAATGCTTGCGGGATACAGATTACGACGATCGGAGCCGTACCCCAGGAATGCCGGTTCGGCATCCCGCGAACGGATAAATTCCTCAGCCAGCCTGTCGAGTTCCTTCGTGCTGACGCCGGGACGCACATAGCCCTTGAGCAAACGAAGTACTTCTGCCACAATGTGGCAACTTTCCCGAATCAGCGCGATCTCCTTCGGGGACTTGGAGGTGGCTTTTGGCATCGACCATCATGCAGAGTTACATTCTTCTGCCTTTGATCTTACCGCTCTTCATGAAGCCATCGTAATGGCGCATGAGAAGATGCGATTCGACCTGTTGTAACGTATCGAGGCCCACACCGACAACGATGAGGAGACTCGTACCGCCGAAGAAGCTTGCAAAATTTGACGTCAATCCCATCCTGATCATGAACGCGGGAAGGATTGCGATAATCGCGAGGAACACCGAGCCGGGCAGGGTGATCTTCGTTAAAATGTTATCGATAAAATCGGAAGTATTCTTTCCGGGACGAATTCCCGGGATGAAGCCGCCCTGCTTCTGCATCGTTTCCGCGACGTCTTTCGGATTGAACGCGACGGCGGTATAAAAATAGGTGAAGAAGATGATCATGAGCGCGTACGCGATCGAATACGTAATCGACGTGTACGACAGATACCCCGCGATCCTCTGGAGAAATTCGCTGTCCGGGAAAAACGTCAGGATCGTGTTGGGGATGAACATGATCGCCTGGGCGAAGATGATCGGCATAACGCCGGCAGTGTTGACTCTCATCGGAATATATTGCGTCACGCCGCCATAGACTTTACGTCCGACGACGCGCTTCGCGTACTGGACCGGGATACGGCGCGTTGCCTGTGTAATCATCGTTATTCCCGCAACGATAGCGACCATAAATCCCAGGAGCAGGATCGCCTTAATGGGCCAGCCTGCGGGATCCGTTGAGGTCAAGAGCCTGAACTCATCCAGGAGGGAGTTGGGGAAGCGTGCGATGATACCGATAAAAATGATCAGCGAGATACCGTTTCCGATGCCGCGCTCCGTGATCTGCTCGCCCAGCCACATCATAAAGACTGTGCCCGCGGTAAGGACGATCATCGTCGAAATGTGGAACAGGAAGCCCTGTACTTCCGGCTGGACGATCGGAACGCCGCTCGGAGCCATGCTCGAAAGCTGAACGCTCACGCCCCATGCCTGGAGGAGGGAGATTCCCACCGTGCCATAGCGGGTCC
>Ga0310810_10008491_pt1 | contig 11823 bp, 11 predicted proteins | sample NCmetagenome_FD_207641 | JGI IMG/M metagenome (GOLD analysis project Ga0310810, IMG submission 207641) | Soil microbial communities from experimental microcosm in Duke University, North Carolina, United States - NC | ecosystem: Engineered > Artificial ecosystem > Soil microcosm > Unclassified ...
CGAGCACGACCAGCCCCTTCTCCCACGCGAGCGCGAGGACGTCGCGCGCGACCACGTAGCCGACGATGTTGTCGAGGCTGCCGTCGAAGACCGGCATGCGGCTGTGGCCCTCCTCGAGGATCATCCGTTGCACTTCTTCGGGCGGCGCGCTGCGGCGGATCGCGACCACGCGCGTGCGCGGGACCATCACCTCGGCGACCGTGACGTCGCCGTACGCGAGCGCGCGCGACGCGATCTCCGACGCGCGCGGATCGACCGAGCCGGTGGTCGCCGCCTCCTCGACGAGCTGCTGCAGCTCGTCCTTCGACAGGCGCGCCTCGGTGAAGGTCGTGCGATCGCGGAACAGACGCAGGACGAGGTTCGAGACGCCGGTGACGAACCAGACGACCGGCCGGATGATCTGCGACATCACCAGCAGCGGCCGCCCCGCGAAGAACGAGAAGCGATCGCTGTAGCGGAGCGCGAGCGACTTCGGCACCAGCTCGCCGAGGACGAGCTCGAGCAGCGCGATCATGACGATCACGAGCGCGAACGCGACGCTCGACGAATACGAGCCGAGCCCGACGTCTTGCATGTACGGCTCGAGCGTCTGCGCGATGTCGTGACCGCCGAACGCGGCCGCGGTCGTGCCGATCGTGGTCATCGCGATCTGCACGGTCGCGAGGAAGGTCTCGGGCTTGTTGCGCAGCGCCTTCACGGCGAGCGCGCGGCGATCGCCGCGGCGAGCGTACTCGGCGAGCCGCGTCTTGCGCACGCTCAAGACCGCGATCTCGGCGCCCGCGAAGAGGCCGTTCGCGAACATGAGCGCGAAGACGATGAGGATCTCGCGGGCCACCGGCGCGCGCGAGCATAACCCGGGGGTGCTACGTTGGTGGGCATGGGCGTGCGCGATCGGACCCCACGGCCGAAGAGCTCCAGCTACATCACCGCGCAAGGCGCGGCGAAGCTGCGCGAGGAGCTGCACCAGCTGTGGTCGGTCGAACGGCCGCGCGTCACGCAAGAGGTCGCCGACGCCGCCGCGCAGGGCGATCGCAGCGAGAACGCCGAGTACATCTACGGCAAGCGGCGCCTGCGCGAGATCGATCGGAGGGTCGGCTGGCTGACGCGCCGCTTGGACGAGATCGTCGTGTGCGTCGGCGCGCCCGACGATCCGTCGCGCGTCCACTTCGGCGCGTGGGTCTCGCTCGAGGACGAAGACGGCGGCGAAGCGGCGTATCGGATCGTCGGCGCCGACGAGAGCGACGCCTCGCGCGGCTGGATCTCGATCGACTCGCCGGTCGCGCGCGCCTTGATCGGCAAGCGCCGTGGCGACGAGTGCACGGTCGTGCGACCGAAAGGCGAGGCGGTCTACACGATCGTCGGCATCCGCTACGAGTCGTCGTGAGCGACGCGATCGCGCCCCAGCCCGCGCCGCGCAAGCGGCGGCGTCGCCGCAGGATGCGGCCGAGCACCGCGCCGATCGTCTCGCGCGACGACGTCGTGCCGGCCGAGCTGCGGCGCTACGCGACCGAGCTGCAGCGCTGGCGCGCGGGCAACGCGATCGAGCTGCTGGTCGCCGGTGACGAGACGTTCCCCGCGATGCTCGAGGCGATCGAGGGCGCCGAGCGCGCGATCTGCTTCGAGGTCTACATCTTCGAGGACGGGACGATGGGCGCGCGCTTCGCCGAGGCGCTCGCCGAGCGCGCGCGCGCCGGCGTGACCGTGCGGGTCCTCTACGACGCGGTCGGAAGCTTCAGCCTCTCCGCCGCGCTCGTGCAGCGGATGAAGGACGCCGGCGTGCAGGTCGCCGAGTACCACCCGGTCGTGCCGTGGCGTCATCGCTGGAACGTCTTCCGCCGCGATCATCGCAAGATCCTCGTCGTCGACGACGAGGTCGGCTTCACCGGCGGGCTCAACGTCACCGACGACAACGCGTCGGTCGAGCAGGGCGGGAAGGGCTGGCACGATCTGCACTGCCGCGTGCGCGGCCCGATCGTGAACGACCTCGCGCGGCTGTTCCGCAAGTCGTGGCTCTACGCCGGCGGCGACGACTATCCGGCGCCGCCGCGCGCGGAGACCGTGCTCGCGCCCGCGGGCGAGGTCGCGCTGCTCATGATCGACAACGCCGAGCGCCGGCGCCGCCGCGTGCCGCGGCGCGCGTACCTGAAGGCGTTCCGCGCCGCGCGCGAGTCGATCTCGATCGAGAACGCGTACTTCCTGCCCGATCGCGGCGTGCGGCGCGCGCTGATCCAGGCGGTGCGCCGCGGCGTCGACGTGCGCGTGATCGTCCCCGCGCTGTCGGACGTCAAGGCGATCGAGTACGCGGGCCTCTACGTCTACCGGCAGCTCGCGAAGTGGGGGATCAAGATCTATCGCTGGCGCGGCGCGATGAACCACGCGAAGGTCGCGGTCGTCGACGGCGTGTGGTCGATCGTCGGCAGCTACAACTTCGACGCGCGCTCGCTGTTCTACAACCTCGAGGCCGCGGTCGCGGCGCTGGATCGATCGTTCGGCGAGACGATGGCCGCGCAGTTCGCGCGCGATCTCGAGCACAGCGACGAGTTCGACGAGCGCACGTGGACGACCTTGCCGTGGTGGCGCAAGGCGCTCGCCTGGACCGCGTTCCAGGTCCGCCGCTGGCTGTGACACATCGCCGCACGGCGCGCCGCGGCGCGCGCGCATCGGATCGTCATGACTCGCTTGCTCGTCGTCGGTGGGACCGGAAGCCTGGGCCGGGAGGTGGTCGCCGCGGCGCTCGCGCGCGGTGAGACCGTCCGCGCGCTCGTCCGAAAACCGGACAAAGCGCCGGCGGCGTGGAAGGGCCGGGTCGAGGTCGTCGCCGGCGACGCGCGCGATCCGGCCGCCGTCGCGAACGCGATGAAGGACGTCGAGCGCGTGTTCTCGTGCGCCGGCGCGAGCGTGATGCCCGGGCTCGGGCTGGGGTGGCGCGGCTACGGCGCCGTCGACACTCGGATCAACAAGGCGCTGATCGATGCGGCCGCCGAGGCGCGCGTGAAGCGCTTCATCTATGTGTCGGTGCACCACGCGCCGCAGCTCGCGCGGGTGCCGTACATCGCCGCGCACGAGCGGGTCGTCGATCACCTGCGCGCGTCGCCGCTGGACTGGGCGGTCGTGCGCCCGACCGGGTTCTTCTCGGCCGTGCGCGCGTACCTCGATCTCGCGAGGAAAGGAGCGATTCCCGAGATCGGCGGCGGCGATGCGCGCACCAACCCGATCGCGGATGAAGATCTGGCGAAGGTCTGCGTCGAAGCGGTGCGTTCTCCGGACAGGAGGCTCGAGGTCTCGGCCGGCGGCCCCGACGTGATCACGCGCCGCGAGATCGGCGATCTCGCGTTCGCGGCGCTCGGACGCACGCCGAAGTACCGCTACGTCCCGGTGTGGCTGGCGCGCACGGGCGCGATGTTCCTGCGCCCGATTCATCCGCGCATGAGCCAGGTCGTGTCGTTCATCGCCGCGCTGTGCGCGCACGACCTGGTCGCACCCGCGGTCGGCACGCATCGCCTGTCGGACGATTTCACCGCCCGCGCACGCGCCGTGTAGACTGTTTCTCGGCCGCGTGCGTTCCGGCCCGCATGCGCGTGACCATCGCCTTCCTCTTCTTGATCTGCGCCACGGGTGTCGCCGCAGCGCATCCACCGCCGCCGCCGCCCGACTACTACATGGTGCGGCCCGACATCGTGACGATCCCACCGGAGACGTCGCGCTCGGTCTGGGAAGGGCAGGTCGGCGGCGGCGCCGGCGTGTTCGCGGCGAGCCTCGAGCGCTGGTTCGGTTTCTCGATCGGCTGGCATCGCGTCAGATCGACGGCGACGTGGCTGATCGGCAACGAGCGCGGGATCGATCTCGATCTGCGCGTGGCGCACGCGCGCGACGGCTCCGCGATCGTCGTGGGGCTCCGGCCGGTGGCGCGCCGCCTGCAAGGTGATTGGCGCGTGCCTTCGCTGACCGGCTTGGTGCTGCCCGAGGTCGCCGTGTCGTCCGGCGACGGCCGCGAGCGCGCGCTGCGCGTCGAGTGGAGCCTCCCGATCGCGACGTCGATCGGCAAGCACAGCGCGATCGAGTGGGATCTCGTGAAGGGCGGCGTCGTGTTCTCGGACGACGGCGTGCACGCGTCGATCGGCAGCGAGGTACGCTTCGTCCTCCGATGAGCTCGCTGAGCGACAAGACCGCGCGCGGCGCCGCCTGGACGATCGTCTCGTCGCTCGGCGCGCGCGCGATCGGCGTCGCCGGCACCGTCGTGATGACGCACCTGCTCGAGCCCGACGTCGTCGGCGCGGTCAACGACGCGATGATCATCGCGCTGACCGCGAACTGGATGTCGATCTGGGGCTTCAACCAGTACGTGATCGTCAAGGGTCGCGGCCCCGACTCGCGCGAGGTCACGTTCCACGTCACGGTCGCGCACATCGTGATGGCGATCGTCGGGCTCGGCTTGGTCGCCGCGTTCGGCGGGCGGCTCGCGCCGGTCTTCAACGCGCCGATGGCCGCGCGCTTCGTGCCCGGCATGGCGCTGTCGATGTTCATCCGGCGCATCGGCTCGACGGCCGAGAAGGTGCTCATCCGCAACATGAAGTTCCGCGCGATCGCGATGCAGACCGCGGCGGGCGAGGTCACGTACGGCTTCGTCGCGGTCTACTTCGCGTGGCGCGGCTACGGCGGCGACGCGATCATCATCGGCAACATCGTGCAGTCGACGGTGATGGTCGCGATCGTGATCGCGGCGGCGGGCTGGTCGTCGTGGGCGACGCCGGTGAAGCTGCGCTGGTCGCGCTTCCGCGACATGACCCGCTTCGGCGTGCCGCTGTCGATCCAAGCGGTCGCGCACAACGCCTCGCGCTACTGGGACAACCTCACCGTCTCGCACTTCTTCGACGCGGGCGCGGCCGGCCTCTACAACATGGCGTACAACCTCGCCGACATCCCGGCGGTGCACGTCGGCGAGCAGCTCGCGTCGGTCTTGCTCCCTTCGTTCGCGCGGCTCGCGCCGGAGCGACGGCCGCGCGCGCTCGAGCGCGCGACGGCGCTGTTGTCGCTCTTGATCTTCCCGATGGCGATCGGGCTCGGGCTGATCGCGAAGCCGCTGATCGCGGTCGCGTTGTCGCCGGAGTGGCAGGGCGTCGCGCCGCTCTTGACGGTCTTGTCGGCCTTGAGCGTGTTCCGGCCGATCACGTGGGTCGTCTCCACCTATATGGAGTCGAACCTGCAGACCGGCCGCTACATGTGGCTCGAGATCGTGAAGCTGTTCGTCTTGCTCGGCGCGATCGCGATCTTGTCGCGGTGGGGCCTCTTGTGGGCGGCGGGCGGCGTCGGCGTCGCGTTCGGCTTCGCGGCGATCGCGGGCGTGTGGCTGGTCGTGAAGGACGGCCCGTCGCCGGCGCGGGTCGCGCGCGGCTTCCTGCAACCGCTCGCGGCGTGCGGCGTGATGGTGGTCGCCGTGCTCGGGCTGCGCCACGTGCTCGAGGGCAACGTCGCGCCGTGGATCGATCTGCTCGCGGAGATGGCGGCCGGCGCGATCTCGTACGTGATCGCGGCGCTGATCCTGTGCCGCGACACCGCGAAGGATTTCCTCTCGCTCGCGAAGGGCGTCTTGAAGGGGAAGCGCGGCGGCGCGGCGCCCGATCCCGACGACGATCTGGACTAGCGCGCGCGCAGCGAGGTCTCGAAGAGCTCGAGGTCTTGCGCGACCGCGCGCGCGGTCGCCGCGTCGACGGCGCGGGACTTGACCAGCTCGGCGAGCGACTTCTCGAGCGGGATCATGCCGGCGTCGCGGCCCGATTGGACGTGGGCGCCGAACATCTGCAGCTCGCCCTTGCGGATCAAGGTCGCGATCGCGGGCGTGACGACGACGCGCTCGATCGCGGGCGCGCGGCCGCCGCTCGTGCGCGGGAGCAGATGCTGCGTGAGGATCACGCGGAGCGAGCCGGCGAGCTGCGTGCGGATCTGGCGCTGCTGCGCGTCGGGGAAGACGTCGATCACGCGATCGACGGCGCCGGCGGCGTTGGGCGCGTGCATCGTCGCGAGCACGAGGTGCCCGGTCTCCGCGGCGGTCAGCGCGATCGCGATCGTCTCCTTGTCGCGCAATTCGCCGACGACGATCACGTCGGGGCTCTCGCGCAGCGCGGCGCGGAGGCCGTCGGCGAACGAGGCGGCGTGGAGGCCGATCTCGCGCTGGTGCACGAGCGAGCGGCGCGGCGCGTGCTCGTACTCGATCGGATCCTCGAGCGTGATCACGTGCGCGGCGCGCGTGCGGTTGACGTGATCGACGAGCGCGACGAGCGTCGTGGATTTTCCGGAACCGGCTTGGCCGCAGACGAGGACGAGGCCGCTGCGATAGGCGGCGGCGGTGGTGAGATCGTCGGGCAGGCCGAGGTCGCGGAGCGAGGGCGGCTTCGCGTGGATCAGGCGCAGCGCGGCGCCGAGGCCGGTGTGGTGGCGGAAGACGTTGATGCGGATGCGCGCGGAGGCGATCGTCGTGGCGAGATCGACGCTGCCGGTTTCGGCGAGGGCGGCGCGACGGGGCTCGTCGAGCAAGGCAAGGAGATCCGAGTCGCTGATCGGATCCGGATCGCTGTGGAGCGGCGTGACGTCGCCGTCGATGCGGAGGCGGAGCGGTTGGCCGGAGGAGGCGAGGACGTCGGAGGCGTGGCGATCGATCGCTTCGGTGATCGCGGCGGTGATGCGCGATGGGTCCTTCGACTCCGGCCCTTCGGGCCTCCGCTCAGGACGAACGGGGGGGACGGGCACGGGTTTCGGAGCGGGCGCCGCCGGGGCGGTCGTCGAGCGGCGGATGAGCAGCTTGGAAGGCTCGATCACGATCGAGAACGAGGCGCCGTCGGCGGTGCGGTACGCGACCTCGGCGCTGCCGCGGGTCGCGAGCGCGTGGCGCGCGGGCTCGGTCGCGATCTCGCTGATGAAGGTCTCGACCATCGCCGCGTTCATCGGCGGCAGCGCGAGCGGCTCGGGGTTCCCCGCCCGGCGCAAGGTCGGTGCGACGCCGGCGGCGACCGTCATCGCCTCGGCGTCGCGCAGGATCATCACCTTCAGGAGCGAATCGATCGCAGGCATGCGGGTCATCGATTGCAGCGTTCGTGCCGCTCTCGACCGCAAAGCCGTGCCGCGCGCTACCGAAATCTCCTCGGCACAGCGTGCCTGCCTGTCATTTCCACCCCGATCGAGCGCCAAAACGGCAGCCGCCGGCACCCTCGTCCGTAGAATGCCGCGCCGTGTCCCGCCGCGCCCTCAAGCTCGTCCCGCCGACCGCGCCGCGCCGCGCGCCGCGCCAGGATCGCGCGCGCGTGACGTGCGACGCGATCTTGATCGCCGCCGAGCGCGTGCTCGAGCGCGACGGCGTCGCGCACCTGACCACCAATCGCGTCGCCGAGGTCGCGGGCGTCTCGATCGGCTCGGTGTATCAGTACTACCCGAACAAGCAGGCGCTGGTCGCCGCGCTGATCGAGCGCAACAACGGCGAGATGATCACGCTCGTACGCGACCAGCTCGCGCTCCACCCGGCATCTCCCCCGGAGGTCGCGGTCGTTGCGATCGGCTTCGGCATCCGCGCCGCGTTCCATCGCCAAGCCAAGGTCCACCTCGCGCTGTGGGAGCACATGGCGACGCTCGGCCTCACGCGCGCGTTCGAGGATTCCCTCGACCTGCTGACCGACGCGCTCGCGACGTGGATCGCGGGCAACCCGACGATCGACTGCCACGATCCGCGCACGACCGCGTGGGTGATCGTGCGCTCCGTCGAGGGCGTGATGCGCGCGCAGTCGATCGGGCTGCACGCGATCGACGAGGACGCGGTGATCCGCGAGACCGCGTCGATGCTCTTACGCCACCTGCGCCGCGCCTAGAAGCGGCCCTGGCCGCCGAGGCGCAGCGCGAAGTACGAGACGCTGCCGCTCAGCCCGTCGATCAGCGTGTCGGTCCCCGGGTGGTAGTCGCCGCCGAGCTCGAGCGCGAAGCCGGGCGTGATCGCGACCGGCAGGCCGAACTGCAGGTTCATGCCGAAGCCGACGTTGGTCTGGGACATGTCGGCCTGCGCCGAGTAGACGTAGTTGATGTCGGTGCCGATCGCGACGCCGGCGTACGGCGCCGCACGCGCGACGTGGAGCGCGGCGCGTCCGTAGGCCTGGGTCTCGAGCGTCCAGATCATGTCGTCGGTCTCGAAGCCGGCGCGCCAGTCGGTCCAGCGCAGCATGCCGCCGGCCTCGAGGCCGAAGTTGCCGTAGAGCTGCTCGTAGCCGATGCGGACGTTCGGCGCGAACGAGACCGCGACGTTCTTCATGTCGCCCGTGCCCCACTCGATCGCGAGGTCCGCCTGCGCGCGCAGGCCGCTGTGCGCGTACGGCGCCGGCAGGCTCGGGCCGGTCGAGGCCTCGGCGCCGAGGCTGTTGTCACCGCGACCCATCGGGCCCGTGCTCATCGCGCTCGGCGTCATGTTCGCCATCGGCGTCGGCTGACGCCACGGGTTGCGCTGCTTGGTCAGCTTGACGACATCGCCGGCCTTGATCACGTGGACCGAGCCGTCGCTGGTGACGAGCTTGTACTGCACGCCGGGCGTCTGCTCGACGACGATGCCCTTCCACACCGAACCGTCGGACGTCTCGACGACGTCGAGGTAGTCGAACGAACGAACGTCGATGTCCGTGTCATCCGCGTGCGCGACGTGCGCGGCGGCGCCGAGCGCGACCAAGATCAAACCGGCTGCGAGGTGCTTCATGGCGCGCAGTAGTAGACGAAGCGTCGCGAGCTGAATACTCACGTTCGTGCGACCGGCCAAGCGCGCGTCGCGCAACGCGAATCGCACCGATCAGCTCGTCGCGAACGAGATCAGCTCGGTCCACAGCGGCGCCATCTGCCCGTCCGTGAACAGGCGGAAATGATCGGCGTCGAACGCGTCGCCGTGCGCTTCGCCGACCACGCGCAGCGGGCGCGCGTGCGCGAGGCGCGAACGGATCTGCTCGGCGTCGTCGGCGCGGCAGAAGCGATCGCCGGCGCCGACGAAGGCCCACGCGGGGACGTCGATCCGATCGAGCGACGCGAGGTAGTCGACGCCGGTGCGCGACGTCCAGCGCCCGGTGCGCGCCCACGTCGTCAGCTGCGCGACGTAATCGCGCGGCTCGTCGTCGGTGCCCATGCGCGCGAGGCGGATCGGCGCGAACCCGAACGGACGCGACGAAAGATCATAGAGCGACATCAGCGCACGCCGCGCGCGCGGGCCTCTCGGACCGTTGAGCCACACGTTGGTCGCCGCGAGCGCGATCGCGCGCACCGGCGGGATGCGTCCGGTCCCGAGCGCAGCGCAGGTCGCGAGCCCGCCCAGCGAGTGGCCGAGGATCGTCAGCTCGCGCGGATCGATCCGCGCGGTCCGACACACGGCCGCGATCGCCGCCGGCAGATCGAGCTCGACGTAGTCGTCGAAGCACCACTGATCGCGCCGCGGATCCGGCGGGCGCGACAAGCCGTGCCCGCGCCAGTCGAGCACGAAGACCTCGATCCCGCGCTCGGCGAGGAACGCCGCGAACCCGGGCCGCCGCGACGCACCGAAGTAGCGGCCGTGCGCCATCATCGCGTGCGTGCACAGGACGACGCCGCGCCGCGCGCCCTGCGCCTGTACGCGCCCGAGGTGCAAGCGCACGCCGTCCGCGGTGACCGCGCCGATCACTAGAAGTAGTAGCGGACGCCGGCGCCCGCGTTGAGCGCGAGCCCGAAGCCGCCCTCGGTCGACGAGAACCCGTACTCGCCGACGCCCGCGACCTCGACGAACGCGTCGAGCGGGACGTTGCGGAAGTCGAACATCAAGCCGCCGACGACGCGCAGGCCGGCGGCGAGGTAGCTGTTGCCGCCGCGGCCCTTGTCGTAATCGATCACGCGGACGCCGGGACCCAGATAGACGGGCAGGGTGAAGCTCTCGCGCTCCTCGAGGATCCACGGGTGGAAGACGTAGTCGGCGTGGACCTGGATGCCGCCGCCGACGAACGCCGAGCCGACCGCGCCCTGGATCGCCTGATCGTCTTTCAGGTAGAGCTTCGCGCAGATGCCGGTCGGCTCGCCGACCACGAGCCCGATCCCGAACGTGCCCTTCTCGTCGCCGGCGGGATCGGCCACCGCATTTGCGGCGGTCGTCAACACGATCGCGATCACGATGGCGCGCATCGGCCCGAAGGTAACGGACGCCGCAGTTTTGCGCCAATTTGCTCGGCGCGGGAGTCGCGCATCGAGCTTCCGATCGCGCGCGCGGTGCGCTAGAACGAGCGCGTGACTGCCCGAACCGGGAAGGCGAAGGCGGCCGGGGGAAAGGCCGCTCCTCGCAAGGCTGCGTTATTGCGTCCGTCGGCGCCGAAGGCCGCGCGCGCGCCGAAGGCGTCCGCGGTCGAGAGCGATCGCGATCGCGGCGATCGCTCGAAGCGCCTGCTCGATCTCGTGATGCTGCTCCTGCGCGCGCGCTCGCCGGTGACGTATCGCGAGATCCGCGATCAGTTCGTCGCGTACCAGACCGCGAACGTCGAGGCGGGCCTGCGCGCGTTCGAGCGCGACAAGGCCGATCTGCTCGAGCTCGGCATCCCGATCCGCTACATCACGCCCGAGGAAGACGACTCGCTCGAGGACGGCGGCTACGTGATCGACGTGAAGCGCTTCCGCATGCCGGAAGTGCGGCTCAACGCGGATGAAGTCTCCGCGCTGGTCTTGGCCGCGTCGGTCGCGCGCGCGATCCCCGGCGGCACCTACCCGAAGATCGTCGATCTCGCGCTCAAGAAGCTCGCGTTCGATCTGCCCGAGCCGTCCGACACGCCGACGGACTTTCCTTTGGCCCGCACGTCGAGCCCGGTGCTCGTCCACTTCCCGGAGCGCCCGGGCGCGACGGCGATGGGCGACAACGTCGCGGTGCTCGAGCCCGCGATCCGCTTCCGCAAGAAGGTGACGTTCTCGTACACCGCCGCCGGCAACGGCGTGAAGTCGAAGCGCGAGGTCGATCCGTACGCGCTCGCGTATCGCGACGGCGCGTGGGTGCTGGTCGGCTGGTGCCACCTGCGCAAGGAGATCCGATCGTTCCGCGTCGATCGCATCACCGACGCGGTGATGGCGCCCAAGCCGAAGAGCCCCGACTTCGAGCGGCCCGACGGCTTCGACGTCCGCTCGTACGCGAACCGATCGCCGTGGACGTTCGCGGCCGAGCCCGCCGAGACCGTCGAGCTCGAGCTCCGGCTCGAGGCCGCGGATCTCGCCGCCGCGGATTTCGGCGAGCACGCGGTGCGGCGAGTCGTCGGTGACACGACGTTCGTGAAGTTCCCCTGCACCAACCCGGACTACGCGGCGTCGCAGGTCTTGAAGGCGAAGGGCGCGATCGTCGTGCGCGAAGGCGCGCGGCTGAAGAAGCGGATCGCCGACGAGCTCGCCGCGATCAACGGGAGGTACGCGTGAGAGACGTGGCGCAGAAGCTCCGGCGCTTGCTCTACATCGTGCCGTACGTCGCCAAGCACCCCGACGGCGTCGCGGTCGATCAGCTCGCGAAGATGCTGGGCGCCGATCGCGAAGAGATCCTCGCCGATCTCGATCTGCTCACGCAGGTCGGTCCGCCCGACGGCGATCCCGGCGAGTACCTCTTGGTGTCGGTAGAAGACGGCCGCGTCTTCGTCGATCTCGCGCATCGCCTGACGCGGCCCCTGCGGTTGACCCCGGCGGAGGGCTGCTCGCTCTTGTTCGGCATCCGCGCGCTGCGCGAGAGCGGCATCGCGCCGTTCGACACGTCGATGCAATCGGCCGAGAAGAAGCTGCTCGCCGCGCTCGGCCGCGACGCCGGGGAGGCGCAGTCGCTCGCGA
>Ga0310810_10008492_pt1 | contig 11823 bp, 13 predicted proteins | sample NCmetagenome_FD_207641 | JGI IMG/M metagenome (GOLD analysis project Ga0310810, IMG submission 207641) | Soil microbial communities from experimental microcosm in Duke University, North Carolina, United States - NC | ecosystem: Engineered > Artificial ecosystem > Soil microcosm > Unclassified ...
AACGGCGCGTCGGGCTGGTCCTCCAGCACCGGGTCCAGCACCTTGTCGATGGCGCGACGATCGTAGCCGAGATTCCCCAGCGCGGAGGTCAAATCGTCACGCCTGACGTCGGTTGGCGCGGCGGCGCTCTGATCGGCCATGCCGGCCAACGCCTTGGGCAGCCGATCCCGCAGCTCGACGACGATGCGCTCGGCGGTTTTCTTGCCAACGCCGGGAATCCGCGTGAGGCGGGCCAGGTCGCCGCGCTCGATCGCGGCGGTCAGCTCGCGAGGCTCCATCCCGGAGAGCACCGCGAGCGCGAGACGCGGGCCGATTCCGCTGACACCAATCAACCGCTCGAATACCGCCAGCTCCAGGACCGTCGCGAAGCCGTAAAGCGCGAGCTGATCCTCGCGCACGTGAGTGTGAATCCGGAGAGTGATCTCGGCGCCGGGCTCGCCTGCGGTGTAGAAGGTGGAGAGGGGCACGGACACGTCGTAGCCGACGCCCGATACGTCGACGATTACGCGGCTCGGCTGCTTCTCGAGGACGCGGCCGCGCAGGTACGCGATCATCGCGTCGGCGGCCGGTACTGCCGCCAGGTCTTCGGCGCGGGCGCAGCGCCGCCGCCGTCACGCAACCGCTCGCGCACCATCGCCCCCGTGACTTTTCCCGAGTTGTGCACGTGGCAGATGGCCACCGCCAGCGCATCGGCCGCGTCGTGGGGGCTGGGCACGCGGTCGAGGCCGAGGAGCAGCTTGACCATCTGCTGGACCTGGCCCTTCTCGGCGCGGCCGTACCCGACCACCGCCCTCTTTATTTCAGCCGGCGTGTACTCGAGGACCGGCAGGCCGTACTCGACGGCCGCGAGCATGGCCACGCCGCGAGCGTGGCCGAGCTTCAACGCGCTCCGCACGTTCGTGGCGTAGAACAGATTCTCGATGGCGACGCAGTCTGGCCGGCACGCGTCGAGCTCGTGCACGAGCGCCCGGTAGATGGTCCCGAGCCGATCCGCGAACGCGGCGTTCGATCCCGCGGTGATGGCGCCGCACCGCAGAAGGCGGTGCCGGCGGCCATCGCTGTCCACGCACCCGAAGCCGGTGCGCTCCGAACCGGGATCGATGCCGAACACCTTCACGCGAGCGAGGCCTCGATCTCCTTCTCCTCGATGTCGAAGTTCGACCAGACCTGCTTCACGTCGTCGTGCTCGTCGAGGACGTCCATCAGCTTGACCATCTGGGACGCCTCCTTGCCCTGGAGCTTGACGTAGTTCTGCGGCAGCATCGCGACCTGGGCGCTGGCTGGCTCGATGCCCAAGCCCTTCACCGCGTCGCGCACGGCCTCGAAGACCGATGGGTCGCTCAGCACTTCCCAGCTGTCGCCGTCGTCGCGCATGTCGTCGGCGCCGGCGTCGAGCGCGGTATTGAGGAGCTTCTCTTCGTCGGCCGCGGCCTTGTCGACGACGATGTAACCCTTCTTCTCGAACATCCAGGCGACCGAGTTGGCCGAGCCGAGGTTGCCGTTGTATTTCTCCAGCAGATGGCGAATCTCGCCGACGGTGCGGTTCTTGTTGTCGGTGAGGGTCTCGACGATGAGCGCCGCGCCGCCGGGCCCATAGCCCTCGTAGGTGATTTCCTCGTAGCTCACGCCGGGCAACTCACCGGTGCCGCGCTGAATCGCCTTCTTGATGTTGTCCGCAGGCATGTTCACTGACTTGGCGTCGGCGATGATCGTGCGGAGCCGCGGATTGGTGGCGGCGTCGCCGCCGCCATTACGGGCCGCGACGGTGAGCTCTTTGATGATGCGCGTGAAGATCTTGCCGCGCTTGGCGTCAGCAGCGCCCTTCTTGTGCTTGATTGTGTGCCATTTGGAATGGCCGGACATGGCGGTGGCTCCAGGGTCTAGAAAGTGAGAAGACTCTGTAGTTTATCAGGAGGGCGCATCACCTCAAGGCCTCTTCGTCGCGAGCAGGATCCACACTTCGGCGCGGGGGTCCCACGGACCGCCACGGTAATCGCCAAGCGCGGCCGTCACCTCGAATCCGGCCTTTTCAAGGCGGCGGGCCATCTGCGGGACCGAGACGGTACGGAAGGTCAGGGTGAATCGACGGCGAAGTGCCGACTTGCCCCGTCCCTCGACGAATTCCTGATCGAAACATGTCAGGCCGCGCTCGGGGTCCTGCCGGACCGACTCCAGGAGGGTAATCGGGCGGCCGGCATGCCCGCGTTGGCCCTTGAGCGTGACGCGCTGCCGGTACTCCTTCCATTTTGGAAGGTCTGCGACCAGTTCCAGGCCAAGCACGCCTCCCTTTGCGAGGACACCGGCCACGGCCGAGAGCGTCGCCGCGAGATCGCGCTCGCGCAACAGCGATTGCAGGATGCCGTACGGTGCGATCACCGTGTCGAACGCACCGCTCCGGAATGGCAGGTGGCGAATGTCGGCGCGAAGCAGTGAAACACCACCGACGCGTGCCCGCCGCACCCGGTTTCGGCCCCGTCCCAGCATGGCCGCCGAGCGATCGACGCCGACAACGGCCGCGGCCCCGGTTTTCGCGAGCGGTACGGTTACGCGACCCGTTCCGCAGCCGAGCTCGAGGACGCGGCCGCCGCGGGCGGTCACCAGCTGCTGCCAGAACGGAATGTCGCGCCGCCCAAACGTCCGCGCGTTCTCCCAGTCGTAGAACTGCGCGTAATCGTCCCACCCTTCGTGACCCTCTTGATCCGATCGGCGCGAAGCGCCTCCTCCCGATCTCGTCTTCACGCGCCTACGTCCACGGCAGTTCGACCTCGCCGCGTGCCTGCCTGGTCGCGAGGTCCGGGAGCCCTGAAAGGACCTGGACGACGTCGTGCGGGAGGTCGCGCGGCTGGAAGGTGTCCACGGCTACGCAGGCAACGCGAACAAAGCCTTCGGCAAGGAGCTGGTCCGAGTTGTCGTCGCGAATCTCGAACTGGTGCCGCAGGCGGCGTGGGTTCTCGACTGTCGTTTCGATCCCGACCCGAACCAGCTGGCCGGCCCGGGCCGGCCCGCGGAATCGCGCCGTCACTTCGACTCGCGGCATGCTGAACCCATGGCGGTCCATCAACGCCTGCCGCGCCTGACCGAGGGAAGCGAACAGCTCCTCTTCGGCGTCCTCGAACCAGCCGAGGAAGTTCGGAAACCACGCCACGCCAGCAGCGTCGGTGTCCGACCAGTGGACCTTCTTGCGAATCTGGAAGTAAGGCATCTCGGGGTTCTCGAGGTTCGCGGGGTTTCCGTCAGTCTGATATCGCCCACTCGCCCGGAACGATCGGGCGGGTTCGGGGCAGCAGTCCCAGCCGTGCCATCCAGCCGACGACAGCGAGGATACCGATAAAGACAATCAGCTTCACGACGTCGGCGGGGCGGCTGTAGGGCAGCAGCTTCCACATCATCCAGAGGATCGGCTGCGCGATGGCGACGGCCCACACCGAGCCGTAGAAATACCGCCGCTCGTGACCTTCCCCTGCCGTTGACCTCTTCACACGCGGCAACTGGCCCAGCGCGCCGAGCAGCCACATCGTCCCGGCGATCGGAAAATAGGCTTGCTCATACATCTGTTTGAGGCGCCACTCGCCCGTAAAGATGGCGTACACGAGGCCAGCGATGTTGAGCGTCGCAAACGCCACCACCTCGCCCCATGCGGTTGTGTAGCAAATACGCCGGTAGAGCGGGTTTGGCCGATCCTCGGTGAAGCGAATGATGTAAGGGGCGGGCTCGCAGCCCGGGAGCTGGCCCATCAGGCCGGCGACGGCAGTGCCGGCCAGCACGACGCTCAACCAGGCGATCATCCGGGCATCGAAGCCGTGCTCGAAGAGATCGAAGGTCAGCGGACCCGGCGCGATGAAGAACACGAATATCCAGATTGGCCAGTGATTGAACCGGTAATGGAGCTTGTTCCGGGTGCGCAGCTTGCGTTCGGTATCGAGCTCGACGCGGATGGCCGCGGAGCCGATGTTGGCGCCGGTCGGCGCCAGGGTTCGTTGTGTGTCAGACATCCAGCGTTATATTCTCGCGCATGATCCGGCTGCGCGCGGCCTTGATGCTCGCCCTGGCGGTAACCGCCGCCTGCGGCCGGGCCCCGGTGCCGGACCCGCCTGCGCCAACCCCGGCGACCCTCGACGACTTCAAAGCTGCAGCAGAGGCCATCGTCAGCGAGAGCGGCGTGCCTGGTGCCGCGATTGCCCTTGTGCGGCCCAACGGGGTCGAATGGGCCGGCGGCTTTGGCGTTGCCGACCGCGAGCGCAACACGCCGATAACCGCCGAGACCCACTTTCGCGCCGGCTCGATCAGCAAGACTTTCGTCGCCATCGCCCTGGTGCAGCAGTATCTCGACGACAAGCTGGACATCGACGCGCCGGTATCTGAGCTCGCTCCCGATATCGCCATCGACAACCCGTTCAGCTCGCCAGTCACGCTCATCGAGCTACTGCAACACACGGCTGGGTTCGACGACATGCACTTCAACGAGATGTACAACCTACACGACCCCCCAGATCTGCCGCTGGCGCGGGTGCTCGCACGTAACCCTGCGTCGCGCCGCGTCCGCTGGCGTCCCGGGACGCGGATGTCGTACTCGAATCCGGGCTATGCGGTTGCAGCCCATGTGCTGGAGCGTGTTACGGGTCGCGCCTACGAGGACGTGATCCGCGACCGCATCTTCATGCCGATCGGGATGACGACCAGCAGCTTCCGGCTCGAGGACTCGGATCTTCCTTTGCTGGCCCGCGGCTACGACGGCCGGCGCGGGCCGCCGGTGCCGTTCTCCCAGATCTATCTGCGTCCGGCCGGCAACCTGCACACGTCGGCCCGAGAGCTGGGAACGTTCGTCCAGCTCCTGCTCAACTGGGGGGAGACTGAAGAAGACCTGGTGATCGATCCCGAGTACCTGAGCAACATGGAGCGGCCCAGGACCTCGCTCTCCGCGAGGGCCGGGTTGATTTACGGCTACGGCTCGGGCATCGCCTCCAGATCTGTGGCCGGCTTCCCCGTGCTCGGTCACGGCGGCGGCATCGACGGATTCGTCTCGTCCTACGGCTACTCCGCCGCCCGGGATGCCGGATGGGTCGTGCTCGTCAATGCAGACTATTCCCAGTCGGCGGTTGACCGTCTCTCCGAACTGGCAGTGAGGTACCTGAAACGCGACGTCGAACCGCCGACGAAGCCGGAGTTCCGCGCAAACCCGAACTTCCTTCGGAGCTATGCGGGCTACTACCAGCCGGAGGGAAGCCGGAACGAAGTCCTGGCCGGTCTCGAATGGCTGATGAGCGGTGACACGCTCACGCCGGACGGCAACTCTCTCACTGACAGTCCGCTGCTCGGCCCCGTAAGGCGGCTGGTGCCAACCTCCGACACCTTGTTCCGGCGCGAGCAGGACGTGACGCCGAGCCTGGTGTTCACGACTGACGAGGACGGCCGGCGGCTGCTGCTTGGCGATGGCTATTACGGCGTGCAAACGCCGCGCTGGCGGGTGGAGATTGTCCGTCTCCCGGTCGTCGCATCCTTGCTCTTCGTCGCAACGATACCCGTCGCGATTTTCGTCTGGCTCGTCGGGCCCGCGATCGCCAGGCGTCTTGGCCGGCAGCAGCCTGGAACACGGGATTCATTTGCCGCTCTCAGAGTCACGCTGGCGCTGCTGCCGCTCGTGTGCGTGAGCCTTGGCGCTATCGCCCTCGCGCCGGTCAGGCAATGGGGTGAGCCAAATGCCTGGACTCGCCTGACGTTCCTGGCATCGTGGGCGGTGCCGCTGCTGTCGGTACTGGCTCTGGTGCTCGTGATCAGCGCGGCCCTGCGAGGCATGGGCCGCTGGTCAGTGGCCTATGCCGCGATCGTGGCACTGAGCGGGCTCTGCCTCTCCATCTATATGGCCGCGTCCGGATGGGTCGGGCTGCGCCTCTGGGCGTTCTGAACCGGGAAGGCCGCAACAATGTCCCGCGAGTGGAATGCCGCCTCGTATCACAGGGTTTCTGCACCCCAAACGAGCTGGGGCCAGAAGGTTCTCGCCCGGCTGTCGCTGCGGGGTGACGAGCGCGTGATCGATGCGGGCTGCGGCAGCGGACGGCTCACGGCCGACCTGCTCGATCGCCTGCCGCGCGGCGGAGTCGTGGCTCTCGATCGCTCCTGGAACATGCTCCAGACCGCGCGGGCCAACCTGCGGCCGGCGTACGGCGCGAGGATCCGCTTCGTGCAAGTCTCGTTGCCACTGATACCGTTTCGGGAGAGTGCGGACGTGGTGTTCAGTACCGCTACGTTCCATTGGGTCCTCGATCACGGTTCGCTCTTCGCGAACGTCTTCACCTCTCTGCGCTCCGGTGGGCGCCTGCACGCTCAGTGCGGTGGCGGCCCTAACCTCGCTGGAACCCGGGCGGTCGCGGATGAGGTCATGGCGGCTGAGCCGTTCGCTGAGTATTTCGGGGGGTGGCGACCCGACTGGCAATTTGCAACGAGCACTGAAACGAAGGACCGGCTCGAACACGCCGGGTTCGTAAAGGTGGCCACCAGCCTCGAGCCGGCGCCTGCCACCCTGGCGAGCGAGGACGACTACCGGGAGTTCGTCACCACCGTCATATTCCATCCCCACCTCGCCCGCCTGCCCGCGACACTCCGGCTGGAATTCATCGACGCCGTGACGGAGCGCGCATCGGCGCAGCCGCAGCCGTTCACACTGGACTACTGGCGCCTCAACATGGAGGCCACGAAACCATGACTCATCCGTCGGTCATCAAGCCCGAAGACCACGCCGCCTATTCGCCCGCCAGGATGGGCAAGTCGACGCTTTTCAGTTCCACCAACCTTCTGGTCGGATTGAACGCGTTTGAACCCGGCCAGGAACACCGGCTTCACGCCCACGCCGGGCAGGACAAGGCGTATCTAGTCCTTCGCGGCGCCGGCCTCTTCCTGCTCGAAGGCCGTGAGTTGCCAATGTCCGCGGGCGATCTTCTCGTCGCTCCCGCCGATGTCCCGCACGGCGTGCGAAACAACGGCGCCGAGCGGCTGCTCGTTCTTGCGGTACTCGCGCCGGCGCCGGGCGCTTTGGTTTAACATCAGTCCGACATGGGCAGGAATCCCCGCCTGCGCGTCGTCGCGTCCGGACGACGTACGCCTGGCAATTCGACCGCGGCGGCGCGGCAGATTACGCTCGCCGCGACGACGACAGAACGAATCTCGCACAAAGACACCGGGCTGGTCACCGGGGCGGACGGCCGCGTGCGCTGCTGGTGGCCGGGAACCGATCCGCTCTACGTGCGCTATCACGACGAAGAATGGGGCCGGCCGGTCCGCAACGACCATCGCCTGTTCGAGAAGATCTGCCTCGAGGGCTTCCAGTCGGGACTGAGCTGGATCACGATCCTCCGCAAGCGCGAAAACTTCCGTGACGCCTTCGACGGCTTCGATCCGGAGCGCGTCGCCCGCTACAACTCACGCGACGTGGCGCGCCTGCTCAAGAACGCCGGGATCGTCCGGCACCGCGGCAAGATCGAGTCGGCGATCAACAACGCCAAGCGGGCCCTGGATCTGATCGACGAGCGCGGCTCGCTGGCGAAATACTTCTGGGGCTGGGAGCCGCCCGCCAACGAGCGTCCCGCAGTCTGCTCCTACGACGCGCTGCGCGGCAACAGCACGACCGCCGCGTCAGTGCGTTTGTCCAAAGACTTGAAGGCCCGCGGCTGGACGTTTGTCGGACCGACCACGGTCTACGCGTTCATGCAGGCGATGGGGCTCGTCAACGATCACATCGAGGGCTGCCACTGCCGGGCGGAAGTGGCGAAAATGCGCCGCAGATGACGCAGATAGCACAGATGGCGAATCTGCGTCATCTGCGTCATCTGCGCCATCTGCGTCATCTGCGCCATCTGTGTTACTGCTGCACGACGGTATGGCGCCGGGCGCGCAGCAGATCGACGACGCTCTTCGGCCCGGCGAGGTGGGCTGCGCCAACCACGACGAAACAGTGGGCGTCCTCGGAGAGGCACCGCTCGATTGGCGCCACCCAGTTGCGATTGCGCTCGAACAGGAGCCGCTCGGCAATCTCCGGCGCGTCGGTGAACCCCTCCATCAGCAACCCCTCCACTGTTTTCGCGTCTCCGGCCCGCCACGCCGTTGCCAGCTTCTCGATGTTGTTCGCCTGCGCGTCGATGTCGGCCAGCATCGCCGTCAGGGCCGCCTCCTGGAGCGAGTCCGACAGGCCGTCGAGTCGATCGAATTGATACGCGGCCGTCTCCAGGGCCCGCAGCGGCATTCCTGTCTTTTTCGCGCGGTCGAAGAAGTGCCGGTCGATGCCGAGAGCAGGATCGAACCCGGCCTTGGTGATCTCGGCGGCGGTGAGCATGACCGCGACGATCCAGGGCTTCATGCGCTGCAGCATCTGAACCGGCAGCCCGTTGGCCTCGGCACGCTTCTGTACCGCGGCATACGTCTCCTTCGACACGACCTGGTCCAGGGTCTGGCCGGCCGGCAGCATCGCCTTCCCCATCAGCCCCGCCATCGTCCCTGGATCGTTCATCTCGTCGAGATCGATCTCCTCGACGAGAGTTTTCGACGCGGCAAACGCCTGGTCGATCACCGGACTGAGCGGATAGAAACTCTTCGACAGGACGTGCACCGAGCCCAGCAGGTAGGCCTCGTGGCCGTCCGGCGACGTGACCTTCCACAGAAAGTGTTTGCCGGGCGCCTGCGCGGCAGGAGCGGCGTAACCGGCAATCACCAGCAACGAGGCGCAGACCCAGGCCAGTCGCCTTTTGCTCAGCCGCATCGATCCTCCTCTGGAACCTGACCCACGGTCTCTCGAAAGTATCATCGACTGATGCCGCCGTTTCTCCAGAGCCTGCCGGGCTCGCTGGTCATGGGACCGATGACGAAGGGCTCGAACCTTCCTTACCGGCGGCTCTGTGTTGAGTTGGGGGCGCGCGTCACTGCCAGCGAGATGACCGTCGCGCGGAGGCTCAAGCAGAAGCGCAAGAGCGAGTTCGCCCTGATCAGGCGGTTCGATGACGAACCGTGCTTCGGCGTGCAGCTGGCCGGAACCAACCCCGAGGAGCTGTCGTGGGCCGCGGCACTGGTCGAGTCACGAGGCGCCGCTTTCGTCGATCTGAACTGCGGCTGCCCAATCGATCACTTCACCCACAAGGGCATCGGCGCGTCGCTCGGGCGGCAGCCCAGCCGGCAGCGGCGGCTGATCGAGGCAATGAAGCGATCGGTGAGCGTGCCGGTGACGGGAAAGATTCGCCTCGGCTGGAACGAGGACAGCCGCAACGGTCTGGAGCAGGCGCAGGCGCTGGTCGATGGCGGCGCGGACGCGGTCACCGTGCACGGACGCACCCGCAACGCCCGCTACCGGACTGCAGCCGACTGGGCAGCGATTGCCGAGATCGCCGCGGCGATCCCGGTTCCGGTGATCGGCAACGGGGACCTCCTGTACGGTCAGGACGCAGAGGGGTGGCGAGCTCGTTCGGGCTGCGCGGCGGTGATGACGGCCCGAGCGGCGCTGATCCGCCCGTGGATCTTCCGCGAGACGTCCGGTGGCTATCGCGATCTACAGGGGGACGAGCGCGTTGCCATCTACCGCCGCTACGTCACGCTCGCGCGGGCACACTGGGGAGATGACGATCACGGTCTGATGCGGGTGCGGCAGTTTACGCGCTGGCATCTCGACTTCTGGTGCCGCGACGTTGCGCAACGAGCCGACGGCAGCTTTCCGTCCATGCAGGTCCGCGAAGCGGAGACTCATCCGCGAACGACGCTCGAGGCGCTGTTGTTGCGGTCGGACACCGCGGCGCTCGAGTATCTGGCTGACTGCCTGGCCTTCGAGCGGGAAATCGAGCCTCGTGACGCGCCGGCGCCAGGAGACGTAACGGCAGACGTGCTGGTCGAAGCGGAGGGGTAGCGAGCGTTACCTTTTCAGTCGGCGTTCCATCTCGTCGAGGGTGCGCGGCCAATCGTCCTTCAGGAGCCGCGACAGTCCCCGATCGGCGAGCAGGCGACCCCCCGTCTGGCACGTTGGACAGTAGTTGGCCTCGTTACTTGCGTACCTGATTCGCTGAATCGAGGTGCCGCACACCGGGCACGGCTTACCGAAACGGCCGTGGGCGGCCATGCCCTCGCGGAACGCAGTCACCTTCTCGGGGAAGTCCTCGCCGGTCTCCTCGATGAGCCGCGCCTTCCAGTCACGCAGCACGGTGCGGGTTGCTTCGAACAGCCGCTCGGCTTCCTGGGCCGTCAGCCGGCTGGTGAGCTGCATCGGAGACAGCCTCGCAGCCAGGAGGATCTCGTCGGAATAGGCGTTGCCGATCCCGGAAAACAGCCGAGGGTCGGTGAGCGCCCGCTTGAGCGTATGGTTCTCGCTGCGGAGCTGCGCGTCGAATGCCGCCGCGTCGAGCGAGAAGACGTCGACGCCGCCGGGGTCGTGAGCCGCGAGCGCCTCCCGGCCGCGCACGGCATACAGCGACGCCTGGCGCTGCGAGCCAGCCTCGGTCAGGAGCAGGGTACCGTGCTCGAAGTCGAAGGCGGCCAACCCCACCTTGCCCGGTATCTTGGCGCCGGGCTCACGCCAGCGGAAGCGCCCGGCGATCATCAAGTGGATGACCAGGAAGTACTCGTCCTCCAGCTCGAAGACGATTCTCTTGCCCAGACGCCGCAGCCCGACGACGCGGCGGCCGACGCAGGCGTTGATCGGCGGCTCGACGGAGCGGACGAGGAACGGGTTGGCAAGGCGAATCCCTGTCAGCACGTGCCCGACCGCGCGCGGCTCGAGCGCGTGGAGGTACAGCTCGACGTCGGGATATTCCGGCACGCCCTTAACCCCTCAGTTCGCTTGAGTGGAGCATCCATCAACCCGGTGATCCGACCGGACCCGGCAGAAACGAGGCGAGTTCGAGCAAATGGACTTTGCCACTGAAGTGAACTGTGGGGTTAGACTACTTCGCCTCGGCGCCGCGAGCGATGTAGACGTCGCGTGCTTCCTTGAATTGGCCGAGCACGTGCGCTCTCTCCTTGTCGCTGCGCCAGCCCGGGTGCTTCTCGGCCATCCCGGTGAGCACGTCAATCCATCGGACGAAGTAGTCGGCCGATGCCTTGTCGCGGATCGGCTGTCCGCCGGCGATGACGTAGACGGGATTGGTCACCGCCAGCGGCCGCGTGTTCTCCACCGGGAACGTGCTGGCGGCGCCAGCCGCGCGCAGCGAGAACCAGGCCGACTTCGTCACCTGAGCGGTGTAACTGAACGTGATTGACGACTGGCCCGCCGGCACGTCGATGCCGTGCACGACCACGCCGTTCGAGACCAGCTCGACGCGGGTCAGCGGTGCGAGCGACGTCACAGTCGCCTGGAACGTCACGGAGCCGCCGGAAGCCGGCAGCGCAATCTCCTCGCCCGGCATCACCTTGCCGTTGGCCGTGAATTCGATGAGCGGCCCGTTGGTGACGAACCCGCGGCCGGCAAGCATCGCCTTCATCCAGTTCGGCCAGGTCAGGGGCGCCGCGCCGAGATTGAAATAGCCGCGGACAGATGCGACCAGCTCGACGCGGTGGAGGCTGGAGATCGAGTCCTCGCCGCCAGTTACGGGCACACGGAAGCCGTTGTTCAGGATCTTGTACCAGACGTCGAGTGGGGCGTTGCCCGCGCTCTGCGACCAGAGCTCGTGATAACTCACTGCGCCGAGCGCGACATCCACGGGGAACGTCTTGGCGGTCCCGAGACCGGCGCTAATCGGGTCGGCGTCGCCGTAATACGGGTGCACGTAGGCGCCGATGCCGCCCTGCTCCTTGGCGTAGCGGAAGATGTCGGTGTTCGACGGATAGAGGCTCTCGACGCCGGTGCCTTCGTAGCCGGTC
>Ga0310810_10008493_pt1 | contig 11822 bp, 11 predicted proteins | sample NCmetagenome_FD_207641 | JGI IMG/M metagenome (GOLD analysis project Ga0310810, IMG submission 207641) | Soil microbial communities from experimental microcosm in Duke University, North Carolina, United States - NC | ecosystem: Engineered > Artificial ecosystem > Soil microcosm > Unclassified ...
TAGTGGTCGATGACGTCGGATGAGAGACCGCTTGCGACGGACCCAAGCTTCCGGCCCACGGCGCGGATTCCGTTGATGACCGCGGGTGCGACTTCGACCAGGCCTTGAATGGCCCCACCCGTGATGGCGCCAGCCTTGGCATTCCCCATGCGTTCATCGAGTTGAACCGGGGAGAATTCGCCCTTCGTGTCGCCGGGGTTCGCGAGAAACCCCATGGCGGCCCCTGTCTTCGCGGCCTGGTACACGCGAGCTCCGGCCGCTGCGGCCCGGGCCCCTAAGCCCGCACCTTCAGCGGCAACGGCCCTTGGAGCCATGGCGCCGCCCATCGCAATCCCAGAAGCCAGGACCCCGGTCACGGTACCGGCACCAGAAAGCCACGGGTGCTCCTTGTTCTCTTTCCGCATGCGCTCGATCGTGGCATCGCGCCTTGAAAGGTACGTGTCTTCGGGCTGGTCGATCTTGAAGCCTTGGGCACGCAGCTTCTCGTCGACCATTTCCGGGGTATCCGGGCCGATACCCGCCTTAGCGAATCCACGGTCGATTGCGCTCCGAAGCCCCTCAGCGCCTGCTTGTATCTGCGGCAGATAGCCGAATAGACGGGCGTTGCCGTAATGTTCAAGAAACGCCTGGCCGCCATTAGTCTCGGGCCCTTGGGGTGGGGCTTTCGGCTGAAAGTCCTCCCAGGGTCCACCCGCGGGGGCCGTGTCATGGGCGTTTTGGTAGTCCTCCCACGGTCCGCCGGCCATTAGCGCGCCTTTTTCCAGGACTTGGGGTCCTTGGGGTCACCGCCCAAGTAGGCGTAGCCCTTTCGGATCTCGCCCACCCTCGGGGGCTCGGAGGCGTAGGCATTCCCGTATCCGCCACGCTTGGGTTGTCCGGCGACGTTCTCGTCACCCTGGCCCGAGAGGTCCGCCTTGCGCGGGACAAAGCCCTGAAGGGTCCCGTTCTGCCTGAAATAGGCTTGGGCGCGCTCCTTGTCGGCGGCCATGTTCTGAAGCGCGGACATCTCCTGAGTCGCGCGCCTTGCGTTCTCATCGGCCGTGAGCCTGGGGTTGAAGGCGCGATTAAAGATCGCCGTACCCTCTTTCTCCGTGAACTGCGGCCCCAGGACCTGGCGAAGCGTGCCCTGGATGGCACCACGGATGTCATCCCGGACTTGCGCCATCTGCGGGTTCAGAACGTCCTGCGCTGCGTCGGACCCCAGGAGCGGTATCTTCATGCTCAGGTGACCCGTGAGATCCGGATTCGACTTGAGTGTGTCTATCCCGCCAGAGAGTTTCCCGAGGTTCTTCTCCACGGTCGCTTGCCCGCCGCCGTAGGAGTAGTCGGCCATGTCCTTCCCAAACGCCTCGTCCGCCGCCTTCTGGCCGGGTGAGAGGTTTTTGCTCCCTGCGGCCTCGGCGTTGAATTTCTTGGCCTCGGCGTAGGCTTTGGCGGTGTTCGCCTTCTCAAGCTGGGAATCCAAGAATGGCTTCGTCTGGCGATAGCGGGCGATCGTCGAGTTATAGAAGCCATCGTCGTACGTGGGCGGGGCCTGATCCGGGGTAATCACTCCGGACTGGATGAGTTGACCGCGGATTCGCTCGTATCCTTGGGCCCGGTCCTCGGGTTTCAAGGTTGAAAGGGAATCTAGCGCCTGCCCAAAGGCCGATGCCTTGGCGAGGTGTTGCTGTAGCTGCTGCCCCTGAAGCTGCTGCATACCCTCAACCTGGCGCATGCGGGAGGTCTGGAGATCTGCGGCCTTAGCCTGCTGATCAAGGGGGTTCTCGATCTGAACGGGACGGATCGCCTGATAGATGCTTGCGTCAATCGCCATGGTTCTCTCCTTAGGGCACCGGGTAGTAACCGCCGGCCTTCGTGGTCCCGCCCACGCTGCGATCGTGGCTGGCGCCCCATTGGTCCATCCAATTGTTGTTAGAAACCTGGCCCAGGAATCCGCTGGCGGCGTTTCCGATCCCGCCGATCGCACCCGAGATGGCGTTTGCGCCCGCGATCTGAGCGGCGCCTTGGGCGTTTGCGGCGCCGGTCACGTTATTGGAGTAGTTCGCGCCGTAGTTCTGAGCGGCGGCCCCGATATTGCTGGCGGCGTTCTGGCCGTAGCCAGCGAGCGTCCCGAGCATCCCAAAGCGGTTGCTGCGGTCCTGCTGGAAGCGGTTGAAGGCGTTCCCGTACTCGTTTGAGGCGTAGTCCTGGTTGTAGCGACTGAGCGCCTTCGCGAACCCGCCGCTTTGCATGGCGCCCTTCGCAGCACTCGCGCGCTCCAGCGCCTGCTGGCCCTGCTGCATGCGGAACTGGTAGCCGGGGTCATTGGCTGGGTCCCATTGGAAGCCCTGCTGAAACGACGGGTTCTGCATTTGGGACAGGGCAGAGGTCCCGGCCGTCATGTAGGGCTGCCAGTTCGTTTTCTGCTCGTTGTAGAGGTCTTTTTCTACCGCGTTTGCCTGCTCTGCGGCGGCCGCCTGCCCCTTGGCCGCATTGCTGGCCGCATCGGCCTGAATGGCCCCACCGACGGCGCTTCCCACGGCACTGACACCGCCTGCAATGGCGGCAGCTACGAAAGACATCCCTGTCCCCCTTGAAGTTGTGCTTGTTTCGTGAACTCCAGAAACTGTTCAAAGGTGTCGACCACAAGCGCTTTCTCGAGCGCCGGCACGTCCTGCACGTTGTGCGGGTTGTGGTGCACCGTGATCCAAGTCGAATCCGTGAGCGCGTAGCCCACGCGCTTCGCGCCCGGCTTCGAGGGCACGACCGTTGAAGCTTTCACCTGCTTCATGCCGTCTTCGGTCCAGACGAGCATCTCGCCTTGAGAAAGAATACTCAGGTGCTCGGTGAGGTGGATCTTTCCGGTGAGCAGAGTCCCTTTCGGGATAAAGAGTTCGCGGAGGTACACACCTGGCGAAAAGTGGTGTTTGGCCGGGAGATCCGCCTGTGGAAGCGCCAGCATGGCGGCTTCGAGGTCCACGATCTTTCCGCGCATGTTCGGCTGGCTTGCGGTCTGCTGTGCGGTAGTGATGGCCGGTGCGTTCATGGTCTCCTAAATTTTGATGATGTAGTTCAGGGCCGCGTTTACAGGACGTGTTTCGGCTGATTCCCGAGGCGTCCCATTTGTGCCGTCAGTAAATGCCTCACGAGCATAAAAATTACCGGTACTCGGATCTGACGTACCGCCAGTATCGAAAAAGCTAAAAGAGTTACCAGACGTTTGCGCGTCGTTGGCAGCGACCGGATAGAACCCACCCGGCCCATAATAGAGTCCGCGCCAATGCCCTTGAAACGCGTCCGCCTGTACTGACCCAAGTCCAGATGTCGCACCGCCCGTTGCCATTGCTGAACGGGTGAAGGTATCGCGGGATGCGGCCCCGGCCGCCGTTCCCATGTCGTCTTGGCCGCGAACAAATCGACCACGGAGATCCGGGATATTGAAATGGGACCCGTCGGCCGTGCCGAAGGCCGTACCGATAGCGGCAAAGAGTGCGGCATACGTGCCGGATCTCGCGAGTGACCGGCCATCGCAGAGAAGCCATCCGGTGGGGTCTCCGGTACCCGCCCACATTCGGACCTCTCCGGTGATGATCCCATTGGTGATTGCCGACTCAGCTGCGTCCATCCGCGCGTCGATGGAATCGGAATCGCCTTGGAGCTCATTCAGCGCATCCTGCACGTTGTCTGATGCCAAGTTCCCGCTAGCAATACTCGAAATCGCCGAGGCATCGTGCGCATCCGTGGTCTCGGCAATGTGTGCCGCGAGATCGTTTGCGACACTGACGGCGTCTGTCCCAGCGCTTCCGCCCACGCGCTGAAATAGCTGCTGGAACCAGTCGGCCCACGGCCGAGAAGGTCTGCCATCTGGCCCTAAGACCTGGATCAGATGCGGAACTGGCGGGAGTTTATTGGAGGCCATTAGGCGACCCCATCCCACACGGTGAGTTCGGCGCCCAAGATGACCGGCTTCACCGGGTCCGAGACCCGAATGCGGTACACACGATCACGCGCAGACCCCAGTCGCCTGAAAATGGCGCGGGCCTTCGTTTGGCCGATTTTCCCCATCGTGGCCGTGCGCTCGTTGATAAACGTATGCCCACCGTCATCGGAGTAGGTGAGCATCATGAGCGGGTCCGAGCCCTGCGCGGTGCCATCCAGGCCAACCCCCACCTCGCAGTCGATTTGAATCGAGCGGTGGAACTGGCGACGTAGGCCATTCGAGAAGTGCGGCACCGTGCGCTCCCGGAGGATCGCGGTCCCGTTGTCGGTGTAGACCGTGGGGTCGAGTTTGTAGATCGCGCCCGTCGCGTAATCACCCACGACGTTTGCGGTGTAGGCTACAGCCGAACAGTCACCGCGATGCCGCTCAAAGCCCCAGGTCCCGTTGTAGGCCATTTCATGCCACATGCCGGTCGAGGCGTCGTAGCACTGGGTCTTGTCCGATCCCGGGACGTTCAGGCAATAGATCGCGTGTCCGCCTTGCTGGTAGACCCAGCCACGGGCCTCGGCGAGCGTCGTTTGATCGAGGTCTCGGATCAGGGCCTCGATGGCCGGGGTCGAGATCCGCTGCGGGTTGTAACCCGTCATGCGGTAGACAATCCCCTGACCCGTGTCGTCGCCGCCGATGAAATAGATGTCGTTGAGTAAGCGCGCGATTGAGAACGGGGCCGAACACCCGACGTTGATGACCGCGCCTTGGATGCGCGCAAATGGATTGTCGGCGTCGCCGCTGTCGTAATAGACCTCGGTCGACTGGCTCCCAAAGGCGAATAGGTTCTGGGAGTTCGCCATCACGCCCACGAGGTTGTCTGGGCTTCCCTCGGCGGATTCCACGTCCAGCGGGTCAAAGGTGACGGCGTTCACGGCCGAGAAAAAGAATTGCTGGGTTCCCGTGGCGTTCAGAATGAAATAGCCATCCAAGAACGTCACCTGATCCGCCGGGAGAAAGCCTGAGTCCGTGATCTGGGCGTAGGTGCCTCCCGAGAAGTTGTACTTGTAGCCGTTCGTCCCATCGACCACGACCAGGTCTGAGCCGTTATCGGCCATGGAGATCGGGCCCGAGCTCGTTCCTAGGAGCCCAAGCTGGGTCGCGACCCAAGACGACGACACACTATAGAGGTACTCGCCGCCGACCGCGTAAAGGGTGCCGGTCGAGGCACGATAGAGCCCGCGCACAGGTCCCGTGGGGAGCGTCAGGAGAAGCGTGAGGCCTGGCGTCGGGACCAGAGCCGCGACCTCGCGTTCCTTCTCGGTGCCCAGGTGATTGATTTCCGGGTACCAGTTCACGCAGGACTGGCAGTCGGCGTTGACGCTTTGTAGCGTGTAGGCTGGCCCAATGAACCCGGGGAACCTCACACCATTTCCCCCGTTCGCCAGTTGAAGACCTTGCGCTCGCCAGTGATCCCGGAATCGACACGCAGGAACACGGGCTTACTGTTCTTGGCTTTGATTTTGGCCTTGGAGTCGGACGCAATGAGTGCGATCTCAGGCGAGACCGGGCGGCCGTACTCAGGCGCGAGATCCACCGCGAGGTTGTAGACGAGCATGCGCTCGTAGCCAGGCGGGAGCGAAAGCGCGGTCTGGAGGGTCGCGAGTTCAGAAAGCGCCTTCCAGGACCAAAGGACCAGGGTCAGGGCCTCACTCGGCACCGGCCAGAGATTCAGGGTCTCGGTGGGGTAGCTCCCCGTTGGATAGAGGTACCGAGGATACGTGCTCGTGATCGATTTCGTCAGGATCGGCGCCCACTCATCGACGGTCAGGATCCGCATGGGGATATCGAGCGCTGGCGTGGTGCGTGAGTCCCGGATGGCGGCGTGGAGGATCTCGAGCGGCCGCGCGGTATCGAAATCCGCGCCCGTGCCCATGGTGTAGGTCCCGTCGTTCGCGGTAAGCGTGAAGGTCTCCTCGGTCTTCGTGTGAATGAGGAGGTTTTCGAGGCTCAGGGAATCAATGAGCGTGTTCAGAGCCGTGAGGCCATCCGTGGCCTCCTCAGACCCAAGGGTTTCCCCCTGGGCAACGGCCCCGAGTACCCGGAGCGACCGGGTAATCAGGTCAAGCGCCGTCGTACTCACTGAACCCCCGCAGCGCGGAGGATTTCGATAATGCGTTCACGGCCGGCGCGATGGTGGACGGGGAGGCCCTTTTTGACCGCGATCTCCCGAAGGGCGGCAAGGCCCAGGGCATTCAGGTCCAGATCGCCCACGGTCACCGGGGCAGGCGGGGGCTGGGACCCAGCAAAGGCGGCCGGTGTATCCGCCCAGCCATCCCCCAGCGCGTCCTCCTGCTCTTGGCGCTCAAGGAGTCTTGGGGCCTCGGTCGCATGGTAGACCCAGCGCCTGGCGTAGGGTTTCTGGGCTTCAGGAAGCTGCGACATCTTCTCCCCCCATCCAATTCGGAACCGACACCGCGAATCGGCGCCTTTCCCCAAGAATGCTGACGTTTCTAGCGTTTCCGCCGGCCCACCTACGCATAGGGGCGACCGCGGAATCACTGCACGCGTCATCCAGGAGCACCACGGCCCGACGGATGCGGCCCGAAAGCTGCTCAAAGAAAATGGCGCGGTTGGATTCGGTTCTGGGCGGTCCATCACTCAGCGCAAGGGAGAAGTCGCCCTTAGGGAGGCCCGTGGTGTCGTACCAGCGGCCGGCGGAAAGCTCGTTCCCCGAGCCCTCCCAGTCGACGCCGCCCGGGTATTCGATCAGCGGCCGGCAATGGATCGTGACGTTCTTGATCTGAAGCCGGTCCAGGTGCCCTTGCGTGAAGTTCCCCCAAATGGGGTCATGCTCGAGGCTATGGATCTGCGCGGCCGGGTTCGCAAGCGCCAGGACCAAGGTGGATAGGCCGGTCCCGGTCTCAAGAAACGGCCCGGGTGACGCCTTCGCGAGCTCATAGCAGGCGGCAAGGAGTTCAACGTCCGCGGCAAAGGGGTTGTCCCACCCAGCCACGAGATCCACCCAGGTCTGCGCGGTCGGGCTACCGCTGCGGAGCGCCCCAATCGCCTGACGGAAGGCCCGTTCACGCTCGAGTTTCAGAACCCCGTGCTTTTTCCGCCAGTAGTCGCCCAATGTGCCCGAGAACTCGACTTCACCAATGTGGGAAAGGTGCATCTCGGGGTCGACGAAAATCTTTCCCCCCATGTTTCGCCATTCCCGACAGAAGTTGTAATCGCCGCTCCAGCGGTGCCCATCCACATACGTCCGCTCAAAGATGATCGTATGGGGGTCGTCGTCGGCGCTTGCGCCCATGCTGATGAATTGCCGGTGCTTATTGGCTTCGGTGAATTTCTCGATGACGTGGCGCTTGATTTTCATGAACCCCGTCGGCGCCCCGATCACTTCCACAAGCCCATCTGAATCGGGGTGTAGTGCGGTTCCCGGCTCCACACGAACCGGGTAGCTGTCGTCATCCGGAGAACGCTTCGGATAGACGCCGGCCACGATGTCCCGGTCATAGAGGGCAAGTTTCACGAGCGCCTCGGGCTCCCACGTCACGTCCGCATCAATGAAGATGAGATCCGTGCACTCGGTCTTGAGAAAGTCCCGCAGGATCGCATTCCGCCCGTCGTCGACGTGGCAGTTGAACCCCATGACGTAGTGATCGACGGCGATCCCGCGCTCTGCGAAGCGCCGGAGGGAGTACATGAGCGAGTGGACGTATCCGGTGTCGAGTTTCCCGGTGTACGTCGGCGTGGCGATGAAAAGGTGGGGGGCCCCAGAAATAGGGACCCCCCGGAAATGACTGACCTTAGCCAATCACGACCCCTTGATCGCGCCGATGGCCACGAGGCCAGACCGCATCGAGTTCAGAAGGACGCCCACGGCCTCGATGTCGACTTGGATCTGTTTGACCCGGGCGACATAGGCCAGAGCGACGGTGCTCGAGGAGAAGGCCCATTTTCCCGAGGTAGCGACCTGGGAGATAACGGCCGTGGCCAGAGCCGTAGTCGCCGTGACCGTGACCGCCGCTTGGCTCGCGGAGGTCGGCTGAATGACGGGGGTGACGCCGTAGAGGGACACCTTGTCGGTCACCGATTGACCCAAGGTATACCCGTCAGGGCTCAGGGGGGTTTTGAGTTCATTGGACGTGGTTTCGGTTTGCATCTGTGATTCCTTTCAGTCTTTTAGGGGGTGGGGCCGAAGACTTCCGTCCCCGACCCCGATTCCATCCCTGATTTCCGTTAGCCCTGAACCCTGGCGGCGAGTTCGGGGTAGAGCGTTTTCCAGCCGTACAGAACGTCCAGACGGCAGGGGAAAACGTCGTTGTTGATGTCGTAGGCACGCACGATCCGGATCGAGAGACCCGCATCCTCGTCCTTGGCCCGAGCCGCCATGTCCACGCCGCCGGGGAGCGGGAGATCCGCCATTCCCAAAGCGAAGGCATCGCGGTGATAGGCCATGCCGACCGGCGAGGTCTTGCTCGCGTAGGTCGTGGCCGCACCGAACAGGTAGATCGCGGCGTCGTTCGCAGGCAGCGCCGAGATGTTCTGGTATTGGCCGGTGCTTTGAAGCGCCGGGCTGAAGTGAACCGTGCCGGCGTTGCTCGAGGCATTGCAGTCAGCGGTCACGACGAATTGCTTCAAGACCCCGTTGCTCACCTTCGACTGAGGGTTCACCTCGTAGACGCCAGCGAACGTGATCACGTCACCGGCCTTGTAGGCGCCAGTGATCGAGGCGGTCGTGGTGCCGTCGAACGCGATCTGGGTGTCACCGTCGGCCGCACTCGTGGAGTTCACGAGAGGCGTGCCGTCGATCGCGCCCGTGGTGTGGGTGGGCATGTTCTGGTCCATGGACCACATGAACCCAGCCGCCCGACCCATCCGACCCCGAATGTACTGTTTCGAGAGTTCGGCTTGATCGTTGAACAGGGTCAGACCCGCACCCAGGAAAGCGGTCTGGAGCGAGGGGGGTACGACGAGCATGCGCTTGTCGTCGATCGGGGCGCCGTTCTCATCCAGGCGCTGACCGGCCGACAGAGCCGTCGCCATCGTGGTCGGGGCCGTTCCTGGGGTACCGACAGCGTTGAAGACGTTCAGGTACTGCTGACAGCCGTCGTAGTCGATCTTGTTGGCCAGAGCGACCACGGCGGGCTTGATGTAGCGGTCACTGAACTCGTCGATCGAGAGTTCCAATTCCTTGGACGAGAACTGAAATCCGACGTGTTCTTGGGTGTCCAGGGTGAGCGGGACGTATTGGTCCGCCACGTTCTGGAGGTTCAGGGCCGCACCCGAGGTCGTGGTGTACCGGACGGGTTTCCGGATGTTGATGACGGACCCGATCTTGGCGCCCTTGACGCCGAACTGGTCGTCATACTGGCGGTTCACCCCGGCCGCGAAGCCGAGGTTGTTCTTGAGCTGCATGAGCGCCTCATTGGTGATCATGCTGATATTGAGTAACGCGTTAGACATGGTTCACTCCTTCACGCGCTTCATGCGCGCTTCTTGCTCCGGAGCGCCTCGTACTCACGGAAACTGAGCGTGGTGTCGTAGAGGGATTTCTCGACTTTCCCGCCCGTCGGTTTCACGGGAGTGATTGGCTTCGGAGCGTGGGTTGTTTTCTTGGGCTCCTGGCCGGAAGGGGTGGGGGAAACGAGTTTGGCCTCAAGCCGACCGATCTCTCGAGCAGCAGCGAGGGGCCCCAGCGCGTTGATTCGTTTGAATTCGGCTGGGTCCTTTGCGAGCTCGTGGAGAATGGCCGGACCGTTCTCGGAGGCGATGACGATCGCGTCGACCGTGGGAGACAGCCTGGCCTTTTGGGCCTGGAGGTCCTCCACGAGTTCCGCGAAGTCCGCGTGTTCCGCCGAGTAGGCGTCCATGCGATCGAAGTGGGCTTGAATCTCGGAGGTCTGCTTCGACTCCTGGGCCTTGCGCTCACGCGCCTGGTCTCGCTGGTCGATTTTCCAATCGGTCAGCTTGTCGGCGTATTCGTCCCGGGCGGCCTCATAAGCCTCCAGGGTTTCGAAGTCGGCCATTTTAGGAGCCTTGGGCTTTCCTTCGGGTTCAGTGGGCTTTTCTGCACCGGAGGCATCGGCACCGGATGGCTTGGGCGCTTTGAGCGCCTGTTCCTTCCAGTACTCCGCCTCTTGCTGCGCGGCCGAGATCCGGCCATTCAGCTTGTCGATGCGACGCGCCCACGCGCCCTTTTTTTTCTTCGGCTTCTCGTCCGACGCGTCTTTGGACTCCTCGTCACCATGGGCCTCGTCGGCCTTGGATTCCTTGGTGTCCTCGGGTTCGTCGGTGTTTCCTTCGTCTTCCGGTTCCGCGTCTTCCGAGTTCGCGGGAGTTTTCTGCTCAGCGGGCTTTTCGCCCACTGGCGCGGAGGGGGTGTCGCTCGCCTTTTGCGTCGGTGCTTCGACCTTCACTTTGGGTTCTGCGACTTCGACTTGGATCGTCACTGGAGTGCTCCAGGGGTTTGACCCGGTGATTGGGCCCCGCCGGTAGGGGGTTGTGGGGGTTGCCCCTGCGGAACGCCTTGGGCGTCGGCTTGGGGCGGCTGGGAGTTGGGGTCCGGCGCACCGATGGGCGCTGCCTGGTTCAAAAGGTCAAGGCGGTGCTTCGTGGCCTGGATCTCAGCCGCGAGGAGCGCGATTGAGTCCTTGGCATCGAGCTTCGTGAGTTCGATGGTCTCGTTGGACTTGATCTTGGCGTACTCAATCCGCTCCTTGGATTCGAGTTCCACCCGCTTCTGATCGATCGTGTCGTGTGCGGCGTGGAGCGCCTGCGTGAGCCCCTCGATCATCTGGCTCATCTGCTGCATCTGCGCCTGAACCTGTGGCGGCACCTGGGGCTGTCCGCCCTTACCGTCGTCCTGAAGCTGCGGAGGGAGGGTCTTTTTCAGCCGATCCGCGATATCGGCCGCCCCCGGCCAGTCGTAAGCGCGAACCATGAGGTCCGGAGCCGCTTGGCCAATCTGGGGGATGGACCGGGCGAGTTCGGCCATCGAGGCCGCAGCCTCCTGGCGCTTGGTCGCGTATGACGGGCCGACGTCGATCGTCACGTCATAGAGGCCAACCGTAAGGTCGTAGATTTTGCCGTCTGGGTTCTGGCTCCGCCCGACCGCACCTTCGTTAATGACGTGCTTGGTCCGAATCCCGTCCTCGCCCACGATCTGGACCGTGCGCTTCGTGTCGTAAATGAACGGGATCAGTTCGACGATGATCCGGCCGGCGTGCTTCATGGAGCGCGCGAGGTTGTCCATGAAGTGGAAATTCGAGGTCTCGGACTGCTGGGTGCGGGACTGAATCGCGATGCCGCTCGTTTCGGCGCTTTGATTCCCCAGGGCCGCGTCGTAGATCCCGGTCGTGGCCTTGAGGTCGTCCGCGGCCATCATGCGGGCTTGTGAGATGGCCTGCACTGGAGGCTCGACCATGGAGCGCTGAGGGGGCGGAGCCGGCTGGCCGTTCAATGAAACAGGCTTGTACTCAAGAAACGCGAGATTCCGTCGATTCGCGGATTCCCACTTAGCCTCATGTCCCTCAAACTGTCCCTCGGCGCCCACAAAGGGGGCCTTGGGTGCGAGCGCGATCATCTCCGTCTGCGCTGACGCCCAGTAGTTGTACATGCGCTGGGAGTCTTTGGCGTTTCGGATCAGGCCCTCGAGGATCCGCTTGCCGCCCACGATGAGTTCCGAGCCGTAAACGGGGATGATCGGGATGTACGAGCCGGGCCATTCGTTCTTCTCAAGGATCTCGACGCCGTTTAACTTGCACCACTTGACTACTGGGACCCGGGCCTTGCGGGTGGATTGAACCTCGGCACCGGCCGGCACCGCATCGGCCATGACGACCTGGCCGTCTGAGAGAAGCGCAATTTCGCGCTCCTCATACTCGCGGTAGAAGTACTCGGC
>Ga0310810_10008494_pt1 | contig 11819 bp, 10 predicted proteins | sample NCmetagenome_FD_207641 | JGI IMG/M metagenome (GOLD analysis project Ga0310810, IMG submission 207641) | Soil microbial communities from experimental microcosm in Duke University, North Carolina, United States - NC | ecosystem: Engineered > Artificial ecosystem > Soil microcosm > Unclassified ...
GCCAGGCCTGCACGTCCTGTCATCCGGATCCTTGGAGGGATTCCAACATGCTGCAGAACCTGCGCAACCGCGCCTCGGAGGAGTCGGGCTTCACGCTCATCGAGCTGCTCGTCGTCATCCTGATCATCGGCATCCTCGCCGCGATCGCCCTGCCGACGTTCCTGGGCCAGAAGGACAAGGCCAAGGACGCCTCGGCCAAGTCTGACGTGCGTAACGCCGTCTCGCAGATGGAGTCCTGCCTGACCGACACCGCGTACGCCACGTGCGCCGCGTCGACGGACGTCACGAACTTCGCGACGCCGCTCGGGACCGGCACCCCCAGCGAGTCCAACTACACGGTCTCCAAGCAGTCGACCGCCAGCAGCGCGAAGTTCTTCAACATCACCAAGGGCGGCAACGGCGTGTTCATCCGTTGCTCGAGCGCGGCGGCTGCGGCCTGCTCGGGCGCTTCCACCTGGTAGTCGCCGAACTGTCTCGGTAGTCGTGTGAGAGGCGGGCCTTCGGGCCCGCCTCTCGCCGTTCGCGGGGAGCGGACCGTGGCGTCGCCTCTGGCGCGGAGCACACCCTGCGAGGGCCCCGGGTGATCCGTCGTCCGTCATCCGTCCAGATTGCTGATCTGCCCGTCCGGCAGGTGCTGGACGTCGGCCGATGAGGGGGTTGTGCAACCGCCACGGCAAGAGGCCACGGCCGGCACATCTCGTCATCCGGATCCTTGGAGGGATTCCAACATGCTGCAGAACCTGCGCAACCGCGCCTCGGAGGAGTCGGGCTTCACGCTCATCGAGCTGCTCGTCGTCATCCTGATCATCGGCATCCTCGCGGCGATCGCCCTGCCGACGTTCCTGGGCCAGAAGGACAAGGCCAAGGACGCCTCGGCCAAGTCCGACGTTCGTAACGCGGTCTCGCAGATGGAGTCCTGCCTGACCGACACCGCGTACGCCACGTGCGCCGCGTCGACGGACGTCACGAACTTCGCGACGCCGCTCGGGACCGGCACCCCCAGCGAGTCCAACTACACGGTCTCCAAGCAGTCGACCTCCAGCGGTGCGCAGTTCTTCAACATCACCAAGGGCGGCAACGGCGTGTTCATCCGTTGCTCGGGCGCCGCGGCTGCGGCCTGCGCGGGCGCTTCCACCTGGTAATCCCCGAACTGACTCCCCAGTCGCATGAGAGGCGGGCCTTCGGGCCCGCCTCTCGCCGTTTTCGCGCTCAGATCGCGCGGATCGAACGTTCGGCCACCAGCGCTTCGTTTCTCGTGATCGCGCCATCGGCGGGCCGACAACGAGCAGTGATGAGGCGCACCCGAACTCTCTCGCTGGATGGGGGCTTCACGCTCATCGAGATGCTCGTCGCCATCTTCGTCCTGCTGGTGGGCGTTCTCGGCGTCGTGGCGCTCGTCGACGGCGCGAACCGCACCACGAGCTCCAACCGCGCTCGCGAGGGCGCGACGAACCTCACCCGCGAGCTCATCGAGGACGCCCGGTCGGTGCCCTACGGCTCGCTCGACACCGCGACGCTCGCATCGACGATCGCCTCGCTCTCGGGCGGCGTCGTCCAGGCCGGCGGGACGGTCAATTTCACCCGGCGCGGCACGACGTACAGCGTGACCCCGACGCTCTGCTACGTCGACGACCCGAAGGACGGCTACGGCAGCCACGCCGGAGCGACGTTCTGCAACGCCAACACCGACACGCGCGACAGCTTCCCGCGCGACTACAAGCGCTTCACGTCGGTGACGACATGGACGGGCGCGCGCGGCACCGGCACGTCGCGCCAGAGCGCGGTGATCAACGATCCCGGCAGCTCCTTCGCACCGCAGATCACGGCGTTGTCGATGACGTCGCCGACAGCATGCACCGGTAATCCGCCGTGCGTGCAGGTCGACGCGGGCGTGGCCTCCTCCGCGAGCTTCTCCGCGACCACGTCGGTGCCCGCGAGCAAGGTCAGCTGGTATGTCAACGACACGCTCATGGGCACCGCTGCCGGGAGCGGCACCGGGCCGTGGACGTTCACCTGGCCGCTGAACCTCGTCGTGACCGGGACGTACACGATCAGCGTGCGGGCGAACTCCGGCAAGGACGGCGCGGTGCGCAACATCGTCGTGCCCGTCAAGGAGTTCGGGGTCGGCGCGCCGACGAGCCCGTTCGGTGGCCTGAACCAGCTGTGGACCGACGTCGCCGAGCTGACGTGGACGCCCGTCTCGGCCAGCGTCCTCGGCTACGAGATCCAGCGGCTCGTGGGCGGTGTCTGGGCGGACGTCACGTGCTATGACGAGACCGGGGTCGTCGCGGCGTCCCCGCGCCCGACGGGCTCCACGTGCCTGGACAAGTCCGCGGCCGGGGCGACGCAGTACCGGGTCTACACGGTCTTCCTCTGGGGCACGACGCCGACGAGGTCGGTCTCTACCGCGAACGTCACGATCGCGAGCAACGTCCGCCCCTGCCCACCGGCGTCGGTGACGCTCAACACGTCGACGGACACGGTCAGCTGGACGAGCCCCGTCGCGGGCGGCGGCTGTGACGCGACGCGGGTCAAGGCCTACCGGGTGTACCGCTATACGGCGCCGAACGGCAGCGGCACGCTCCCGGCCGGATTCAGCCTGGCGCTCTCCAACCGCATCTTCAAGACCTCCGACGCCTCCGTGCACCAGTGGCACGACACGACACGCACGAACAAGATGTTCTACTGGGTCACCGCCATCGACAACCTCAACGCGGAGTCCGTGGTCGTGGGGCCGGTGCACTGATGCGTCGCCGGCTCTCCGACGAGCGCGGCTTCACGCTCATCGAGCTCCTCGTTGCGACGGCGATCTTCCTCACGATCCTTGGTGCGACCCTGGGGACCTTCGAGCGCTATCAGGCCAACGCCCGCCTGTCCGAGCAGCGCAACGACGCCTCCGAGCAGGTCCGGCGCATGATCGACGCGCTGACGCGCGACCTGCGCAACCTCGCCGACCCCACGACGGAGGCGCTGTCGATCGAGAGCGGCCAGGCCAACGACCTCGTCTTCCGCTCCGTCGATCCGGACGCGACGGGAGCCGACGCCAACCTCGTGGGCGTACGCCGCGTGCGCTACTGCCTCGACGTGGCCAACGGACGCGTGTGGCGCGAGACACAGCGCTGGTCGACCCTTGCCTCGCCCGCCGTGCCGTCGACCGCTGCGTGCGGAGCGGCGGACGCCTGGACGGGCACCTGCGTCGCCGCCAGCACCTGCGATCACTCCGTGACGGCGGAGTTCGTCACGAACGCGCGCCCCGCCACGCCGCGGCCGCTCTTCACCTACAACAGCGCTACGACGGACTCGATCACGTTCATCGGGGTCCACGCCTACGTCGACGTCAACAGCGCCCAGGCCGGCCCCAAGGAGGCCGACATCCAGAGCGGGGTGACGCTGCGCAACCAGAACCGCCGTCCGATCGCGGTGCTCGACCCGCCGGTACGTTCGGGCGGCACGAACTTCGTGCTCAACGCCTCGGGCTCCAGCGATCCCGAGGGGGCGCTCCTGACCTACGAGTTCCTCAAGACGACGGGCGCCGTCGAGACGTCACTTGGCGCGCCGCAGATCGCGCCGACGCTCGCCACACAGCTCGCGACCGGCGATTCAGTCCGCGTGCGGGTGACCGATCCCGGCCATCTCAGCGCGTACTCCGACTCCTACACGGTGAACGCACCATGACCCCGAACCACGCCAGTTCCGAGCAGGGCTACGCCCTCGTCACCGCGATCATCCTCATGTCGATCATGCTGACGCTCGGGCTGGCGGTCTTCGCCTACAGCGATAACCAGCAGTCGCTGACCCGGGTCGAGCGCGTCCGCGAGTCGTCCTTCAATCTCGCCGAACGGGCGCTCGAGGAGCAGACGTTCAAGCTGTCGCGCTCCTGGGCGGGCTCGCCGTCGACGGCGTATCCGGGCCCCTCGACCGCCGGCGCCCAGTCCTGCTCGCCGGCGACCGTCAACCCGCTGTGCCCGAACAACTCCGAGCTCATCAGCTCAGGCGACTCGCCGGACGCCGACGCTGCGACGACGTGGACGACGATCGTGCGCGACAACGGCGACGCCGACCCCGCCACGAGCGGCACGGGGGAGGATTTCTACTCGCCCGCGCTCGTCGACGGGCGCGCCAGCTGGGACGCGAACAAGGACGGAGTGCTGTGGGTGAAGGCGTCCGCGACGGTTCGCGGCAAGTCTCGGTCGATCGTCGCGAAGGTCAAGGTCGAGTCGATCTCCCTGCCGTTCCCGAAGGCTTCGATCATCGCCAACATGGTGTATCTGTCGAACAACGGCAACAAGCAGATCATCGACACCAACGGCCCCAGCGACGGCGACGTCGGCCCGGTGCTGCTGCGCTGCACGACCTCCGCGAATCCGACGGATTGCGTCATCAGCAACAACGGCGCGCCGTACGACCAGACCTCCGACCCGCGGATCTCGCCGCCGGGCTTCGGGCGTCCGGAGCCCGGCGCGGTCGTCGGACCCGAGACGCGCCAGCAGCTCCTCGACACCGCCACCGCCAACGGCACCGTCTACGACTCCTGCCCGACCGACGCGCAGCTCACCGGCGAGGTCGTCTACATCAAGACGGTGCCGGCCAGCGGCTGCCAATACAACATCAACGGCGACATCAACTCCCCCGTCGCCCCGGGCATGATCGTCGTCGACCAGAGCCTCGGCCTCTTCGAGCTGCGCGGCAACCTGCATTTCTACGGGCTCATGTACTTCATGGTCACGGGGGGCACAGGCTCGCCGGGTCTCACCGACAAGATCGTCCTCGACATGGACGGCACGATCGGGATCTACGGATCCGTCGCGATCGACGGCGACGGCGCGCTGCGTGCCGGCTCCAGTGGCGACGGCGGGCAGGCAGACCCGAACGTGAGCTTCGATCAGTCGCTCTCCGGCCAGCTCAAGGCCTTCGGCACCGCGGGCATCCTCCAGAACAGCTGGCGCGAGATCCGCCCGTGACGCGGCGCTGAGCGCGCTTCAAGTCGGGCGGCTGATCGACCGATACGTCCCGCGAACGCATCGCCCGCCCGCTCCACGAGAATCGAGGACTGTGTCCATGCCCATCGCCCTGCTGCCGGCCGCAGCCTTCGGTCTCATCATCGGGTCGTTTCTCAACGTCGTGAGCTACCGCCTGCCGGCGCGCGTGTCGCTCGCCACTCCGGGCTCTCGATGCCCCGCGTGCGAGACGCCGATCAAGCCGTACGACAACATCCCGGTGCTCTCGTGGCTGCTGCTGCGCGGACGCTGCCGGGCGTGCTCGGCCGCCATCGCCCCGCGCTACCCGCTCGTCGAGGCGCTCACCGCCGTGCTCTTCGCCGCGGTCGTCGCCGTCCATCACGCCGACGCCGCGCAACTCGTCCTCGGCCTCGTGCTCGTCGCCTTCCTCGTGCCGATCGCGCTCATCGACCTCGACCACAAGCTCATCCCCAACCGCCTGACGCTTCCGGCCGCGGTGCTCGGCGTCGTGCTCGGCACCGCCCTGGACCCGGGCGGCGAGGTCGAGCGGCTCATCGCGGGGGCCGTCGCCGGCCTGGTGCTCGCCGTGCCGTCGCTCCTGCATCCCAAGGGCATCGGGATGGGGGACGCGAAGCTCGTCGCGGTCCTCGGGCTGTACCTCGGCGCCGCCGTCGCGCCCGCGTTCCTCGTCGCGTTCATGCTGGGCACCGTCGTGGGCGTCGCGATCATGATCCGCTCGGGCGTGGCCCAGGGGCGCAAGACGCCGATCCCGTTCGGTCCGTTCCTCGCCGTCGGCGCTGTCGTCGGGCTGCTCGCCGGCAACGAGCTCGTGTCGCAGTACCTCGGCACCTTCTAACCCCCATTCCATCGTCCAGCCCGGGCTGGACCGCAACTGGACGTTTGGGCACAGTTGCGCTGATGGGCTGTGGCCCGTCGGTCCCGCTGCCGATTGATGAGCCACATGGGACGTTCACGATCGACGCCGCTTGTAGGACTCACAATCGAGCCGGGCCGCATTGCCGCGGCCCAGGTCACCGTCAACGGCGCGATCGCCGTGCAGCACGGAGCCGTGGCACAACTGGCCCCGGGAGTCGTCCGCGACGGAGAGGTCGCCGACGCCCCAGCACTGGCCGAGGCGCTGCGCGACGTTTGGCGCGAGCACCGCGATCTCGATAAGCGCGTGCGCATCGGCGTCGCGAACGCCCGCATCGTCGTCCGGACGCTGCTGCTCCCGGTGATCGACAACCCGAAGGAGATCGCGACGGCCGTGCGCTTCCAGGCAAAGGACGAGATCCCGATGCCGCTGGAGGACGCCGTCCTGGACTTCCATTCGGTCGGCGTCGTCGACACGCCCGAGGGGCCGCGCCAGCGCGTCGTCCTCGTGGCCGCGCGGCGCGACATGCTCTTCGCCGTCGTGGCGGCTGCTCGGGCCGCCGGGCTCAAGCCGACCGGCATCGATCTGTCGGCCTTCGGCATGGTCCGCGCGCTGCAGACCGCCGCCGCCGACGCGGGCCCGGAGCTCTTCGTCTCGGTCGGCGGCCTCACGAACCTTGCGATCTCCGACAACGGCGTCTGCGGGTTCACCCGCGTCGCGGGCGGCGGCCTCGAGAGCCTCGCCGTAGAGCTCGCCGAACGCGGAGAGCTCACGATCGAGCACGCCCGCATGTGGTTGCACCACGTCGGGCTCGAGGCGGAGCTCAGCACGATCGACGGCGACGAGGAGATCGTCTCCAACGCCCGCACGATCCTTGTCTCCGGTGCCCGCAAGGTCGCCGGCGAGATCCGCGGCTCATTGGACTTCCATCAGGCGCAGTCCAACGGCGGCAGCGCGGTGCAGCGGGTCGTCCTCACGGGCCCGGCGGCCGCCGTTCCGGGCTTCGCGGCCGCGCTGCAGGCCGAACTGGGCATCGATGTGCAGGAGCGCGTCGTCGCCGGCGCGCGCGGAACCGACCTCGGACGTCTGGATGCTGCCTGCCTCACCGTCTCTGCCGGACTCGCCATCGAGGAGCGTGTGGGCTCATGAAGGCCGTCAACCTCATTCCGCCGGATCGCCGCGGGCCGCGCAAGCTGGACTTCGGCCCGGCCCGCCGGGTCAGCGACGTTCCCCGGCCCATCGGCGCCTACGCCGTCCTGGTGGTCCTCGGTCTCGCCGTCCTGATGGCCGGCGCCTGGGCGCTGACCAGCCGCCAGCTCAACGACCGCCGAGCCCAGCTCGCGACGACCGAGCAGGCCGCGCAGGCCGCCGAGGCCAAGGTTGCGTCGCTTGCGCCGTACACGCGTTTCGCGGCTCTCAGCGCCTCACGGACGGAGACGCTCCGCGGCCTGATCAACGGCCGTTTCGACTGGTCGGCGGGGCTGCGCGAGATCGCGCGAGTGATCCCGACCGACGTCGATCTGACCTCCCTGACGGCCACCTCATCGCCGGGATCCGCCGTTCAGGGCGGGGCCAGCGACGAGCTGCGCAGCGCCCTGCCGGTGCCGGCTTTCAGCCTCGCCGGCTGTGCGCGCAGCCAAAGCCGCGTGGCGCAACTTCTCGCCCGGCTGCGGGCGATCGACGGCGTGCAGCGGGTGAGCCTCTCGAGCTCGCAGAAGGCCGACAGTGCGTCGGCGAATGAGTCGGACTGCCGCTCGACCGACCAGATGCCGGAGTTCACGCTGACCGTCTTCTTCCAGGCGCCGTCCGGGATCGTCCCCGCGGCCGCCGCGACCGCCGCCGGCAACACCGTGCCGGCCTCGACTTCCACCGGAGGTGCCGGATGACCGCTCAGAGAGGTCAGATCGCGGGCGTGCTCGCCGTCATCGCCGTGCTCGGCGGGTTCTGGATGCTCGTCATCGCACCGAAGCGCGAGAAGAGCGCTGCGGTCGCCGGGCAGCTCTCGCAGGCCCGGCAGCGCCTGGCGGCCGCGACCAGCGCCGCCGGAAACGCGCGTAATGCGCGCGCGACCTACCAGCGGCAGTACGCAACCTTGGCGCGGCTCGGCAAGGCCGTGCCGGCCGACGACGACGTCGCCTCGCTGCTGTTCCAGCTCGAGTCCGTCGCGAAGTCCAGCAAGATCGACTTCCGCGCATTCAACCTCGTCGGCGGCGGGTCCGCTGCGACGACCACGACACCGCCCGCGGCGGACGCGAAGAAGACGGGGGCCGACGCGAAGACCGCGACGGGCACCGACAAGACGGCCACCACGCCGGCCGATGGCACGGCTTCCACGCCTGCCGCCCCGGCGATCAGCCAGGCGCCGCCCGGCGCCTCGGTCGGCGCCGCCGGACTGCTAACGATGCCCTTCACCTTCACCTTCGACGGCGGGTACCTGCCGATGCAGCGTCTGCTCGGGTCGATCGATCGCCTCGCCGACACGACCGGCGACACGATCTTCGTCAACGGTCGTCTGCTCACCGTCGACGGCTTCTCCCTGGTGGCGAGTCGTCACGGCTTCCCGAAGGTCAAGGCGCAGGTCAGCGCGACCTCGTACATCCTGCCGGCGAGCCAGAGCCCGACACTCCTAGCGACCGCGTCGGCGCCCGCCGCAACGTCGCCGGCGCCGGGGGGCTCCACGGGCGCCGCCACGGCGCCGCCGACGGCCACCGCATCGATCCAGGGGGTCCGGCCATGAAAACGCAGCTCGTCACCGCGGCACGCTCGATCGCCCGCGACCTCGTGGCAAAGCGCCTGTGGCCCGTTGCGGTCCTGCTGCTCGTCGCGCTCGTCGCCGTACCCATCGTGATCGGCTCGTCCGACGCGACGGTGCCGCCGACCCCCGCCGCTTCGCTCGAGCCGCCCGCCGCTGCCGGCGACACGGCCGGCGCCCTGACGATCGCGGCGCCCGCCGTCATCGGCCACGCCCGCCCGGGCGCGGTGCACGACCCGTTCTTTGCCCCGCCGAAGCCCGAGAAGTCGTCGTCGCCGGAGCAGACGACCGCGACCGCCCCCACGACGACCGTCCCCAGCACCACGGCGCCGGCGACGACCACGACCACGACCACGAACAAGCCCACGACGACGACGCCCGCCGCTCCCGCGACGACGCCGATCGCGCCGACCACCTCCGGAGACGACACGACCGCGCAGCGGACGGTCTACCGCACGCGCGCGCGCTGGGGGGCCGACGACACGGCCGACGTCCGGGGCCTCTCTCGCCTGCAGGCGCTCGGCGGGACGTCCAACCCGGCGGTCATGTACCTCGGGACGACCTCCGGCGGCAGGCGGGCCGTGTTCCTGCTCGGTCCCAGCGCCCTCGCCACCGGCGACGGCAAGTGCGCGGAGTCGCGCTGTCGCGTCTTTGTGATGTCGCCCGGCGACAAGAGCACGGTGGGCGTCCTGTCCGCCGACGGCAGCTGGCGCAAGTTCACGCTCGTGATCGACAAGATCGTCCCGCAGGTCTCCGCCACGGTCGCCGAGGCCCGGGCGCTGCGCGCCCGCGTCGATGCCGACGGCCGCTCGGTCCTGCGCGAGATGATCAAGGATCCGCACACCGCCGCGGCGATCGGCCTCTTCGCCTACGACCGCGCCACCGGCGCCGTCGTCGCGACCGACGCTCCATAGACTCCCGGGCCGTCATGGCCCTCCGCCTCATCACCGCCGGCGAATCGCACGGCCCCGGTCTCACCTGCCTCGTCGAGGGCCTTCCCGCGGGCCTGACGATCGACCAGGACACGATGAACCGCGACATGGCGCGCCGCCAGCTCGGCCACGGCCGCGGCGGGCGGATGAAGATCGAGCGCGACCGCGCCGAGGTCACCGCGGGCGTCCGCCACGGCGTGACGATGGGCAGCCCGATCGCGCTGCAGATCGCCAACCGCGACTACGCCAACTGGGAGGAGCGGATGAACCCCTGGCCGGTCGAGGCGGAGATCCCCGAGGTCCACCTCCCGCGCCCGGGCCACGCCGACCTCGTCGGGACGCAGAAGTACAACCTCACCGACGTCCGCAACGTCCTCGAGCGCGCGAGCGCGCGCGAGACGGCGGCACGCGTCGCCGGCGGCGCCCTCGCGCGGACGTTCCTCTCGGCTCTCGGCGTCGAGGTCCGCTCGCACGTCGTGCAGATCGGCAGCGTCCACGCGCCGGCGCGCGCCGGCGCGCCCCTGACCGTCGCCGACTTCGCGGGCGTCGACGAGGACCCCGTCCGCTGCCTGGACCGCGAGGCAAGCCGCGCGATGGTGGCCCACATCAACGTGCAGCGCAAGGCGAACGAGTCGCTCGGCGGCGTCTTCGAGGTCATCGCGTTCGGGCTCGTGCCGGGCCTCGGCTCGCACATCTCCTGGGAGGAGCGCCTCGACGGGCGGCTCGCGGGCGCGCTGTGCTCGATCCAGGCGATCAAGGGCGTCGGCCTGGGGGAGGGCTTCGACCTCGCCGGCCTCCCCGGCTCGGCGGCGCACGACGAGCTGTTCTACGACGAGGCCCGCGGCTACTACCGCGAGTCCAACCACGCCGGCGGCCTCGAGGGCGGCATGACGAACGGCGAGCCGCTCGTCGCGCGCGCGGCGATGAAGCCGCTGCCGACGCTGACCAAGCCCCTGCGCTCGGTCGACATCGCGACGAAGGAGCCCGCCCAGGCGCTGCGCGAGCGGACGGACTCCTGCACGGTGCCGGCGGCCGGCGTCGTCGGCGAGGCGATGGTCGCGTTCGTCCTCGCCGACGCCTACCGGACGAAGTTCGGCGGCGACCACATGGACGACGTGCTCGCCGCGGTGCAGGCCTACCGCGAGCGGATCCAGTGGCGGGCTCCCTAGTCTTCGTCGGGTTCATGGGCGCGGGGAAGTCGTCCGCGTTCGACGACGTGCTGGACACCGACACGCTCATGGAGGAGCAGCTCGGGATGACGATCGCGCAGTTCTTCGCCGTCCACGGCGAGCGGCGCTTCCGCGGCCACGAGGAGGAGGTCGTCCTGCGCGCGCTGCGCTCGGGTGCGCCGGGGATCTCGCTCGGCGGCGGCGCCGTGCTGTCTCAGCGCGTGCGCGACGCGCTGCGCGACCACACCGTCGTCTGGATGGACGTCAGCGACGAGACGGCCTGGGCGCGCGCCGCCGGCGACGACCGGCCGCTCGCGCGCGACCGCGAGGCGTTCGCCGCCCTGCACGCCGAGCGCCGGCCGCTCTATGAGTCGATCGCCGACGCCTTCCTGCCCGAGGGCGACCGCCTCGTCCGCCGCGCGTTGCCGGCGCTCGAGTCGCTGCGCGACGCGCCGGCGGGGACGAAGCTCGTCTACGCCGCGACCGCGGGCGGGGAGTACCCGGTGTTCGTCGGGCGCGGGCTCATCGGCGGGCTGCCGCGCCCGGGCCGGCGCGCGTTCGTCGTGACCGACGAGAACGTCGGCGCGCGCTACGGGGCGGCGCTGTCGGGCACGCACCACACGATCACGATCGCGGCGGGCGAGGAGCACAAGACGCTCGCCGTCGCCGAGCGCGTCTGGCGCGAGCTCGCCGCGCGCGGCATGGGCCGCGACGACCATCTCGTCGCCCTCGGCGGCGGCGTCGTCGGCGACCTCGCGGGCTTCTGCGCGGCGACGTACCAGCGCGGCGTGCCGGTCGTCCAGGTACCGACGACGGTCGTCGCCCAGGTCGATGCGGCCTACGGCGGCAAGACCGGCGTCGACCTGCCGGAGGCGAAGAACTACGTCGGCGCCTACCACCAGCCGGCGGCGGTCATCACCGACGTGGACACGCTCGCGACGCTGCCCGCGGAGGAGGTCGCCGCCGGGTATGCCGAGGTCGTCAAGACCGCGCTGATCGCCGGCGGGTCGCTGTGGGAGCGCGTCGCGGCGGGGGCCGCGGTCGACGAGCGCGTGGTGCTCGACTGCGCGCGCACGAAGATCGCGGTCGTCGCCGCCGACGAGCGCGACGGTGGGGCGCGCCAGCTGCTGAACC
>Ga0310810_10008496_pt1 | contig 11817 bp, 13 predicted proteins | sample NCmetagenome_FD_207641 | JGI IMG/M metagenome (GOLD analysis project Ga0310810, IMG submission 207641) | Soil microbial communities from experimental microcosm in Duke University, North Carolina, United States - NC | ecosystem: Engineered > Artificial ecosystem > Soil microcosm > Unclassified ...
CTCCACCAGCATCGCCTTGGTCGCCTCGTCGGTGATCGGCACCAGGATGAGCCCAGCGTCCCAGGTCAGGTAGGTCTGGTGCACCAGGGCGACCATCTGATCCATCGCCTCGCCCAGTGCTTCGTCGCCCCGGAGCTGACGGATCAAGGTCACCACCTCGCGATCCATCAGGAACGCGTCCCGGTCGGCCGGATCGACGCCCGCCGCCGCGAGGCTGGCGCGGATACGGGGGAAGCTCTCGTCGGCGATGGGGGCGAGAAAGAGGTCGTACGGGGTGGGGCGAGCCATGGGACAAAGGTAATGCGGGAAGCGGGCGCAGGGTTTACGGGTACCGGGGCACGGACTCCTACTGCCGGCGTGGGAGAAAGCCGTCGAGCAGGCGCACAAATGCTTCGAATGCCTCGACATACGGCACATGCCCGCAGGCCGGCAGGGGGTGTAGAGGGGCCCCGATCAGGTCGGCGGTGACCTGCGCGGTCTGAAGCGGGATCGGATCGTCCTCGCCGTGGAGGACGATGGCGGGGATCCCGCGGAGGCGGGGGAGCGCGGGGCGGAGATCGTAATCGCCCAGGCTGGACCACACTTCCTGCTGGGTGCGGCCGGTGACTCGAAACGGAGTCAGGTCGCGGGCCCGCACCGGATCGTGGAAGTAGGCGGCGACCGAGAGCTCGAAGATGCGCTGCTGGAACGCCGCCGGGTCGCGCTCGCGGAGCCCGCTCTCCCGAAGACGCCGGCGCTCGTCCTGGAAGGCGGGGTCCAGATTGCGCTGACTGAAGCGAGCCTCGTAGCTCTCCCGGGCCGCGCGCCACGCCGGCGCGGGCGAAACCAGGGCGAGCCGCTGGACTCGCTCGGGATGCCCGAGGGCATAGAGCAGCGCGAGGAGGGCACCCCAGGAATATCCGGCGAGGGTGAGGCGGTCGAGCGACCAGCGCTCGCGGAGCGCTTCGAGGTCGGCCACCTGCTCGGTCCACCCGACCGGGACGTCACGCGGTACCGACGACCGCCCGCCGCCTCGCTGATCGTAGTAGATGAGCTCCCGGCCGACGGCCAGGGCGTCGAAGCCGGGGAGGAGGTAGTCGTGGTGCGCGCCGGGGCCGCCGTGAAGCACGACCGTCGGAGGCCCCGAGCCGATCCGGCGAACGAAGAGCGAGGCTCCGCGTATGGCCTCGTGCGACTCCCGCGTGGCCACGGCGCTCACCTAGAGCAGGACCGCCAGCGCCTCCGCCACCTTGCGGACCTCGGCTTCTTCTTCGGGCGTGAAGGGATCGGGCTCGTCGCTGTCCACGTCGATCTGGCCGAGGATCGTGTTCCCCCGCCGGATGAGCACCACCAGCTCGGAGCGGGTCCAGGTGTTGCAGGCGATGTAGTTCTCCACGGCGCGGACGTCGGGCACGTTCTGATCCTGTCGCGTGGCCACCGCGGTGCCGCACACGCCCTTGCCCACGGGGATCCGGGTGTGATCGGTCTCCCGGCCGGCGAAGGCCTCGAGCACCAGCTCCTCGCCCTGCAGCATGTAGAGATAGACCGAGGTGTAGGGCGCGCCGGCGGCCCGGATCCGCTCGGCCGCGAGCCGGAGCAGCTCGGTGCGGCCGACCTCGCGCGCGAAGGCGCCTCGGAGTGCCGCGATCACCCGTCCCGCGTCGAGCGTCGCCACCTCACCCTCCTCTCGTGCCCAGCCGGGCGGTCACCGTCGTGCTCGTGGTGCCGCGTCGAATCACGATCTGCACCGAGTCCCCCGGCTGGTGGCTCCGCAGCGCGTCGGTCATCGCCTGCAGGTCGGGAATTTCCATGTCGCCGATGCGGGTGATGATGTCGTCGCCCCGCAGCCCCGCCACCTCCGCAGGGCTTCCCGCGCGGACCCCGAGCAGCCGGACGCCCCCGGGATTGTCGCTCATGTCGGGAATGGTGCCGAGATAGGCGCCGTAGCCCTGGGGGGTGTTGTTGCTCGCGGTCGATGGCGGAGGCGGCGGGGTCACGTCCACCGGGGTGAGTCGGGAGGGCCGGTTGGCCAGGGCCGTGACCACGCCGGTGGTGAAGTCGGCCACCTTGCGGAAGCCGGCGGTATCGATCTTCTGCCAGTCGTCGGTGGTGCGGTGGTAGTCCTCGTGCAGGTCGGTGAAGACGTGCAGCACCGGCCGCCCAGCGGCGTAGAACGACGACTGGTCGCTTGGCCCGTAGCCGTCGCCCCGCGCCTTCAGATCGAACCCGAAATGCCAGTTCAACGAATCGAGCAGGGCGGGGAACTCCTTGGCAGTGCGTGCGCCGTAGACGATCAGTCGGCGGTCCCGGAGCCGGCCTACCATGTCGAGGTTGACCATGGCGATCGTGCTGGTCAGCGGATAGATCGGGTGCTTGACGTAGTAGGCCGAGCCCAGGAGCCCAAGCTCCTCCCCGCTGAACGCGATGAAGAGCACGGTGCGCGCCGGCCGAGACTGGGCCAGGTGCTGGGCGATCTGGATCAGCATCGCTGATCCCGAGGCGTTGTCGTCCGCCCCGTTGTGGACCTTGCCGGTGCTGTCCGGATCGAGGCTGCCGAAGCCGCCGAGGCCCAGGTGATCGTAGTGCGCGCCGACGATGACGGTCTCGTTGCGGCGGATGGGGTCGTGCCCCGGCAAGAGGCCGATCACGTTCTTGCCCATCAGGCCGCCCACGTGAGCGTGCTGGGCCACCGGGGCCTGCTTCGCCACGGTGAACGTCTGGAACCATCCGCCCGCCGCGGGCTGCAGTCCGACCTCCTGGAACCGGCGCGCCAGGTAGGCGGCGGCCGTGTCGGCGCCGGCGGAGCCCGTCATTCGCCCGGCCAGGGCATCGGCGCTGAGGAAGCGGATGTCGTCCAACGCGGTGATGACGGGGGCCGGCGGCGGCGCCGCGGGCGGCCGCGCCGGTGAGGTGCCGAACTGGGCCAGTGCGCCCGCCGGCAGGAGGGCCGACAGGGCAATGGGAAGGAGCAGGCGAGCTGAACGGAGCATGAGGGAAAGGTAGCCGCGTCAGCGCGGCACGAAGTCGGTATCGGCCGCGAGCCGCCGCACGAACGCGGCCAGCAGGCGAGCCGTCCGGTCGAGATCGTCGAGCGCGACCATTTCGTTCGGGCTGTGCATGTAGCGATTGGGAACCGACACCAGCGCCGTCGCCACCCCGCGATGGGCGTTGAAGATCGCCTCGGCGTCGGTGTGGGTATCGCGCGATGCCGCCTCGATGGCGTAGGGGATCCCCTCCGCCTCCGCGGCGGCGGCCAGGAGCTCGAACACCGGCTCGCTGACCGAGGCGCCGCGCGAGAGCACGGGACCCCCGCCCAGGCGATAATCGCCGTGCTTGCGCTTGTCGATCCCGGGGTAGTCGGTGGCATGGGTGACGTCCACCACAACCGCGACGTCGGGCTCGAGCGCGGCCGCGGAGGAGCGCGCGCCGCCGCCGGTGGCCGCGATCTCCTCGCGGGTCGTGGCGACCGCCGTCACCGCGGCCGTCGGACGAGCTTCCTCGGCGGCGAGCAGCCGGACCGCTTCCAGCACGACGTACGCGCCGATCCGGTTATCGATCGAGCGACTCACCAGCCGGCCGTTGGGAAACTCGACGATGCCGGCCGCGAGCACGCCGGGGTCGCCGATGCGAAGCCGCCGCTGGGCCTCGTCGCGGCTCGCGGCGCCCACGTCGATCCAGAGGTCCTGGACCTTGGACACCTTCTCGCGGTCGTCCTTGTCCATGATGTGGATCGCCTTCTTGCCGACCACGCCGTCCACCGCCCCCTCCCGGCCGAGGAGCCGCACCCGCTGCCCCACGAACACCTGGTGGTCCCACCCGCCGATGGTATCGAAGCTGACGTAGCCGTCTTCGTCGATATGGGTGACCATCACGCCGATCTCGTCGATGTGCCCCGCCAGCATGACTCGGGGCCGCCCGGGGGGATTGAGCGTCGCGTAGGAGTTGCCGCTCACGTCGCCCCGCACCTCGTCGGCGAACCGTTCGGCCTCCTTGCGCCAGAGCCGCGCCGGGGCGGCCTCGAACGCGGACGGACCAGGGGTATCGAGGAGCGACTTGAGGAAGGCGAGCGACTCGGGTCTCATGATCGGGGCGGTGAGGGAGGTCAAAGGTCGCCGTCGCGGGGCGCGCTGTCTACCCCTGCCCGGCCACCAGATCCAGCTCCAGGAAGAGGGTGCCGGGGGTGGGGTTGTATCGGTACGGGGAGATCGGCCGGAACCCCAGCGCCCGGTAGAGCCCCTGGGCCTCGTCCATCCCCGCCAGGGTGTCGAGCCGCATGCGGCGGTATCCGGCGGCCTTGGCCTCCTCCACCACCAGCTCGGCCAGGCGCCTGCCCCATCCGGCTCCCCGGCAGTCTGGCCGGACGTAGAGACGTTTCATCTCGCACACCCCGTTCTCCAGCGGCCGAAGCGCCACGCACCCCGCCGGACGCTCGCCATCCAGACCGAGCAGCAGCCGGCCGGCGGGCGGGGCGTACTCACCCGGCAGCTCCTCGAGCTCGCGGTCGAAGCCCTGAAACCCCAGGTCGATCGGCAAGGCGGCGGCGTACTCCTGGAACAGCTGGCGGATGACCGGCAGCGACGAGCGGTCGGCCGGAACGATCCGCCGGCCTTCAGGCGCGGAGCGAGACGGCATCGCGCCAGCGGACCAGTCCGGGCAGCTCCTCGCCGCGGAGCGCCGCCGCGATCCGTTCGGCCCCCTCGACCACCCGTGGTCCCGGGCGCGAGGTGTAGGCGTTGCCGTCCAGGATCCAGACCGGAGCCGTGGCGAGCGCCGCCCGCGCCTCGGGGCCGATCGCCTCGAGCTCGGCCAGGGAGCGCTCTACCCCGAATCCACACAGCATCATCAGGATCAGGTCGGGCCGAAGCCCGAAGACCTCCCGCCACTCGCGCCGGGTCGAATGGCTCCCGGGTGTGGCGGCGGGATCGCTTCCGCCCGCCGCCGCGACCAGCTCCGGGACCCAGTGGCCGGCCAGGAACAGCGGGTCCAGCCACTCGACGCACAGCACGCGCGGCGGGAGCGGCGGCGTCCGGCGCTGGAGATCGGCGAGCCGGGTCTGGAGACCGGCGACCAGCGCCTCCGCCTCCCGGCCGAGGCCGAGCGCCGCGCCGATCGTCCGGATGTCGCTCCAGATGCCGGCCAGCGTCGTCCCGCCCAGCCGGAGCACCTCGGGCGGCCGCTCGAGGGCCGCGGCCAGGCGATGGGCTTCGCCGTCGGCCACGGCGCACACCTCGCAGAGCGACTGGGTGACGAGCAGATCGGGCGCCAGCCGTCGGAGCGCGTCCGCGTCGACCCCGATGACCGGTCGGCCGGTCGCGCGGAGCCGACGTACCTCGGCATCGATGCCGGCCGACGGCAGAGAGGAGTCGATCGGCGTCGCGGTGACCCGCGGCAGACCGAGCACCGTCGCCGGATAGTCGCACTCGTGGGAGATCCCGACCAGGCGGTCCGCGCCGCCCAGCGCCGCCACGATCTCGGTGGCGGCAGGGAGTAGCGTCACCACCCGCATCAGCGCTCGAGCAGCCGGCTGGGGCGGTAGTTCCCGAACAGCAGCAGGCCGGCAAGGGTGGCGAGCAGGGCGCGGAAGTCGCGGGTCACCAGGTAGCCGGCGAGGCCCAGCAGGGCGGGAGCCTCGACCAAGGCCCAGGTCACCACCGCCTTGCCCAGGTTGCGTCGCCACCATTCGTCCGGCGATTGGCCAGCGGTGGGCGGGGTGAGCCGCCCGGCGGTGAACATGGCGGCGCCGAAGAGCACCGCGCTCATCAGGAAGAGCGCGACGTAGAGCACCCGGCGGTCGGGGAGCGAGTAGATCGGCTCGGCCTGGCTCCGGCCGAGATACCAGGCGACGAGCCAGAAGAGCACGACGCCCGTCACCAGGGACGCGTGGATGATCCGGGCGTTGATCCCTGGCGAGACCGGCGCGCCGGCGGCCATCTCAGCGGCTGGCGACGCGGTACAGCACGGCGCCCATGCCCGCGAAGACGAGGATCGCCGCCAGGTCGCTCGCCGCGAAGCCGCCCAACATCCCCTGCACCCCCGCCACGTGGGCGAGGTAGTCCGCCGCGGGCACGCCCGCGGCGTCGGCCTTGGTCACCAGGGCCGCCGCGATCCCCGCGATGGCGATGCCCGCGAGGGCGCCGCCGGCGATGAGCCCGCTGGAGAACAGCACGCCCGGCCCCGATTCGACCTCGGCGATGGAGCGCTCGGCGCCCCGCATGCGGCGCTCCACCAGCCAGCGCACCACGCCGCCGGCGAACATCGAGGCCGAAGTGGAGATCGGCAGGTACACCCCCACCGCGATCGGCAGCGACTGCAGCCCCATCAGCTCGATGGCGATCGTGAGCCACACGCCGATCAGCACCAGTCCCCAGGGGAGCTTCTGGGTGAGGATCCCGTCGGTCACCAGGGCCATGATGGTGGCCTTGGGAGAATCGAGCTTGGTGATCGGCCGGCCGTCGATCTCCCGGACGCGCCCGCCGATGCCGGGGTCCACCAGGTAGGCGACCTCGTGGGTCGCCGGATCGATCAGGTACTTGCCCGGCTGCACCCCCTGCGTGGGCAGGTTGACCCGCACCACCTCGTACTCCCGGCCCTGGTGGGTGCTGCGCTCGCCGAGCGTCGTGACGGAGCGGTCGCCGGCGCCCGGGGCCGCGGCCTCGAGCACCACGCCCGGGTGCCGGTCGGGGACGACGGTGGTGTAGGTGTTGTTGAGCAGGGTGAGGGTCCAGCCGATGGCCAGCGCCGAGGTGATGGCTCCGATCATGATGGCGATCTGCTGCCGCCGGGGCGTGGCGCCCACCAGGAACCCGGTCTTGAGGTCCTGGCTGGTGGCGCCGGCGTTGCCGGCGGCCACGGCGATGACGCCCGCGATGGTGAGGGCGCCGACCCGGTGATCGACTCCGGTCCAGCCGATCGCCAGGAAAATGGCGGCGGTGCCGATGAGGGCCGCGATGGTCATTCCCGAGATCGGATTCGCGCTCACGCCGATCTCGCCGGTGATGCGGGACGAGACCACCACGAAGAAGAAGCCGAAGACGATGATCAGGATCGCGCCGAGGAGATTGACCGCCAGCTGCGGGAGCAGGGTGAGCACGAGCGCCAGCGCCAGGGCGCCGACCGGAGTGACCCAGATCGGCAGATCCACGTCGGTCCGGAGCCGGGAGCCGACGTCGCCCAGACTGCCGCGCAGGTCCTGGAAGCCGGAGCGAAACGCGCCCACGATGGTGGGCAGCGACCGCACCAGGGCGATGATGCCCGCCGCGGCGACGGCGCCGGCACCGATGTAGAAGACGAAGTTGGCCCGCACCTCGCCCGGGCTCATGTCGGCGATCAGCTTGGTCTCGGCGAAGATCGGCTTGGTGAGGCCGGAGCCGAACAGCTTGATGGCGGGAATCAGGACCAGGTAGGCCAGCGTGCCGCCGGCGAAGAGATACCCCGCGATGCGGGGTCCGATGATGTACCCCACGCCCATCAGCTCGGGGGACACTTCGGCGGAGATGGACGCGCCGGTGTAGGTCTTGGCGGTCCAGCCGGGATACTCCTTCCACGCCTTGAGCCCCGACATCAGGAACTTGTAGGTGAAGGCGAGGCCGAATGCCTGGAAGAGCCGGCGGGCCTGGAGTCCGCCTTTCTCGCCGGCGACCAGCACCTCCGCGCAGGCGGTGCCCTCGGGATAGGTGAGGGTGCCGTGCTCCTTCACGATGAGGGCGCGGCGGAGCGGAATCATGAGCAGGACGCCCATGACGCCGCCCACGACGGCGACGATCGCCACCTTGCCGACCGTGAGGTCGTAGCCCAGCAGCAGGATGGCCGGCAGGGTGAAGACGATCCCCGCCGCGATCGATTCGCCGGCGGAGCCGGTGGTCTGGACGATGTTGTTCTCGAGGATGGTGGAGCGTCCCAGCGTCCGGAAGAACGCCACCGACAGCACCGCGATCGGGATCGAGGCCGAGACGGTGAGGCCGATCTTGAGCGCGAGGTACACGCTCGAGGCGGCGAAGACGATGCCGAGGATCGCGCCCAGGATCACGGCGCGAACGGTGAGCTCCGCCGGCGACTGGCTGGGCGGCACGAACGGCTCGAAGGCCGGTGGCGCGGACGGGGCCGGGGCGGGGCGGGTCTGGGTCGCCATGGTTCCTCGGGATGGAGCGGGCGGATGACGCTAACGCAAGCTACCGGAGCGGGATGCGGGCGTCCAGCACGGCGGACGGATGCGCTCGAGCCCGTCCCCCGAAGGAGACGGGCCCTGGTGGTGCACTGCGCGCGTCAGTTCGGGCGCGCGTAGAGGCTGCGGAATGAAGCCTTGTCGAGCGGGAAGAGCGTGCGCTTGTCGCCGCCGAGACTGAACGGGTTCATGACCGCCTCGGGGTCGAATACCCGGCCGTTGGGGTGCAGCTTGAACGGCTGGTTGTCGTTCGGACCACCGGTGTGGCCCAGCCCGAGGGCGTGGCCGTCCTCGTGCACCGCGATAGACTGGAGATCGAACGGCCCGTCGAAGTCGAGATACACCGAGCCGCTGGTCACGTACTGCCACTGGGTGTTGAAGTACTGCTCGTTGTACGCGATGTCGGGCGTGTTGTCGTGGTTGGCGTCGCCACCGGTGAAGGTCCAGGTCACCGCGATGATGTCGGCGCTCCCTAGGCACTTCTCGAAGTAAGCCGGGCTGAGCCACCCGCCGACGACGTTGTCCGCGACCGGGGAGAGCTCGAACTGTCCAGTGGCGGGATCATAGGCGTCCACGACCGGCGAGGTCACGTCCACGATGTCCACGCAGTCCCCAGCGCTGTTTGTCACGATGGCGTCGAGAACGTCGGGGTTGGCCTCGGTGTCGGGCACCCGGGTCAGGTTGATTCTGGCGTTAGGCACCGCGTCCCAGGTCTCATAGGCCGCGGTCAGTGCGGCCGTAACGGCCGCGGCGTTTGAGCCGGCGGGGTAGTCGGACACGTCGAACATGTAGGTCAGGTCCCGGTCCGCCCATCCCGCGAACTTGTTTTGACGGAATGGCGGTACCCCGCGTCCGGTGGTGAAGAACGACGCGCCGGACAGGCGGTACTTGCTCCCGGCGTTGGCAAGGCGCTGATTCACCTTGGTCGCGATCTGCGCCGCCCGTTGGGTCGGCGTGCCGGTGAGCGGGGTCTTCTTGGCGGCGGCGAAGGACGGCGGCGCGACCTGGTCGGTAGGCGACGAGGTGTCCTGGCAGGCGGCCAGGGCGACGCTCAATCCGAGAACAAGACACTTTGTTGCGCTGAATTTCATACGACGATCTCCGTCTGGTGCCCCTGGGGTGAGGGGAAATGGACCGGCCCGCCAGGGGGGCGGGCCGGTCCGTCATCCTGCTACTGCTCGACGCGGAAATACATCGGCGATTGTGACGACGCCAAAGAGCGAAAGCGAGAGACGCGCATTGCGCATTGCGAGCTTCTCCAGCAGCAATCGGACATCTGCACACGAGCGAGACGCCGTCCTGCACGCCGAGTGGGAGCCACAATCTTGCGGATCCAACGGAACATTGCTCGAGCCGGGCGGCTCGGGCATGGGCGCCTAACATATCCCGGAAACCCCGGGGCTGACAACCTCGGTTAGGAAATGGAACGGTGCAAAATGTTGCGCCTCCCACCGAGCCCGGGTGACCATGGTCACGGCACCTTCCGGGCGCCCCGGGTACTATGTCAGCGCCGGCCGGTCGCCGGCGTCTTTCGCTGCCCTAGATCGAGATGAGCAGGTTCCCGGGCGCGGGCTGCCCGGACGGCGTCAAACCCGACTGGGAGGCCGGTATGCTGTGGACCATCTTCGTCATCCTGCTGGTGCTCTGGCTGCTGGGCATGGTGTCGTCGTACACCTTCGGCGGCTTCATTCACATTCTGCTGGTCGTCGCGCTCGCCATCGTGCTCATCCGCGTCATCCAGGGCCGGCGCCCCGTATGAAGCCCGCCGCGATCGTCGGGCTGATCCTGATCGTGCTCGGCGTTGTCGGCTTCGCCGTCGGCGGTTTCTCCTTTACCCACAAGGAGAAGGTGGTCGACCTCGGGCCGATCGAGGCCAGCGCCGACAAGAAGGAGTCCGTCCCCATTTCGCCGGTGCTCGCCGGCCTCGCCCTCGTAGGAGGCGTGGTCCTGCTGGTCGCGGGGACTCGCCGGACCTGATCAGCGGCCGCGGGCTCCGGCTCGCGGCCGCCGCTCTATCTTATTCAGACACACCGCCGCCTCGGGCAGGAAACCACCGGCCCGCGGTGCGGCGTTCTTGCTACGTCCCCGCTCGCGTCCTCCACCCCGGACCGCCGCGATGGCGAAGCCCGATCCGGCGCCGACGCGCCCCTTCTCCCTGCAGCGCGAGGCCTCGCTCCGCCGCCGGCTTGCCGCGCGCGACGAGCAGGCGCTGGTCGAGCTGATCGACCTGGCGACGCCATGGCTCCTCGGCGTCGCGCAGGGGATGCTGAGCGACCGGGACGAGGCCGAGGAAGTGGTGCAGGAGGCCTTCACCTCGGCCTGGAATCACACCGGAGCGCTGGGCGAGGAGCACGAGGCGCTCATGCCCTGGCTGCTCCGGATCACCCGGAATCGGGCGATCGACCGCCTGCGCCGCCGCGCCCGCGGCCGGGCCAGGCTCGCCCGTGCGCAGGCCAGCGGCGCCCTGCCGGAAGACACCCTCGCACCGGTCGAGCCCAACGAGGCGGCGCGTCCCGGCTGGCACGTGCACGAGTCGGTGCACGAGGCGCTCGCCGCCCTGCCACCGGAACAGCGCCAGGCCGTGCAGCTCGCCTACTTCCGGGGACTCACCCACGCCGAGATCGCACGCACGCTGGAGATACCCATGGGGACGGTGAAGACCAGGCTTCGGCTCGCCCTGGACAAGCTTCGGGTGGCACTGGCCCCGATCAAGGACTGGGTCCTATGAATCCGCACGACTGGTACGTCGAGAACCGCGCCGCGTTCGTCGCCCGCGCCCTCGAGCCCGATGAGGAGCGCACCTTCCGGGAGCACCTCCCGCGCTGCGAGGAGTGTCTGCGGGAGGTGAGCCGGCTGGAGCGGGAGCTGGGCTGGCTCGGGATGGGGGCGACCCCGGTGGCGCCTCGGCCGGGGCTCACCAGGCGGTTGACGGCGGCGGTCCTCGACCGGCCGCGCCGGTGGCAGGTCGTGCTCCCGTCGGTCCTCGCCGCGGCGGCGCTGCTCCTGGCCGTCGGATTGGGGTGGCAGGGACAGCGCGACCGCCGGGCGCTCGAGACCGCTCTGGCGGCGCGGGAGCACCGGCTGATGGCCCTGGCGGATACACTTTCGGTCCTTCGGGAGGCCCAGGCGGTGACCCAGGCGAACATCTCGATGGACCGGTACCGGGGCGGTCTGGTGATCTTCCGCGACGCGGTCTCCCACCGCTGGTGCGTGGTGGTGCACGGGCTGCCGCCGGCCCCAGCGGGCAACGTCTACCAGTTCTGGTTCATCACCACGACCGGCATGGTGCGTTCGGTCGAAGTAGACGCCAACTCGACCCACCCTGCCATCATGACGGTCGGCATGCCGGGCGAATCCGCCCCGGTGATGGGAGCGGCATTGACCGTGGAGCCCGCGGTGAACCGGTCCTCCGAGCCGCAGGGGATGCAGCTCGCGCATGTGATGTTTTAGGGCGCAGGGGCGCGGGGTCGCAGGGGCGCGGGGTGTGACGCGACGGCAGAACAGAAGCGCGTCGGAGAGCGAAAAGGCCGCAGGTCGCCCACTGGCGTCCCTGCGGCCTCGTTACCTTCTGCGCCCCTGCGCCCCTGCGCCCCTGCGCCCCTGCGCCCCTGCGCCCCTGCGCCCCTCAGCTGCCCGTCGAATCCCCCGCCACGCCGAGCGGCCACCAGGCCGGGTGC
>Ga0310810_10008497_pt1 | contig 11816 bp, 10 predicted proteins | sample NCmetagenome_FD_207641 | JGI IMG/M metagenome (GOLD analysis project Ga0310810, IMG submission 207641) | Soil microbial communities from experimental microcosm in Duke University, North Carolina, United States - NC | ecosystem: Engineered > Artificial ecosystem > Soil microcosm > Unclassified ...
GTGGCGAGAACCATGTTACCCGCGAGCGGAAGCCAATCGAAGTGCGCAATAACCAAGATGCCCTCTGGCTTGAGAATCCGCGCAACCTCTGCCATAGCCAGTGAACGTTCGAACCAGTACCAGGACTGACCGGCCGTGACTACGTCGAATCCAGAATCCGCAAGCCCGGTCTCCTCCGCACGCGCTACGCGGTAGTCCACACTGATTCTAGCGGCGGCATCGAGCTCGCGCGCGGCTTGAAGCATCGCTTCAGAAATATCGATGCCGATCACATGGCAACCACGACGCGCGAACCCGCGCGCAAGAGTTCCGGTGCCGGTCCCGAGGTCAATGATAGATTGTCTGGACTCACCGACCCCGTATGCGGCGAGTCTCTTAAACAGAGAATCGGGAAACCCCGCTCGATGCGGGCATAATCCTCCGATGTGGCGCCGAAGTTGGGCTTCATAAAACTCGCGCGGTCCAACGGCTTGCGGTCATATGTTTTTGAGCGGTTCGCGCCAGTGCCCTGTTCGCGAAAGTGGAGCCCAGCGTTCTAGAGATGATCTGCAACTAACACTCGGCCTTTCGCGCCGAGAGAAGTTTTGCCGTCCTGGCCTTGGATGCGGCCACGCAATTCAACAATTTCGCCGCGCAGTTTCTCGTTCGGGGTTACCTTTACAACCATCCATTCGAGACGAATGGTTTCATCTGCGTAGATGGGTCGCCGGAACCGTACCCAGAACTCAAGACCCAACATGGCGCCCCTTTTCGAAAAGTGGGAGGCGGTTAGCCCCAGTAATAAAGCTGTAGTGTGAGGCCCACTGGCTGTCGGCCTGCCGAATCGAGTGGCTGCGGCAAATTCCGGGTCGCGGTGTAGCGGGTTATCGTCACCGGCAGCATTCGCGAACTCGACGACCATCGCCGGCGAGAGCGTGACTTCAGAAGAGAAACGTTCTCTTGGACACGCTCTCATAAAGTCTTCCCATCTCATGCTCCGGCGGTCATATCTGACGCACAAATTTTTCGCATAATTAATCAGTGAAAGACGCTTCCGCCGTCGACGACGATCGCCTGCCCTGTCATAAAATCGCTGTCGGACGAAGATAGAAACACCAAAGTGCCCATGAGGTCCTCCGGGGTTTGCAGCCGCTTGATCGAGCGCGCTTTGAGCTGCAATTCGGTCAGCGCTTTCGGCGCTGTCTGGCCTTCGTGCTCGACCAAGCCCGGCGCGATGGCGTTGACGCAGATGCCAAACTCGCCGAGCTCGCGCGCCAGTGAGCGAGTCATGCCGATCAGCGCGGCTTTGGAAGCGACGTAATGAAGAAAATTCGGTGTGCCCCAGTAGGCGGTCGATGAAGAGATGTTGATGATCTTGCCGCTCTTTTGCTCTTTCATTTGCGGAAAGACGGCTTTGGCGCAGAGAAACGGACCTTTGATGTTGACGGCGGACAGTTTGTCCCATTCTTCAGCAGAAATTTCGTAGAACGGATGGCGCTGGATGTTGATGAAGATCGCGGCGTTGTTGACGAGAACGTCGATGCGGCGGAAAGCTTTCACCGCCTCGGCGGCCATACTCGACGTGTCTTCTTCCTTCGACACGTCGACTTTAAGCGCGAGCGCTTTGCCGCCGTTGGCCCGAATTTCATTCGCGACCGCTTCCCCGTCGAGAATGTCGGCGACGACGACCGCCGCACCCTCTTCGGCAAGCTTGCGGCAGTATGCCGCGCCGATATGGCGCGCACCGCCGGTAACGATGGCGACGCGTCCGGACAACCTCACCGACCCCTCCGGAAGTGATGGAGTAATGGAGTGGTGGAGTAGTGGGTCCGGATCCGAAACCCAATACTCCAGTACTCCAACACTCCAGTACTCCAATTTCTCATTATCCTAGTCCTCGAAGATGTTCTTTGAAATCAACCGGCTTCCACCACGGCTTCATGCCGAGCGACTCCGCGATCACCTTGGCCGCGTTGTAGCCCGGCGCGCCGGTGATATTGCCGCCGGGATGGCATGAGGACCCGCACATGAACAGACCGTCGATCGGCGTCTTGTATTGCCCCCAACCCGGAAATGGCCGGTTCTCCAACGCTTGATCGCCGGCGTATTCGCCGACCATCCAATCGCCGCAGTACATGTTTTTGTCGTGGCGTTCGATGTCGAGCGGCGTGGTCGAGTCGGTGGAAAGAATATTGCTCTCGTCCAGATTGGGCGCGAACTTCTGCCAGACGGCGAGCTGCTTGTAGAACCAGTCGTGGCGCGCTTTGTCCCAATTGAGCGGATTGCCCCAAAGATTGTAAGTCATTAACTGCCACATGAACGCCGTCGCTTTGCCCGGTGGCGCCTGCGTCGGATCGTGATACGACGGCGTGGCGCCGTTCATGAACGGCTTGCGCGGCAATTGGCCGGTGCGGCAGTCCTCAAACAGATTCACCAAATCCTGATATTCGTCCAAGCCTACAATGTGCATGAACGAGCCCGCCACCTCGGGATATTTTTCCTCGGTGATGTATTTCGGCCGTTCGTTCAGCGCCAAGTTGACGGCGAAGATCGGCGTCGTCTTGGAAAAGCGAAAATTTGTGGCCAGCTCGGCGAACTTCGACTCTAGATTCTCCTTGCCCACCAGTTTGATAAAAGTCTCGACCGGATTGACGTTAGACGCGATAAATTTACGTGCTTTGATCACCGTGCCGTCTTCCAGCACGACGGCCGTCGCCTGGCCACGTTCGACGAGAATCCGTTCCACTCCGTTGGCTTCGATGTAGTCGACACCGTTGTGCGACAGCATGTGCGCGAGATTGTCGCCGAGCGCATGCGACGTGCCCCGGCAAAGCTGTGGGTTGACTCCCCAGGCGATCATCGCAGGTATTAAATAACCCGTCTGCGGTGCGTCGAGCTCGTAACCGCGCATGACACCGAGAAAAGCGATGAAAGCGCGCACGCGCGGATGCTCGAAGTGTTTCAATACAAATTCTTCAGGCGTCGTTTCGAAATATTTCAGATACTCGCGCCCTTCGGAAAGTTTTTCCAGCAGCGGCCGCTTCTCTTCCATCGGCAGCGGCACGGCGTAAGTCTCGGTAAAGACGATTTTCTGCACCACCGGCTGCCAGCGCGTCCAGATATCCATGAACGACGCGGCGTCTTTCTTGGAAAAGCGCTCGATGGTTTCGACCGTGCGCTTCACATCGGCGAACCATCCGAGATAGGTCTTGTCAAGAAAATGGTGCACGACACCGGGGTCAGGCCGGTAGTAGTGAATGCCAAAATTGTCCAGCTCGAGATCTTTAAACCACGGCAGCATCATCAACCCGCGGTGAAATACCGAATGGATGTTGTGCCAGAATCCAGGGTAATTTCGGTCTTCGTGCGAGTCCAGACCGCCGCCGACTTCCATGTTCTTCTCGACGACCATGATCTTTTGCCCGCACTTCGCCAAGTAAGCGGCGCAGATCATGCCGTTATGGCCAGCGCCGATGACCACGCCGTCGTATTCCAGGATTTTAGCCATGCTTTCGTGCTTCTTTGCCGACCTTGAACTTTTGAACTTTGAACCTTGAACGACTCGTCACGTTCAAATAGTTCAAACCGTTCAATCGCTTCGCTCAGTTCAATCCCTCTCCTTCCGTCCTCCCCCGCGTCGCGGGGGAGGAAACAGGCGGGGGTTGAACCTTTTGAACGATTTGAACGGCTACAGTTTCAGATCCTCTTTCATGACCTTCCAGCAGTTGTATCCCGATCCCGCAATGACCGCGTCGGCCGGATGCGTGGCAACGCCCACCTGGTAGAGTCCGCGGATAGGAGTCCTGTAGTTGGCGAGCTCTTCGATCGGTCGCTGCGCGCCCATCTGCGGTGCGATCTTGCGCGCTACCCAGACCGAGCCGGAGCGCAGATTCGGCCAGCGACCCGCAAGATAAAAAGGATCCATCGCGACTTTCATCTCGATGTTCTCCTCGGTGAGGTTGGTGGCGTAGCGCCGCCAGATTCTCAGGACCGCATCCATGAAGCTATTTTTGAGCTTGACCCAATCTTCTGGCTTTTTCCCTTTCAATTGAAACGGCACCGGCAAATATACCGACGCCGCGTGTTTCGTCCTGGGTGCCTGGAGAGGATCGAAAGCGGTCGGACAAATCGCGTGCAGGCAGACATGCTCAGGGAATTCACCGGCGCGGATTTCTTTCCACATCGCTTCGATGTCAACCGGTGTCTCCGGTCCCATGTTGACGCTCATCGCTTCTCCAACCGCCTGATCCTGAGCTTCATGCAGCGCGTAGCGCACCGGCGCCTTTAATGCCAAATGAATCTGGAAATAGGAAAACTCATCGGGCTCAATGTCTTTCACCCGTTCGACGAACGTTCGCGGGAGATTGTCCTCGCCAACCATGTCAACGAAAGTCGAATGAGGATCGCTGTTGGAAACCACCGCGAGGCGCGCCTTCCACTCGCGCCCATCGCGCAAACGCACGCCCACGGCGCGACCGTTATCGTCGAGGAGTATCTTTTCGACGTGGTGCACGGCGCGAATCTGCCCGCCGCTGTGCACGTAGGCACGTTGCAAGACCTGCGCAATAGAATGCGAGCCGCCGCGAGCAAGTTCCGGCTTTTCGTCGCCGGCGATCGCTTTCAGCACTTCAATGCCACCGGCGGCATAATCCGGCGCCACGCCGCGCGGGATTGCCATCTGCGACATCACCAGAGTTTTGACCGCGGCGCTTTCGAAAAGCTCATCGACCACCTGCCGGGGTGTCAATCGCCAGAGGCGCAGGAACTCCTTGCCGTCAGGCTGCGCTTCGAGCTCTCGCAACACGTTCGCCGTCTGTTCAGGGCGCGTGTGATAGTAACGGCTTACATAGTTGTGAATGAGCGGCTGAAATCGCACGCACACTGCGCGCCATGCGGCTGCGTCTTTAGATGAAAACCGCTCTATATTAGCGACCGTTGCTTCGCCAGACTGGTGCTGCGCAATCGACCGTCCGTCAACGAATAATAACGCGCTGATCACCGGCGGCGTGATGAATTCGGCATGATAACCGTCGGTCCAATCGAGCTCCTTCCAAACCGGCGAGCGTTCTCGATTGTCCTGAAAGTAAGCGAGCGTGTTATGCCAATAGCCCGGCATGGTGATTTCTTCGCTCGCCAACCGGCCGCCGTTCTCCAACCGTGTCTCGCAAATCACCGTCTTGAGCCCGGCTTTGCCGAGATACGTGCCAAGGGCAAAGTTATTTTGCCCGGCGCCGATCAGGATTATATCCCACTCGCTATCGCTCACTCATCCCTCGCGTTTTCCGAAACGGTTTGAACGGCTTGAACTTTTTGAACGATTTGAACGCCCTTCTAACTAGTTCTGCAAAAAGATCTTTTTGTATTCCGCCATTTTTTCCGCGAACGCTTTCTTATCCATTTCAACCATGTCCACAAGCTGGATCTTGTCGGCATCGGGCAGCGGCGGATAAATCCCCTTGCGCGTCACGAACTCACCGATATTGGCCATGATCTTCAAGCTTTCTTCGCCGAGGAAAAAGTCGATGAAGGCCTTGCCGGCATTCGGATGCGGCCCCTTCGCCGCGAGCGTGACGGATTGACCGTCGCCCATGAATTTGCCGAGACGCACGTAATCCAGGGGCACGCCGTTTCGGCCGTAGAACACAACATTTTTGAGAAAGGCTACGCCGATCGGTGTTTCTCCTGTGGTGATTCGCTCGCCCGCAGGCGTGAGAGACGGCACGAGCAGCGGCTTCGTCGCGGCGAAGTCGTGGATGAACTTATTCGCTTTTTCGACGCCCATGATTTTGTGGAGACTCGCCAGCCACTGGGCCGTGGTCGTGTGCTGGCTCGGATCAGGAAAGACGACTTTGCCCTTGTACTGCGGCTTGGCCAGATCTTCGAGAGACTTAGGTGCCTCCGACGGTTTGATAATTCCGGTGTGATAGACCACGCCGATCACTGTGCTGCGATAGGCGGGTCCGAGATTGGAGTCGATTACGTTCTTCGGAAACGCTTTTGTGGCAGGCGAATCATACTTCGCCAAAAGCCCGTCCTTTTGGGCCAGCTGCATGGTCGAAGTGGTCGTTAGGACGACATCCGCCTGCGGCTTGCCGGCGCGAAACTCCGCTCCCACTCGATCCGTGACCTTGTTGGCCGAATCACGCCAAAAATCCACTTCCAATCCGGTTTTCTTTTTGAAGGCCGCCGAAATCAGATCCATGGTGTCGTTTTCGAGCGAGCCGTAGACCACCACTTTGCCGCCTTCTTTTTTGGCAGCGTCGATTAATTTGCCATCTTGAGCGTACGCAGCGCTCCATAAGCCAACTACCGCCACACCGACACAAAGCCACAGAAATTTGAATTTGAGCATATCCTTATGTTTCCTCCTGCGTTGGTTTTTCTCCATATCGAAAAGCAAACCACAAGTCCATTGTTTGTCTAAGCATCGGGCCTTTGCTACGCTGTCGACTAATTCAACCATGGGACCTCAAGAGAAACTAAAAAGCATCCGCGAAGAGCTGAAGCAGACGTTTCTGGAACGTAGCGACTTGATCGACGGCGCTCTCGCCGCGCTGCTTTCATCGCACCATCTGCTGATCGTCGGCCCGCCGGGCACCGCCAAATCCATGCTCGCCGACGAGCTTTGCCGGCGCATTGAAGGCGCCAACTATTTTCAGTGGCTGCTCACGCGCTTTACCACGCCTGAAGAAATTTTCGGGGCTGTCAGTTTGAAGGCACTGGAGCAGGACGATTATCGCCGTGTCACCGCGCGCAAACTGCCCGAGGCTCATATTGCTTTTTTGGATGAAATATTCAAAGCCAACTCATCGATTCTCAACGCAATCTTGACACTCATCAACGAGCGCCTCTTTCACAATGGCAAGGAAGTGGTGCCAGTGCCGTTGCTGACCCTTTTCGGCGCCAGCAACGAGTTGCCAGAAGAAGAAGAGCTGACCGCGCTGTATGATCGCTTCCTGCTGCGCTTCGTAGTCAATTACATCGCCGAGGACTTCCGCTTCCTGCGCATGTTGGAATCACAGAAGACGCCGGAGCGAACCTGTCTTAGTTTGACGGAGCTGACTCAATTGCAGCAGCAGGTTCACGACGTCGTCCTGCCGAGCCACGTTTTCCGCAGCATCGCCGATATTCGCCGCGAGTTGAACAAGAAAAATATCCAGGCTTCCGATCGCCGCTATCGCCAGTCGCTGTCCTTGTTGCAAGCTTGCGCGTTTCTGGAAGGCGAAAAGGAAGTTTACGAAAAGCATCTTTTTTTTCTCGAGCACGTGCTGTGGCGCGATCCCGCGGAACAGGAACAGGTGCGCGCGACGATCCGCGAGCTTCTTCTTGGCTACGAAGAGGAAATCACCGAGCTGCTCTACGAGTCGCGAGAGATTCGCGAGTCGGCGCTTCAGTCCGGGCGCACTAGTGACGAGCGCGCCCGCGCGCTGATCGAGCTTCACACCAAGCTCAGAAATATTTTGACCAAGGTCGACCGGATCATGGACAAGGCAAAGCGCATGGGCCGGCCGCTGGACCGTGTTCACAACGCGCGCAACGAAATCGAGCAGCTGCAGAAGGACATGCTGGAGCAGTTCTGATGGCGCCCGGGCGTAAACAAAAAGCGCCGCCCAAACGGGTTTTTCAACCTCTCCCGAAGAATACTTTCTGGCTCGAAAACGACGCCTACGATCTGCGCGTCTGGGGTCATCTGCGCGCCGAGTCGCCGTCCTTGCGCGAACTAGAAGACAAGGGCGGCGCTCTCCTGCCCCACTTTGCGTCGCTATTACAGGATATTTTCTGCCTGCTTTTCAAGTACAACATCATCTATCGCAAAGACTCTGACGTGCTGCCCAGCGCGCTCCTCAATCAAACATTTTTGCGCGCCATTCATCAGGGACCACAATACGAATTCCTGCGCGAGCAGACTTTGCTTAACGAAGCTCACGCGGGGCTTTCGACTCTGATCCTTGGTGAGCGCCTGCTGGCTCTCGTTCGCGAAGAGAAATTTCTTACTCGCCGCGACATGCGCGATCTTTGGGATATTCAGAAGCAGGAAGAACTGGTCGGCGAGAAGATGGAGGAATACGACAACGCCGACACGATCCCCGAAGATCAAATATCCGATGAAGGCAAGAAAGCGTTGCAAAAAGCCAAGGAGCGAATGTCCGGCGAGGTGCAGGGCGCTGAGGCTTTGCTGCGCCATAAGACCCAACAGCTCAAGGAAGACTTGAAGCGTATCGAGTCCCAGGCGGCCAATCGCCTGCAGGCCGAAGCCATCAAAACCGCTCAGGAACTGGAAGACGCGGCCCAGGAAGCCGAGACCTGGGGCGAAACCATCGGCACGGGCGCACGCACGCCTCCCGGACAGAAGCTGGAGCTGGGCCGCCGTCTGGCCGGGAACGAAAAGCTCAAAAAATTAGCGCGCATGGTCGGACGTATGAAGCTCAGCGCGCTTGCGCTCCGCAAGAAGGTTTTCGAGCGCTCCAGTGAAGAATTACTTGAAGTCGAGCAAGGCGACGCGCTGCATCGCCTGCTGCCGAATGAGCTTTTGAGCCTGCATCACCCGATACTGCGCAAGGATTTCTACCGCCGTTTTCTCGATCAGGAATTGATTCAGTACTCGCTCCGCGGCGTCGAAGAAAAAGGCCGGGGCCCGATGATCGTCTGTCTCGACGGGAGCTCGTCCATGTCCGGCGACAAAGAAATCTGGTCGAAGGCGGTGACTTTGACCCTGCTGGAAATCGCTCGCAAGCAGCGCCGCCGGTTCCGCTCGATTTGCTTCTCCTCGGCGGAAACACCGCTGCAGGTGCTCGACATGAACCCGCGCGACCGCTACGAAGTCGAGACCAAAACGGTGATGGACTTGGCCGAATATTTTCCCGGCGGCGGCACAGATTTTCAAAAACCGCTGGATGCGGCGCTCGATTGCCTGCGGGAATCGCGCTTCAAGAAAGGCGACATTATTTTCATCACGGACGGTGAATGTCAGGTCGATCCGGAATGGGCGGAAAATTTCCGCGACGAAAAAGAGCGCCTCGGCTTTTCGCTGTTCTCGATCCTGATCGATATGGGCCCGGCGTCGCTCGGAACGCTCAAGGAATTCAGCGACCGGATCTCCACGATCAAGCAGCTCACCGGCGATGAAGCCAAAGAGATTTTCGTAAAATTTTAGCGCGTAGTCTTCTTCTCTAACCCGCCCGCTTCAGCTTACGCGGATACAACGCATCGACCATGGCGCGCTTATGATAGAGCGGCGTGCCGAGGTATTGATAAAGCGAATGCGCCAGGACGCTGTGCGCCATCAATGGGTGTTTGTAGTCGGTGCCGGCGCCGGCGAAAACCATGTGAGAAAAATTACAGGACTGATAGTAGGCCTCACTTGCCACCGCCTTGGCCTGATGCACGCTCGCGCGAGCCTCGATGCCAGAGTCGAGCTTCCACAGCGTCTCGTAGGTCGTCCAGCGCGCCCCGTCGAGATGGATCGAGATATCGACGCAGTGATCCTGCACGCGTTGAAAGCGCCCGATGGGCTGGCCAAAAACGACCCGGGTGCGCGTGTATTCGTTGGTCATCTCGAAAATTTCCTGACAGGCTCCGACTTTGTAGGCGCATAGGATCGGCAATACTTTGCCGAGCGCCGACTCCACCACCGCCCAGGCGCCGTTGCTGCCATTCAGCACGGCGTACTTTCCCACTTCGACGCTCTCTAGTTTCACTTCCGCGGCGCCGATCATGAAGCCGCTGGCCTCCGTCACCGTCACACCAGGAGCATTTCGATCGATCAGCCCTAGGACCACCTGCCCGGCATCGTCGCGGGCCGCGAGAATGAAGTGACTCGCCGCCGAACCATCCTGAACAAACCGCTTTGCACCTATGAATTTGTATCCCTCGCCCGACTTGAAGGCGCGAGTCTGCACCGAGCGCGGACCGAACTGCATCGGGTCGTCGGAAATCGCCGGAATTATTACAGCGCTACCGTCGCAGATCTTCGGTAGCCAGGTTTTCTTCATCTCGGGGGAGGCGCCGTCGAGCATCAACTGGGCCGCCAGCACGCCGCTGGCAAAGTAGGGTCCGGGCAACGGCGCGCGGCCGAGTTCTTCGAACACCACCGCGCAGTCCATCAAAAAGGTTCCGCCACCGCCCAACTCTTCCGGGACCATCATGCCGAGCCAACCCACTTCCGCCGTCTTTTTGTACAGCGCCGGAATGAATGCCTGCTTTTTCTGATACCAATCGGTTATGCGATAGGACGGCGCCTCCACCTTGATGAAGTCCGCCGCGACTTTTTTCATCATGTTTTGGTCATCGTTGAGTTTTAAATCCATGGTCTCGTTCCTCGCTATTCCCCAACCGTCGTCGGCGCTGCTTCCTGTGCCGGCCGTCCCAATCCCAACCGCCGCGCGATAATCAATCGATCGGTATCCAGCGTGCCGCCGCCGTGGAGCCAGCCCGGACCGCTGCGCACCGTGTATTCGAAGTCCGCGACCTCATGCACCGAGTTGTCCGGCACCAGCGCATCGTATCCGAGAATCTTCTGCACCCGTTCGGAGTTGCGCAACCTCACCATGCGCTGGAAATAAAGAAACTGCGGCCCGCCGTAGGCATGCGGCTCGCGCACGTAGCGATGCCAGAAGTTGCGCAACCCCATGAGCCGCTGCACGTCGAGATCTATCAGCATGTCGGCGATCTCGTCGCGAATGTCCTGGTCTTCGATCAGACTCTCGCCGTCGAAATCGGCTTTTTGGCAATGGTCGATCAGCCGCTTGAACAGAGGCTGCTCGGCCACGCTGCCGCCACCGCCATGTTCCAATTCCAGATAGCTGTTGGCCACCTTCCAGCCGTTGTTCTCGCCGCCAACCAGATATTTCGCCGGCACGCGCACGTTGTCGAAGAACACCGCGTTTTTGATGCCCATCATCAAGTGCATGTGCTGCAGGGTAACGCCCGGTAGATTGGCGGGAATATACAGCCAACCCAGATTTTCATGGCGCTTCCCGGCGGGATTGGTACAGACAAACGTCCAGAGATAGTCCGGCGGCAGATGATGGCCGACCAGAACCTTCTGGCCGTTCACGACGTAGTGATCGCCGTCGCGGATTGCTTTGGTTTGGCAGTTGGCCACGTCGCTGCCACCTTGCGGCTCGGTCAGCACCTGCCAGACGGCAAGCTCGCCGCGCAGCATTGGCGGCAGGAACTCGAGCTTCTGCTCTTCGGTGCCGAACTTCATCACTGCCGGCGCCACCAGACGCGCGAGCGTGTAGAAAACCGATCCCAGGGACAGGCCGTAGCGATCGATCTCGGTCTCGAGCACGAACTGATGGTCGAGAGTCAAACCCGCGCCACCGTATTTGACCGGATAGGTCGGGAACAGCCAGCGTTTCTGCCCCAGCTTTCCGGCCAGCGCGCGGCGAAAGCGATACTCCTCGTCGTTTTCCCGCGTCGACCAGTTGCCCGACCAGCGCAGATGCTCCCCACCCTTCATATTTTCCTCTAACCAAGCGCGCACCTCTTGGCGAAACGCGCTCATCTCAGGCGTGTCCTGTTGCAAGCTAAAATCCATGCAGTTCTCCTTTTCTCGGTTCGAAGCAATAAGTAGCTTGGCGCTCGTTTGAATCCTCCCCGCCGCAATCCACGTTCACGATCACTACACGCTCCACTCACCCGCCAGCAGACGAGGAATCACCGGTTCTAAAATCCGATAGGAAAGCCCCCAGAGCCGGTGCTCGCCGACCCGATAGAACGAGACTTGCTCGGCCTTCTGCCAGGTCGGAAAACGCTCGATCATCTTGTCGTGGGCCTCGGGCCGAGCGAGATCGCGGAGCTTCACGTTGAGGATCTCGGCGATCTCGCGTTCA
>Ga0310810_10008499_pt1 | contig 11815 bp, 7 predicted proteins | sample NCmetagenome_FD_207641 | JGI IMG/M metagenome (GOLD analysis project Ga0310810, IMG submission 207641) | Soil microbial communities from experimental microcosm in Duke University, North Carolina, United States - NC | ecosystem: Engineered > Artificial ecosystem > Soil microcosm > Unclassified ...
GGTGTCGAGCTCGTAGGGCCATCGACCGCCGACGTTCGGGTCTGGGCGCCCGCGTGCCGACAGGTCGAGTTCGTCGTCGACGGTGATACGAGTCACGAACTGGCGCGGGGAACCGGCGGCGCATTCGAAAGCACTGTCTCGGGTGTCACCGCCGGCACGCGGTACTGGTTCCGCCTCGATGGGAACCGGTTGCGGCCCGATCCTGTTTCGCGCTACCAGCCTTCAGGCCCGCACGGCCCATCCGCCATCGTCGACGCGACCAGCTTCAATTGGACGGACGAGAAATGGCAGGGCGTGCGGGCCAAGGGACAGGTGCTATACGAACTGCACGTCGGCACTTTCACGCCCGCGGGTACATGGGCCGCCGCCGAGCGTGAACTCGAATCGCTGGCGGACTTCGGCATCACCATCATTGAGATGATGCCTGTCGCGGATTTTGCCGGCCGGTTCGGGTGGGGATACGACGGCGTCAACCTCTATGCGCCGACGAGGCTGTACGGCAAGCCCGACGACCTTCGCAGCTTCGTGAATCGCGCTCACGCGCTGGGCCTGGGAGTCATACTCGACGTCGTCTACAACCACCTCGGCCCTGATGGAAACTATCTCGCCGAGTTCTCGCCGAGGTACTTCACCGATCGCTATACGAACGATTGGGGACAGGCCATCAACTTCGAAGATGGCGGTCCCGAGCGATCGTTTTTTGTCGAGAATGCGGGCTACTGGATCGACGAGTTCCATTTCGACGGCCTGCGGTTCGACGCGACGCAGGACATGAAGGATGCTTCTACCGAACATGTCCTCGCCGCGATGGCCCGCCGCGCCCGCGAGGCCGCCGGCGGCAGGCGGATCTTTCTGGTCGCCGAAAACGAGCCTCAGGAAGCCAAGCTCGTTCGTACGGCGAGCGACGGCGGTTACGGACTGGATGCGCTCTGGAACGACGACTATCACCACACGGCGCTCGTCGCGCTGACCGGCCGGCGGGAGGCCTACTACACCGACTACTCGGGATCGATGCAGGAATTCCTGTCGTGCGTGAAGTACGGCTTCCTCTACCAGGGCCAGTGGTACTCGTGGCAAAAGAAACGACGCGGCACGCCCGCGTGGGCGCTGCCTCCTGAACGCTTCGTCTCGTACATCGAGAATCACGACCAAGTGGCGAACTCGGCCTTTGGACGCCGGCTGCATCAATTGACGTCTCCAGGCCGGTACCGCGCCATGACCGCGCTGACGCTGCTCGGGCCAGCCACGCCGCTGCTCTTTCAAGGTCAGGAGTTCGCGTCGAGCGCGCCGTTTCTGTTCTTTGCGGATCATCGGGAAGAGTTGCGGCAAGCGATCCGTGACGGCCGCCGTGAGTTCCTGTCGCAGTTCAGAACCGTCGCTGATCCCGAGGTTACCGCTGCGTTGCCGTCGCCAGTGGAGGAAACGACCTTTCAGCGATGCAAACTGGACCTGAACGAACGGCGACTGCACACGGCCGCGTCCGCGCTTCATCGCGATCTGCTTCGCATCAGGTCGACGCACACCGCGATTACGGACCACCTCCGTGTGGACGGCGCCGTGCTCACGACGGCGGCGTTGGTGATTCGTTATTTCGGGAGCGCGGAACACCTCCTGCTGTTACTCAATCTCGGGCCGGACCTCGACCTGCGTTCCGCACCCGAACCGTTGCTTGCGCCACCCGGGATAGATGGCTGGTCGATGATCTGGAGCAGCGAGTCGATGGCCTATGGCGGCGGCGGTACACCGCCGCTCTGGCGCGACTCCGAGTGGAGACTTCCTGGCGAGGCCGCGGTGCTCCTGTGTGGAGCAGTCGTTGACTGGCATGGCGACGAGTGAGCTGACCCGCCGGATCGAGCATCCGCAAGACCGGGCTGCCGATGATCCGATGCCTCGCCTCGAGTGGCTGGTCACCAACGGCCTCGGCGGTTACGCATCGGGAACCGTCGCGGGTGTGGTGACGCGGCGCTACCACGGTGTTCTGATCGCGGCGCTGCCGGCGCCGCTCGGCCGGATGGTGATGCTCAATCATCTTCTCGAGCGGGCGCGCTTGAAAGACGGCCGCGTCGTGTGGCTGGGCGATGAACACGAAGTCGCCGGCTCCAACGTTGCCGACCGTGGCCGGCAACTCATCGAGTTCCGCCTCGATCTCGGGCTTCCCGTGTGGGTGTACGACTTCGACGGCACGCGGATCGAGAAGCGCGTGCTGATGCCGCACGGCCAGAACACGACGCACGTGACCTACCGACTTGTCAGCGGTGACGGCCCCGTCCGCCTGTCACTGCGGCCGTCCGTTCATTTTCGGTCCTACGAATCCTCGGTCAGCCAGACCCCCGCGCAGGCGTACACGGTCACGGCGATCGGGAACCGGTACGAGCTCTCGGCCGAGCCCGGCGTGCCGGCGCTGCGTCTTCGGCTCCACGGCCGTCGCGCCGCGTTGACGCTGGACGAAGTCGGCGCTGCCGCGGTGCCGTACCCGATGGAGAAGCTCAGAGGATACGAATCTGTCGGCTCGTTGTCGAGCCCCGGCTACTTTCGTGTCGAGTTGGACGAGCCGCAACCGGTCACGCTGATCGCGTCGACCGAACCGTGGGAATCAATCGAGGCTTTGTCTCCCGAACAGGCCGCCGAGGCTGAAGTTGAGCGGCGTCGTCACTTGCTGTCGGTGGCCGATCTTCCGCCGCATCGCCTCGCGAATGAACTGGTGCTCGCTGCCGATCAATTTGTCATCACACCGGCGGGCCGTGCCGAGGAAGCAGCCAGGGCTCGGGCGGCGGGCGAGCACGTCCGCACCGTGATCGCGGGCTATCACTGGTTCACCGACTGGGGCCGCGACACGATGATCAGCCTCGAGGGGTTGACGTTGTCGACGCGTCGCTTTCGCGAAGCGAGTTACATCCTGCGGACGTTCGCCCACTACGTCCGCGATGGGCTGATCCCGAACATGTTCCCCGACGGCGCCCGCGAAGGCCTGTATCACACGGCGGATGCGACGCTCTGGTTCTTTCACGCCGCCGATCGGTACGTCCGCGCAACCGGAGACTCCGAGACCCTGCGCCTGTTGCTGCCGACCTTCGTCGATATCGTCCGCCATCACGTCCAGGGCACCCGTTTCGGCATTGGCGTGGACCAGACGGATGGTCTGCTGCGCCAGGGAGCCGAGGGCTATCAACTGACGTGGATGGACGCGAAGGTGGACGACTGGGTCGTCACGCCGCGACGGGGAAAGGCGGTGGAAATCAACGCCCTCTGGTTCAACGCGCTCATGCTGCTGCATCGATGGATGTCGGAAATGGGTGTGCCGGCCAGTGCTGACGGCCTCGACGTCGGGGCGCTGGCTCGACGAACAGAGCACGCCTTCAACGATCGATTCTGGTATGCGGCGGGCGGTTATCTCTTCGACGTCATCGACGGTGAACGCGGTGACGATCCCGCGTGCCGGCCGAATCAGATCTTGTCGATTTCACTCGACAACTCCGTCCTCGATCGCGCGCGCTGGCCGGCGGTTATGGAAGTCGTGCGTGACCGCCTGGTCACACCGGTCGGTCTTCGATCGCTCTCTCCCGGCCACCCCGACTACAAGGCGAAGTACTTCGGGGACTTGCGGTCGCGCGACGCCGCGTATCACCAGGGCACCGTGTGGGCGTGGCTGATTGGTCCGTTCGTGGACGCCTGGCTGAAGCTCTATCCGGGCGATCGCCGCGGCGCGCGGCGATGGCTCGAAGCTTTCGACGCGCACGTGAGCGAGGCCTGTGTCGGATCGATCAGCGAAATCTTCGACGCCGAGGCGCCGTACGTGCCGAGAGGCTGTATCGCGCAGGCGTGGAGCGTCGCCGAGGTCCTCCGATGTCTCCTCACCACTTCAGGTCCGGACGATGACGGCGTTGCCGGTGCCGACCAGCGTAAGATGGATCTCCTCAGCGGCGTGTAATCCGCGATCTGAGACGAGACGACAGATAACTTTGTAATACGAAGTATGTCGAGCCCGCTCGCCCGGCTGGGTTGGAATGAGAGACTGCGACAGGCCTTCGCCGCGCACGCGTCCGAGGATGCGGTGCCGGCGCGCGTCGTGCTCGAACACACCCACATCTACCGCGTCTTGAGCGAAGCGGGAGAATCGCTGGCGCGGGTGTCTGGCCGGCTGCGTCACCATGCTGCGACGCGTGCAGACTTTCCGGCGATCGGCGATTGGGTCGTCTTGGCGCCCTCCAGAGACTCCGGTGATGCCCGCATCGTTGCCGTGCTTCCTCGCCACAGCCGCTTTTCCAGGCGTGCCGCCGGCGATCCAACCGAGGAGCAGGTGGTCGCCGCCAACGTCGATACCGTCTTTCTCGTCACCGGGCTCGACGGCGATTTCAACCTGCGCCGGATCGAACGATACCTTCTCGTGGCCTCGGAGAGCGGCGCGTCACCGGTGATCGTCCTGAACAAGGCGGATGTGCCGGCAGACGCGGCGTCGATGGCAGCGGAGGTGCGAGCCATTGCTGGCGCGGTTCCCGTGCACGTCGTCTCCTGTCAGGTGGCCGGTGACGTCGATGTCCTCAAGCAGTATCTCGGTCCTGGACAGACGGCGGCGCTGCTTGGAATGTCGGGCGTCGGCAAGTCCACGATTGTGAATCGACTGATCGGTCATGATCTGTTGCGAACGCGTGAAGTGCGTGAGTGGGACAATCGCGGCCGCCACACGAGCACCGCTCGTCAGCTCATCGTGCTGCCGGAGTCAGGCGTCCTTATCGACACGCCAGGCATGAGAGAACTGCAGCTGTGGGACGCCGTCGAGGATATGGGTGGCACCTTCTCCGATGTTGAAGGAATCGCGAACGACTGCAGGTTCCGCGATTGCCGTCATCGTCAGGAGCCAGGTTGCGCGGTGCGCGCCGCAATCGACGGGGGGCAGCTTGCACCGGGACGTCTGGAGAGCTATCACAAATTGCAGGACGAGCAGGCCTATCAGGTGCGCCAGGTCGATCAACGAGCCCAGATCGAAGAACGGCGGCGCTGGAAAGTCCTGACCAAGGCGGCGAATAAACGCATCAAAGAGAAGGGGAAGGCCTGACTGCACCGTCTGCCGACGGCCGTCCGCCGTTCGCCGAGAGACCCGAACGCCGCCGCCTGACCCACCGTAAGCTAACCGGCATGAACGTTCTCAGCATTCAGAACGCGCGCAAGAAATTCGGACAGGTCGTCGCGCTCGACGGAGCGACCTTCGATTTGCGTCAGGGCGAACTGCTGGCGTTGCTCGGCCCGAACGGTGCCGGAAAGACGACGCTGATTCGGGCAATCGCTGGACGCGTGCGGCTTGACGGCGGCGAGATTCGATTGTTCGATCGCGTGCTCGACGGCCGGCTGACGCCGCCGGAACTCGGCATTGTTCCCCAGGAGATTGCGCTCTATCCGCTGCTGACCGCGCGCGAGAACCTTCAAGCCTTCGGAGCCCTGCACGGACTGGCAGCCCCGCAGCTCTCGAAGAATGTGGACTGGGTGCTCGAGCGCACCGGATTGGCCGACCGTGCGGATGAACCCGTAAAACAGTTTAGCGGCGGAATGCGGCGCCGTCTCAATATCGCGTGCGGCGTCCTGCATCAACCACGCGTCGTCCTCCTCGATGAGCCGACGGTTGGTGTCGATCCGCAAAGCCGAGATCGTATCTACGACATGCTGGCCGAGCTCGCGGCCTCGGGGGTTTCGCTGCTCCTCACGACCCATCATCTCGAGGAAGCGGAGGCTCGTTGCTCCCGCACCGTCATCATCGATCACGGCAGGGTGATTGCCGCCGGCACGATGTCGGAACTGGTCGATCAGACGATCGGTCGCTATCGGCTGGTCACGCTTCGCCTCGACAGTCCGCTTGACACGACAGCGTTTCTCAAGGCCACCGGTACGGACAACGACGCGGACGCTGACCCGCGAATCGTGAAGGCGCGGATGCAGGATGTCGCGGCAGAACTGCCGCCCCTGCTCGAACGGATTCGGACCGCTGGTCGCGCGGTCGACGACGTGGAAGTGCGGGGCCCGAGCCTGCAGTCGGTGTTCATTCACCTGACCGGAAGGGAGTTGCGCGAGTAATGGGCACGCTCTTGTGGGTTGGATGGACGAATCTGCGGCGGGATCGCGTGGCGCAGATGCTGACGTTTCTGCTGCCGATCGTGTTCTTCTCCATCTTTGCGACGGTCTTCGGCGGGCAGGGCGACGCCTCCACTGCTCGAATTCGGATCGCTGTCGTGGACGAAGATCGCAGCGAGGTCAGTGCCCGTTTGATCGACGGCCTGAAGAATGAGAAAGGCCTTCGCGCTCAAACGACGGCTGACGCGTCTGGCGCGGGCACGCCGCTTGACCGGACCGCAGCGGAACGATTGGTCCGTTCCGGTGACGTCCCCGTCGCCGTGGTGATTCCGCTTGGCCTCGGCGAAGCGTTCTCGCAGAACGGATTCGCTGGCGGTGGCCCCTCGATTCAGCTCCTGTCTGACGTTTCGGATCCGATCGCTCCCCAGATGGTGCTCGGGTTGCTGCAGAAGGTGGCGATGACGGCGGCGCCGGATCTGCTGATGCAGGGCGGCATGCGCCAGTTCGAGAAGTATGCGGGAGCCATGACGCCGCAGCAGAAGACCGCGGTTGATGCCTGGCTTCCACGCCTCAAAGCACAGGGCGGCTCGGGAGGGAATGCCACCGGTGACGCTTCGGCCGGGGCGATGCCGATCGGAGTACAGGTTGTCGACGTGATGCGCACCGACAACCGGCGCGGCTCGCTGGTCTCGTTTTATGCCGCGGGTATCGGCGTCATGTTCCTGCTGTTTTCGTCGGTCGCCGGCGCTGGCGGCGCGCTGCTCGACGAGGCCGAGGCTGGCACGCTCGAGCGGCTGCTGTCGACCAATCTCGGCATGACCGGCGTGTTGATGGGTAAGTGGATCCTTCTCGCGTTGATCGGCTGCCTGCAGCTCACCGTCATGTTCCTGTGGGGCAGGGTCGCGTTCGGACTGCCACTCTTCTCCCACTTGCCTGGTTTCGCGGTGATGACCATCATCACCGCTGCCGCGGCGGCCGGGTTTGGTTTGGTGCTCGCGACGCTCGCCCGAAGCCGCGCACAGCTATCCGGCTTCTCGACGATTCTGATCCTGACGATGTCGGCGCTTGGCGGCAGCATGTTCCCGCGCTTCCTCATGAGCGAGACAATGCAGAAGTTCGGATTGCTGACGTTCAATGCGTGGGCGCTTGACGGGTACTTGAAAGTGTTCTGGCGCCAGGCGCCGATCTGGCAGCTCTGGCCGCAGGTGCTCGTCCTCCTCATCCTGACGGCGATGTTCCTCAGCGTCGCGCGCCTGCTTGCACGACGGTGGGAGGCGGCCTAACGGGTTCGGCAGGCGGCCGCGAGGTTCGAACGGGTTGCGTGAGAATCCTCCGGCTTCCGAACCTGGAACGAACCCGGTAGAACCCTGTAGAACCTGGTAGAACCTGGTAGAACCTGGTAGAACCTGGTAGAACCTAGGAGAACCTGATCTCTTAGGCCGCCCCGCTTCCCGGAATGTCCTCTTTGAGGTCGATGCTGAAGCGCTCGGCCATGCGGTAGAGCGTGCGGCGGTCGATTCCAAGCACTTCGGCCGCACGCGTGCGGTTGCCGCCGACCTGTTCAATCACGTGCAGAAGATAGCGCCGCTCGATCTCGTCGAGTGATGGTAAGTCGGCGAACAGACGCTCGTGCAGATCCGGCCCCGTGGCCTTGAATGGCAGATCGGACACGTCGATGACCGAGCCGCGGCTGAACACGACCAGCCGCTCGATCGTGTTTTCCAGCTCTCGTACGTTGCCCGGCCATCGGTAGGCAGTCAGCGCCGAGATCGCGGCCGGCGACAGCTCGATCCGCCGGCCGGCGCGGGCGCATGCGTTCTGCAGGAACGTCTGAATCAAGAGCGGGATGTCTTCGCGGCGGTCGCGAAGGGCCGGCACGCGGATCACGATGACGCTCAGTCGGTAAAACAAATCTTGCCGGAAGCGTTGCGCTGCCACCTCACGCTCCAGATCCACGTTGGTCGCCGCGACGACCCGAACGTCGACCTTGACAAGGCGGCTGCCACCCACGGGCCTGACCTCGCCTTCCTGCAGGACGCGGAGCAGTTTTACCTGCAGGGCCGGCGACGTTTCGCCAATTTCATCCAGGAACACCGTTCCGCCGGTGGCCTGTTCGAAGATGCCTTTGGTATCGGCGATGGCGCCGGTGAACGAGCCGCGCGTGTGGCCGAACAGTTCGGATTCGAGCACGCTCTCGGTGAGCGCGCCGCAGTTGATGGGCACGAACGGTCGTCCGGCCCGGCGGCCGTGCGCATGGATTGCGCGTGCCACGAGCTCCTTGCCGGTTCCGCTGTCACCGATGATCAGGACCGGCGCGGCGGCGTTGGCGGCATGGGCGATCTGCTTGTAGACCGAGAGCATGCCGGCGGTTCTGCCGATGAGGCCCGGCGGCGGCACGTCGAGCGATGGCCGCGGCGCCGCCGGAGTGGCGACGTCCGAGAGCGCGCGCTCGACCGTGGCTTTGACCTCCGAAATGTTGAACGGCTTGCTGATGTAATCGAACGCGCCGGCGCGGACGGCATCGATGGCCGTCTGCAACGTGCCGAATCCGCTGATCAGCACGACGTGACCGCGCGCATTTGCCTGCTTGAAGGCGCGCAGGACATCCATGCCGTTCTGCTGCGCGTCAAGGTTGATGTCCGAGATGAGCAGGTCGAACGGCTGCCGCGCCAGCGTCAAAGCTTCGGACACGTGCTGCGTCGTCCGGATCTCACGGTCCGGGCGGTCGAGCAGCTCCGCCATGAATCGGCACGTTTCGCCGTCGTCGTCAACGATCAGTATTCTGGACATCAACCGTCTCCGCTGCCGGTGCGGTGGGCAGCTCAATCGTGAATTCCGTTTTGTGACCAGGTTCGCTCGTCACGGAGATGGTGCCGCCGTGGCGCTCGATAACGTCGTGCGTGATGCTGAGCCCGAGGCCGGTGCCGTGGCCGGCCGCCTTGGTGGTGACCCAGGGGTCGAAGATGCGCGGCAGCAGCTCTTTCGCGATGCCGTTGCCGGTGTCGCTGATGTCGATGCGAACGCTGTCTGCCGACGATCGCGCGCGGATCGTCAGCGAGCCACCGTGCGGCATCGCGTCGAGGCTGTTGGACACCAGATTGAGCATCGCGAGCTCCAGCTCCTCGAAGTCCGCCCAGATCGGGGGCAATTCTCCTGCCACCTCCAGCGTCAGCGAGATCCCGGCGGCATCGAGCTTGGGACGCGCCACATCAGCCACGCGTGAAAGCACGGAGCTGACCGCGATTGAGGCGCGGTTTCCTGGCCGCCTGGAGCGATCGAGCAGCGTCCGCACGACCGAGGCAACTTTGCCGATCTGCTCCTGCACGATCTGAAGTCGTCGGGCAGTCTTGGGATCGACCGACGCGTCTTCCTGGAGCATCTGCACGTAGCCGGAGATCAGGTTCAAAGGGGTCCCGACCTGGTGCGCCACGCTGGCGGCCATCTGACCGACGGCCGCGAGTTGTTCGGCCCTGGCCAGCGCTTCACGCAAGGCGAACACCCGGCGGTAGCTGTCGACCAGTTCCTCGTTGCGCAGCCGCAGTTCGGCGGTGGCTTCGTCGACGCGCTCCTGCAGCGCCACGTGAAAGTCCTGGAGCCGCTGCAGCATGTCGTTGAGCCCGTCAGCCACGCTTCCGAGTTCATCGGGTCGCGCCCGTTCCGCGCGCGCGGTGAAGTCCCCGGCTCCGGCTCGAGTCATCGTGGTGCGGATGAGAGCGATGGGCCGGTGAATCAGCCGGCGTCCGAGCCAGTCCACGAGGATCGTCAGGAGCACGATCGCCGCCGGTGTGAACCAGAGCGTGACCTGTCGGCCCTTGGTGCGGAGCTGCTGCAGCGCGGCCAGGGACACGGTGGCGATCGCGACGGCATGCGCCCCGTCACGGATCACCGGGACCGCGACCGCCGCTGTGCCCGGCGATGAGTTGCCCGACATCGTCGTCGCCTCATGAACCGCGCGGACCGCCAACGCGAGCGCCTCCGGGCGCTCGCTGGTTGACGTGCTGGCGACGATGGTCGGCGTGTCGGCGTTGATTTGGACGATGGTTAACGTGCGCAGCGTCGGCGCGGTCAGCACCAATTCGTGAAGGTCGGCGGACAGGGCGGTCGCATCGACCGGGTCACTGCGCAACTCGTAATCGTCAGCCACCGCCACCGCGGTGAGGCGCGCCGTGTCGAGGAGATCGCGTTCCACGGTTCGCTCGAAGACGCTGATTTCGAGAAAGGCCTCGATGCCGATCACGACGGCCGTGCTGAGCGCGACGAGCAGTGCGAGCCGGAGGCGAAGTGACTGCCCGCGCAATTTTGCCCCGCTGGGGCGCCGCTGCGCGGCTTCTGCCGCCTCGAGGCCGGGCGTGACAATCGTCGAAGTCATTGCAATCGAGTGCTTTGTTCCATTCTAGCGGTGACCGTGCATGCTGGCACCGGGATTGTGTTCAGGATTGGTGCCCGCCGGATCGTGGCAATTGGCTGGACTCCCCGGTCGACTCCTCCAGCTGCGATGCTGGCGGGCACTGCTGAGCGCGATCGCACCCCGCGCGACGTAGCTCGAACGAACCCGGAGCACGCGTGCGGCTGACCATCTTCCTTCTGGCGATCACCACAACCTCGATGCTGGTCGCAACCCGGGCGGAACATCCCCTGGCGGCCCCGCTCGTGTCGGTGGAGCACGACGCGACAGCGGTTGATCAGCCGCCGGAGCGATCGATGGTCGGCACGCTCGATCAAGTCGATGCGGATGCCGCCCAGTTCGTCGTCAAGACCACAACCGGCAAGCAGCGCTTCGTTCTTCAGAACGGCGCCACCATTCTGCAGGGATCAAAAACGATCAAGGCATCCGAGCTCGCGTCCCACAAAGGAGAGCGCGTGAAGGTGCGTTATCGCGAGGCGTCCGGCGAGCGACGCGCCGAATGGATCGTCGTTGCCTCGCCGCCATCCAAGGCCAAGACGACCTCCAACTGATCACCGGAGTTCGCGGCTATGATCATGGCATGCGCATCGCACTGGTGCAGCAGCATGCCGTCGCCGATCGATCGGATAACGTCAGCCGTGGCCTGGCGGCGATGGAACGCGCCGCGCGGAACGGCGCCACCCTGATCGCCTTTGCTGAGCTCGCGTTCGAGCCCTTCCACCCGCAACGTCCTGCTTCGTCGCGCGTGAAGGATCTCGCCGAAACCGTGCCTGGTCCTTTGACCGATCGATTCTCCGACAAAGCTCGCGAGCTCGGCGTCGTCACCATCCTCAACCTGTACGAGCGGGATCGCGACTGTGCTTACGACTGCTCGCCGGTAATTGATGCGGACGGGACCATCCTCGGTAGAACGAGAATGGTGCACATTACGGACTACCCGTGTTTCCACGAACAGGGGTACTACACGCCCGGTGATACCGGTGCGCCGGTGTATCACACCAGCGCCGGTGCGATCGGCGTGGCTATTTGTTACGACCGCCACTACCCTGAGTACATGCGTGCGCTCAAGCTGGGCGGCGCGCAGGTCGTGATCGTGCCGCAGGCTGGTGCGGTCGACGAGTGGCCGGACGGTTTGTACGAAGGGGAAATGCGCGTCGCGGCATTTCAAAACGGCTACTTCACGGCGCTCTGCAACCGCGTCGGCGCCGAAGACTGTTTGACGTTCGGCGGCGAATCCTTTGTGTGTGCGCCCGACGGCCGCGTGATCGCCAAGGCACCGCGCCTCGAGGATTCCATCCTGATAACCGACGTCGATCTCGCTCAGGTACGAGCCTCGCACGCCGATCGGTT
>Ga0310810_10008503_pt1 | contig 11814 bp, 8 predicted proteins | sample NCmetagenome_FD_207641 | JGI IMG/M metagenome (GOLD analysis project Ga0310810, IMG submission 207641) | Soil microbial communities from experimental microcosm in Duke University, North Carolina, United States - NC | ecosystem: Engineered > Artificial ecosystem > Soil microcosm > Unclassified ...
AAGCGACGCGACTTGCTCTTGAAACTCGCGTCTGGTTTTGGCGATTTTGGCGCGTGCCTTCTGGCTCAGCTCCTCGATGGTCTCCTGCGCGCGCCGTTCAAACTGCGCCGACAACTCTGCCGCGCGCTCCTCCACCTCACGAAGCTTGGCCGTGTACCTGCGCTCCCAGCTCTGCTCCATTCCGTTTTCGCGCACCGCAAGCGCCTGGCTCCGCGCCGCGATCTCCGCGCTCTCGGCTTCCAACCGTTCCAGCCGGTGACGCATTTCCGCCAGAAACTGCGCGACATCCCGATCTGACGCCGCCATCCTTCTCCGCGCCTCTTCGATCAACGCCGGATCGAGCCCCAGACGGCTGGCGATGTCCAGACCAGCCGATTTCCCCGGCGCGCCCAGCCGCAGTACGTAGGTGGGCTCAAGCGTGGCTTCGTCAAATCCCATGGAGCCGTTCAAGACCCCGCTGGTGGACGCGCCATAAACTTTCATCGCCATCAGGTGCGTCGATGCCAGCGTAAACGCGCCCCGCGCGCGGAACGTTTCGAGGACCGTCACGCCCAACGCTCCGCCCTCCGCTGGATCCGTGGCGCGGCCCAACTCGTCGAGCAGAACTAACGACTCCCCGGTGGCCCGCTCAAGCATCAAACGCACCGCGACAATGTGCGACGAAAACGAGCTGAGGCTCTCCGCCAGCGATTGATGATCGCCGATATCCGCCAAAACATCGTCAAACAGAGGGAATTCGGCATGTTCAGCGGGCACCGGCAAACCTGCATGTGTCATCAGTGCAAGCAAACCGATGGTTTTGAGCGCCACGGTCTTGCCGCCCGTATTGGGTCCGCTGATCAGCAGCGTGTTTTGGGCCGTATTCAGCTCCAGCGAAACGGGGACAACGGTCTTCCTCTGACCCCGCAGGATGTCCTCGAGCAAAGGATGCCGCGCATCGCGCAAGACAATCTTCCGCGAGTCCGGTGGGCTCAGTCGAGGTACTGTGCAGCGGAATTCCAGCGCGAACTCCGCCTTGCCGAACAGCAGCTCCAGGCGGCTCAAGGCTTGTACCGACGCCGCAATCTCGACGGCGTGCTCGCGCAAGCGCGTGGTAAACTCGCGCAGCAGCCGATGCACCTCGCGCAGCTCCTCCTCATGCAGCCGGACCAATTCGTTATTGAGCTCGATGGTCTCCAGCGGTTCGACGAATACCGTCGCACCAGAGCCGCTCGACCCGTGAATCACGCCGTCCACGCGCCGCTCACGGCCGGTTACGATCGGCACCACGAACCGGTCGTTACGAATGGTGACGAAATCTTCCTGCAACGTTCCGTCTTCGTGGTGGGTGCGCAGAAAGCGCGCCAGCGATTCCTCAATCGAGCGGCGTTGCCGTTCGCTATCCCGCCGCAGGCGGGCCAGCATGACGCTGGCATCGTCCGCCAGCGTGCCGTCCGGAAGAATCTTACCGCGAAGGTCGCGCGCCAGTTCGCGTAGATCCGCGATGGCCGCGGCGTGCGCTGCCAGCCGCGGAAAACGCTCGCGCGCCGAGAACACCACCGACCGCACTTCCGAAGCGACGTCCAGCAGCCGCGCTAGCTCGAAGATTTCCGTCGCTTCGAGCGTGGCTCCAGCTATGCGCAAACGGCCAACTAAAGGTTCCGGGTCGGCGGCGATATCGAAATGGGGCCGGATGGCTGCTCCCCGGCTGGCTGTTTGCGGATGGGAGGCCGCGCGCAAATACTCGATCACTTCGGCGGCATCGGCCAGGGCAGTTTCTATTTCGGCGCGGGCCACCAGGGGCTTGACGCCCAGCAGTTCCGCCCGCCCCATCGGACTACGAACATAGCGCCCGAGCAGCGCGCGCAAATCTCCGAATTCAAGGGCGCTTTCGCTTTGCACCAGAATACGCCCGCTCGATCACCTCGCGAGTCCCTTCCGTCATCTGATAATCCCCCAGCCGTTCGCGAGGCACCCATTCCACGCGCGCCACATCATCGCCCGCTTGCAGCTTTCCGCCGGTCACTTTACAAACATAATCCATGAGCAGGTAATGATACTCGGCGTGGCCCTTCGCGTCTTGGATCACCCGTTCGAAGACTCCGAACATTTCCACGGGCTTCACTCGCAGGCCGGTTTCCTCCAGAATCTCGCGCCGGACTGCTTTCTCAAGACTTTCTCCGGTCTCGACCAACCCTCCCGGCAGAGACCAGTAGCCCTTCAGCGGATGGCCGCCGCGTTCTACTAACAAGATGGGCCCGCGCTTCCCGCGCCCGCGAAAAATCAATGCGCCGACGCCCGGCAGCGGATGTGCGGGATACCTTCGGCGTGAAGACTTGGGCGAAGAAGCTTTACGGGAAATACGGCACCGCTCCCTTCACTCCCAGGCGAACCCGGTACACCGATGTCCGCGCGGTGATGTACAGCGTGGAAAAGTCCGGATCGCCGAACGCCAGGTTGGACGGCGTCTCCGCAATTTGGAAACTTCGCAGCAACTCGCCCTGCGACGAATACACCAGCACATCCTTGGCGGCCACGTAAATGTTGCCCATCTCATCCGTTCGCAGGCCCGCGGGCACGCCCGTTATCTTCGAGATCACGATATGGTCGTTCGAGGCCGACCCCGCGCGATCCAGATCGAAGGCGTGAATCGACTGCCCGTCCGAATCCGACACATACAGCGTTCTGCCGTTGGGCGAAAGCGCCAGCCCATTGGGACGCGTCTTCCACTTCGCAACAGCTTCGATCTGTCCCCGTGTGGTCACACGAAACACGCCGTAGAAATCCAACTCCCGCGTGTCTTCCTGATTGCCGAAGGCCGGATCGGTAAAGTACACGTTACCATCGCGCCTCACCACCACATCGTTGGGCGCGTTGAAATGCTTGCCTTCAAAGCGCGCAGCGATCACCTCCACCTTCCCATTCTTGGTGGTGCGCGTCACCCGCCGCTCGCGGAATTCGCAAGTGTACAGGTTGCCTTTCTCGTCATACGCGTTGCCCGCCGTGCCGCCCGGCCGGCTGCCGATTTCCGAAACGCCTTTCCCCGGCGTGAACTGGAGCTGCTTGTCCGTGACCGTGTCGCTGAACAGCAGAAAGTCGTCCAGCGACCACACCGGACCATCCGCGAAATGCAGGCCAGCCGCTACCTTTTGCATTTCGTATTCCTGGGGGGCTTGTCCCCAGGCGGCTACGGCGACCAATAATGCGGCGGCGCGGATCACTTCTTATTCACAAGCGCGCGGTGATAGTACACAGGCTGTTTTCCGGCCTTCCATTTGATGTTGCATCCGGTGCTCGGGCGCTGCTCGGCTGCGGGACGTGCCCCTTGGAGCAGGGCGTCCATCGCTGCCCTTAAATCGCGTCCATCAATCGCCACTCCGTTGCCCGGCCTGCTGCCGTCGATCTGTCCGCGGTACGCCAGCCGCCGGTCCCGATCGAACAGGAAAATATCCGGTGTACACGCGGCGCCGAAACTGATCGCGACATCCTGCGATTCGTCATAACACAACGGAAAACATAAGGCGAGCTCCTCGGCCATTTCCTTGAGTCGCTCCGGGGAATCTTCCGGGACGGTGCCGGCATCATTGGACGATATAGCGATGATCGCGACTTTCCCCGCGTAATCCCGCCCGATCCGCGCCAACTCGCCTTTCACGTGGACCACGTACGGACAATGCCGGCAGAGGAACATCACCAGAACCGGTCGACCTGAACCCGGTTGAATCATCTTCCCGGTACGCACATCCGGCAAGGAGAACGAAGGGATCTCGGTCCCCAGTTCCAGCATGGTCGAGGCGGTCAGCGACATATCAACATTGTAGTGGGGTGGCTTTGGCCACGCGGGGCTTCCGTCCGTATGGTGCCCGGTGGCACCCGTTACAATCGTGAGTTAATGCGGATTGGCGTCGATGCCGGCGGCACGTTTACCGACTTCGTGGTGCTCCACGACGGCGGACGCCTGGAGACTTTTAAGCTTCGGTCGAATCCGCGCGCTCCCGCGAAGGTGATTCTCGAAGGCCTCCGGCGGGCTGCGGGACGCGCCCGTCACGGAATCAACGTGGTTCACGGCTCCACCGTCGCCACCAACGCTTTGCTCGAACGCAAGGGCGCGCGGACGGCCTTTGTCACTACCGCCGGCTTCGAAGATATTCTGGAAATCGGCCGCCAAAATCGTCCCGAGCTGTACAATCTCACGCCGGTTCCGCGCCAACCCTTGATTCCTCGCGATCTTTGCTTCGGCGTCCACGAGCGCGTTTATCACGATGGAATGGTCGCTCGCCGGCCATCCGCCGCAGAGTTGAAGCGCCTGGCCACACGGCTCAAACGCGCGGGGGTCCGTTCGATCGCGATCTGCTTTTTGCATGCCTATCAAAACGCGGCCAATGAGCGCGCGGTGCTCAGGGCTCTTACGCGGAATGGCGTCTATGTCTGCGCTTCCCACGGCGTCAGCCCCGAATTCCGCGAGTACGAGCGTGGCTCCACCACGGCCGTCAACGCCTATGTCGGCCCACTCATGGAAGCCTATCTCGCCGATCTGGAGCGTGCTCGCGGATTCCAGATCGCCATCATGCAATCGAACGGGGGATTCCTTTCCGCGGGAGATGCCAGCCGTCATGCTGTGCGTACGGTACTCTCCGGCCCGGCGGGAGGTCTCGTGGGCGCCATTGAAACCGCCCGCCGCAGCGGATTCCGGAAGATTCTCGGCTTCGACATGGGCGGCACGTCCACCGATGTGAGCCTGGCCGATGGCGCCGCGCGCGAAACTACCGAAGCCTCCATTGACGGTTTCCCGATTCGCGTGCCGATGCTCGACATCCACACCGTGGGTGCGGGCGGCGGCTCCATCGCGCGCGTCGACGCAGGCGGGTTGCTCCGCGTGGGTCCCCACAGCGCGGGCGCCGATCCGGGGCCTGCCTGTTACGGCTCCGGGACGGAGCCTACGGTCACCGATGCACATGTTGTGCTCGGCCGTATTCAATCGCTGTTGGGCGGTGATATGGAATTGGACGCCGACCGCGCCGCCGCCGCCGTAGATCGCATTGCAAGACGCCTCAAACTCACTCGGGCCGCCGCGGCTGCCGGTATCCTGCGCGTCGCCAACTCCAACATGGAGCGGGCCCTTCGCATCGTTTCGGTGGAGCGCGGCTACGATCCTCGCGAATTCGCGCTGGTGGCTTTCGGCGGATGCGGCGGCCTGCATTGTTGCGAGATCGCCACGCAGTTGGGAATGTGCTCGGTGATCGTGCCGCAATACGCGGGAGCGCTCTCCGCGTTAGGCATGTTGATGGCCGACGCGGTGCGCGACTACGCCGCCGGCGTGCTCGGCCACGACGACGTTAAGAAATGCTTTGAAGCCTTGGAGAAACGTGCCCGCCGCGAAACACCTGCGGCGCGGATCGAACGATCTGCCGATCTCCGCTATGGCGGCCAAAGCTATGAGTTGAACGTTCCCTGGTCACGCGCCGTCTCGCGGTTCCATCGCGAGCACCACCGCATTTACGGATATTCGCTTCCCGAGCGGGAAGTGGAGGTGGTGACTATCCGTGTACGCGCCCGCGTTCGATTGGCGAAACCACGCATCGCCCGTCCAGCGATCCGAAAAGGAGTCGCGCAGTTCCGGCGAGTCTGGATCTCGGGTTCATGGCGCCGGATTCCGGTGTGGAACCGCGAGCAGCTCCCCAAAACCCCGATCGGGGGACCTGCATTGGTCCTGGATTACGGTTCCACCACGCTGGTGCCCCCCGGCTGGCGATTCCACGTAGACCGTGCCGGCAATCTGCTCCTCCAACACTGACCGTATACACTAAAAGTTCACACATGCGACAAAAGATCCGTTCCACGACCATCCTGTGCGTCCGGCGAGACGGCAAGGTGGTGATGGCGGGCGACGGCCAGGTGACCCTGGGCTCGGAAGTGCTCAAGTCGTCCGCAAAAAAGCTCCGTAGGCTCTATAAGGACAAGATTCTAGCTGGTTTCGCGGGATCCACCGCGGATGCGTTCGCCTTGTTCGGCCGGTTTGAAGCCAAGCTTGAACAGCACAACGGCAACCTCTCGCGATCCTCGGTGGAATTGGCGAAAGAATGGCGAACGGATCGTTCCCTTCGCCATCTCGAAGCGCTCTTACTGGTCGCGGACAAGGAGAATACATACTTGCTGAGCGGCAATGGCGACGTCATTGAGCCGGATGAATCCGTCGCCGCGATCGGTTCCGGCGGCGCGTATGCCAAATCCGCCGCCACCGCGCTGATCGAGAACACCAAACTTTCCGCGCGCGACATCGTGGAAAAAGCTATGATCATTGCGGGCAAGATTTGCATCTATACCAATGAATCTGTGGTGTTCGAGGAACTCGGCTAAATGGTGATTTATCTGCCCGCCCAAGCCGCCGAGGATACGCCTCTGCTCGACGAACTCACCCCGCGCGAGATCGTGCGCGAGCTGGACAAGTACGTCATCAGCCAGGCCGACGCCAAGCGCGCCGTCGCCATCGCCTTGCGCAACCGCATCCGCCGCCAAAAACTCGACCCGGAAATGGCCGAGGAGGTGATGCCGAAAAACATTTTGATGATCGGCCCCACCGGCGTGGGCAAAACCGAGCTCGCGCGGCGCCTGGCGAAGCTCGCCAATTCTCCGTTTCTCAAAGTCGAGGCCAGCAAGTTTACCGAGGTCGGCTACGTCGGCCGCGACGTGGAATCCATGATTCGTGATCTGGTCGAAATCTCCATCGACATGGTCCGCGAAGAACGCCTGGCCGAAGTCGAAGACCGCGCCGAGCGCAACGCCGAGGAGCGCCTTCTCGATCTGCTGATGCCGGCGCAGCCCGAGGAGAGCGAAAGCGTCGAGCGCACGCGGGAAAAACTCCGCGAGCGGCTGCGTGCCGGTAAGCTAGACGACCGCATGGTCGAGATCGACGTCCGCGAGCGCGGCCCGTCGTTTGAAGTCACCACCAACAGCGGCATCGAGGAGATGGACATCAACCTCAAGGACATGCTGCCGGGGTTGTTCGCCGGGCGCACCCGAAAGCGCAAGATGCGTGTCGGCGAGGCGGTCGATTATCTGGTCCAGGAAGAAGAGCAGAAGCTGGTCGATATGGACCAGGTCACCCGCACCGCCATCGAGCGCGTGGAGCGCAGCGGCATTATTTTCCTCGACGAGATCGACAAAATCGCTGGCCGCGAAGGCGGCCACGGTCCCGATGTGAGCCGCGAGGGCGTGCAGCGCGATATTCTGCCGATTGTCGAAGGCACCACCGTCAACACGCGCTACGGTTTTGTCCGCACGGATCACATTCTGTTCATCGCCGCGGGAGCGTTCCACGTTTCGAAACCCAGCGACCTGATTCCTGAATTGCAGGGCCGCTTCCCCATCCGCGTCGAGCTGAAATCGCTGACCGAGGCCGATTTCATCCGCATTCTGAAGGAGCCCAAGAACGCCCTGATCAAGCAGTATCAGGCGCTACTCGACACCGAAGGCATCAAGCTTACTTTCACCGAGGATGCGATCGAGGAGATCTCGCACTTCGCCGCGCGCGTGAATGAGTCGACCGAGAATATCGGCGCGCGCCGCCTGCATACCATCCTCGAGAAACTGCTCGAAGACGTGTCGTTCGACGGACCGGATCTGAAGAAGAAGAACGTGAAAGTCGACGTGGGCTATGTGCGCAAGCAGCTGGCGGACATCGTCAAGGACCAGGACCTCAGCCGGTATATTCTGTGAGGCTTTGGTTCGCCGTCATGTCGGCTGCGATGCTTTGCGCCTGCGGGTATATCGGGCCGCCGCTGCCACCGACGCTCGACATCCCCGTCACCATTACTGATTTTCGCGCTTGGGAATCTGGCGAAAACATCGACATCATGTTTACGTTGCCGGACAAAACCACGGAGAATCTGCCCTTAACCAGTGTTCGTTCGATCGAGCTTCGCATCGGCGAGAGCATGATCGATCTGCCGGTCGGCAAAGTTGGAACGGTCAACGCCGCCCAGGTACCTGTTCGAGCGTGGATCGGCAAAACCGTAGTAATGACCGTGCGCGCCACCGGGCCCAAGGGTAAGGCATCGGATTGGTCGAATCCTGCAACACTCGCGGTGATCCAACCCCTGGCGATACCATCCACTCCGAAAGCGCAGAACGTCTTGCGCGGCGTTGATCTGACGTGGACCGGGACCGGTCCGCGCTACCGCATCTTTCGCGCCGAAGGCGATGGCCAGCCGCAACAGCTCGCCGATTCCGATGGTCCGCGCTATGTGGACGAGACCACGAGCTACGGAATCCGCTATCGGTATCTCGTTCAGGCCATCGCCGGTGAAAACCAGTGGAGCGTCTTGTCCGACGCGGCCGAAATCACGCCAGTGGATACGTTCCCGCCGGCCGTCCCCGAGGATTTGTCGGCGGTCCCCAATCCTCAAACGATCGAACTGGCCTGGACGCGCAATACCGAATCGGATTTCCGGGGTTACAACATTTTTCGTTCAGTGGACGGCGGCCCGTTCGAAAAGTATGCACCTTTGGTCGAAAAGCCTACACTTAGCGATTCAAAAATCGAGTCCGGAAAGAAATATCGCTACACGGTGTCGGCCGTGGATCTCACCGGCAACGAAAGTCCGCAATCAGCGCCTGCGGAGGCTACCGCACAATGACAGAAGCTTGGTTACGAGGACCTATAGAAGGTGTCCCGCCGCATTTGATGCCGGTGTTTCACTCCTTCATGATGGTGCGCGAAGACCTCGCGCGCTACACGGAAGGACTCACGACCGAAGACGTCTGGCGGCGCACCGGAGCGCTTCCACCGCTCGGTTTCCATTTGCGCCACATCGCCCATAGCGTGGACCGGCTGGTGACGTATCTGTGCGGGGATCAACTGAGCGATGCCCAGATCGCGACACTTAAGCAGGAATCCGAACCTGGCGCGACGTTGGCCGAGCTGCTGGAAGATATTAATGAGAAGCTCAGCGATGCCGAAAGGCGAATCCGCACGATCGACGCTACCATGCTTGCCGAACCGCGATACATCGGGAAAAAGCGGCTGCCCTCGACGGTGCTCGGCCTGCTCGTGCACATCGCGGAGCATACGCAGCGCCATCTGGGCCAGGCGATTACGACTGCCAAGCTCGCGCGCGAAACCCGCGGCTAGCGTTCTTTCTTTCTCCGAACCAACCGCTTCCGACCCAGTCGAGCCACCGTCGGCGCGGCGAATGCCGCCTCGATCAATTGGGTCTGCTCGCGCTGATGCACCTTGGGCGATCCTGGCGCAGGGCTCGCGCTGCGAGGGCGTCCCGCGTAGCCGATGGCCTGATTTGCGCCCAGCATCGGCTGAATATGGCCACGGATGAACGGCCACGCGCCCATGTTGCGCGGCTCCTCCTGCACCCATACGACGTGCTGTGCGGCGGGATACCGCCGTAAAACGTCCCCAAACTCGACTTGCGGAAACGGATAAAGCTGCTCGAAACGAACGATTGCGAATTTGCCGGCGAAATCGCTGCCGCGAGCCTCATGTGCCGCCAGCAGATCATAGTAGATCTTGCCGGTGCACGCCAGGATCCGCGTCACGCGCGCCGGATCGCTCACGCGCGCGTCATCCAGTACCGTCCGAAAGACGCCGCTGGCCAGCTCCTCCATCGTCGAAACCACTTTGGGATGACGCAGAAGACTCTTGGGCGTCATCACGATCAAAGGTTTCCGTAATCCTCGCCGATCCGTGCCGCCGCGCATCTGCCGCCGCAGCAGATGGAAATATTGCGCCGGAGTAGTCGGATACGCCACTTGCATATTGTTTTCGGCGCAGAGTTGCAGAAATCGCTCCAGACGCGCGCTGGAATGCTCCGGACCACCGCCTTCCTGCCCGTGCGGCAGCAGCAGCACGATTCCGCTCGGCTGTCCCCATTTTGATTCCGCCGCCGAAATAAACTGATCGATGATCACCTGCGCGCCATTCACGAAGTCGCCATACTGCGCTTCCCATAGCACCAGCGACAGCGGATCCGCCACGCTGTAACCGAACTCGAAACCCACGACGCCGAACTCGCTCAGCGGGCTGTTGTACACCTCGAACGTCGCCTGGCTCGCGGCGTAGCCGGGCGCGAGATGCTGCAGCGGCGCATATACGCGATCCGTTTCCGCATCGTGAAACTCCACATGGCGCTGGCTGAACGTACCACGTCCGCTGTCTTGCCCACTCAGCCGCACCGGAGTCCCTTCCACCACCAGACTGCCGAACGCTAGTGTCTCGGCCAGCGCCCAATCCACGTTGGGACCATCGTGCGCCTGCTTCCTGCGCTCGATCAAGCGCGTCAGCTTGGGGTGCAAATGAAAATCCGGCGGAAACGTCGTGATGCCGTCGATGATCCGGTCGAGTACCGCGCGATCCGCGGCCGTAGGAGGCAGAACCCCGGGGAACTCGGCCGTGATGGGACTCATCTCATGCAGCTCGAATTCCTCCTTGACCTTCTGCGTGTGGTCGTAGATCTCGTAGAGCTGCTTTTTCTGCGCTTCCTGCCAGCCGGCGACCTCCTGCGCGGTGACGACGCCGTCGTGGATCAGCCGGTCGGTGTACAGCGCCGCCACCGGCTTGTGATTCTGGAGCTTCTGATAGACCAGCGGCTGCGTATAGCTGGGATCGTCGCCTTCGTTGTGGCCGTGCTTGCGATAGCAGACCATATCGATCACCACGTCCTTGTGGAAACGCTGCCGGTACTTGAAGGCCGACTCCAGCGCGGCCACGCATGCTTCCGGATCGTCGCCGTTCACGTGAAACACCGGCGCTTGAATTCCCAGCGCCACATCGGTGCAATACACGGTCGACCGTGCCTCGCGCGGATTGGTGGTGAACCCGATCTGGTTGTTGATCACCAGATGAATCGTCCCGCCCGTGGTGTAGCCTTCCACCTGGCTGAAGTTCAAAGTTTCCGCCACGATCCCCTGGCCTGACATGGCCGCGTCGCCGTGGATCAGCACCGGAATCACTTGCTCGCGTTTGGCATCGCCCAGACGATCCTGCTTGGGGCGGACGATACCTTCGACGACCGGATTCACCGCTTCCAGGTGACTCGGGTTCGCGGCCACCGAGATGGTAATCTCCTGACCGCCCGCCATCTTCCGGACACTGCTCGCGCCCAGGTGATATTTCACATCGCCGGTGCCCTCGGCGACGTCGGAATTAATGTCGCCTTCGAATTCCGAAAAAATCTGCGCCACGCCCTTGCCGATCACGTTGGCCAGCACCGCCAGCCGCCCGCGGTGCGCCATGCCGATCACGACTTCCTGCACGCCCGCCGGGGCCGCCTGCTCCAGCAGCTCCTCGATCATCGCGATCATGGTCTCGCCGCCTTCAATCGAGAAGCGCTTGTGGCCCTTGAAGCGGTTATCCAGGAACCCCTCGAATCCATCGGTCAGCACGACGTCTTTGAGGATGCGCCGCTGCGTCGCCGTATCCAGCGCGAACTCGTTCGCGCCCGATTCCAGGCGCTCTTGGATCCAGTTCCTCTCCTCGGGATGGTCGATGTGCATGTACTGCACGCCGGTCTTGGACGCGTAGATATTTCGCAACCGGTCGAGCAGCGTGCGTAGCGGCAGCACGCCGAACGATTCGGCATGAAACACGCGGTCCAGGTCCCAGATTGTCAGCCCATGCGCGGAAGGCTCCAGATCCGGGTGCGAGGGACGCGGCAGGCCCAAAGGATCGATGTCCGCCACCAGGTGCCCGCGCTCGCGCCAGGCGTTGATGAGCCGTGCCACACCCGCTTGTTTAAGGGGATCGGCGCTGACCATGGGAGCGGCAGCTTGATCCGCCTCCCAGCGCCAAGCCTGCGCGGGGATTGCAAGATCGCGGAAAATCTG
>Ga0310810_10008504_pt1 | contig 11812 bp, 9 predicted proteins | sample NCmetagenome_FD_207641 | JGI IMG/M metagenome (GOLD analysis project Ga0310810, IMG submission 207641) | Soil microbial communities from experimental microcosm in Duke University, North Carolina, United States - NC | ecosystem: Engineered > Artificial ecosystem > Soil microcosm > Unclassified ...
GATCGACCCGGGCGCACCGTGGCCTGGCGCGCCGACATCGACGCGCTGCCACTGACCGAGACCTTCGACGCGCCGTTCACCTCCGGCAAGCCGGGCGTCATGCACGCCTGCGGCCACGACGGCCACACCGCTATTGCCATCACCCTGGCCGAGATCCTCGCCGCCCGGCGTGGCGGCTTCGCCGGCACGGCGGTGTTCGTCTTCCAGCCGGCCGAGGAGGTCTTTGGCGGGGCGGCGCCGATGATCGCCGCCGGCGCGCTCGAGGACCCGCGCGTGGAGGAGATCTACGGGCTGCACCTCACCACCCAGACGCCGGTGGGACAGGTGGGCATCGTCCCCGGGCCCTCGATGGCCTCGGCGGATTTCTTCGACGTGCACATCACCGGCAAGGGCGGTCATGGCGCCTATCCGCACCTGTCGATCGATCCGATCACCGCCGCCGCCAACATCCTGCTCGGCATGCAGAACCTGGTCTCGCGCGAGGTGTCGGCGCACGAGACGGCGGTGCTCACGGTCGGCCAGATCGTGGGTGGGACGAAGCACAACATCATCCCGGCCAGCGCGGTCATGCGCGGCTCGCTGCGGACCTTCAACGAGGCGGTCCGCAAGCAGATCAAGAGCCGGCTCGCCGAGTACGCCGCCGGCATCGCCCATGCCTATCGTACCGAGGCGCGGCTGACGTACGAGGGCGACGGCTGCCCGGCAGTGGTGAACCACGCCAGGGAGACCGCCTTCGTGCGCGAGTGCGCGACCACCGAGCTGGGCCCGGCCGCGCTCAATCCCGGGCCGCCGGTGATGGCCAGCGACGACATGAGCCTCTTCCTGAAGGAGCGGCCGGGCTGCTACTTCCGTGTGGGCATCGCGCCAGCCGGCGCCGGCTCGTATCCGCATCACGCCCCCGAGTTCCAGATGAACGAGGACGGGCTGCCCGTCGGGCTTCGCCTCGGGCTGTCCGTCATGCTGAACGCGCTTGGCCGCTGAGAGCACGCCGGGCCGGCCCTGGCCCCTGGCCGACGCCGACTACGACGTCGTCATCGTCGGCGGGGGCATGGCGGGTGCCGGCGCGGCCCGCGACCTCGCCCTGCGCGGGCTCGCGGTGGCGCTGCTCGACAAGGGGGACTTCGCCTCGGCCACCACCGCCCGCTCCTCGAAGCTCATCCACGGCGGGCTGCGGTATCTCGAGCTGTTCGACTTCGGCCTCGTGCGCGAGTCGCTCGCCGAGCGCGAGCGGCTGGGCCGTCTGGCCCCGCACCTGGTGAAGCCGCTGCCGTTCCTCGTGCCGATCTATCGCGACTCGTCGCGGGGGCTCATCAAGGTGCGCATCGGGCTCACGCTCTACGACTGGCTGACGCCGGGGCGGACGCGCGAGCGCTACCGCGTGCTGAAGAGCGTCGATGCGCTGAGCCTGGAGCCGTCCATCCGTCCCGACGACCTGCGTGGGGCCGGCTACTACTTCGACGACCTGCTGCTCTATCCCGAGCGGCTGTGCCTGGAGAACGTGCTGTCGGCGTGCCGGCATGGCGCCCGCGCCTTCAACTACACGCAGGTCGAGGCGTTCCGTCATGACGCCGGCGGCACGCCCGACGGTGTGCGCGTGCGCGATCTGCTGACCGGCAACGTCGCGACCCTGGGGGCGCGCGTCATCGTCAACGCCTCGGGGCCCTGGGTGGACGAGCTGCGGGCGCTGGCCGGCGTGCACGACCGGGGCAGTCGCGTGCTCCGGCGTACGAAGGGCATCCACTGCCTGTTGCCGCGATTGACCGAGCGGGCGATCTATCATTCCACCAGCGACGAGCGGATGATCTTCGTCATCCCCTGGCGCGAGTTCTCGCTGGTCGGCACGACCGATACCGACTTCGACGGCGACCTCGACCGCGTGCACGCCACGCGCGACGAGGTGGAGTACCTGCTCGACGAGGTCCGTCACGCCGTGCCCGATCCGCGCGTGGTGCCGGCCGAGGTCGCGTACACGTACGCCGGCGTGCGGCCGCTGTCGTTCGAGGAGGGCCGTCGCGCCTCCGACGTCTCGCGCGCCCACAAGGTCGTCGAGGAGGCGGGCGGGCGCTTTCTCTCGATCACCGGGACGAAGCTGACGTGCTTTCGCAGCCTGGCCGAGGAGCTCGGCGATCGGGTGAGTCGCCGGCTCGGCCGGCCGGCCCGGGCTCGCACGGCCGAGCTCACCCTCGACGGCGTCGACGATGAGGTGGGCCGGGTGGAGGCCCACACCTGGCTCGACGTCTCCGCCGACGCCGCCGCCAGTGGCTTGCCGAAAGAGACGCTCGAGACGCTCGTGGCGCTCTACGGCCGCAACTATCGCCGCGTGATGGAGCTGGCCGGGAAGGTGACCGGTGGCGTCGAGCGGCTCTGCCCCTCGAATCCCGACGTGGTCGCCCAGCTGCATCACGCCGTGCACGAGGAGCTGACGGTCTCGCTGCAGGACTTCCTGCTGCGACGCACCGGCATCGGCACCAGCCGCTGCCAGGGCGGCGATTGCGCGGAGGCGATCGGGCGGCGGATGGCGCCGCTGCTCGGCTGGAGCCCGCGCCGGCTCGACGCCGAGCTCGAGGCGTGGCACGCGCACGTTGCGCGCTCGCACCGCTTCCGGTCGTGAGCGGAGGACGTTGGGGGCCGTGATCCCGGCGGCGTCCCGCCGCGGCGGCGCCGCCGCGCTGCTGGCGCTGGGGCTCTTCGTGGCGAGCCCCGCGCGCGCGGCCGACGATCTGCGGAGCATCCCGACCCCGCGCGGCGTGACCGAGTCGTTCCTGCTCGTGCGTCCCTCGGCGCCGCCGGCGGCCGCGGTGGTGCTGTTCGCCGGCGGTAACGGCGCGCTGAACCTCCGCACCGGACGGCTGGCCGGGCTCGGCGGCAACTTCCTGGTGCGCAACCGGGGTCGCTTCGCCGGCCATGGCTTGCTCGTCGCCGTCCTCGACTCGCCCTCGGATCGGCCGGGCGGCCTCGACGGCTTTCGCACCAGCGCGGCCCACGCCGAGGACGTCGGCGCGCTGATCGCCGCGCTGCGCGCGGAGGGGGCGCCCAGCGTCTGGCTGATCGGCACCAGCATGGGGACGGTCTCGGCGGCCAGCGTGGCGGCGCGGCTGGCCGGCGGCGGCGGGCCCGACGGTCTGGTGCTGACCTCCAGCGTCACGCGCCCGGGCCGCGACCGCGGGGAGACGGTCGGCGACGTGCGCCTGAAGGACATCCGGGTGCCGACGCTCGTCGTGCACCATCGCGACGACGCCTGCCGCTCCACGCCCTACGCGGACACGCCCGGGCTCCTGCGCGATCTCGCCGCGACGCCGCGCCATGAGCTGCTGAGCTTCGCGGGCGGCGATCCGCCGCAGTCCGGACCCTGTGACGCGCGGGCCGCACACGGCTACTGGGGCCTCGACCCCGAGGTCGTCGCCGCCATCGCGAAATGGATCCTCGACACGCCGCGACGACCCTGACCGACTGATCGTCGTCGCCCGGCAACGCGCCCGTCGCGGCTGCGTCGTAAAACGCTGTGCTATAGTCCGGCACGATCCGCCGCGCCGCTTCATCTCGACATCAGGAGGACACCATGAAGGCGTTCGTGCCGTTGGGGCGATCCCTGGCCGTCCTGCTCGGGGCCGTCCTGCTGCTGGCGCTTCCCGGCCGGGCCCACGCGAAGACCGAGGTCCACTTCTGGCATGCCATGACCGGCGCCCTCGCCGAGGCGCTGGAGACGCAGGTCAAGCAGTTCAACGACAGCCAGAACGACTACGAGGTCAAGCCGGTGCGGAAGGGCAGCTACGCCGAGACGCTCACCGCGGCGATCGCGGCGTACCGACAGAAGAACCCGCCCCACATCGTGCAGGTCTTCGACGTCGGCACCCAGACCATGATGCTGTCGGGCGCGGTCTATCCGGTGTGGGAGCTGATGCGGGACAACGAGATCAAGATCGACTGGAACGACTTCATCAAGCCCGTCGTCGGCTACTACACGAAGGACGGCAAGCTCTACTCGATGCCGTACAACTCGTCGACGCCGATCTTCTACTACAACAAGGACGCGTTCAAGAAGGCCGGGCTCGATCCCGAGAAGCCGCCCCGGACGTGGCCGGAGGTGGAGTCGTTCAGCAAGAAGATCATCGCCGCCGGCGCCACCAAGTGCGGCTTCTCGACGGGCTGGCCCTCGTGGACCATGGTCGAGAACATGCACGCCACCCACGATCAGCCCTTCGCCTCCAAGCACAACGGCTTCGACGCCGTCGAGGGCGTGGAGCTGCTGATCAACGGCGAGTTCGGCCTCAAGCACATCGGCGCGCTCAACGCCTGGCAGAAGGACAACGTCTTCTCCTACGGCGGTCGTACCGGCACCGCCGACCCCAAGTTCGTCAACGGCGACTGCGCGATGTACATCCAGTCCTCGGCGCTCATCTCCGGCTTCGCCAAGTCGATCAAGTTCGACTGGGGGACCGGTGAGCTGCCCCACTGGGGCGCGCCGTACAAGAAGGCCACCTCGATCATCGGCGGAGCCACCCTGTGGGTGCTCAAGGGCAAGCCGGCGCCGGAGTACAAGGGCGTGGCCCGCTTCCTCGAGTACCTGGCCAAGCCCGAGCAGCAGATGTGGTGGCACGTGAACACGGGGTACCTGGCGGTCTCCAACACCGCCGTCCGCAATCTCGAGCAGGGCTATCACTTCGTGAAGAACCCCAAGCAGTACACCGCGTTCGCCCAGCTCACCGGCCTGCCGCCCACGCCGCCGGCCGCCCTGAAGGACAGGAAGGCGGCGCCGCCCAAGCCCGAGCGCGTGGCCACGCCGAACAGCTCGGGGCTGCGGCTGGGCAACTTCGTGCAGATCCGCGACGTCATCGAGGGCGAGCTCGAGAACATCTATGGCGGCAAGAAATCGGTGAAGCAGGGGCTCGACGAGGCGGTGGCGAAGTCGAACGCGCTGCTGAAGGAGTTCGCGGCCACCTACAAGCAGTGAAGCGCACGGTCTTTCCCGGCCGGATCCTGCCCTACCTGCTGGTGGCGCCGCAGGTGGCCGTGACGATCGTCTTCTTCTTCTGGCCGGCCGGCAAGTCGCTCTACCTGTCGGTCTTCAAGTCGCCGCCGTTCGGTGGTCGCGACATCTTCGTCGGCATCGACAACTTCGTGGCCCTGCTGTCCGACGGCGACTACTACGCCAGTGTCGTGAACTCGTTCGTCTTCGCGGGCGGGGTGACCGTGCTGAGCGTGGCCGGCGGGCTGGTGGTGTCCGTGCTGGCCAACCAGAAGATCCGGGGCCTGGGCTTCTACCGCACGGCGCTGCTGTGGCCGTACGGCATCGCGCCGGCGGTGGCGGGCATCATCTTCCTGTTCATCTTCCATCCGGCCTACGGCGTCCTGCCCTACGCTCTGTCGTTCGTGACGGCCTACGAGTTCAACTGGCTGCTCAAGGGCTGGATCGCCATGACGCTGGTCATCGTCGCCACCTCCTGGACGCAGCTCGGCTACAACATCGCCTTCTTCCTGGCCGGGCTGCAGGCCATCCCGACCTCGGTGATGGAGGCCGCCAGCGTGGACGGGGCCGGTCCTATCCGCAAGTTCACGGCGATCATCGTGCCGATGATCTCGCCGGTGACCTTCTACCTGGTCGTCGTCAACATGGTCTTCGCTTTCTTCTCGGCGTTCGGCGTCATCCACGCCGTCACCCAGGGTGGGCCCGGCAACGCCACCACGATCATGGTCTTCAAGCTGTGGAAGGACGGCTTCATCGGGCTCAACCTCGGCTCCTCGGCGGCCCAGTCGGTGATCCTGATGGCCGTGGTGATCGGGATGACGATGCTGCAGTTCCGCTTCGCCGAGAAGCGAGTCACGTATTGAGCGCGCCCGCCCGCGTGCTCGCGCCGCCGCAGGTGATGGTTGCCGAGCGCGCACCCCGGCGTGGGATCCCCTGGGGGACGGTGCTCGTGCACGCCGCGCTGGTGGCCTGCGTGGCCGTCATCGCCTTCCCGCTGTACTTCGCCTTCGTGATCTCCACCCAGGACCTCGCCCAGGTCGTGCAGAAGCCGCCCCGGCTGCTGCCGTCGTCGCACGCGATCGAGAACTATCTCGAGGCGTGGCGCCGCTCGGGGATGGCCCGGCTGCTGGTGAACTCGGCGATCGTGGCGATCACGGTGGCCGTGGGCAAGATCGCCATCTCGATGATGTCGGCGTTCGCCATCGTCTACTTCCGGTTCCGTGGCGCCACGCTCGTCTTCTGGATGATCTTCCTCACGCTGATGCTGCCGATTCCCGTGCGCATCCTGCCGACCTACGAGGTCGTCGGTAACCTGGGCTGGCTGAACACCTACGCCGGGCTCTCGATCCCGCTCATGGCGTCGGCCACGGCGACCTTCCTCTTCCGGCAGTTCTACATGACGATCCCCAACGAGCTGGCCGAGGCCGCCCAGATCGACGGGGCCGGCGCGCTGCGCTTCCTCTGGTCGTTCCTGCTGCCGCTGTCGTGGGCCAACGTCGCCGCGCTGTTCGTGGTGCTGTTCATCTATGGCTGGAACGAGTACTTCTGGCCACTGCTCATCACCAACACCGAGGAGATGCGCACCGTCGTGATCGGGCTGGAGCGCCTCATCCCGCGCACCGGGACCGAGCTGCCGACCTGGAACCTCATCATGGCCGGGGCGATGATGGCGCTGGTGCCTCCGGTGGCGGTGATCGTCGTCATGCAGCGCTGGTTCGTGAAGGGCTTGATCGAGAGCGAGAAGTAACGTGCCGACTCGCTACGTGGCCCATCGCGGCGGGGCGGCGCTCTGGCCGGAGAACAGCCTCACGGCCTTCCGCAACGCCATCGCGCTGGGCGCGCGCGTGCTCGAGCTCGACGTCCATCTCACGAGCGATGACACGGTGGCCGTGATCCACGACGCGACGCTGCCCCGCACCAGCACCGGCGTGGGGGCCGTGGCCGCCGCCACGGCCGCCGATCTGAAGCGCGCGCGCCTGCGCGGCCCCGACGGTGCGCTGACCGAGGACTGGGTGCCGACGCTCGACGAGGTCCTGGCCCTGGCGGCTCCGGCGGGCGTGGCGCTGCTGGTGGAGATCAAGGGGCCGGGGCCGGCCGTGCGCTACGAGCGCCAGGGCGAGCGCGTGATCGCGGTCCCGGGCGCGCGCTACGAGGGGCTCGAGGCCCGCGTGCTGGACCGGCTCCGCGCGGCCGGTGTGGCCGAGCGCACCTACGTGATGGCCTTCAACCCGGCGGTGCTCGCCGTGGTCCGGACGCTGGCGCCGTCCCAGCCCACGACGCTGCTCGTGGATCGCCGGCACGTCGAGGACTCGGGCGCACGGCCGGTCGAGACCGTGACGTGGGCGATGGAGGCCCACGCCAGCTTCCTCGGCCTGCACTGGGGACTCTGCGACGCCGCCGTCGTCGAGGCCGCGCATCGCGCGAAGATCGCGATCGGCGTGTACACCGTGAACGACGAGGCCACCATGCGCCGCCTGGCCGGCCTGGGCGTGGACGTGATCATCAGCGATCGCGCCGACCTCGTCGCGCGCCTGCAGGCCGCGGGGTGACAGGCCGTGACAGCGACTCACAGGGAGGAGACCGCTCGCTATGAGGGTGCGGTGGTTCTGCTCGATGGCCCTTCCGGTGCTGCTCCTGGTCGGTTGTGAGCAGGGCGCCCGCACGCCGCCGGACGCCTACGACATCGGCAAGATGGACCTCAAGCCCGTCCCGGCCAAGCTGGGCGGCGACCGCCACCAGGGCGCGTTCGCCGAGGGCAGCGCGCTCAGCCTGACCGCCGAGCTCAAGCCGCTCGATCCGGCGCCCGTCAAGACGATCCGTCTGGATACCACCCACAAGATCGTGGAGGTCGCTCCCGGCGTGAAGTTCAGCGCCTGGACCTTCGGAAACCAGGTGCCCGGCCCCACCGTCCGGGCGCGCGTCGGCGATCGGATCAAGTTCAGCATGACCAACCGGAGCGACGAGCCCGTGCCGGGCGTGGCGATGACGGCCGCGCCCATGATGCACTCGATGGACTTCCACGCCGCGATGGTCTCGCCTCAGGACAAGTACCGCTCGATCGCGCCCGGCCAGACGATCGAGTTCGAGTTCACGCTGAACTATCCCGGCGTCTTCATGTACCACTGCGGCACGCCGATGATCCTCGAGCACATCGCCTCCGGCATGTACGGCGCCGTCGTCGTCGAGCCGCGGGCGGGGTACCCGACGAAGGTCGATCGCGAGTACGTGGTCGTGCAGAGCGAGTTCTACGCCAAGCCTGATCCCGCCAAGCGCATGGTGGACGGCGCTCCCCTCTACGTCCTCGACGGCGACCGGCTGCGCTCCGCCCAGCCGACGCACACGGTGTTCAACGGCACGCACAACGGCATGGTGAAGCAGCCGCTGGCGGCCAAGCCGGGCGAGCGCATCCGTCTGCACGTGCTCAACGTCGGCCCCAGCAAGACCTCCAGCTTCCACGTGGTCGGCACCATCTTCGATCGGGTCTGGTTCGAGGGAAATCCCGACAACCAGTTCCGGGGCATGCAGACGGTCCTGCTCGGCTCGTCCAACGCCGCGACCGTCGAGTTCATGATTCCCGAGGCCGGCTCGTACATCATGGTCGATCATCACTTCGCCAACGCCTCGCAGGGCGCCATCGGCCTCATCTCGACCACCGTGAAGCCGGAGAGCAAGGACCTCGAGCATCACAACCTCGAGGCCTCGGCCGCGCCGACCGATCCGCAGACCGCGCAGGCCAAGCTCAACTTCGAGAGCAAGTGCCTGGCCTGTCACACGGTGGGCGAGGGCAAGAAGCTCGGTCCGGACCTGGCCGGCGTCACCAAGCGCCGGACCGACGTCTGGCTGGCCCGCTGGCTGAAGGAGCCCGAGAAGATGCTCGAGAGCGACGCCGACGCCAAGGCGCTGCTGCTCGAGCACAACAACATCCCGATGCCGAACCAGAGCCTCGGCGCCGACGAGATCAGGGGGTACGTCAAGTACTTCCACTGGATCGACAGCCGCCCACCCGGCGCCGTCAAGGCGGCGACGGGCGGCCACTAGGATGGGCGGCCGCCTCCCGGCCGCCGCCCTGGCCGTCGTGCTGCATGCGGCGACGGCCCTGGCCTGCGGCGTCTGCGTCGAGGATCGCCTGGCCGCCGTGTACGATCACCGGGTGGTGGAGCGGGCGCTCGGCGCCCGGCATCACGTGGCCTTCTGGGGGCTCGAAGGCGCGGTGCCGGGGCGGGACGCGCAGCGAAGGGAGATCGTACGATCGCTCGACGGGATCACCGGCGTGGACCGAGGCACCGTGCGCGTCTCGCTGGAGTACGGCACGATGTCCTTCGCGTTCGATCCCAAGCGTGCACCGATGCGCGCGGTGCTGCGCTCGGCGCAGCACGCGCTCGCGGCGGGGGGGCTGACGCCGACGCTGCTGCGGGTGATCGACGACTCGACCGGGCTCAAGCCCGGATCGTGACGCTCCGCCGGCTCACCTCGCGGATCGCCGCGAGCGTGGTCGGTCTCCTTCTGCTGGGAGCCGGTGCCGGGGCCGGCCCGGCGACGCGCATCGCCGCCCATCGCGGAGGCGCCGCGCTGGCGCCGGAGAACAGCCTCGCCGCGTTTCGTAACGCGATCGCGCTGGGCGCCGATGCGCTCGAGCTCGACGTGCACCTGACGGCGGACGGCGAGCTCGTCGTCATCCACGACGCGACGCTGGAGCGAACGACGACCGGCATCGGCGCCGTCGCCGACGCGACCCTGGCCGAGCTCCGGGCGCTACGATTGAAGGTGCGTGACGGCGGCGTGACGACCGAGATCGTGCCCACCCTGGCCGAGGTCCTCGACCTCGCCGCGCCGGCCGGCCTGGAGGTGCTGCCGGAGATCAAGACCGCTCGTGGGGCCCGGCGCTATCCGGGCATCGAGGAGAAGGTGCTGGCGCAGCTGGATCAGCGGCACTTCGAGGCCCGGGCGACGATCCAGGCCTTCGACGAGACGACGATCCGGCGCCTGCACGAGCTGGCGCCGACCCAGCGCACGATGCTGCTGGTCAGCGCCAGCCGTCTCGAGACGGCCCGCGCGGAGCCGGTGCAGGCGGTGCGGTGGGCGAGCGAGGTCGGCGCCAGCGATCTCGGGATGGACTTCCACGTCATCGACGCGGCAGTGGTCGCGGCCGCTCGAGCCGCGCGGGTCCGCCTCGCCGCGTGGACGGTGAACACCGAGCCCGATCTGCGTCGCATGCTCGTTCTCGGCGTCGACGTCGTGATGTCCGATCATCCCGACGTCGCGCTCGGCCTGGCCGGGCGCGCGGCCCGAAAGCCCTGACCGTGCCCGCGGTGTTTTGGAGTACTCTCGTCCCGCGATGGCGGCCCGTCGCTACATCCTCGCCCTGGACCAGGGCACCACTGGCTCGACCGCGCTCGTCATCGACGCCGACGGTGTCGTCCGCGCGCACGGCTACGCCGAGCTGACGCAGTACTACCCGCAGCCGGGCTGGGTGGAGCACGATCCCGAGGCGATCTGGAGCACGGTGAGCACCGCCGCCCGCCACGCGCTGGCCCGGGCTCGCGTGGGCGGCGACGAGATCGCCGCGGTCGGCATCACCAACCAGCGCGAGACGACGATCGTGTGGGATCGCGCGACCGGCGTGCCGATCCACCGGGCGATCGTCTGGCAGTGCCGCCGCACCGCCGAGACGTGTGATGCGCTGAAGGCCGCCGGCCTCGAGCCGCTGGTCCGCTCGCGCACCGGGCTCGTGCTCGACGCGTACTTCTCGGGCACCAAGATCCGCTGGCTCCTCGACCATGTTCCGGACGCCCGGCGCCGCGCCGAGCGGGGCGAGCTGGTGTTCGGCACCGTCGACACCTGGCTGATCTGGAAGCTCACGGGTGGGCGCGTGCACGTCACCGATGCCACCAACGCCTCGCGGACCCTCGCGCTCGACCTGCGCTCGGTCGACTGGGACGACGAGCTGCTGGCGATCCTGGGCGTGCCGCGCGCGATGCTGCCGGCGATCGTCGACTCGTCGGGCGTCTGCGCGGAGACGAGCGACGTCCAGTGGCTCCCGTCCGGAATCCCGATTGCCGGCATCGCGGGAGACCAGCAGGCGGCCCTGTTCGGCCAGGCCTGCTACGAGCCGGGCAGCGCCAAGAACACCTACGGGACCGGTTGCTTCGCGCTGCTCAACACCGGCTCCGAGCCGGTCGCCTCGGGCCACGGGCTGGTCACCACCGTGGCGTGGCGCATCGGCGGTCGCACTACCTACGCCCTGGAGGGTAGCGTGTTCATCACCGGCGCGGCCGTGCAGTGGCTGCGCGACGGTCTCGGCGTCATCGCCTCCGCCGAGCAGACGCAGGCCCTCGCGGAGTCGGTCGGCGACACCGGCGGCGTCTACTTCGTGCCGGCCTTCGTCGGCCTGGGCGCCCCGTACTGGGATCCGTACGCGCGGGGCACCATCGTGGGGCTCACCCGGGGCACGACGCGCGCCCACCTCGTCCGGGCGACCCTGGAGGCGATCGCCTATCAGAGTCGTGACGTGCTGGACGCGATGGCCAGCGACGCCAAGCGGCCGCTCGCCGCGCTGCGTGTCGACGGCGGCGCGGCGGCCAACGACTTCCTCTGCCAGTTCCAGGCGGACGTGCTGGACGCCCCGGTGATCCGCCCGCGGGTCATCGAGACCACCGCGCTCGGTGCCGCCTTCCTGGCCGGGCTGGGCAGCGGCTTCTGGCGCTCGCTCGACGCCCTGGCCTCGCGCCAGGCCGTGCAGCGCACGTTCACGCCCCGGATGGACCCCGCGACGCGGGCTCACGGTTACGAGGGCTGGCGCCGCGCCGTCGAGCGCGCCCGCCACTGGGAAAAGGAGACCTCCGCATG
>Ga0310810_10008506_pt1 | contig 11811 bp, 13 predicted proteins | sample NCmetagenome_FD_207641 | JGI IMG/M metagenome (GOLD analysis project Ga0310810, IMG submission 207641) | Soil microbial communities from experimental microcosm in Duke University, North Carolina, United States - NC | ecosystem: Engineered > Artificial ecosystem > Soil microcosm > Unclassified ...
AGACCTACTCGTTCACATTCTCGACACCGGGCGAGTACGGCTACTTTTGCTCCTTGCATCCGCACATGACCGCAACCATCGTGGTCGAGGCGGCGACGGGGAGCAGCGCCTCGCAATGATGCTTGCGGGGCGCCGGCGTGCGGGCAGGGCGCGAAGCGCGCAGTGCAAAACCATGGCCGCTGACGTGGACGATCCGGAACGGGCGCGGCGGTTTCGCGATGCCGCGCTGCCGCATCTCGATGAGGTCTACACGTTGGCGCGCTATCTCATACGCAACGCCGCCGACGCCGAAGACGCCGTGCAGGACTGTTATCTCCGCGCGCTCAGGCATTTCGATACGTTCCGCGGCGGCCCGATCCGGCCGTGGCTGTTCGCCATCCTGCGCAACGTCTGCAAGTCGGTCTATGCGCAGCGGCGCTTCGCACCGGAAGACGAGATCGCGGATGCGCCGCCGCTTTGGGGTGAGGCCGTCGAGACACCGGAGGCTCATGTGCTGCGGCAGCACGATGCCGTTTCGATCCAGGCAATGCTGAACGCGCTACCGGGCGTGTTCCGCGAGGTGATCGTGCTGAGAGAGATCAACGATCTGTCCTACGACGAGATCGCCGGGATCGTCGGTGTGCCGATCGGCACGGTGATGTCGCGGTTGGCGCGGGGACGCTCGATGCTGCGCACCGCCTGGCTCGCGGCCGAGGAGACGACGCCATGATGACATGCGAGGAAGCGCGCCCGCTGCTGCACGGGCTGATCGATGGCGAACTCAGCCGCGCCAAGGCGCGCGAGGTGGAGAATCACGCTTTGTCGTGCCGGCGCTGCGCCGCCGAGCTCGCCCAGTTCCGTCAGATGCGCGGAGCCATCAGGCAGGAGAGCATGACGTTCGCTGCCCCGGCGGCGCTGCGGGCGCGCATCGAAGCGGCGATGCCAAATCCGATGCCACCGCGCGCCGCGCCATCGCGGCGGCGCTTGCTGCAAGGCTTTGTGTTGGGCGCGGCGTTGTCTGCGGCGGCGGCCGTCGGGGTGGTCGCAGTGGTGTCCTTCACCCAGCACGATCGCCTGATGGGCGAGGTGCTCTCGGCGCATCTGCGCTCGCTGCAATCGCCGCGTCTGACCGATGTGGCGGCGGCGGACCGGCAGACGTTACAGCCCTGGTTCAGCGGCAAGGTGGCCGTGGCCCCGCCGGTCATCGATCTTGCGGCGGCGGGTTTCACCCTGGTCGGCGGGCGTCTCGACTTTTTGGACGGCAAGCCCGCCGCCGCGATGGTCTATCGGCGCGGAACGCACGTCATCAACCTGTTCGTCGATGCGGCGAGTACGAGCGGCCACGTCGCCGCGAAAGGCGAGACGCTGCAAGGCTTCAGTGTGCAACGCTGGAGCGATCAAGGCATTCGGTTCATCGCGATCAGCGATCTTGGCGCCGATGAGTTGCACGAGTTTCACACGCGATTCGAGAGCGCGCTGAACGCCGGGGCGTAGTCGTCACGCCCGCGCAAATGCTCGGTGTCGTCGCTGGTGGCAGTTGCAAAATCCCAGTTCTTGACGGCGCTGACCGTGCGCGCTGCCTGAAATAAGCAGGCTTGTCAGGCAGCGTCGCCGTTTGCGAAGATCGCCGCTGGAATGTTCCGAATGACAAGACCGCCGTTCCGGGTGGCTGGGATACTCGCTAACATGCAATTCACGATATGCGGGAAAGGCGGGGGGTTTGAACAAAATTCGCTTGGGGAAGCCGGAGGTACAATCGATGTTTGAAGCATCGTTTGCGCGTCCGCATTTGCAGTCTTTCCAGGGAGAGATGTCGCCATTCGTATTTGGCCGGATCATACCAGCGCTGCTGGCGTCCACTTTTCTGGTCGTGCTTGGCTATTGCATTTGGGCGTTGCCACGTGGATTCGATATCACGGATGAATCCTATTTTTTGCTGCTGGCGCTTTACCCCGATGTCTTCAAGGCCTTTGTCAGTGGCGCCCAATGGATTACGTCTCCGCTTTGGAGCGTTACAGGTAGCCTTTCCGGGTTTCGCGCGATTGGTTTGGGAACAATAATATTCGGCGGCTTGACGCTCGCTCTGGGAGCTATACGAGCAGCGAACAGTTGCGGCTTGCCGATTGCCGCCGGGCGCGGAAGTTACGTTGCAATCATATCGACAACGCTGGTCGTTGCGCTGCACTGGAATTCCTACGGGGTATCTGTTTTTTTTACGCCTTCATACAACCTGATCGCGACCGCGGCCGGCTATTCCACGATTGGCTTCACGTTGTTGTGCATCGATCGAAAATCGGTCGGACACGCAGCCGCGTTTCACATCTTGGCGGGAGCCGGTCTTGGAATCGTTCTGCTTTGCAAATTTCCTGCTGGCGTCAGCATTCTTGTTCTAACGCTGGCTCTTATATGGGCTTTTTCCCGAAGCTTGCGCGAGCTTGCTTTTGGAATTTCAACAACGTTCATTGGAGCAGTAACGGTCATATTCGTTATTGTGTCGGCGCATATGACGCCCGTTGCCGCGCTCGAAGAGTTCAAGACCGGCCTTTCGCTTTACACGGTTGCTCTGCCGGAGGCCCCGATCGCTCGGCTGATGCGGAACGCCGGTGAGCTTCTGACGCATTGGAGCCTTACCGCCACTCAATTCGCCTGGCCGATCGTTCTCTTCGGCGCTTACGCTTTATCAGGCAGTCGCATCGTTGCATTTTTCGGCTTTGCGTCGCTGATTTTTATTCTTGTTTCCGGTGAATACATGCTGGGTGGCTATCCGCGTTTGACCTTGCAGCTCACTTCGCTGGTGGCGTTCCTGCCGCTTTTTTTTTGACCACCGTTCGGGCGTGGACAAAAAACGTACGGCTGGCCGTTCTTCTGATCTCTCTCGTCGCGCTGCCCTACTGCATTGCCGTCGGAACATCCAATTTGCTGCCGCCGCAGATAATCGTCTCTCTCGCTTCGTGGGGGACGCTGTTTTCCCTTGTTGGGTATAGTTCGTTATTTGTTGGTCAGGCCAGGATTGCGCCGGCCATCCTGTCTGCGCTGTTCACGATCATGGTGGCGACACAAGTTGTCAGCAGCGGCTTCTATCCCACGTATCATATGAGCCGATCCTTGTCTGAGCAGACAGAACCAGTGAACGTCGGGAAGATTGGGCTGGTTTATCTCGATGAAGATACCCGAAAGTTCGTCCTCGATATTGGACACGCAGCCGAGACCTGTTCGATCGCGCCGGGCAGGCCCTTTGTCGGCCTCTATGATATTCCCGGTGTTGCGCTCATCATCCAAGGCATTCCGGTTTTGACTCCATGGTTGGGCCAGCCACCGCAGGCGGAGGCGTGGCTGAAGAGGGCTCCGGATGCGACGCTGCAATCGGCCATCGTCGGATTGAGAGCGTTCGGCGACGGCGAATTTCCAAAAATGCCCGGTGTGCTTCCGTCGTTTCCCGTCGGCTATCGCTTGTGCGGCGAGGGCGTGTTTCCCGACTGGAAGCAAAGGATCCAACTGTGGGCGCCGGATCGATAGTGGAACTGGCAGATCGACTGGTTTGCGTACGAATAGCAGGCTTGTGAACCCGCAAGTTAGAAGTGGCGGCACGACCGACTTCCAGTCCCCCGAACGGCTTGGTTGTCTCAAGCGGGGGTTGGCGTCACGAACCGCGTCGTGCCGTCGCGCTCGATCCGCGGCAGCAGATCGACCTCCCAGGACAGATACTCGTTCATGGCGTCCTTGGTGTTGCCGGGCCGTTCGTACGGCTTGGGCCAGTAATCCAGCGGCTCGTCGGCCATGCGCGGTTCGGCCGACAGCGTCAATCCGGCCGCCGCCCAGGCGGCGTTGCCGCCGCGAAGATAACGCGCCGGCCTTCCAGCCTCGGAAACCGCGAGCGCCGCAAGTACGCCGTCCTCGGAAGTCAGCACCAGCTCGCCGGTCACCGGAATTTTCGACAGCGCATGCGCCAAGCGCGTGCGGATGGCGAACCAGGCGCCGGGGATGTGACCCTTGCGGTAGGCCGGGCTGAGCGAGAGATCGACCATCGTGGCCCGGTTGTTGGCCACGAGCTCCGACAACGCCTTGGCCTCGATCGCGCGCGCGGGATCCGGTGCCGGACCAAGCACAGTTGATCGCGGGCGTTCGGCCTCGCTGCCGCTTGCCGCCAGCACATAGACATCGCGCCAGCCCATCTGCTTGAGCCACGACCCGGTCATCAGCGCCCGCACCTCGCGGTCGTCGATCAGCACCAGCCGCGCGCCGAGCGTTCCGGCATATTGATCGGTGGCCTGGACAAGCTGGCCTCCGGGCGCGTTGACCGCGCCGGGCCAATGACCGGCGGCGTATTCGGTCGGGTCGCGCACGTCGAATACGTAGAGCGTGCGCGAGCGGTCGGCGTGGAATTTCGCGAGGTCGTCCTCGCTGATCCGCTCGACGCCGAATGTCTTGCCGACGCGATCGCCGGCGGATTTGGCCCAGGCGAGACCGTCGCCGGATGGCGCGCCATACCGTTTGGTCTTGCCGCTGTCCGGTGCAAAGCCCGCCAGCGTGTAGCCCATCGTGCCGTTGCGCAGCGCCACCACCTTGTTCGGTAATCCTGCGTTGATCAGCGACTGCGCGCCGATGATGCTTCGCGTGCGGCCGGCACAATTGACCACCACCAGTGTGTCGGGTGAGGGCGCGATGTCGCGGACGCGCAGCACCAGCTCGGCGCCCGGCACGTTGGTCGCGCTCGGAATCGAGACGCGCTGGAATTCGTCGAACGGGCGGCTGTCGACAATCACCATATCGGTGCCGCGCTTCATCAGGCCGTCCAGCTCTTCGGCGGAAATGTTTGGCGTGCGGCAGGCGTGCTCGATGTGCTCGCCGAACGCCTTGCTCGGCACATTGACGCCGGAGAACAGCTCCAGGCCGGCCTCGGCCCAGGCGGCAACGCCGCCCTGCAAATAAGACAGATCGGTGTAGCCTGCCGCCGCGAGAACTGTTGCCGCGCGCTCAACCAGACCATCGCCGCCGTCGCACAGCACGATGCGGGTATCGCGGCGGGGCACCAGCTGCGCGAAACGAAGCTCCAGGCGGCTGAGCGGAATCGAGCGCGCCCACAGCAGATGATTGCGCGAGAAGATCAGTTCCTCGCGCAGATCGATCAACGCGAGCTCGCCGCCATCGGACAGCATGGCTTTCACGGTGTGCGGATCGAGTGGCTTTGCTTGTGCTGGCATAACCTCTCCGCGTCATGCCCGGGCTTGACCAGGCTTGACCCGGGCATCCACGTCTGCTTTCGGCGAGACTCTAAAGACGTGGATGGCCGGGACAAGCCCGGCCATGACGGTTGAACCGTTGGTGTCAGGCCACGAACAAGTGTTTCGACTTACGTCGCCTGCTGCGCCGCCATCTGCCGCACTTCGCCGGATTTCAAATCGATGCTGATGCGATCGATCCTGTCGAGGTTGCAGCCGGTCACGCGCACGAAGCGCGACTTGTCCGGATAATCAATCGAGTGAATCTTGCCGTCCTGGTAGATGCCGGCGTGGCCCGGATCGAGCCGGTATTTCTTCTCGGGCGCGAGCTTGGCGTGCTTGGGATCCTTGCCGTCGTCCTCGCGCTTCCATTCGATCATGTCCGTCCACAGCTTGGCCTGACCGTAGATGGCCCAGGACGCACCGTGATCATGCGGCGGCGAGACGCGTGCCTTGTCATTGATATGCGCGAGCACCTGGAACTTCAGTTCCGGGTCCTCGTAAAGCACTTTCAATCCGCGCTCGACGCTGTCGCCGCAATATTTCTCGACAAAGTCCGCGTTTTTCAGGAGGCGTTCGAGGTTGGCGCGAACCTCCTCGCGGCCGGCCGGACCGGGATCGCGCTTCAGCGAATTGCGGCAATCGGAAATGAATTGGTCGAGCTCGTAAGCCATGTTGTGCTCCCTGACAAAATCTCATGCCACGCAGGGCGCATTTTCCCGCAAAATCTTTCCCGGCGCCAGCCGTCTGCGGAATATCAATCCCGTGCGACGCGCATCGCCAAGATTTTCATGTCATTCGAAGGGAATAGCCGCCAGGACGGGAAAGCAGCGCCCGGGAGGGACAAGGGGCCATGCCTGACTGATGGGGCCCACTAAAGTCCGCTCCCGGGATGCGTTTGTGGGGTTGCCGCTGCGCTATCGTCCAAACGTCAGCGAGGCGCTGTGCGGCGGAACTGACCCGGTGGAGTCATCGTGACCTCCGTTGTCCAGTTGCGGGTTCGTTGCGGTCGCCTCAGCGACGCGCGTAACGAGACACGATGCTCCTCCTGCGCGCCCCTGGAGTCAATCGCACCCATATGCGATTTCTGTGACCCGTAGTCGCGCCGCGCGGATGGAACCTTTCATCCGGTGCTTTTTCGCCGCGGTACCTACGCAAATGAAGACTTCAGGGAACAATTGGGCCTTGGGCGCCCGGGGCAGTGCGCTACACTCCAGGCAGAAGAGGTGGAAGCAGGGAAGTTTCCGTAAGTCAGGGGAGAGGGTTTCATGCGAAGGCCGGTCCATTTGTCGCTTTTGGGAATGGGGTTGATCGCGCTGTTGCCGACAATTGCGTCGGCGCAGACATCGGACGACGTCGTGAAGATCGGCGTGCTGACGGATTTGTCCGGTCCGGCCTCCACGCCAACCGGAAAGGGTTCTGTCACGGCCGCGGAGATGGCCGTGGAGGATTTTGGCGGCAAGGTGCTGGGCAAGCCGATTGTCGTGATCTCCGGGGACCATCAGCTCAAGCCGGACATTGGCGCGGCCATTGCCCGGCGCTGGTACGACTCTGAACAGGTCGACGTGATCCTCGATGTCCCGGTTTCTTCCGTGGGTCTCGCGGTTCAGGCCGTTGCCAAGGAAAAACAGCGGATGCTGATTACCCATTCGACCGGGACGACCGACTTTCACGGCAAGTTCTGCACACCGTACGCAATTCAGTGGGTGTTCGACACCCGCGCGCTCGCGGTCGGAACCGCCAAGGAGGTCGTCAAGCGGGCGGCGACAGCTGGTTCTTCATCACCGACAATTACGCATTCGGCCACTCGCTCGAAAAGGATGCGTCCGAGGTCATTGAAGCGAACGGCGGCAAGGTGCTCGGATCGGTCAAGCCGCCGTTTGCTGCGCCGGAGCTTTCCTCATTCATCTTGCAGGCGCAGGCCTCGAAGGCGAAGGTCATCGGTATCGCCGCCGGGCCGCCCAACAACACCAACGAGATCAAACTCGCGGGTGAGTTCGGTATCATCAAGGGCGGCCAGCAGATGGCCGGCCTCCTGGTGCTGATTACCGACGTTCACGCGCTGGGGCTCAAAGCCGCGCAAGGGCTGGTGCTGACCACGTCGTTCTATTGGGACATGGACGACAAAACCCGTGCGTGGTCGAAACGCTACTTTGAAAAGATGCAGCGGATGCCGACGATGTGGCAGGCCGGCGTTTATTCATCGGTGATCCATTACCTCAACGGCATCAAGGATGCCGGCACCGATGAGCCGTTGAAGGTCGCGGCCAAGATGCGGGAAAAGCCGGTCGAGGATTTTTTCTCCCGCAACGGCAAGCTGCGCGAGGACGGATTGATGGTGCACGACCTCGTGCTGGTTCAGGTGAAGTCGCCTGAAGAGTCCAAAGCGCCCTGGGACTATTACAAGGTGCTCGCGCACATCAAAGGCGAGGACGCATTCGGCCCGCCCAACAAGGAATGCTCGCTGGTCAAATAGCCGTCGGCCCGCGCGCTGCCCCTCTCCCCATTAACAAGGGAGAGGCTCTTGGCGATGGGCGTTGAGGTGCGCCGTTCACTGCGGCTCGATGTTCAACTCCGCGGCCATCGTCTTCCAGGCATCGATCTCAGACTTCATGAACGCCTTGATCGACTCCGGCGTGCCCGCGCTCTTGGTGGCAAAGCCCAGAGACAAGAGCCGCTGCTGGATCGCAGGCTCTTTGACGAAAGCGTCGATCTCGCGGTTGAGACGCGTGACGATCGGATCGGGCGTGCCGGCGGGAGCGACGACCGCGAGCCAGCCGTCGACGCGAAATCCGGGCAGTGTCTCGGCAACGGCCGGCACATCTTCCAGGCCTGGAAAGCGCTGTGCGGATGTGATGGCGATCCGGCGCACCTTTCCTGACTGCGCGAATCCCTGAACCGCCGGGACCGCGCTGATCATCATTGGGTTCACGCCCGACGCGGTGTCCTGCATCACTTGGGCCGTCGCGCGATAGGGCACCGCGAGTAACTCGACCCCCGCGCGCTTGGCTAAAAGCTTGCCGACCACCGCCTGGTAGCCGCTCGACGCGTCGATGCCATACGAAAGCTTGCCGGGATTCGCTTTGGCATAAGCGATCACATCGGCCAGCGACTTGTACGGCGCTTCGGCGTTGACCGAGATCACGAACGGCCCGCTCTCGGACACCATCCCGACGGGCGTGAAGTCGCGGATGGGATCGTAGGGAACCGACTTGAACAGGACGAGGTTCGACGACAACGCCCCAGCCAGCCCGAAGTAGAACGTGTATCCATCGGGGGCGGCGCGGGCGACGGCCTGTCCGCCGATCATGCCTGCGGCGCCGGCCAGGTTCTCGACCACCATCGGCTGGCCGAGCCGTTGCGACATCCGCTCGCTCAACAGCCGCGCCAGGATGTCGGCGCCGAGCCCCGGACCCGACGGCACGACGAGCTTGATCGGCCGCGACGGCCACTCTTGTGCAAGGGTATTGCTCGCGACGAGCGTTGCGACCAGGCAGAGCGCGAGACCAGCGAGCTTCATATTTCACCCATGCGGATGGACCGGCGCTCACCCTAGGAGAGCTGGTGTCGCATGGGCAAGCTCGCGCGCGGACCGGCCCGCCGGTATCCGGCGGGCCTGACGTTGTGCTCAGGCAACCACGCGCCTGCCCGCGCCCCAGCTTTTCAGCGAGGCCCACAGCCCGCGGTCGAGGCGGAAGCGGTCGATTGGCACCGAGCTCGACAGCGCGCGGACGCGCTGCAGCCCCGCGCCGGTCCACTGAAAGCCGCACTTCTCCAGCACGCGCCGCGACGCCGGATTGGTGACGCGCGCCGCCGACTGGATCGACTCGCAGTCGAGGTCGGTGAAGATGTGATCGATGATCGCGCGCACGGCTTCGGTACCGTAGCCCTTGCCCCAGTGCTTGACGCCGAGCCAGTAGCCGATCTCCGGCGGATGCCGGTCGACCTGCAGGAAGCCGCAGCCGCCGATCACGAGCCCGTTGCGCAGCGTAATGACGAACACGGCTTCGTTGCCAAGATTGGCCGCCGCGATGAAATCCTCCGCGTCGGCCAGCCGATACGGATGCGGAATGCGTGCGGTGTTCTCGGCGATGCGGCGATCGTTGGCCAGCACGGCGATGGTTTTAGCGTCCCCAAGCCGCGGCGCACGCAGAACCAGCCGTTCGGTCTCGAGGACGGGGATACTCCTCTCGCGAAACGACTCCGATGGTATTTCTTGAAGTGTCATGACACAGGGCTCCTGTTTGAAATGCTCAAGGGGGAGACGGTGTCCGTCTCCCCCTTGAAGAGCCCTTGGGCCCCGCCGGTTCGGAACAGACACCGGCAGACCCAACTATGGTTCTACCGTCTTACTCCGCAGCAGCCTCCGCCTTCGGAAGGACAGAGACGAACACGCGGCCTTTGGCTTTGGTATCGAACTTCACAAGACCCGAGGTGAGAGCGAACAACGTGTGATCCTTGCCTACGCCGACGTTCTGGCCGGCATGCCACTTGGTTCCGCGCTGGCGTGCGAGAATGTTGCCGGCCACGGCCGTTTGGCCGCCGAACATCTTGAGACCCAGGCGCTGACCGCCTGAATCGCGGCCGTTCCGGGAAGATCCGCCTGCTTTCTTGTGAGCCATAACCCTGATCCTAACTCGCTATCTGTATACCGCGATTCCGTGACGGAATCATCTCACAAATATTGATGAACGCTGCGAACTGAAGCCTGCCGCCGCAACAAAATGCGCTTTTGCAGGATGTCCGTTACTTTTTCTTTCCCTTCGCGGCGGACTTGGCCGCCGGTTTCTTGGCGGGCTTTTTCTTGGCCTTCGGCGCGTCCTCGCCATCGTCATCGGTGGCGGGCTGGGCCTTCGGCTCGGGCTTCGGCTTCGGGCCTTTGCTCGGCTTGGCGCCCTTGGTGAGGATTTCCGAGATGCGGATCAGCACGAAATCCTGACGGTGGCCGCGCTTCCGCCGCGAATTCTTGCGGCGCCGCTTCTTGAAGGCGATGACCTTCGGGCCGCGGCCGAGCTCGATGATCTCGGCGGCGACGCTGGCGCCTTCGACCATCGGCGACCCCATTTCCGGGGTATCGCCGCCCAGCATGATGACGTCGCCAAGCTGCACGATGGTGCCCGGCTCGCCCTTGACGCCCTCGACCTTGAGGACCTGGTCCTCGGCGACTTTGTACTGTTTGCCGCCGGCCTTGATGACTGCGAACATCGCTTTTCCCGCGTTCAATCCCGGCGCTCGGGTGATCCGGGCCGGCTTTTTCCAGTCGATTTATGTTGTGGTTACAGGCGCTTAGCGCCGTAACAATTCGCGCGGGCCAATCCGCCCGCGCCAATGGCGAAACTTATGGCCGCCGGGGGCCAGACTGTCAAGAAACGGCGGCCTTTGCGGCTCTCCCGTCGGCCGGGCCGATGGCTGGGTTTGCGTGCCGTGTTCGGCGGCGAACCGTGCCTGATTCTTCGGCATATCGGCATCCTCGTGGGCGAAACAGTCGCAAACACCGGCCCTTCGCCTGCGAACAATTCCGCCTTTTCATGGCACGGCGCTTGCTCTGTTCAGGTCCTAGCCAAGGCCACAGGGAGCACATCGTCATGATCCGCCGCCGTGAATTCATCATTGGCGCGAGCGCCGCCATCGCCGGTCCCGCCGTTCTCTCGTCCGGAGCGCTCCGCGCCGAGGAGGTCGTCACCATCAAGATGGGGGCGCTGAAGCTGATCCATTCGATCGCGCCCTACTTCTACGAGAAGTTCACCCCGGCCGGTTACAAGGTCGAGGTCATCCCGTTCGAAAGTCCGACCGAGGGCAAGAACGCGGTGGTCACCAAGTCCGTCGATTTCGGCATGTTCGGCATTGCCTCGGCCACGCTCGGAGCCGCGGCCGGCGAGCCGATCGTGGTGATCGCCGGCGCCTGCAACAAGGGCATGGCGGTGATCTCCAAGAAGGATGGCCCGTTCAAGACCATCAAGGACCTGAAGGGCGCTCGCATCGCGATCTGGCCGGGCTCGACGCAGGAGGTGTTCATCCTCGAACGCCTGCGTATGGAGGGCATGTCGATCAAGGACGTGACCCCGATCCGCGTCTCGTTCAGTGAGATGCATCTGGCGCTCGCGCGCGGCGACATCGACGCCTATGTGGGCGCCGAGCCCGGTCCCGGCGTCAGCCTCGCCTCCGGCATTGGCCAACTCGTCGAGTATCCGTACGGCACGGCGATGGGCGGCCTGAACATGGTGTTCGGCGCGCATCGCGACACGCTGTCGAACAATCCGAAGCTGGTGAAGGTCATTCTCGACATCCATCGCAAGGGCTCCGAATACGGCATGAAGAATCCCAAGGAGATGGAAGCGATGGCGGTGGCCAAGCTCGGTCAGAAGCCGGAAGCGATCGCCATGTCGGTGCCGAACGTCGAGCTGACCTGGAAATTCGGCGCGACCGAGATCAAGCAGGCGAAGACTTACGCCGAGTACATGCTGCAACTGAAGCAGATCCGGCAGCTTCCCGACTTCGCGACGTTCTACGACACGCGCTTCGTCGAAGAGCTCGCCAAGCAGGCGTAGCGGATGATGGATTCCGATCGAATTGACGCACTGACTCGATGCTCGTCATTGCGAGCGGAGCGAAG
>Ga0310810_10008507_pt1 | contig 11810 bp, 10 predicted proteins | sample NCmetagenome_FD_207641 | JGI IMG/M metagenome (GOLD analysis project Ga0310810, IMG submission 207641) | Soil microbial communities from experimental microcosm in Duke University, North Carolina, United States - NC | ecosystem: Engineered > Artificial ecosystem > Soil microcosm > Unclassified ...
CGACAATCCCGGGAAGTTCGGCGCCATGGGTTTCGTGTCCCTGCCGGACGTCAAGGCGGCATGCCGTGACGTAGAATACGTACTCGATGTGCTCAAGCTGGATGGGATCAATCTGCAGACCCACACCGGGAATCGCTATCTCGGTCACTCTGAAGAAGACGAACTTTTTGCCGAGCTCGATCGACGGCGCGCGGTCGTCTTCGTGCACCCGCAGCGTCCGGCGGCACAGAACATGCCGCAATATGCATTTCCCGCCGGTTACACCGAGCTGACTTTCGATACCACGCGTGCAATCACCAACATGCTCTATACCGGCATGTTGGCCAAATACCCTAACATCCGTTGGATCATGCCGCATATGGGCGGCGTTGCACCCTTTCTCCTGTTCCGGCTGAGCGGCCTCGACGACGATCCAAAGGTGCGCGAGCAAATACCGGAAGGTGTAGCGACTTATCTGAAGCGCCTTTATTACGACGTCGCCCAATCTCCATCGCGGCTCGCTTTACACGCATTGCTCGAAGTTGCCGATCCGTCCCGCATCCTGTTTGGGACCGATTATCCGTCGGCCCGTAATGTCGAGAAGGTTATGCGCGACACCGTCCAGGCCGTGCGCAGTTTTGACGGCTTCGACGATGCGCTCCGCCAAAAAGTCATGGCGGCCAACGCACAGGCCATCTTTCCGCGTTTCGCGCGCTTACCGTGATTGATACTGGCGAAGGAGTTCGCGGCCGTAGTCGTTGCCGTTCGGCGTTCGCACCAGGGCGTGGGCATGACGCCGGTTGTAGCCCGTGTTCGGCAGAGCCACACCGGGCTGGTGATAGAACTCGACAAAGATCACCGGGCTGTAGATCCGATAGTAGAACGGGCTGACCGGATCGAATTGTCCGATCCAGGCAAAGATTGTTCTCTCGAGGTGTTGGCGAATTTCGTCCAGGCGAAGCGTCGCATGATCAGGTGGTAGCCGGTCCGTATATAGCCTGATCAAATCGATGAACTGGTGTCGCTGCGCCGACGTCATCGCGGGAACGGGCAGGCCATCGTAGGGCACGACAATATTGTCCTTGAAGCCAGAAGCGTAACCGTCGAAAGGCAGGTCCATGCCGATGACTGCCTGGGCGCGCTGCTTTGGCGTGAGCGCGTTCATGAAGTCCCAGCCTTTTGCCTCGTCTTCCCGCAACACCGTTGTCCCTTTGTAGCGGCCAGACTCAGCCGAGACCGGCTCGGAGCCGAGAAGCATCGGCGACAGGACAATCTGATCGCCAAGCACAAAGCAGTTGACGTTGCAGTGGTGTCCGTCGAGCTGCCAACCCCATGGGGCCTCGATCGAGGGCTCACCAAAAAAACTGATCCAGTAGAAGAGCTCGCCGAATTCATCGGGCAGCTTGGTAAGCTCGGCGAGATGCTCGTTGAGCTTCATTGCGTTGCGCGCCGTCTCATAGGCGCGAGCGCCGATCCCGGCACGCAGCACACCATAAGCCAGCTCGCGCTGCGGCTCTTCGAGCTCGGCGAGGCAGAGGCCGTGGCGCATCAGATTGCGATGGATATTGCTCCAGGTTCGCCAGATTTCGCTATTGATGTCGAACTGGACAGCGCCTCGCTGGGCTGGGTCGAGCGATGTCAGGAATACATTGGCGGCTTCAATCAAAGGCTGCGTCGATGCAGCCGTTTTGTGCACAGAAAAGACGCCATGCTCTATTTCGCCATTCGCCGTCAGGCCTTTAAACGGCTCCTTCAGCGCTGCGCGCCAGCTTGCGAACAGATCCTGCAGCGCCTGTGAGACTTTTGATTCATCGATCCGCGGCGGCGCCCGTCGCGGGCCGGTATGGGCCATCGTTAAGTCGGTCATCGCATGACCTTGGTTGAGGCGCCCCAGCATTGCCTGACGGCCGAATTCACGCAATCATCTCGGAACCCGTACCGACGCTGCATGCGGTGAATTTGGGCCGGAAGTTTCCGACCCTGAAAAGACAATTGGAGCGCGGTATCTACTCGGTATCTATATGGGCGTCGACGCTGCCCATGATGATGCAGCGAGACGGTCCGGATCGCGCGAGGCACGCGGACATTAGCGTGACGGTTGCAGCTTGCGCAGCACACCACGCGGCTGATGCGCCGATGGACAACGAGGGTCCTGCCGGACATAATTCGCGTAACCAAAATACAACGGGAGAGACGCCATGCAGGCCTCTACGAGCGCCGCTAGTGCGCGCAAATTGGCAATGGATCCGGAAGAGTGGAAGGTTCGCGTCGATCTCGCCGCCGCGTTCCGGCTTGCTGCGCTTCAAGGCTGGGACGAGCTGCTGTTCGCCCATTTGTCCGCGCGTGTTCCGGGGCACCCGAACCAGTTTCTGATGCATCCGGCTGCAATACTGTTCGAAGAAGTCACAGCCTCGAACCTGCACAAGCTGGATGAGCACTGCAATCACGTCGAACCGAGCGACGAGTTGCCTCACAAATTTGCGTTTCCGTTTCACAAGGGGATCTATGACGCCTTCCCGCAGGCGCAATGTGTGGTTCATCTGCACACGAAATACGTGACTGCCGTTGCCATGCAGGAGCAGGGGCTTATCCCCGGTAACCAGTATGCGCTGTGGCTTGGGCGGATCGGCTATCACGACTACGAAGGCTTGCTGTCAACGGATGAAGAAGGCCAGCGGCTCGCCAGAAATTTCGGCAACAAGCAGATCGTGTTGCAACGTGGCCACGGATTTGTGCTGTGGGGCCATACGATTCATGAAGCCTATATGTTGGCTTTTTTGGTCATTCGCGCGTGCGAGACGCAGGTGCGATCGATGGCCGGCGGCATCAAGCCTTATGTACCGCCACAGAATGTTCTCGATGCGACCATTGGACAGGCGCGCATCATCACCGACGGCAACGCGCCGTTCAATCAGATGACCTGGCGGGCGCTGCTGCGAAAACTTGATCGCGACGCGCCGGACTACAAGACCTGACTTCTTACCCTTGCAGGGCATTGGCGCGACCCGCACCGCGTCGCGCCGCCACGCAATTTTCTGCGGAGACCGGAATGTCGGCCAGAGAGCGCACGCTCACAGAGAGTTCGCTGCCGATCTATCACCGCACGATCGATTGGGACGCATTGTACAGGCGTTACCCGGTACCTGACGTGTTTGCCAATACACGCTGGAAATGGTCAGCCGATGAAATCCGCGCGTTCCAGAACGAACAGTTCCTCGATCTGATGAAAACCGGATGGGAAAACGAATTCTACAAGCGCCGCTGGAGAGCCGAAGGTCTTGAGCCGGGCGACATCAGAAGCATCGACGATATCGTCAAGCTGCCGACGTTCGATTCGAGCGACATCAAGAAGGATCAGGAGGAAAATCCGCCATTTGGGCTGATTAACGGTGACGTCACCAGGCGCATGCAGACGACGCCGATGAAGCTTCAAACCAGCGGTGGAACCACTGGCAAGCCGCGGCCGACGCTTTATGCCCCGCAGGAATGGGAACTGAACGGTCTCACACATGCCCGTGTTCTTTACATCGTGGGCGTTCGTCCGGGCGACCGCGTGCAGATCCCCCATACTTGCTCGCTCGGGAATGCCGGCTGGTGCTGCTACAAGGCCTGTCACGATTATCTCGGTGCGCTCCCGATCACGACCGGCACCGGAGCCGTTACGTCGTCGCGGCGGCAGATCGAGATCGCCCAGGAATGGGGCACCAACGTCTGGTATGTGCGGCCTGAATATGCGACCCAGCTTGCCAAAGTTGCGCGTGACGAACTGAAGTTCGACGTGCGCGATCTTAAGACGAAATTTCTCGGCTGCGGGCTCGGGCCCGACACCGACAATGCATTCCGCAAGCAGCTTGAAAATCTATGGGGCTGCGACGTCTACGACATGTACGGCACGCACGAGATGGGTATGGGTGCCTTCGAATGCCGCCACAAGTCCGGGATGCATTTCCACGAAGACAGCACGTTCTTTGAAATCGTCGGCGTCGAAGACAACAAGCCAGTCGCAAACGGCGAAATCGGCAACATGGTGTGCACAATCCTGCACCGCCGCCAGCAGCCGATGATCCGCTTCAACCTGCGCGATCTGACCCGCATCGTGTCGGTGGACCGCTGCGAATGCGGCAGTTACTTCCGTCGCATGCAGAAAATGCTGGGCCGCAGTGATACGATGGTTCGTATCCGCGGCGTCAGTATCTGGCCGCAGGCCTGCCTGCCGGCCATCAAAAGCGACAATCGGACCACCGGTGAATGGCTTTGCATCGCCGAACGCAAAGCGAGCGACGGCGTCGTGCGGGACGAGATGACGGTGAAGGTCGAGGTCCGTGATGATGCAGGCGGATGGGAGGGATTGAAGGAGCACATCGAGAAGCGATTGCATTCCGATCTCGGGCTGCGGCTCAACGTCGATCTGGTGCCGGAGGATGCCCTGATCGAATGGTCGAACCGGGGCCGCGAAGGAAAACCAAAGCGTATTCTGGACCAGCGTTACGAGAAGAAGTGACTGCATCCATGCGTTATTTTGATTGTCATTCGCATTTCTCCACGAAAGACGGACTACATCACGCGACGCAAGAGGACTATGAGCAGGCGCAGCGCGTCTTCAAGCGCAAGCGGACATTCGAGACCGAAGCGCAGATGGCCGACGGTTTCCGCACGCGGAATGTACGCACCATTCTCGACATCTATCGGACCTGGCGGATGACGGACGAGGACCAGATCCGCGCGTCCAATGACTATGCCACCGACTTCGCGCTCAAAAATCCGGATATCGTTTACGGCAACTGGCTCGCCATCAATCCCACGATGAAGGACTTCTGGCTGAAAGAATATGCGCGGCTGGTTGCAAAAAAGTGCGGGTTTCTCGGTTTCTGTCAGAGTCAGAACAGCCTCGGCTTTCCGGCGAGCGACCCGGTCTGGGACCCGTTCTACAAGCTGTCGATCGATGCCGGCGCGCCGGTGCTGCTCATGACCGGGCTGACGGGCATCGGGCAGGGGATGCCGGGGGGCAAGGGAATTATTCTCGAGGATGGCCACCCGCGCCATATCGACAGAGTTGCCGCGCGATTTCCGGAACTGAAAATCCTCGCCGGCCGGCCGGCATGGCCATGGCAAGATGACATGATCGCAGTGCTGCTGCACAAGGCGAATGTTCATTATGAACTGCACGGATGGTCGCCAAAATACTTCTCGGCGGCCCTTAAAAAGGAAATTGGCTGGCGACTTCAGGATCGCATTCTGTTCGGTTGGGACTGGCCGACGCTCACCCTTGAAAGGCTGATCGAGGACTGGCGGTCGCTCGGCTACACGGATGAGGTTTACGAAAAGGTCTTCCATCGCAACGCTGAAAGCTTTTTTCCCGGCGCGGCGCCAAAGTGATAATCGGTATGAAAGATCTCGCGAAATTGACGGACAGGCTGCGCAAGGTCGCGGCAGGTGAGCATGTGAAGCCGCAGGAGCTATCCGGGCTTGTCTGCGACGTCTTTGAGCATTGCGGCCTTCCTCATGCGGAGGCCGAAATCGGCGCGGAAGTTGCGCTATGGGCGCAACTGCATGGGTCGGATTCTCACGGCGTCGTGCATCTGCCGCTTTATGTGCGCGGTCTGCTTGACCGCACGATCAAGGCGCGGCCGGCGTTCTCAACCAAGCACCCAATGCCATGTTGTGCGGTGCTGGATGCCGATAACGGTCTTGGGCTGGTGGCGAGCCAGCGCGCGACTGATATGGCGATCGCCATGGCAAAGCAAATGGGGTTGGGCTCCGTTGCGGTGCGTAACAGCAGCCACTTCGGCGCCGCCGGCTATTACGCCGATCGCGCCGCGACTCAAGGCCTGATCGGCCTGGCCTTCACGAATGCCATGCCGGCAATTGCGCCGACCGGCGGCACCGAAGGTTTGCTTGGGACCAATCCAATCGGAGCGGCTTTTCCAGTGCCCAATGCCGATCCGGTGATTGCTGACATGGCAACGGCGATGGTTGCGCGCTCGCGCATTCGCCACGCGCTGGCGGCCGGACAAAAAAGCATTCCGGAAGGCTGGGCGCTGGACGCAAGCGGCCGGCCCACGACCGATCCCGCGGTGGCCGTTAAGGGCTCGCTGCTGCCGATCGGCGGCCCCAAGGGCTACGCGCTCGCGCTGATGGTCGAGATTCTTTGCAGCGCGCTGTCCGACGGTGAGCCGGGCTTCCAGGTCACGTACGAAAATATGGTCAAGCGGCCCAGCAATATCTGTCAATTCTTTCTGGTGCTCAATCCTGACGGGTTTTCCGGCAGCGACCGCTACGGCGCGCGCGTGGCGCACATTGCCGACGTCATCGGCAAAGCAAAGCCCATGGAGGGCGAGGCGCCGCCGCGCCTGCCCGGCGCCCGGGGTCATGCCGTGCAGCGCCGGGTCTTGGCCGAAGGCATCACCATGTTTGGCAACCTGCGCAGCGCGCTCAACAACGTGGCCAGCATGCTTGAGGCCCATACGGAAACAGCATGAAGGCTTATGAAGTGCGCGAGACCACTGGCCTTGACGGACTGGTGCTCAACGGCGCGCGCGTAGAGCCGCAGCCGGGTCACGGACAGATCCTGGTGCGCATGCGTGCCGCGGCGCTGAACTTTCGCGACCAGGGTGTCATCAAGGGAGTTTACGGCTACACGAAATTTCCGGTGATCCCGCTGTCCGATGGTGCTGGCGAAGTCACTGCCATTGGTCCGGGCGTGACGCAATTCGAGCCTGGCGATCGCGTGGCCAGCACATTTTTCGTCAACTGGACAGGTGGGCGTATGCCGCCCGATGCATCGCGGAATTCGCTCGGCGGCATGGTCGACGGCGTGCTGGCGGATTATGCGCTGCTTAACGAGACCGGTGCGATCAAGATTCCCGATCACCTGAGCTTCGAGGAGGCGGCGACGCTGCCTTGCGCGGCGCTCACGGCCTGGAACGCGGTGGTCGAGACAGCGCACGTCAAGGCCGGTGAAAGTGTCGCCATCCTGGGTACCGGCGGCGTGTCCTGCTTTGCGCTGGCCTTTGCCAAGATGCACGGCGCCTATGCCTATCTCACTTCGAGCAGCGACGAGAAGCTCGCGCGCGGGCGCGCGCTGGGTGCCGATGCGTTGATCAACTACCGCAGCCAGCCGGATTGGGATCAGGACATTCTCGAGCAAACCGGCGGTGCCGGCGTTGATCTGGTTATCGAGGTCGGCGGCGCCGGTACGCTCGAACGGTCAATGAATGCGGTACGGCCGGGTGGGACGATTTGCGTGATCGGGGCGCTTGCCGGCGCGGGCGCGATCAATCCGAGAATGATCAACCGCAAGGCGATCCGTCTGCAGGGGATTCATGTCGGCTCGCGTGACATGTTCGCCGCGATGAACAGAGCGGTGGCGCTGCACAGGCTCAAGCCGGCAATCGACAGGGTATTTAATTTTGCCGATACGAAGGAAGCCTACCTGCATCAGCAGAGCGGCAGGCATTTTGGCAAAATCGTCATTTCGCTGGCGGCGTAGACCGGTCGGCTCGCGCGGTCAGGCGAGCAGGCGCATGATCAAGAGCGAAATGCCAGGGATATAGGTGACCAGCATCAAAGCCAGCACCGCGATCGCCACAAAAGGCACCAGGCCCACGTAAAGCTCGCGCGACGGCGTTTTGAACAGTGCCTGGCAGACGAAGATGTTCAGGCCAAAGGGCGGGTGGAATGTGCCGATGGTCAGGTTCATCACCACGATGACGCCGAAATGAATCGGGTCGATGCCGAGCGAAGCGGCTACGGGAGCGAGCAGCGGCGTCAGCATGATCAGCGCGGAGGCAGGGTCAAGAAAACAGCCCACGAATAGCAGGAATGCATTGATGACAAGCAGGACGACCCAGCGCTCGGAATGCAGTCCGCTGATGAGCGCGACGGTGTCCTGCGCAATGCCGCTGATGGTCAGCAGCCATGCGTACAGTCCGGCGACCGAGACAATGATGAAGATCAGACCGGTCAGATACATTGCGCGCGCGCCGGTTTCGAAGATCTCGCGCAATGTCGCTTCGCGATAGACGAAATAGCTGACGAAGATCGCGTAGACGCTGGCGATGCCCGCCGCTTCGGTCGGCGAGAATACGCCCGAATAGATGCCGCCGAAGATGATCGCGATGGCGCCGATCGCCCACACGCCGTCCCGTGTGGCAAGCAGGAATTCTCTGATCGAGAATTTTCCGGACTCCATAATTCCGGCCCGCCAGGAATGGTAATAGATGTAGACTCCGAACATTCCCGCCAGCAACAGGCCCGGCCCGATCCCCGCAGCGAACAGCTGGATGATCGATGTATCCGCGGCGATGCCGTAGATGATCATCGCGATTGAAGGGGGGATTAAGTTGTCGAGAGCACCTTCGGCCGTAATCAGCGCCGAAGCGAAGCGCTCGCTGTAGCCGGCCTGACGCATGCGCGGATAGGTGAGAGTGCCGATCGCAGCGGTGGCAGCCGTCGTCACGCCCGAAATGGCACCGAAAACGGCAGCAAACCCGAGCGATGTCATCGGAATATGCGCGCGAAACCCGCCGACCATCGATGCGACCCAGCGCAGCAACCGGGCCGAGATGCCGCCTCGTGACATCAGATCGCCCGCAAAAATAAAGAACGGGACGGCCAACAGCGCATATTTGTTCAGGCTGTTGAAGATATTCTGATGCACCACCGCCATCGGCAGATCAAAAAAGCACAGCAGGATCACGAGCGAAGTGGCCAGCAGAAGAAGGAAGATAGGGAAGCCCAGCATCAGCAGGACGAAGGGCAGAATTGCCATGACCCAATACATTGATGGCTTCCTGTCAGTCGAACTTGCCGGTGATGTAGGAGCGAATGCGCAAGATCGCGGCCAGTGCCATGAACGTGAACCCGAACAGCAGCGCCGAATGCGGAATGACGAGCGGGATGTCGGTGCCGGCAGTCACTCCGTGATTGCGATAGTGGAGCGCAATCACTTTCCAGGACTGCACGGCCGTGAAAATCGTGCAGGCGACGAGGGTCAATGCGATGGCGATATTGATGACGCGCTTCCAGAATGGACTCATGCCTGAATAGACAAGATCCATATTCAGGTGACCGCCCCGGTAGGTGATCGAACCGGCCACGAGAAACACGGCCCAGATGACGATGAAGATCAGGACCTCCTCGGCCCAGAAGATCGGTTCGGAAAACACGTAACGTCCGACCACGTTGATGAAATTGATCGCGGCGGCGACGAAAAACAGGATGCCAACAACAATATGTGGCACCCTGACAAAGACAATTTCTTCAATTTGCCTGGATTTCGATTGCTTCTGGTCAGCGCTCATATCGGACCCAGGCTCCGCGTCGTCGCGTCATCATGCGTCGGGGGCCTGAACCGTGTCGCCCGAATCGGAGGCCCGAGAAACCGGCGCGCCCCATCGAGGTGAGGCGCGCCGAACCATCGCCGTTAGCGTTAGTATTTTTTGGCGATTTCCTGGATCTTGTCGTAGAAGGCCTTCAACGACGGGTCGCTCTTGGTGACCTCAGCACCGATCGGCTTCAGGCGCTTCTCGAGCTCGGCCTGTTCGGCGGCGGGCAGCGTGACGATCTCGCCGCCACGCTGTTCGGTCCACACCTTGCGCAACGCGGCGACCTCGTCGACGGCAGTCTGCCGGGCCCAAGGTTGCAGCTTGCGGGCCTCCTCGACGATGATCTTGCTGAGATCGGGCGGCAGCTTGTCCAGCCAGGCTTTGCTCAGGGCGCCGTATGAGACGAGCAAAGTGTCGTGCGTCTCAAGGAGCGTCTTGCCGACGTTCTGGAGGTTGAAATTGGTGTAAATCGACATGCCGCTCATCGTGCCGTCGATGACACCATTTTGCAGTGACGTGATCATTTCCGGCAGGCCCATCGGAACTGCGGTGGCTCCCAGTGCGCCCATGCGGGCGCGCTCCGCTGGCGTAGCGTTGACGCGTAGTTTCATGCCCTTGAAATCGTCAATGTGGCGAAGCGGTTTCTTGGCGCCGAAGTACAGCGATTCAGCTGCGACCGCGAGATTGACCCCGACGAGTCCCTTCGCTTCCGCCATCTTCATGACGAAGTCATTAAATTCAGGATCGGCAAGGACCTTATTGGCCTGTGCCGTGTCACGGAAAAGAAATGGAATGCTGAACACGCCGAACCGCGGATCGACGCCCACGAAAAAGTCCGCCGGGTTCTCGTAGCCCTCGACTGTGCCGAGCTGCAGGCCTTCGATCATGGCGGCCGGGCTTCCGAGCTGACCGCCGGGAAAGACCTTGACCTCGACGCGCCCGTTGGTGGCTTTCGGCAAGACTTCGGCAAGCTTGTGACCGAATTTTTCCTGCATGTCGCCGCGTGTGACGACAGCCCATTTCAGCGTGTACTCGGCAGCGCGCGCGGGCATAACGAGCGCGGCGCAAGCGGCGGACAGAACAATCGCGATTGCCGCTAATCGAACACGGATTTTCATGACGCCCTCCCCAGGGACAGCGGCTGTTGTTTTCTCTGCGCCGCACGATTGCTAGTAACATTGAGACGATACAGACTATCCCAGCAAGGAACACTGTCAAACATCGTCCTGCTTAACTGCGCAGTGTATTCGCGCGCCACGACCGTGCGTTGCAATAGGGAGATCACATTATGAAAATCGGGCTGGTTGGACTCGGTCGAATGGGCAGCGCGATGTCCCAACGGCTGCGCGAGCAGGGATTTGACCTGGTTGGTTGGGACGCGAATGCTGATCGAAACAAGGCTCTGGCGAGTGGTGGTTTGCGAATTGCGGCCAATCCGCACGCCGTAGCCGCCGAGTCAGAAATTGTCATCTCGATTATTACCGAGGACCACGGCGTGCGCCGCATTTTCCGGGGAGCGGAAGGCTTTCTCAAGGGTGATGTGACGGGCAAGCTTTTCATCGAAATGAGCACGTTGCGACCCATGACCGGGCATGAACTTGCACCGCTGGTCGAGAGTGCGGGCGGACGCCTCATTGAGTCGCCGGTGCTCGGCACGATTCCGCAGGTCAAAGAGGGCAAGCTCGTCGCTCTAGTAGGCGGCCGCTCCGAGGATCTCGAGCGGGCGAGACCGGTGCTGGAAAAAATGACGCGTCGTATTGTGTATATGGGACCGAACGGCAGCGGATATGCGATGAAGCTCGCGGTCAATCTGGGGCTTGGCGCCTACATCCAAGCTCTCGCGGAATCGCTTGCCCTTGGTGCCAAGCATGGCCTGACGCTCGACCAGATGCTGGATGTGTTGCAGGAAGCACCCTATGCGAGCGGGTGGATGAAAAACAAGATTGGTGTGATGAAAGGTGAAAAACCGGAAATGACGCTCGATATCCGCACGCTAAGGAAAGACATTATGTCAGCGGTCGCCGCGGGGGCGCTGAGCGGAGTGCCAATGCCGTTGACGGCCGGCACTCTCGCTTCGTTGTCAGCAGCAGTGGCCAACGGTTACGGCAGCGGCGATCTCGCCGAAATACCGAAGTTCGTGCGCGAATCCATGTTGCAGAATTTCGAATGATGCAAGGAGCGGGCGTCGTCCACTTGCGAAAAACGTCGAGCAGCCGCGCCGCGTTCCGGCAACGGTCCTTCCGGGCCCGGCAGACAAGATTGGTGGATTGGCGGCGACAAGCGCGTCGTGGAACGGCGGGGCTTCCTCGTAGTCTGGCGCCGTGGCGCCGAGCCGGTAGGTGCCCGACAATTTCGACCAGAGCCGTCCTTCTCCGACGCCGCGCAGCAGCGCCTGAAAGCCAGGATGGCTCGTGCCGTGACGGTGCTCCATGCGGCCCATGTGATCGACGACAACCGGCACCGTCACCTTGGCGAGCGCAGGCAGCAGATCGGGCAGGTCGCGCG
>Ga0310810_10008508_pt1 | contig 11810 bp, 11 predicted proteins | sample NCmetagenome_FD_207641 | JGI IMG/M metagenome (GOLD analysis project Ga0310810, IMG submission 207641) | Soil microbial communities from experimental microcosm in Duke University, North Carolina, United States - NC | ecosystem: Engineered > Artificial ecosystem > Soil microcosm > Unclassified ...
GAATTTGACAAGAGTCCATGCAGAACCCGCTAATGCAATCTGTCAGCGATGAACTCACTGTCCTACCAGCTCCCGCCATCCTCGTAGCAGATCATCGACCATTTTCGTCGCTTCATCACGATAGCGTTTCTCCAGACTCGTCGTCGCGCCAAGTATTCGCTTCCGGTCGTATGCGCTCAGCAGCACGGTCTGATCCTGCAATCGGCCCGCGCCTAGTTGTATGCCAGAATCGTATGCAATGGCAAAGAGATCACTGACCGATCTGAGGTCCGTCAAACTAACCTGACGGTAGGACGGATCCAAGCTACGGATCCACCAGTCCTGTAACCGCTCGCCGCGGGCCATCACCTCAGGAACGGCTAGCTCCGGTCCAGCCGCCAGTATGTTGTACCTCAGCCGACCGAGCTTTTTGCTTCCGTCTATGACGCGGAGCGTTGGTTGTACCGTCGACGTCTTAAGGCAAGGCAAGCCGCCGAGATCCCCGATCTTCTTTGACTCGAGGAGCTCATCGTCGGCTGGATCATCGGACGACCCCCGGACACGGACGATGATTTTCGGAGTAACGCCACTACCGACGCCGCTTTGCACCCAGCCAGCGCGAACCACGCGAAAGTATTCCGGCGCAAGGTCGGGCCGCTCGCGCACCATGATCGACGCGAAAGCTTGGACTGCCGCAAGGACAGCCTTCATCGACGGATCCGCCAGCGGTTGCATATTGCTCTCGCCCCACGCAAGAAATGCCGCGCGGGTGGCTGGCGCCTGGGCGCGTAACCGACCTACGATGTCGGGCGGCAGAGGCAGATAGTCGGGTTCGATGAGGCCCCTTTTGTAGCCTTCGACAAATCGATTGAACAGCTTTCCCCGATCTTTTTCCCAGGAACGCTGCCGCGTAACGAGATCGATGGACCCCAAGAACCGCGCGATATCGACAACCGCCGGCCCTCGAGCGGAGTCATCGAAGTCATCGAGCCCCCACGCATCCTTTGTGACAGCGAACTGTTCGACATGCGCGTCGCCGTGCAAGCGCACGACTGGCAATTCTTCCAAATCTTTGCCGAACACCTCGCAGACACGCGCTATCCACGAGCGGTTGACGAAACGAAAATAATCGTAGGGGTTAGCTCGGAGTCGCTCCATCAAGCCGGGCGTTGCTTGTTCGAGAGATTTTGGCTCGGCTCGGATCGGCTCGGAGCTGCGCGCCGCGCCGATGGCCGAAACAGACATCAGGGCCAGCACAATCGCCCACTGGCGCGGTTGCAACCCACTCACTGTGCAAATCTCCTAGTCCACGTCTTGGTCCTGGTCTTTCCAGACGTGATCCTGTTTCTGCGGTCTCGCCCCGGCGATGCCGGGGCTCGTCATCTCGAACGGGTCGAGGATTGCGTTCAGTTGCTCTGCGGTAAGTAGTTTGTCGCGCAGCACGATCTCACGCACCGGAGTACCCTCGACGATCGCTTCGCGTGCGACGCGAGCCGCTGTTTCGTAACCCACGTGCGGGTTGATCGCCGTGATGACACCGACGCTGCCGTCGACATAGGCTCTCATGCCTTCGACGTTGGCCGTGAGCCCTTCGACCAAATACTTGCGGAAGACCGCGAAGACGTTGGTCATGATGCTGATCGACTGGAGCAGATTGAAAACCAGCACCGGCTCCATCACGTTCAACTCGAACTGGCCGGCTTCCGAAGCGAGGCAGATCGTGTTGTCATTGCCGATCACCTGGAAAGCTACCTGGTTCACCACCTCAGCCATCACGGGATTGACTTTGCCGGGCATAATACTCGAGCCTGGCTGTCGTGGCGGCAGGTTCAGCTCGTTCAGCCCGCAACGCGGTCCCGATGCCATCAACCGCAAATCGTTCGCGATCTTCGAAAGATTCATCATGCAGACTTTTAACGCCGCAGAGACCTCACAATAGCTGTCGGTGTTCTGGGTAGCGTCCACCAGGTCCTCGGCGCTCTCCATCGGCAATCCGCTGAACTCCGCGAGGTAATTCACGACGGACTGTATGTATTTCGGGTCGGCGTTCAACCCAGTGCCCACGGCTGTCGCGCCCATGTTCACCTCGACGAGATGGAGACCAACGCCCCGGATGCGCTCGATATCTCGGCCGATCACGCGCCGGTAGGCGCCGAATTCCTGGCCGAGCCGAATAGGCACCGCGTCCTGCAGGTGCGTGCGGCCCATCTTAATGATGCTCGTGAACTCCTTCTCCTTTTCGGCAAAGGCTTCGTGCAGCTGCCGCAACTCTGCCACGAGCTTTTTCCCCAATTCCAGCGTCGCAATGTGGACGCCCGTCGGAAACGCATCGTTGGTGGATTGAGCCATGTTGACGTGCGTGTTCGGGCTAACGATCTCATATCGACCCTTGGGCTCGCCGAGGATTTCGAGGGCGCGATTGGCGATCACTTCGTTGGCGTTCATGTTGATCGATGTTCCGGCGCCGCCCTGAATTGGATCAACGATGAATTGGTCGTCGAGCTTTCCGGTGATCACATCATCGGCGGCCTGGGCAATCGCATTCGCGATTCTGGAATCGAGGTGGCCGGTGTCTCGGTTAGCGAGCGCCGCGGCTTTTTTCACGATGCCCATGGCGCGGATGAGTGCCGGATGAATCCGATAGCCGGTGATGGGAAAATTTTCGGCGCCGCGCAGCGTCTGAACGCCGTAATAGGCATCCGCGAGCACCTCGCGCTCGCCAAGAAAATCATGTTCTATGCGAAATTGCGTCGATGTCATAATGAACTCCTCTCGTTCAGCGAACAGAATCGGACACCGCTCACCGCATAAACAACATCCAAGGCACGCCGATCACGAGGAACGCGACGAAAAAGATCACGCCGAAAATCGCCCCGAGGCGCCAATAATCGCCCGCCGGCAGATACCCGCTGCCGTAGTACACCGGGCTCGGCCCGCTTGCATAAGGCGTGAGGATGCCCATGATGCCGAGCTGCAGGCAGAGCCCGAGTGCGAGCGTATGCATGTGGATCCCCGGAACGGTCGACGCGACCGCTAGCAGCACCGGGATCATGGCGGTGACGTGCGCGGTGACGCTCGCAAACAGATAGTGGCCGAAGAAATTGATAAGCAACAGCATCGCGACCGCCGCCTGGGGGAAGACGCCTTCGAGCTTCGTGGCGACGGTTTGCGCGAACCAGCTCACAAATCCCACGCGGGTGAGTCCATCGGCGAGCGCGACCAAAGTTGCGAACCACACCAGCGTGTTCCACGCCGCAGAGTTTTTTATAATGTCGCTCCAGGTCACCACATTGGTCAGCAACATCAATGAAATGATGATGAGCGCAGCGGTGGTGGCGTTGACTTCATCTCCCCGAAAGATCCAAAGCACTAGAGCTATGATGACGAGAACTCCCAGCATGATCTCGCGTCCGGTCAGCGGCCCCATCTTTTCCAGCTCCTTTGCCGCCCAGGCCTGAACCTCAGTTCCTTCCTTCACCTGCGGCGGATAGATCCAATAAACCAACAGCGGCAACACCGCGAGCAGAAGGATGCCGACGGGAGCGAAATACATGAACCAGTCGAGCCACGTGAGCTCGATCTTCGCGGTCTTTCGCACCAGCTCCACAGCGAGCAGGTTGGGTGCAAGAGCGGTAAGAAACATCGAGCTGGTCACGCAGACGGTCGCGATCGCCACCCACATGATGTAGGAGCCGATCCGGCGCATGGACGGATCATCGGGTTTCGAATCATAAAGGGGCGGCAAATTTTTAATCACCGGATAGATCGTCCCGCCGCTGCGCGCGGTGCTTGAAGGAGTGAACGGTGCCAGGATCGTATCCGCAATAACCACTGCGTAGCCGAGAGTGAGCGTCTTTCGCCCCATCGCCTTTACCAGTATTAGCGCGATGCGCTGGCCTAGCCCGGTTTTTTCGTAACCCAGCGCAAACATGAACGCGCCAAAGATTAGCCAGACCGTGCTATTGGAGAACCCCGAAAGCGCCCAGCTCAAGGAGGCATTGAGTGGATTAAAACCCGGCTTTGCGAGTTGCTCCGGCGAAAATAGGACGTACTCGGATAACCGCGCGACCAAAGTTACCCCGATCAAGCCGATGGCTCCACCGGGCAGGGGTTCAAACATCAAACCGACAATCACGGCGGCGAAAATGGCGAAGTAATACCATGCATACTGCGGCAGTCCTGCCGGTGCTGGAATTAGAGCGATAACGATCCCCACCACGATCGGCGCAAAATGTTTCCAGGTGATCTTGCTAGAACTTTCTTTTTTGGCATTTACGGCGGGCGTTATCGTCCCCGTTTCCACCTTACTCATCGTAGCCTCCTTTTTCCGCCGTTAGGGTGCTGTTGCTACATCACCGACTCGCACATTATTTCCATCCTACCGAAACCATTTTTCGTCTGAGAAATGCGATCTGCGTCGCCAGCGGCAAGTCCTTCGGACAGACGTCGTGGCAGGCGAGTAGCGACATGCAGCCGAAGACGCCGTCGTCATCGCCGATCAATTCGTAGTAGTCGTCATCGTTGCGCCGGTCCCGCGGATCGAGACGGAAACGGGCGATTTTATTGAGTCCCACCGCGCCGACGAAATTTTCCCGCATGCGCGCTGTGCCGCAGCCGGCCACACAGCAGCCGCACTCGATGCAGCGGTCGAGCTCGTAGATCTTTTCCGCCAGTGCCGGATCCATCCTTTCTTCCAGTTTGGTCAGATCGGCTTCCGGCTCTCTCATATGCAGCCATGTTTCCAAGCGCTCGCTCATACCGCGCATCCATTTACCGGTATCCACCGATAAGTCCCCAATCAGCTCGAAGACCGGGAGCGGAGCTAGCGAGATTTCGGTGCCCAAATCTTTCGTCAAAGTGCGACAGGCCAGTGTCGGCCGGCCGTTGATCATCATCCCGCAGCTGCCGCAGATGCCGGCGCGGCAGACAAAGTCGAACTGCAGTGAGGGATCCTGCTTCTCGCGGATTTCGCTCAGCGCGATAAACAGCGTCATGTTTTCGGCTTCTTCCAGGTCATAGGTCACCATGCGCGGGACGCTTTCCCGATCCTGAGGATTGAAACGGAGAATGCTGATCTTCAGTGTGCGGTTCACGGGTTCATTTGGCATTTTCAATCTCCTTCATCTCGGATTCTTTTGTCATTCCCGCGTAGCGAGGAATCTTGCATTTCTAATACATGCGAAGAAAAGATTTCTCGGCGTCGCCTCGAGATGACAATTCCGACACGCTCTCCTCTCGGCAGTATGATCTGCGATTATTTCCAACATGGGCAGACATCACATGCCCGGCTTGATCATTTCTTCAGGCTTGATCCACCTATCGAAGTCCTCCGGTTTGACCAGTCCGAGCGCCAGGGCAGCTTCCCTGAGCGTGGTGCCCTCGGCGTGCGCTTTCTTGGCGATCTTGGCCGCGTTGTCGTAGCCAATGTGCGGATTGAGCGCGGTGACGAGCATCAAGCTTTTCTTCATCAGCTCGTCAATCCGTGCAGCATTAGGATGCAGGCCCGCGATGCAATGATGAGTGAAGCCCTCGATTCCTTTGGCCAAAAGCTTGGCCGAATGAATGAAGTTGTGGATCATCAGCGGCTTGAAAACGTTAAGCTCGAAGTTGCCGCTGGCGCCGCCGATATTGATTGCCACGTCGTTGCCCAAGACCTGAGCGCAGATCATGGTGAGCGCTTCACTCTGGGTGGGATTGACCTTGCCCGGCATGATCGAGCTTCCCGGCTCATTCTCTGGAATACTGATTTCTCCTAAGCCCGCCCGCGGCCCAGACGCGAGCCAGCGCACATCATTGGCGATTTTCATCAGCGAGCACGCGAGGGTTTTGAGCGCACCGTGTGCGAAGACCACGGCGTCGTGACCGGCCAGAGCTTCGAACTTGTTAGGCGCGCTGACAAAGGGCCGGTTGGTGAGCGCCGCGATCTTTGCTGCTGCCCTATCCGCGAATTCAGGATGTGTATTCAGTCCAGTGCCCACTGCGGTGCCGCCGATGGCCAACTCATAAAGACCGGGCAGTGTCATTGCGATGCGCTGCAGGTCGTTTTCCAGCATCCGCGCCCAACCCGATATCTCCTGACCGAGGCTTAGCGGAACGGCATCCATCAAATGCGTGCGGCCGATCTTGATCACGTTGGCGTAGGCCGCGGCTTTTTCATCGAGGGTTTTCTTCAAATTTTTAACCGCGTCTGTCACACCACCCAAAACCTCCACCGCAGCGATGTGCATCGCGGTAGGAAAAGTGTCGTTGGAGCTTTGTGCCTTGTTAACATCGTCATTGGGGTGAATGGGTTTCTTGCTTCCCATCACAGCACCAGAAATTTCTATCGCCCGGTTGCTGATGACCTCGTTGACGTTCATGTTCGTCTGGGTACCGGAACCGGTCTGCCACACGACCAGCGGAAAATGCTCGTCGAGCTTACCTGAGATGACCTCATCCGCGACCTGACTGATCAAGTCGCCCCTTTCTTTATCCAAAAGCTTCAGCTCAACATTGGCCATCGCTGCAGCTTTTTTAAGGATGGCCAACGCCTTGATGAGTTCTCTCGGCATCGTGTCCCGCCCTGCACCGGCCTGGAAATATTTGAGAGAACGTTGTGTCTGCGCACCCCAATAGCGGTCAGAGGGGACGGCGATTTCACCCATCGTGTCGCGTTCAATCCGATTTTCAGCCATTGCGATGCTCCTTTGCTCTGCTTGGTGGCTTCGGATTTATTCACCACTCCTTTATCCTCCCCATCAAGGGGAGGAGCGGATCGGAGCCTTCTCCCTTGACGGGGAAAGGTTGGATAGGGGTGCACCGGAGCAACTGAGAAGACGGTGCGGCACAGGTTTCATCACAATCTTTCATCGATCCGTTCATTTCTGCCGCGGAACCGCTCGGGCAACCGGTGTTGATAGGGCATCAACTTCGCCTGAAGGGCAAAGCGATCAACGCCATCACGCGACTGCTTCAGGGCTTCGATCTCCGCGAGGCGCTTGGCGGTATCGGGATGATCGATATGGTCCTTGGCGCCGTAGCCGCGCCAGCCGGGTGGCAGCTCCATCTTCATCACGTCGAGTTGTTCGTACGTGAGGGATGGCAACGTGTCGTTTTCAGACTTCCATGTCGCAAGCGTGCGGTTCAGCCACTCGGCGTCGTTGCGGCGCGGGAAGTCCTCGCGGAAGTGAGCGCCGCGGCTTTCGGTTCGACGGAGCGCGCCGTAGGCAACGCACTGCGCCATCTTGAGCATCTTCTGCACCCGATAGGCCGTCACCAGCTCCGGATTGGCGGCCCGCGCCTTGTAGCGCAGGCCAATATTGCGGCTGCGCGACAAAAGTTGCTGCAGCTTGTGTACCGCCTCTTCCAATACCCGGCCGGTGCGGAAGATGCCGACTTTTTCGGTCATGATCGTCTGCATCTCAGCCATGATCGCGGCGGCGTTCTCCGTGCCGCGGCCGTCGATCAATACATCGATCTTTGCTTGCTCGCGCCGCAGCGTTTCCTGAATCAGGCTCGTGGGAATGTTTCCGGCGTTCGCGGAACGCTCACAAAAATCCGCGATGAACTCGCCGGCGATCATGCCCGCTGCCACGGTCTCGGCCACCGAGTTTCCACCCAACCGGTTAAAGCCATGCATGTCCCAGCAGGCCGCTTCCCCGGCGGAAAACAGGCCCTTAAGCGTCGGGCTTTCCCCGGTGTAATTGGTGCGCACGCCGCCCATCGTGTAGTGCTGCGCCGGCCGGACCGGCACCCACTCCTTTACCGGATCGACGCCGAGAAAATAATGGCAGATCTCGTATACCTCGCGCAGGTTGTGCTTGATGTGGTGCTCGCCCAAGAGCGTGATGTCCAACCATAAGTGCTCGCCGAAGCGCGACTTCACGCCCTTGCCCTTGGCGATGTGCTCTTCCATGCGCCGCGACACCACGTCGCGCGAAGCCAGCTCTTTTTTCTCCGGCTCGTAATCCGGCATGAAACGATGGCCGTCCACGTCCTTCAACAAGCCGCCGTCGCCCCGCGCGCCTTCGGTGAGCAGGATGCCGGGCGGGAAGGCAGGCGTCGGATGAAACTGCACCGCCTCCATATTGCCGAGGGTTGCGACGCCGGTCTCGAGCGCGATGGCGGTCGGAATGCCTTCGGAGATCACCGCATTGGTAGTGACGCGATAAAGGCGTCCGGCCCCACCACCGGTAATCGCAGTGGCCTTGGCGACATAAGCTGCCAACTCGCCGGTAACGAGATTTCGCACGACTGCGCCGTAGCAGCGACTGCCATCGTGAATCAAAGCGATCGCCTCGGCCCGTTCATGCACGGGAATCCGATTGGCGATCGCCTGATCGCTCATCGTAGTCAGCATAGCGTGCCCGGTGCCGTCCGAAACATAGCAGGTGCGCCACTTGTTGGTGCCGCCGAAGGCGCGCTGCGCGATCAGGCCGTGGGCTTCGTCGCGCTCGGTGATGGTGACTTTCTGCCCGTTGATGATGACCTCGCGGTCGCCCCTGGTGACACGGCTCCAGGGCAGCCCCCAAGCGGCTAATTCGCGCACCGCTTTGGGTGCGGTGTTGACGAACATCCTCACAACTTCCTGGTCCGCGCCCCAGTCGCTGCCGCGGACCGTGTCTTCGAAGTGCACGTCTTCATTGTCGCCTTCGCCTTTGATGACGTTCGCAAGACTCGCCTGCATACCACCCTGCGCTGCGGCGGAGTGGGAGCGCTTGGGCGGCACTAGTGAGAGAATAATCACCTCATGGCCGCGCCGCTTGGCGCCGATCGCGATGCGCAAACCGGCAAGCCCGCCGCCAATCACCAGAACATCCGTATAAATTATTTTCATGATCTTAACTCTCTCTTGCTGGCGTGCGCCCCAATGGGTTCTAACCGTTCAAGCCGTTCAATCGCTTCGCTCCGTTCAATCCCCCACCTCTTTCCTCCCCCGCGTCGCGGGGGAGGACTAAGGAGAGGGCTTGGAGCGGCTTGAACTGCTTGAACTCATGATTCATCGCAACCCAAAATAGCGTTGATCGTTCAACGAAAATTTCGTCTGACATTCGTTCTAGTGTTGCTCACCCGGCGCGGCCCAAGACGGAACGTAGCGCTCGCCGACGTGATCGCGGTGCTCGTGGCCGATCTTCATGTAAGCCGCTAGCGTCGTGAGTCCGAGGACTAAGAAGAAAACCGTGATTCCCCATTTGACTCGTTTCAGCATTTGACGCGTCCGATTGGGATCCTCGCCTTCGAACCAACCCCATTTCACGGCTAACCTGTACAGGCCGATGCCCCCATGCAGCTCCACGTTGAACAGCAAAACTAGATAGAGCGGCCACCAGTTGCCGCTCCACACTCGATCCCCTGACTCATACGGGCCGATATCCCCGGGATGTGCGAGCATCTGATAAAGATGGACGGAGGCCAGGAAAAAAAGGGCAAAACCGGTCACCGCCTGAAACCACCAAAGAGTTGTGTCCTCATGGCGCAGCATTTTTCGATGTCCTGCAAAACTTCTATACTCCTGAAAGTTGGCAGGGAATTTACGCATCGCGAGCAGTCCGTGGAGAACGAACATGGTAGCCACCAAGGCGACAATCGCCCCGACGAGAATCGGATATCTCTTGCCGAAGAAAAATTGTCCCTCAAACATCCGCGTCACCCACCACATGGCATCGTTGCTGATCAAGATCGTCGAAACGAAAGCCATATGTCCCCACATGAAGAGACCGAGAAACAATCCGCTCGCGCTCTGCACCAAGTCCAGCCTTGCGGGCCAGTGACTTTTTCGCCTCCTTTGATCCAGGCCGATTCCGGCAATGACATCGACTTGCTCGTTCATTGGCAATGCTCCTATCGATCGCGCCCGGCGATAATCCGCGCGACTTGATCTTTGATCAACTGTTCCAGGCTCTCTCCTACAAATGTCTAGCTGTAATTTGGGATGCGGTATATTGGACTTTGGTCCAATAGGGAGCGGTGAACTTTATTTCGAGAATCTTAACGGACCGTAATAGTCGGCCGTAGATCGTACGCCGCGTCGCGATGACTGTCGTCAATCAGCTTCTCGATCGTCGCGCCGGTGTGGTAACGTTATCTACGCTTGTCATCCTGCAAGCAACCACGGCGTCCCCAGCACCAGAAACACAAGAAGGCAAAAGAATGTAGTGAGAAACCCGAGACGCTAGAGCTCGCCCTGAGTCAAGGAGTTGCTGCCAACAAAAATGACGTTCTGACTTCCCCCTTGCGGAGTAATCGTCGAGAAGTAGCTGCTGGCAAACAGCAGCGCGAATGCCATCAGAGATGTGGGGACACCGGTGCGCACGGCGACATCGAGGAATACGCCGAAGAGCCCGAGCACCTGCGCCGACTGGCTCACGAACATGCATGAGTACATAGAGCACCAGCAAAACAACGTAGGCGATCGGCCAGGCTACGCCGCCGAGGAGCGCGGTCAGCTTCCCGCCGACATAACCCATGAAACCGAGCTCATTCAATTGGCCGCTCAACGCGAAAAGCACCGCGAGCCAGAAGAAAGTGACCAGGGTACTGCCCTGGAGATTGATGTCCTCGAGCGTCAGAACGTTGGTTGCGAGGAGCACACCGAGGCCAGCGAAGGCCACCGCAGGAAGGCTCAGGCGCAGGGTGTCCGCCATCACCCACCAGTCACCATGACTGCAAAAGTTACCGCGACGATCCACTCATCGCGCGTTAGCCGCCCCATGCTGCTGAGTTCTTTGCGCGCCATCGCGGGCGCATCGGGCGTATCCGTCACGCCCGGCGGAAACAGCCGGGAAATATCACTGGCAGCAGAAGAATGGTCGCCAGCGCCGGACCGATGCGGCAAGCAACCACTTGCCGAAGGAGATCTTCACACCGGATTGCGCCGCCAGCGACACGCCGATGGGATTGGCGGAGGTGGCAGTGAGCCATAGAGCCGACGAGACACTCAGGCTCGCCATGCCGCAGAACATGAGATAACCGCCCATGCGGCGACTCTCTGCATCTTCCGCCCTTAAACCGGCGCTTTGCGCTAGCGAAAGAATGATCGGGTAGAGCACGCCGCCGCGCGATGTATTGCTCGGAAACGCGGGTGCGATGAGCGCATCAGTTAGAAAAATGCTGTAACCCAGCCCGAGCGTCGATCGTCCGAACGCGCTCACCACGAGCAAACTGATGCGCCGGCCGAGTCCTGACTTCACCACCGCATGTGCTACCAGGAAGGCGACCACCACCAGAAGCACGCTCGAGTTTGCGAAACCCGCGAACGCCTTTACGGGTCAACAGTTCCGGTCAGCACGACCACGCCCACGGCGAGCAGCGAGGCCGTGAGGAGCGGAAATGCGTTCACGATGACTGAGAAAATCGCGGCTGCAAAAACCGCGAAAAGGTGCCAGGCTTCGGCGGTGAGTCCGGCCGGGATCGGCGCGAACCAGATGCCAATGGCAATGGCGAGTGACAGCGCTTGTTTGCCCAGCTTGCGGTGGTCACCGCGGATGAGATTCATGCGCCGGGCCCTCCCGCAGACTCCCTATTGGCCTCATTCAATCGCACTCGGCCCTTGAAAGTTGACGGCCCGCCCGCTCACCGCACCGTCTTCTGTACGGATCACGTACTGCCACTGGAAACTGTAGTCGCCGGTCACGCCGGCGTAACGGCCTGTCCCACCAACGAACGTGCCTACGATATGGTTCCCAGTGCCGACGAATTCGCCTTTCAACTCGCTGTAAACCATTTCGCCGCGCTCGTCGGTCCAGACGCATCGGCCCTGCATGCCGGCACGGCTATCGGAAAACCCGATCGCCTGCGCTCTGAACCCGACCGCCGGCCGCTGTGCGCCGGTGAGCAGTACGGATCCTGTCAGT
>Ga0310810_10008509_pt1 | contig 11810 bp, 12 predicted proteins | sample NCmetagenome_FD_207641 | JGI IMG/M metagenome (GOLD analysis project Ga0310810, IMG submission 207641) | Soil microbial communities from experimental microcosm in Duke University, North Carolina, United States - NC | ecosystem: Engineered > Artificial ecosystem > Soil microcosm > Unclassified ...
TTTCCGAAAGCGCGCTGGGCATTGGACGAGCTGGCCCAGGACGCACGAGCGCAAGGAAAGACTCGCGATTTGTATCGCGTGTATTCGCGAATTGCGGCCAGTGAACCAAATAACCCGATTTGGGAAAATAATATCACCTCACTCCGACTGCTGCTTGGCATCGAGTTGGACCGGGCACAACAAACCGCGTCAGAGTTATTTTCCCAGTATCCATCTGAAAAGATCATTGCCTCGACTTATGCTTATTCATTGCACCTGCTGGGTCACACAAGCGAAGCACTCAATATCATGGAGAACCTTCCTGAAGCTGACTTGGCCAACCCGGCCATTGCTTTGTATTACGGGATTCTGCTGCGAGCCGACGGCCAGACCCAGCGCGCCGGCAAGTTTCTGAACCTGGCAAAAAGGGAAGCGCTTTTGCCTGAAGAACGCGCACTGCTACAGGAAGCGTTGAGACGTTGAAGCGTTAAAGCGTTAGAAGGTGAAGACCAGCGGCGTTGCGGCCGTTTAAAGTAAACCATAGCTGAGTGATCCGCGCAGTCCGGGATAGAGACTCCTCACCCATGACCCTCTCCGCTGAGAAGGGGAGAGGGAGACGAAAGCTCAGCTGGCAGACGCACCGTGAATTCGGAGCCCTTGCCGATTTCGCTGCTGACACTCACCTCGCCCCCATGGGCCTCGACCACCGCCTTCACGAGGCTGAGACCGAGGCCCAAGCCCCTTTGCGATCGGCTTTTGTCGCCGCGATAAAGCCGGGTCCAGATTTTTTCTTGCTCATCGGCGGGGATACCCATGCCGGTGTCACGAAACACCGCCAGGGCGGAGTCCTTTCGACAACGCACCGCAATCGTCACCCGTCCGCCTTCCGAAGTATATTTAATCGCGTTATCAAGCAGGTTCGCGAAAACCTGCCGCATTCGGGTGCGATCGACGGAAACCATACAGGGAGTCGGAAAATCGGTCTCGATTTTGATCCTCTTTTCTTCAGCGACATATTCGTAGAGATCGACTGACTCGCGGGCTACCTGACAGAGATCAATCGACTCCCGCTGCAGCTTCATCATCCCGGCCTCGGCCTCGGTGATGTCCATCAGCGTGTTCAGCATATCCAACACACGCTCGGATTCTTCGACGCAGTCGGCCAGGGCTTCGCGCGCGGCCGCCGGATCAGTGCCCGGCTGCAGCGCCAGTTCAGCGGTACCGCGCAATCGCGCCAAGGGTGTTCGCAGATCGTGCGCAACATTGTCGAGAGACTCCCGCATCGCGCGAATTAGCGCTTCGTTTTTATCGAGCAACGTATTGAAATGCTGCACCAATTCATCCAGTTCATCATCGGATTCCCGCACCGGCACGCGTGCGTTCAGGGCGCCCGTGCGGATGATAGAGCGTGCGGTCGATACGATTTGGCGGACGGGCTGCATCGCCCGGTTGGCGAAGAAGGCGCCGGCAACAAAGCTAAAAATGACCGTCGCGCTGCCACTGATTAAAAAGCTACGGCGGATCGGGTTCAGGACGGCTTCCCGGCTATTGGTCGTGCGGCCAATTTGCAGGATTGTTCCATTGTTGAACTCCGCCTGGGCGCGGATTAGATCTTTCTCCGCATCCAGTGGAATTCGAATAAAGTGGACTTTGAAATAGCCCTCCAACCCAGGAACATCGCGCGAAGCAATCCAACCCGGGGGAGCGTTAATCACGACAGCGAGATGCGTATAGCCATTTACCAGGCGAACGAGCATGGTGTTTTGCACCTCGACCGGCAAGTCGTGAACCCAACTCCGCAGCCCGTTCACTCCGCCATTTTCGTACACCGAGGCCGCTTCCTTCAATTGTCCCTCGAGCACTTCCCGGTCCTTTGCCCCAACGGCGGCGGCCAGCAGGTAATAAGCCAGCGCGAACAGCGCGGCAGTGCTCAACATGAAGACCAGCGCGTACCATAGGCCCAAACGGACGCCGATGTTCCGGCGAAGAGCTTCAAGCCGGCCGGAGAACATAGCCGACTCCTCGGATAGTGTGGATCATCCCCTTCTCTTTATCGACCTTGCCGCGTAACCGATGAACCAGCACGTCGACCACATTGGTCTGCGGATCGAAGCTGAAATCAAAAATGTGCTCCAGGATCATTGTTTTGGTCACCGGCCGATTGGCGTGTCGCATCAGGTACTCGAGCAAAGCAAACTCACGCGGCTGGAGCTCGATTTTCTCACCGGCCCGCTGAACCTCTCGAGAAAGGAGGTCCAGAGTGAGATCGCCGACGACCAACCGAGTTGGCTCCGGGGTTTGCGTCGCGCGGCGGATGAGGGCTTGTAAGCGAGCCAACAGTTCGGAAAAGGCGAATGGTTTGGTAAGATAATCGTCACCGCCAGCCTGCAACCCACAGACCCGGTCGTCGACCGACGCTTTCGCGCTGAGAATCAACACCGGGACTCGAACCCCCTCGGCGCGAAGTCGCTGAATCAAGCTAAGGCCATCCAGCTTGGGCAGCATGAGATCGACCACCGCGGCGTCATAAGAAATGGTCTGAGCTCGGAAGAGTCCTTCTTCACCGTCGCCGGCCTGGTCCACAGCGAAACCGCTTTGTTTGAGTCCATTGACAATGAATGAAGCGATTTTCTTATCATCCTCGACCACCAGGATTCGCATGCCTGTGAACATAGGCCAAGCCGTTAACCTTTTATAGAGAAGATTTGTAGGGGTAGAAATGAATCGAAATCCGAAATTCGAAATCCGAAGCCCGAAACAAATCCGAAATTTGAAAATCCACACGGAAGTTGCGTAATGAGTGGATTTTCAAACATTCGATTATTTGGATTTGTATTCGGTTTTCGGGCTTCGGATTTCGGACTTTTCCAAAGAGGAAGCCCCCCCGGACCTCGTTGCGCAGTCCGGGAGGGCTATGGGTGTGCTGAACGGAAATCAGCCCACGTTGCTCTCGTCGACGGCGACGTAGCGGCTACCGCCATCGCGCCAGACACGGAGCAAGGTGACTTTATCAGTCGCTTTTTCGGTCATCTTGATCGCCTCTTCAGCAGTGCGAACCGGCTTACGGTTTATTTCCTGGATGACGTCACCAGGCCGTAGACCAGCCTCAGCGGCCGGAGAGTTCGGGTCCACATCGGTGATGACTACACCCTTGATGTTGTTCGGCAAATCGAACTGCTGCCGCGCAGCATTATCCAGATCCGCAACCGTGACTCCGTTGAGCGTGCCATTGTCTTGCTCTTTCTGATTGTCGTTTTTCGCGACATGGTCAGAACCGGGTAACTCTTTCACCGTAACTTCGAGTGTTTTGCTGGAACCGTCGCGCAGAACCTTCAGTGGAACAGACTCGCCAGGTTGTGTGCGGGCCACTTCGAGCTTAAGATGCCGGCTGTCTGTCACCGGTTTGTGATTAAACTCGACAATCAGGTCGCCACTTTCAATGCCAGCCTTTTCAGCCGGACTCTTCGGAGTGACATCACCGACAAGTGCACCTTTGGTCTCTTTGAGCTTGAATTCCTTAGCCAGGCTGGGAGTCACGTCCTGGATAGCAACCCCCAGGTAACCACGTGTGACGTGGCCGTCCTTGATTAAACTCTCCATCACGTCCCGCGCGAGATTCACCGGAATGGCAAAGCCGATACCCTGGTTACCGCCGCTGCGGCTCAGAATCGCCGTGTTGATGCCAATCAGCCGACCTTCGCTGTCGACCAACGCGCCACCCGAGTTGCCCGGATTAATCGCGGCATCGGTCTGGATGAAGTCTTCATAGTCCAGCCCAACCGCTCCAGCTCGCCCCGTCGCGCTGACAATGCCTGTGGTGACAGTTTGGCCGATCCCAAACGGGTTGCCAACCGCCAGCACCACATCCCCTACCTCCACTTTGTCGCTGTCGGCCATCGGCACTGCTGGCAGATTATTGGAGGTGATCTTAATTACCGCGATGTCGGTTTTCGGATCTCGTCCGACTACCTTCGCGGTAAACTCGCGTCCGTCCTGCAAGGCCACTTTAACTTCGTCTGCTCCATCCACGACGTGATTGTTTGTCAGAATGTAGCCATCCTTGGTCGCGATCACACCGGAACCGATTCCTTCCTGTCGCGGCATTGGCATGTTGCGCCGCGGCATGCGTCCCTGGAACTGATCGCCAAAGAAACGGCGGAATAAATCGTCCATGTCGCCAGGCATGCCTGGTCCCCCGTTAAAGGAGGTGTTATGCACTTTAGTCGTGGTAAACACTTTCACCACCCCGGGAGCGACCTTTTTCACAACTGGCGCAAAACTGCCGTGACCACCAGCCTCCCGGGCAATGGGTCGTTCATCGACGGCGGGCGGGGTGAAGGATTCGGCTTTTGGCTTTTGACTGAAAGCAACCGCCGAGCCGGCAAGGACAATCGCGCCGCCCAGAGCGATCGCGGTGAATCGGCTGTTGAGTTGAGTGAATATTCGTTTCATAAATCTGTTCGTTGTTTGTTGATGCAACCGTGTTTCTTTAACGATGTATCTGGAGTAATAGACAGCATCGCAATGACAGGCACCTTTCTTGAAGATTACACTTTTGAAAGGAAATGCCGCCCCTTGACGGTTCAAATCGCCCGTTCCACCCTCACTCAAAATGACTAACCAGAAGTCCGATCGAGTGCAAAGAGCTCATGCCGGCCTAATTGTTGTCGATATGCAAGAACGGCTCCTGCCGGCTATGTTCGAACGTGATCGGCTGGTCCAAAACGTTCTGCTGCTCGTCAAAGGCTCAACTATTCTTGGAATCCCGCTCTTTGCCACCGAACAATACCGCAAGGGGCTTGGCCCTACCGTTCCGGAAATTGGCGGTGTAGTTTCGGAGTTCGCGCCCGTGGAAAAGATGGCATTCAGCGCTGCCGGGGCGGATGGATTTCTAAATTCGCTTCGGCAACGGAAGCTTTCGGAGACTATCCTGTGCGGCATTGAAGCCCACGTTTGTGTTTCACAAACCTGCCTCGATCTGCTGGCCGAAGGACTCCGGGTCTTTGTGGTTGCGGATGCCGTCTCCTCGCGGACGGCTGAAAATCACCGGATCGGCCTGGATCGGATGCGCGATGCGGGAGCGCTAATCGTCTCGACTGAGATGATTCTGTTCGAATTGGTCGAAAAGGCCGGCACCGACGAATTCAAGCAGATACTATCGCTGGTGAAGTAAGACGTCTGTAGGAGACGACGTAAGAAGACTCTAATGAGTCCGATGTTCCCCCAAGTGCACTTGATCACAGTCTCCTTACGTCGTCTCCTACAAGGGGCATCCTGAGAATTCGGGAGGAGCTTGAGCCGCTTAATCCAGCTTCTTTACTCGGATATTTTTGTAGCGCACGACGCTCCCTGGGTCATGACCTTGCAGCGCAAAGGTGCCCTCACTCAACTTGCGCATAAAATCTTTTCCCGGTTGAGCTCCCGGTGGTTCGTTGTATTCGAAAACACGTTTTCCATCCACCAGCACAGTCACACTGTTGCCTTTCACTATAATTTCCTGGGTCCACCATTTGCCATCCTGCGCCGGTGAGTTCGCAATGTTAACAAGGCCATAGAGACTGCCGGTCTTGATCCAATCGCTATGAGTGTTGTTGACCTGGCACTCAAAGCCGACCCGTGGCCAATCGTTTGCCTGGTATTTCGTGTGAAAATAAATTCCCCCATTCGAATGCGGCCCGGTCATGACATCCACCTTGAGATCAAAGTTTTTGAACGGCGCCTTGTCACCCACATAGAAAAGATGGCAACGGTTCCCGTGCGCAACAAACGCCCCATCCTCGATCGTCCAGGTCTCCTTGTTCTCGTCCGCCGTTTTCCACCCATCAAAACTCTTACCGTCGCATAACGAAGTGAAACCAGGTTCCACATCCTCAGCAATCAACGACGCTGTCGCTGAGAAAATAATCGTTAGGGCCATCAACCGGAGTAGTTTAGTTTGCATGGAGCCGCAAAATAATCCGGCGTCTCTGACCCGCAAGCAAAATTCATCCTGCCTGCGACTGCGCCCTGGAGGGTTGCTATCTACAATTGTCCAGCTGAAACAGTAGAAGGCACTCGCGTTTGATCCTTTCCGTTCGTATTGCCTTTCTCTTTGGCTCGCAATTCGTTTAAATAAAGCCAGATGAACACCCGGCGGGCTCAGGTCAAACGCGTCACAAACGAAACGCGGATTAGCGCCAAAATTAATCTCGATGGGAGTGGCAAAGCTTGCGTTCGGACGGGAATCGGTTTTTTTGACCACATGCTGACGCTGTTTGCCCGCCACGCGGTCATTGATCTCAATCTTCGCTGCCAGGGGGACCTCGAAGTCGATGCTCATCATACGGTCGAGGATTGTGGGATTGTTTTAGGACAAGCTTTCCTCCAGGCACTGGGTGACAAAAAAGGCATTCGCCGTTACGGCGCTGGATTTGACCCGCGCAATCCGTTTACTGGCGAAGCTTATGTACCGATGGACGAATGCCTGGCCAGGTGCGTTATCGATTTCAGTGGGCGGCCCTATCTGGTTTGGCGCGGTTTAAATGGCTTGGGCCATAAGACCGTTACCAAAGCCGAGAAATTCCAAGACATGTCGAGCAGCTTTCGGTTCGGCCTGGCCCGGGAATTCTTCCAAGGCTTCGCGAATGAAGCACGCTGCAACCTCCACCTCGAATTGTTGTATGGGGATGAACCCCATCATGTTGTCGAAGCACTTTTCAAAGCATTCGCCAAGGCGGTCGACCTCGCGTGCCAGCGCGACCCGCGCATTGCAGGTCAACTCCCCACCACGAAAGGGAAGCTTTGAGGCTTGAACTACTTAAAACTGCACACTTCGGAAGGACGAGTTCCACGAGGCCCAAACTCTGGCCTTGTTTACAGGGACTCGTGGAACTCGTCCTTCCGATGGTTTGAATAAGCATGGTAAGGCCACCGTCGAACCGATGACTAAAGACGATTATTCCTCGTCAGACGATCGGACTTTGGTGAAGGCCGCGCAAAAGGGTGATATGGTTGCCTTCGAGGAACTGGTTGCGCGGCACCGGGATAAGATTTATGCCCGTGCGTATAGCATGATGAGGAATGAAGAAGAAGCGATCGATCTTTCTCAGGAAGCGTGGGTGAAGGGCTGGCAGCGCCTGAGCCAGTTTCAAGGCGAGTCCGGTTTCGGCACCTGGATGACTCGGATTGTGATCAATCTCTGTTTGGATCAGTTGCGTAAGCAGAAACGGCAGCGGACAGAGTCGGTCGAAGAGATGACTGAGGAATCAGGCGGAGTCGAACGGCATATGCCGGTTGTTACTGTAAATCCCACCGCCGGTCTTGAGCGCATCGAGCTTCGGCAGCGAATTGATCGCGCTTTAGGTCAGTTGTCGTATGAACATCGCACCGTGTTGGTGTTGCACGAATTTGAAGAATTGGAATATAAAGAAATCGCTAAGGTGATGGATTGTTCGATTGGGACAGTGATGTCGCGCCTGTTTTACGCGCGCCGAAAGATGGCGGCGTTACTGGCGGACCTCAAAAAAGCGGATTAACAGATAATGGACCACCAGGACCAACTGAAGTTGCAGGCGTATTTGGATGGGGAGCTGCCTGAACCGGAAGCGCGTGAGATGGCCAACCACCTCGCGCGCGATCCTGGCGCGACTGCGCTTCTAACCGAACTGCGCCAGACTCGCGATGCGATTCGAAGCTTTGAGCCCGGCACTCAACTGCCCGAATCACGTGAGTTCTATTGGTCCAAGATCAAACGAGAGATTGAGCGCCAGGAGACTTCCAGGCCCGTTCCTTCCCCGTCAATTCCGTTGGGCGAACGATTGCGCCGCTTTCTCATACCGGCCTCAGGACTGGCCCTGCTCGTCATTGCCGGCCTGTTCGCCATTCAGGGTCCACCCCAGGAAAACGCCCCCATCGAAACGGCTCTCGCTGACCCGGGCGCGATGATTTATCATGATTACTCAGCTGGCGCGACTTATGTCTGGCTCTCTTACCCCGCTGACAAAGATCTCGCCGACGAAGACGATTGGGATACATTCGATTAGGCAATGAGATTACATTCAGTTCGGGCAAACCTGATACCGGCTTTGCTATCCGTGCTTTTTTTTCTCCCTGGCGCCTTGGCGACGGTGGCGGCCGATGAATTGAAATTCCATGTGCACCTGGTCTGGGCAACCGATGACCCCAACCCACCCGCCGGGAAAGATTACAAACCAATCGAGCCGGACATCCGCAAACAGATCAAAGCCTTGAAATGGAAAAACTATTTTGAGGTTCGCCATACCGATTTTGCGCTCGCACCCGGGACCAGCAAAAAAGTCGCTATTAGCGAGAAATGCTCGATCGACGTAAAAGATCTGGGTAATTCCAGCGTCGAAGTAGTTTTGATCGGCAAGGGGAAGGAAGTCGCCAAAGTGAAACAGACGCTGCGGAAAGGCCAAATTCTCGTCCCAGCGGGCGATGCCCCCAACGAAACTGCCTGGCTGGTTATCCTCCAGCGCGTCGAGTAATCTCGTAACGCAGAGTTTCACTCTGCTGTACCGCCGATTTCCAATCGGCACCTTCGCTGCGCTTTAACTGAGGCTTTGCGGTCAAAAATGAGTGCGTAATACACTCTGGGTTGATCGGTTGCCTGTTGGTCGTGCCGTTGGCCTTAGCTTGGTTTGTGAGCCAATTCGCGGCATCCCGCTTAATCGATTGCTCGTTCGGATTCTTCGGCGCGATTCCATTGTTTTATTCCTTGGATCTGACCGACCTCATGAAAAAACTACGCTGCCACTCGATCTCGTCAAACCAGCTGCTAATTAACCAGAGATCACTCTGCGCGATTCCCACCAGTTTTTAAGTTTGCGCGCCATTTGCGCAGAACGGCAACAAAGATCCGGTCAAGCCTCCGACTGAACACACCCACGAACGAATAGCCAAGTTGCACCGCGAGACAAACCGCCCAGGCAAATAGAGACACGGTGAGGACCCGGAATGGCCACGCATCCAATGGCAACTGAGCTTTCCAGATCCACATCGATTCTTTGCTGAATGGACCAACGTAAAAGATCGGCCACAAGTCCACCGGATCGGGCCCGCGTGAGCCAATCAGGTCGCAGAACAGGTGCAAGTGAAATACCAACAAAGAGAGCACCGCTACTCGCCATTTCCGGTGCGCAAAAAAAATCAATAAGGTGGTTATCAGGATGCCCCCAAATAGACCGTGCAATAAATAGTGATGGTAGTGCTGGTAATAAGATATTTTGCCGCCGCCTAAGGCCCGGCTAATCACATCGATGATCAGCCCCAGTCCGTCAGCATCGGGCGAAATGCCTGCCAGCGCAATTAAGCGGCAGTCGTGTGCATTGTCGGTCGTTTTGGCGCCAATCACCCAACTTGCCAGCAGATGAGTCTCCGGATTCAATGCGTGTGCCGCTTATCCATTTTGACACCGGATCGTTTTTGTTCCGGACTAACATTTCGACAAGTCACGCGAAGGTCGCCAGATTCGCAAATGCGTTGCGCGAATACAGGCTTTCGCTAAAGTCCTCGCGAAACCAAAAACCTATGTGGAGAAAATCTTTGCTTGCGGTCGTGGTGTTGCTCGTGATCGGCTTTCTGGCACTGGCGCTCGCTCGCCCGGTGTTGAATATAACCCGGCAGAACGGAACCAACGTATTGGTTTCGTGGTCGGCAACCAACAGTGGATTTCTGCTCCAAGCAAGCACGAACCTTTCATTACCAAACGACTGGAGCACACTGACCAATGCTCAGTTGCTGAACGGGAATTTTCAATTGATTGAGTCTGTTGCTTCCAGCCGATTTTATCGCCTGTTGAACGACACCAACGCAATCGACGTACCGGACGCTTCTTTCATAGACAGTAACGGTGACGGAATTGATGGAGACGCTCAGAGAGCAATTTTTGTAGCCACACCGCCCTTGGGGAACGATAGCAATCTCGGGACGATGGCAGCGCCCGTGGCTACCCTCGAGCACGGCGTTCTGCTAGCTGCCGCGCAGCATAAAAATGTTTATGTTGCCGCCGGTACCTATACTCTCAATAGCCCACTCCAACTAATCTCCGGTGTCAGTCTGTATGGGCAGTATGATGGCACGACTAATTGGGGTCGCGGAATCCAAAACCTTACCGTGATTTCTGGTGGGCCAACGGCAGTGCTCGCCTCCAGCATTACTAACGAGACGCACCTCGAAGGTTTTTCTATTGTCGCCAGTTCTGCCACCGCTCCGGGGCAGAGCACTTACGGAGTTCTCGTGCTCAATAGCGTCAGCAATATTGTGATTCGTTACAATTCCATCTCCTCGGGTAATGGCTCGATCGGTTTCGCCGGTGTATCTGTTCCAAACGAGTTGCCTGCAAGTGGCGGAATCCCAGGCAATGCGGGCACTTGTGATAGTGGAAATGGATCAGGCGGTTCGGGTGCAACTTCATCCTGCAGTCGCATCGGTGGGACGGGAGGAAACGGCGGACCGGAAGGGGCTAATAATGGCAGTCCAGGTGGGACCGGCGCGGGAGGCACTCCCGGTGGGGCTGGTGGCCAGGGAGGAAATCCTGGCGGCAACGGACAAACCGGGGCGAACGGATTGCCTGGAGCAAATGGCACGAATGGCGCCACCGCCCTGACGACGTTAATTTTAGGCAACTCTGGATTTGTGCCGACCATCGGAAATAGTGGTTCTTCGGGAACCGGCGGCAACGGTGGCGGCGGTGGCGGCGGTGGCGGGGGGCAGGGATGCTTCTTTTGTAATGATGGCGGAGGCAATGGGGGTGGTGGCGGCGGCGCCGGCGGCTGTGGCGGAGCTTTCGGTTCGGGTGGTGGAGGTGGTGGTGGTTCTTTTGCCGTGTTCTTGTATAGCGCAAGTGCAGTCATTACGGATAACGCTTTAATTACGGGCAGAGGCGGAAATGGGGGCGCCGGCGGTAACGGCGGCGTGGGTGGCAGTGGCGGAAGCGGTGGGTCCGGCGCGTCGAACTGCACCGGCGAAATAGGCGCAGGCGGTAACGGCGGCCCTGGTGGAAACGGCGGTGCAGGTGGTTCCGGTTCCGGCGGCCCGGGCGGGCCGTCTATTGGTATCTGTTATGCCAAATCCCTTGTGAATCTGGGCTCAAACTCGTTCACGATTGGCGCCAGTGGCACGGGTGGGCAGGGCGGGAGCAATTCAGCTTTAGGCGCCGCGCCCCTTGGACCCACGGGACAGAGTATGAACGTTTTTTTCCAATAGTTTGGTTGCCATTTCAGCGGGCCTTTTGTCGCTCGTAGCTCACCGTGGAAGAACCTGCTTCGGAGAACAAACAGCGAACGTGGCGGCAGCGATTGAGCAAAATCGTTGCCATTGTCATCCTGCTGCTCGTCTGCGCAATCCTGTTGTGGTTTAGCACGGCACTTTACCATCGGCTTGTCCAGTTCCCAAAAGAGGAAGCTGCCTGGCAAGCTCTTCGGGCTGAGCGTCAGCCGGTCATCGACCACAGCGGCTGGAACGAATATCGCGGAATCCTCCACGCCCATTCGAAATTTTCCCATGACAGCGAGGTGCCCTTGGAAGAAATCCTGCGTGTTCTCCAGGCCACTCGAATTGATTTCATTGGCTTGAGCGATCATCCGATCAATGGGCGCGCCGATTTCGACCTGCAATGGCGTGGATTGCACGATGGAAAATTGTTCATTCCCGGCTTTGAAATGAGGGATGGGATTATGCCATTCGGAGTCGCCGCGGGCGTCGTGCTGAGCAACCAAACGGATTCCGCGACGCTCGCCCGCCAAATCTCCGAGCACGGCGGATTGCTTTTCTACGCGCACTCGGAAGAACCACGGGACTGGGATCGACCCGAGCTCGTTGGTATGGAGATT
>Ga0310810_10008510_pt1 | contig 11809 bp, 7 predicted proteins | sample NCmetagenome_FD_207641 | JGI IMG/M metagenome (GOLD analysis project Ga0310810, IMG submission 207641) | Soil microbial communities from experimental microcosm in Duke University, North Carolina, United States - NC | ecosystem: Engineered > Artificial ecosystem > Soil microcosm > Unclassified ...
AACTGCACGTCACCGAACGTTACCAGCGCCCCGACCTGGGTCACCTGGAGATCGAGATCACGCTGGACGATCCGGGAGCGTTCACGAAACCGCACACCTTCAAACGGGAGCACATCCTCAGCGCGACGTGGGAAATTCATGAGTACGTTTGCAATGAATTCAACGTCGATTCGGACCGCCTGGTGGGTCCGGTACAGAGCCAGTAGCGTTGCTTATAGGGCCAGATCGCTTCCGGCCCGAGCCCTCAGAAGCGGATTCGCGCCACGATGGTTCCCTGCCGCGGGGGAAGTGCGACGCTTGAGGTATTGATAAAACCAAAACCAGCCGTGGTCTGGCCGGCGCTGTTCTTGGTTTGCGTCGCCAGGACGTTGGTCGAGGTCGGGTTGCCCATCTCCGTGCGGTTGAAGATATTACTGAACTCCGCCCGAATCTGGAACGTGACTGCCTCTCGGATCTTGAACAGCCGGCCCAAGGCCATGCTCTCCGAGGGCCTGCGCTGCTGCCGGTAATCGTTGTAGTAAGCGGCCGCGCTGCCAAACTGGCCCGCTGGTGGATTTACCCACGCCGCTGGATTCAGGACGAACGTCTTATTCGGATCGAAGCAGTGGCAGTTGAGATCCTGCGTGAACAGCGGCTCACCGGGCACCCGGTTGACGAAGGTACTCTGGAACACCATGGAGTTGAGGTTGTTGGTCGAGACCGGGGCCAGAATCGGCGCGCCGCTGGAGTACGAAAGAAACGCGCTCGGCTGCCAGTCGCTCAAGACAAAAGATACGATTCGGTTGGTGCGCAGTTTGGGCGTCGTGTAATTCACCGCGAAGGAACTGATGAGCGGGCGGTCGTAGACGGAAATATTCTTGTTCACAGCGCGGTTGAACACGTCATTCACTTGCCCGCCGCTTCCGCCGGGACTGTCGCTCTCGGCGCCGATGTTCAGCGTCTTCTGCCATGTGAACGTGTAGGTGAAGTCCACACCGTGGGAAAGCCGCTTGGTCGTCTTCACCTGCAGCGATTCATACCAGCTATCGCCCAACGGCGCCCACAGAGGGGTAAGAGGGGCGGTGGCCGCACCGACGCCTCCTCCGCCAACGCCGGCGGCTACCTGCGGGAAGGGCCGCAGCGACTGGGCCACGGTAGCCGTGAGAGGGAAGCCGGCATACGGCGGGTTGGCAAACCCGCGCGAAATCGCAAGCGCCGAATTCAGAGGAGAGATCAGCAGCTGCTGGTCCGCCGCGCTGTTCAGATTGAGGCCGCGCGCCGCGAGTGCCTGCTGCGAGATGGCGTTGTAGTTGACCTGCGTCGGCGCCTGCCACCAGATTCCGCGGTTCCCCACGTACGTAGCTTCCACCACCAGATCCCGGATCACCTCGCGCTGCACGCCGATGCTCCACTGGTACGTGCGGGCGGGCCGTCCCCCGTTCGGATCGACGAAGATCGGCGGACCCGCGAGAGTACCCGGATAAGGATAATGACCCGGGTCGAAATTGGGCCACGCAACCTGCGCTCTGGTGTAGGGCACGCCCGTGGCAAAGGTCATGGCCGGCGTGCCGAAAGCGGGCGAGTTAAAAGGATTGGAAGCTGCGAGGTTATTGGAGGCCTTGTTGTCGTTGTCCGTGCCGTTATAAATGATGCCCGCTCCGCCACGCACCACGGTCTTAGGCGTGACCTGATAAGCGAACCCGAGTCGCGGTCCGAAGGCCCAGGGGTAATTATGAGTGAATGTACAGTTGCAGGTGGCCTCGTAGATCACGGCGCCTGGGTGGCCTCCCGCGCTGGGATCGGCCAAAGTGGAGGAAAAGCTGGGGAGCCGGCCATACTGCTCCCTTTCGGCCGTTGAGTAGTCGTAACGCAGGCCGTAATCGAGCGTGAATTTGCGAGTTACCTTCCAGGTGTCCTGAGCATAGAACCCCATTTCATGTTTCCCCAGCTTTCCGTTGGTCGGAACCCTGATATTTCCGCTGTCGACCAGGCCTAGCAGAAAACTCGCGTACGGGAAACCGACGTTTCCGCCGCCCAGCGTGTTGCTGTTGAGATACGGCTGACCCGTCTCGGCGGCGCTGAATGTAAAAGTGCCATTCGTCCCCTGAACGATTCTGGCCGGGAATCCATCCACCTGCAATTCCGAGCCGAACTTATACGTGTGGTTATTGCTGACCCATGTCAGACTGGCGACGGCGGTCGTCTTTTGCATGATGTTCTGCACGGCCCCAACCGGACCCAGCGTGGCTACACCGCCTTGAGCGGAGGTCAGACCCGACATACTCGGGAACGACAACGGCGTGAAGGGGCCCTGCAAGCCCAGTTGCGTCGTGGGATCGAAATCCTTGGTCGCCGTCAGCGCACGGTTAAAGTTATCCGCGTAACCGATGCCCAGATGCAGCAGCAGCGTCGGCGTCAAGGAATTGTCGTAGTTCAAACGGTAGATGTGCGCGGCATAATCCGTTACGGTGCCTTGCGAAATGGGCTGAGGAAACCCTTCGGCCAAGCCGTTTCCATTATTGACTTTGCCCGTAAAGCGATCCTGCTGCCAATAAAAGCTCAACTTTTGCCGGTCGCTCAATTGGTGGTCTATCTTGAACGAAGGAATCGTGGTTGTGGTAGCGGCGGCGAACGGATAGATGCCGTTACTAATCAAGCCAGGCTGATTCGCCGCAGGAATCAGCGCCTGCATTTTTAGCGCAACCGGATCGAGCTTGGCCGTGGGGATCGTATTGCCGACATAAGCCGTCCGAACAATTTGACCGCCCACGAGTTGTGCCGAAGTTGGATCGTAAATCTGGTTTTCAGAGACCGTATTCTTTAGCGGGTCCGTGCCCAGAGTGCGGCCCGTCAGCGCTTGCGTGAAATTGCCCAGGCGATAGTTCGCCACGGGAACGGTGTTGGCCATGTTGGTCACAAACTGTGAGACCGGGTATCGCTCCCAATTGAAAAAGAAGAAAGTCTTGTCATGGCCGTTGTACACTTTGGGAATCCACACCGGACCGCCTACCGTGAATCCATAGTCGTTCCTTCGTACGGTCGGCCGGAGCAAGCTTCCGTTCCGATTGTTCGTGAACGGCACGCCCGCGTTGAGGGCTTCATTGGCGAAATATTCGTAGCCGCTGCCGTGAAACTGGTTGGTGCCCGACTTCATGGTGATGTTGTAGACCGCGCCGCCCGCCAGGCCGAATTCAGCTGCAAAGTTGCTGGTCTGAATGGCGAACTCCTGGATCGCATCCACGCTTCCTTGCGTCTGGGAGGCGGCGCCCTGGCCCAGGCCGTCGGTTGCGTCCTGCCCCTCCACGCGAAGACGTTCCGAGTTGGTCGGGGTGCCGTTCACACTGACGGTGATCAGGTTCGGCAGCGTGGGGTTGGGGATATAAACCGTGCCGGGCAACAACTGCGTCACGGCTAATGGCTGCCGGATGTTGGTGCTCATCGACAATATAGGAAGATCGTTCATGCGATTCGCCGTGACGTTGTGGCTCAACTCGCCACTCTCCGTTTTCAGCAGCGAAGCGGCTTCGTTGACGGTGATGGATTCCGTGGCCGCTCCCACTTCCAGCACGGTATCGATACGCAGGGTTTGCCGCACCTGCAAGGTGAGGTTCTGCCGAACGTATTTCTTGAACCCGGGAACGGCGACGGACAATTCGTACGTGCCGGTCGGCAGCTCGTTGATCGAATAATTGCCGGTGTTAGTGGTGGCAGCGTGGTAGACGACGCCGGTTTCTACGTTCTTGGCATCGACTACGGCGTTGGCGACTACGGCACCGGCCGGATCGGCGACGACACCCGTAATGCTGCCCCGATCGGTCTGGGCGTGGGCTGCCACACTCAGCACCAAAAGAGAAACTGCAATCCTCGCTGATCTCATAGCACCCCCTGAGACTAACAATGACCTGCGGAACTGTAACACGTGGTTCCAGTGGTGTCAATCGTAGCCGCGGCGATCACGTGCAACATGTCGACGCGAGCAAGCGGAACAGAGTCCCGCTGATCACTCCGCCAGCAGCGGGACCGGCTGGCCGGCCCGAAGCCTACCGGCCGACGACGTGCTCCGTGTCCACATTGAACTCGTTGCAGATATATTCATGGATCTCCCAGTTCGTAGAGAGATTGGAGACTCTATTAATCACCCACGGCTTGGTGTAAGCCTTAGGGTCGACAATCGTGATCTGGACTTCCAGGTGCCCCAAGTCGGGCCGGCGGTAGCGCTCGGTTATATGCAGGTCTTCCGTATGCGGGTGACCGGCAAAGTCGAACCAAAACTTATCGTTGAAACCGATGGTGTCGACCAGCAGCGAATCCCCCTCCCACCTGCCGATAGAGTCTCCATACCAGCTGGGATCCGGGTCTGGGTCATGACCACGCCCGTCCAGGAAAACTTGCCGATAGCTATGGATATTGGCCTCAAAGAGCATCACCAAGACCGCGGGAGTCTGAATAAACTTGTACGGATAGGGGGTCATGCGCGGCACGCCCGCCGGCAGGCAATGTAGCTCGGGATCGTCTTTGGGATTCCGCGACTTCAAAATCGCCTCGGCCCAAGGCGTCATCGAGGGTGGCTCGCCTCTGATGGTCTTGGGCGCAAACCAGACTCCCGTGAGGTCCGGCTTGCCGTTCGCTGTACGGGGCGTTGGCCCGGTTGGCGGCGGCACGGCCTCCCGGTCTCCATTCGGTCCTATTAGCATGCCTCCGCCAGGGCCGCCTTTGCCTTCACCTTTCGCTGGCTGGCCTTTCGCCGCGGACTTGCCTTGGTTTGCAGACTGGGCAGCGGCTGGTGCCGGCACCAGGTGCGAAACGACCAACATCGCCCCGGCACTAACGAGCAGACTGATAGAGTATTTTCTCAAGGCTGACCTCCCCTCAAAATGCATGGGCGATGCGCGTACGGTGATCGAGTTCCCTATTTTGCGGCCGGACCGCCGTCGTCAGCAGACGACCCGGCAAATACCTTTCGGCCATCCGCCATTACGATCGACCGGGCGTTCGCATGAATCGAACCGTCCGCCAGCTTGGCATTGTCCTTAGCGCGATAGCCCTCGATGGTAACCTGGTCCCCTTCCTTCACGGCATGTCTGGTCCATCCACGCCTCTCCAGCGCGTTCGGACTGCTGGTTTCAAAGGCCCAGACCGCCGTCTGTCCACTCTCATCTTTGACGCTAACGTACAAGTAGGAGTGCGGATTGACCCAGGCAACCTTCGTGATGGTTCCTTTAACGGTGACTGGCTTGTTCCCGTCGTACTCCGCGGCAAACGAGTGATGAGCAAGCAGGGGCGGTACTCCGATCAGCAAACCGAGACTCGCGAAAACAATCAAGTTGGTCTTCATCGACCACCTCCATTCAAGTTTCGATAAATTGCATCAAAGTTGTTGCTACCCACCGGGAACGGCCGCAAATTCAGACGAAGACTAGCACGGGCACCCGGGGTAGTCAACCGTGGGAGCTTGAGGGCAGCTTGAATTGGCCCGGTTCAAACGCGGTCCAGATTCTTGTAGATCGCTTCGATATTGGCCGACAGACGGTCCTCGACGGCCGTTTTTTGCCCGAGGTACACCGTGAACTTATTCAAATTGTCGGCAACGTAGCTCCCGTATCCGTTGGCTTGCAAGGTCTTGATCGCCGCCATGGTGAGCGTCTTCTGCAATTCAGCAAGCGGTTTGCCGGCTTTCTTGCCCTCTTCGACGCGCCCTGTCAGCTCCTCGATGTAATTCCGCATTTGCGTCATGCGCGCGCGGTCGTGGTGCACCGGCCCGTGTCCGGGGATGATGTGATCGAACGCAAGCTGCCCAACCGAATTGATCGTCGCGGGCCACGGTCTCGGGTAGCCGTCGGCGATGTTCGGCAGGAAGCCGATAATCACGTCGCCTGTTGCAACCACGCGTTTCTGGGGCGAAAACACGGCGATGTCGCCGGCAGTGTGAGCACGCCCATGGAACTCGATGTGAAGATCTCCCGACGTGTCCATTATCACGTGCGACTTCGCAAACGTGATGGTCGGAAGTTCGAGCGTGTAGCTCTTCATTTCGGTTTGATAGGCCTTCAGTTGCCGGATCAGCTCCGTGTAGCGCTCCTTGTCGGCGACCGAGGTCGCTTTGGCCAGGCGAGCCTGTACGTCATCGATCTGCTTCGGGACGCCGTCGAGCGACTCTTTGAGGCGGTTGCGGGAAAGCTGGGTCATCAACTGCTTGGTTGTGTCACTGGCGATGATGTCGACTTTCCCGCCGCTAGCCTTGTAAGCGGCATCGCCCTGCGTATGGTCCCAGTGGAAATGGCTGTTGACCAGATAGCGCACTGGCTTGGTGGTGACGTCCTTTTTGATCTGGGCGATGAGTGCGGCGGCCGCGGAGGGCTTGGAGTGGGCGTCCACAACGAGCACGTCCCGCGAGTTCACAAAGATGGCCGCGTTACAGTTGGTCAAGACCTGCGGGCGTGCCAGCGCGGCATAAACGCCGTCGGCGACTTTCTCGATCGTGAAAAGATTCGGGCTCGCTCCTGGCGCCTGGGCCCGCGCCCAGGTCGCGCGCAGAAAGGCTTCCTCGACGATCGACGCCCCTGCGAGCGCCCCTCCGAAGGCCCTGCTGAAAAAATCGCGCCGCGAGTGCCCATGAGCGTGGTGATGCATAGCTGTTCCTCCCTCCAACCCGGCCGTGGAGTTTGACTCTATCGCATCCCGCGGAACGAGTCTAGCCGTCCTGCCTATCGAAGGGGTTCTGGTAACGGAGCATGAAGACCTTTAAACCAGGTGATCACCGGATTCTGGGAGAAGCCCACCGGATCGACCCACCACCAGCCAATCAGCACCACGAATAGCGAGATCAGAAGCCAAGCCAGCGTGTTGGCGCGCATCGCCACTCCAATCTACCGCTTCTCGTCGTGCAGGGCCGCGGAGCGGCTATTTCAGTGACCGGAGATGGCCTGGACGGAAACCGGACGTTTCGGATCTTTAACGAATTGGAAACGTAACATCCACTCACGTAAATGCGCGGAGGGACTGGGGTCCACGGGGGCGAACCTCCACTGCCGGGCCGCCTGCATCGCGAGGTTGCCGAAGTATCTGCTCGATGCCGGCGATTCGTTTTTCACGTCTACGACCGAACCGGCTCTATCCACGCCGACCCGGATATTGACAGTGACCTTTCCCTGAATGGTGCCCCTCGCTTTCGCAGGCACATCCGGCAGCACCTGTTTCACTATGTCTTGAAGAGCCGCGCTACCGCCCTCCTCCCGAACGGTTTTCTTCGGCGGACTATCAACCGCGGGCGGCGGATTTGTCGCGGGCTCGCTCCGCAAATTCGCAGGCTCGACTACCGGTGACGCCGGCGCGGCGGGGTGCGTGGTGAGGCGGGGGATTACAAGCGCGGCTGCCGCGAGCGTCAACCCAACTGCACCGGCTGGTATAAGGTAACGACGCTTCACGCCCGTTATAGCGGGCGATTCGTGCCGCGGGAGCGCCGATGTTTCGACATTCCGTTGTAGAAACGTCGTGAAATCCGCCACAGTCCACCGTTGCCGCGGATCGCGGCGCAGGCAGTTCAAAACAGGTACGCGAAAAAGGCCAGGCAGACTGTCGGGTAAGGACGGCGCGCCCGCGCTGGTTTCCCACGAAGGTAGAAGCTTGGTCGTAGCTTCCACCAGCGTCACGCCCAGGGACCAGACGTCGCCGGCGGGGGAAGCCCCTTCGCTGGCGATCTCGGGAGGATCGCACGGCTGTACTAAATCGAGATCGCGGATCCACTCCTCGCTTGATCGGATCGTGTCTATCGAGACCTTGAGCTGATCGGAAACCGCCATGATATTGGATGGCTTCAGATGGCCGTGCACGAGCCCGTTGCCGTGCAGGTAGGCCAGGACGCTCAGAGTGCCTCCGAGCATGTCGATTGCCTCCGCTTCCGTGAGCGGCCGATCCACGTGCGACAGGTCCTCCTCAGCGTATTCCGTCAGGACGTAGGCGATGGGAGCGTCGCCAAGCTGATCGCGGCCCATTTCGAACAGGCGGACCAGATGTGAATGAGAGAGGCGCGCGGAGACTTCCCATCGCGCGAGTTGGGCCTCGGCTGTTATCTCATTGACAAGAACAAGCTTGATCGCGGTTTCCTTTGGTTCGCCTTGCGGCCGTTCAGTAAGAAACACCGCACTATGCTCGTTGCCCCCGAGATATTTGAGAAGCCGAAAGGTGCCGCCGACAACGTGGCCTTGCCACTCGTCCCAAGCCCGAACGGACTTCACGCCAAAACCCATTCTCGATCCATTCTTGTTACTTGTCAGATCTGAACCGAGCCCGCAAGTAAACCCCAGAGAAGGAGAGGCTCCGCCGCGCCCTTTCGTTACATCTCTTCAGGACACGATAGTACGAATTAGGAAGATCTCTTGGGCCGCCGGCCATTTTCTGTGACCGCTGCGTCGAAGCGAGCGGCGAAAGCGTCAAAATCAGGCCTGGGGCCGGTCCATCCCAGCTGCTCGACATCATCGAAGAGCTCGATATCGGTCCGGAGCGTGGCGAGCGTGCGAAACAGCAGCGCTTGGTCACGCTCGGCCGAGAGGGTCTTGGCCAGGGCACTCGCGTTGGCGGCGTTAACATGCCACTCGCACGAGTCTTCCGGGATGGATTCGATATGGCCAAACTTGGCCAGAACTGCTGCCGACGATTTCGCGCCCCAGCCCGGCAGCCCCGGATAGCCGTCCGCCGCGTCGCCGACCAGCGCGAGGTAGTCAGGAATCGATTTGGGTGAGACCCCGAACTTCTGAACGACGCCGGCCTCGTCGCGCGTGATACGCGTCCGGCGGTCTAGTTGCACGATGCGCGTGCCGCGGACGCACTGGGCGAGGTCCTTGTCTGGCGTGCAGATGATCACGTGCTCGACGCGCGCGTCGCGAGCTGCCGCCGCTGCCCCGGCGGCGAGCGCATCATCCGCTTCGAACTCCACCATCGGCCAGACCACGATGCCTGCGGCGGAGAGGACATCTTCGAGCAGCGGGAACTGCGCCAGCAGATCGGGTTCGATGCCGGCCCCGGTCTTGTAGTCCGGCCACAGTCCGTTGCGGAACGACTCGATGACGTGATCGGTGGCCACGGCGACGTGCGTGGCGCCACCCTTGATCATGCCCAGCACGGACGCGAGTACGCCCCGGACCGCAGCGACCTCGCGACCGTCTTGATCCCGCGCGGACGGGAGCGCATAGTAGTGACGGAACAACTCGTAAGTGCCGTCGATTAGATGGACGTCCAGGCTGGCCTCCAGCACAACCTTATAAGATCGGCGGAGTCTCAATCAACTGGGAGTCTGGATGCATCTCAGCTGAGCTTAGCGAGACAGCGGCGTACGAGTTTCGAACTGCGATAAGCTCCAAACCGCGGCACTCCGTTCCGCTCCGGCTTTTCGGGCGCGGGCTTTGATTTGAAACGGGGCGACAGCATCACGTACGGCGAAGGCAATTCGCGGCGGACAGTGGCACACCAAGAAATATCCGGTCAGAACGACATAGACGGTCACCATCAGCAATTCAACCCCATCCTTCCGTCGTCGCGCCGCTGACAACATTGCCGACATACCGTATCCATCGGTCGCCGAAATGGTGCAGGGCATCGGAACGATACCTGCCAGGCAAACCCGCATTCACCTAAGAGCATGGAGATGTGGTGGTACGCCCCTTGAGAAAAGTTTTCCGGAGGCCTGAGAAAAAATTGCCAACCAATTGTCGCAATCCATGTATGATGAACTGAAAACTGAAAATCGCAGAGTGGAGGACCACGATGAAACGCCTTTGGTTCACATTTCTCCTGCTACTGACTGGCCTGGCTTTCGCGCAGCAAAGCGCGCCTGAAATCGCCTTCGATTCCGTTCCGGATTTCCCCAAGCTCCCGTCGGGGATGAACTTCGGCGAGGTCCCGGGCGTGGCTGTGAACTCCCAAGGCCACGTCTTCGTGTTCACGCGCTCGAACAGTGCGAGTGGCCCGGCCTACGCTCCGACGGCGGCTCAGTTGCTAGAGTTTGGTCCCGACGGCGAATTCGTGGGCGAAGTCGGAAAGGGCCTTTATGCCTGGTCCTTTGCCCACTCCGTTCGCATCGATAGGGACGACAACATCTGGGCGATCGACAAGGGCTCGGACATGATCGTCAAGTTCAACCCTGCCGGCCGCGTGGTGTGGGTGTTCGGCCGCAGAAAGGAATCGGCTGACGACGAAGCCAAGCCTTGGGAGCATCCCGATCCGCCGCTTGCAGCCGTGGACGGACTCTTTCGTCAGCCGACCGACGTCGCCTGGGACTCCAGCGGTAACGTCTACATCACCGACGGGTATATCAACTCGCGCGTCGCCAAGTTCGACATGAACGGCGACTGGGTCAAGTCCTGGGGAACGAAGGGTACCGCGCCTGGGCAATTCAACCTGCCTCATGCCATTGCGATCGATCGCAACAACAACATCTATGTCGGTGATCGCTCGAACCGTCGCATCCAGGTCTTCGATACCGACGGCAAATTCTTGCGGATGTTCACGATTGACGTGCCTCCGGATCCGAAAACCCGCGCCGTCAACGGCAACACACCGACTGGTCAGCGTCTGGCGCAGGTGATCGGTGCGCCCAATTCGCTCTGCATTACGCCGGGCTCAAACCAGGTGCTTTTCGTCGGGGAATCGACCTACCCCGGGCGGATTTTCAAACTTTCGCTCGACGGCAAGGTGCTTGGGGTGATCGGCCGATCCGGACGTCAGCTCAAGCAATTCTCCGGCGCCCATGCGCTCGCGTGTCCTTCGGAAAACGAAATCTACGCCGCCGAAACATCTAATTGGCGCGTGCAGAAGCTGATTTTACGTCCGCCGAAGTGACGGCGAAAGCTCTCACCGCGTCGTCAGAACGGCGCGGAACTGGGCGTTGCCGCTGATCAGGCGCGCGTATGCCTCGGCTTAAGTTTCGATCATCCCATGATGTCTCGGGCGTGGGGGGTCGGGAGTTCAAGTATTCTTGCCGCCCCATTATTTTGTGTTTTCAGCCGGATAGAAAGCTTCGGGGGATCCCTGGATTAAGCCTCTCAACCCTCTGCACTGAGTTATACTCAGTACAAAATATCGATCGAGTTAGTTTACGCTCTGACGACTTGCGAGGATTTCGGCCATGCGCTCGAAGTGGATGATCGTTGGGCTCTATTGCGCCGGCGTGCCGGCACTGTTCGCACAGGCAAAAGCCGGAGCCGACTGGCCGATGTATAACCGCGACCTGGCCAGTACACGCTATTCTCCGCTGGCACAGATCAACACCGCTAACGTAACGAAGTTGACGCAGGCCTGGGCTTACCGGCTGCAGCCGGAAGACAGGACCCTGACGTCGTCAAGTCCGGCGGAAATCTTTCAGGAAATAACGCCCATCGTGGTCAAAGGTGTGCTTTACACACCGGCTGGAAACCGCGTGGTTGCGCTGGAGCCGGAAACAGGAAAAGAGATCTGGCGCTACGAGCTGAAGACCGGCCTCGCCTCCCAGCGCGGGTTGGCATATTGGCCCGGAGATCGCAGCAATCCGCCGCGTATCATCTTCACGACCGGGCACAAGATGGTGGGGCTGAATGCGAACACCGGCAGAATCGACCCGGGCTTCGGAAAGGAAGGCGAGGTCGATCTGGAGGTGACTTATGCGGGCGCTCCAACCATTTACAAGAACACGATTCTGCTCGGAAGCAATTTCTACGGGCCGGGCGAACGGCATATCAATCCGGCGCTGGATCAAGCGGGCGGCCAGCTCGGCGATACGCACGCCTACGATGCACGAACGGGCAAGCAGATATGGGAGTTCCACACGATACCTCGGCCGGGTGAGTTAGGTAACGACACC
>Ga0310810_10008511_pt1 | contig 11808 bp, 9 predicted proteins | sample NCmetagenome_FD_207641 | JGI IMG/M metagenome (GOLD analysis project Ga0310810, IMG submission 207641) | Soil microbial communities from experimental microcosm in Duke University, North Carolina, United States - NC | ecosystem: Engineered > Artificial ecosystem > Soil microcosm > Unclassified ...
GCCATCGCGACGGTCGCAAACAGCGGTCCCGGCAGGAGCGCCCGTCCTGCCTCCTCCATCAGCAGCACGAGCTCGACGATGCCCAGGCCGACGCCGCCGTGCGCCTCGTCGACGATGATTCCCGTGTAGCCTTGTGCGGCCAGCTTGGCCCAGAGCTGGACGTCGTGCGCCGTGGCGGATTCGGCGGCTCGGCGGACGGACGCCATCGGGCACTCGCCGGCAAAGAACTCGCGCGCGCTGTCGCGCAGAAGGGCCTGGTTCTCGTTCAGATCGAAATGCATCAGTAGCTTCTCGGAAGGCCGAGGACGAAATGGCCGATGATGTTGCGCTGAATCTCCGAAGTGCCGGCTTCAATCGTGTTGCCGCGCGCGCGCAAGTAGCCATAGGACCACGCGCCGTGATCGATGGCGTGCGGATCCGTGGCTTCGAGCTGTCCGTACGGGCCCAGCAGCTCCTGCGCGACCTGCTGCAAACGCTGGTTCAGCTCGCTCCAGAAGATCTTTTGAATCGATCCTTCCGGCCCCGGCACACCGGTGTTGCTGATGCGACTGAACGCGCGCATCTGGTTCGCGCGCATGATCTGCACTTCCGCCCAGCACTGCGCGAGCTTCTGGCGGATCACCGGATCCTCGGCCGCGGGACGGCCGCGCTCGATCGTCCACGACAGCTCGATCAGCCGTTCGATGTTGCGCTGAAACGTGACCTGCATGCCCGCGCCGAGCGTGCCGCGCTCGTGCATGAGCGTGCCGATGGATACGTCCCAGCCCTGATTCACCTTGCCGACGACGTTCTCTGCCGGCACGCGGACGTCGCGAAAAAACACTTCGGTGAACTCCGACTCGCCGGTCATCTGCCGCAGCGGCCGCACCTCGACGCCCGGCGACTTCATGTCCACGAGCATCACCGTGAGGCCCTTGTGCTTCGGCACGTTGGGATCGGTGCGCACGACGAGCTCGCACCAGTCGGCCGCCCAGCCATAGCTCGTCCAGACCTTCTGCCCGTTGACGACGAAATGGTCGCCGTCGAGCCGCGCGTCACTCTGCAGCCCGGCGAGGTCGGACCCGGCGTTCGGCTCCGAGAAACCCTGGCACCAGATCTCGTCGGCGCTGAGAATGCCCGGGAGGAAACGCGCTTTCTGCGCGTCGGTGCCGAACGCGATGATCGTAGGACCGACCATGCCGAGGCCGATGACGTTGGCCATCGGCGGTGCACTCACGCGCGCGAGCTCCTGCCAGAAGATCACCTGCTGCATGAGCGTGGCGCCGCGCCCGCCGTACGCACGCGGCCAGGAAATGCCGGCCCAGCCGCCATCGTAGAGCGTCTTCTGCCACGATCGCAGGAATGCAAAATGCTCCTCCATCGTGGTATCGCCGCGTTGTTCCCAGTCCTTCGGGGCGTGCTGCGCGAGCCACGCGCGCAGTTCATCGCGAAACCGCGTCTCTTCAGATGAAAGATTCAAGTCCATCAAGAACTCCGGATCGTCATTGGAGTGCCGCGAATTCCGCCTTTGCTGGTTTCGACAGCAGGTGATCGCGATGAATGATCCCTTGCTCGTGCGCCGCTTCGAGCGCTTCCGCGATCTGTTTCGCGATCGGAAGCGCCTCGTCGATGGGGATCGCTCCACGAACGATCCGCTGCGAAAGGTCGTCGCCTCCGACGAGCTCCATCACGAGCGCGGAGATGCCATCGCCCTCTTCGAGCCCGTAGATGCACCTGGCCCATGCCACCTTCGCCGATCGGCGTTATGACTTCGTAAACGCCGAGGCGGCTGCCGGGACTCAGGGACAAACGATTGGATTATCATCGAAACACCGTGCGTTGGCACATCGCCGCCGCTCTGTTCCTGGCCGTGGCCCTGGCCGTGTCGCTTCGTGCGGCCGCCGGACAGGTCGTGATCATGCGATACGCGCGGCAGATGGCCACACCGGTGAACCACGGGCTCCCCGATATCCAGCGCGGGTTCACGTTCTGCCGCCTGCGCTACGAGCGCACCCGCCGGCAGCGCAAAAGCGGATGGTGGGACGACTATCCCGCCTCGGACTTCAACTTCCTGACGCGCTTCGAGGAGCTCACCACGGTCTCGATCAGCCGCTGGGCGAACGGCGACCCAGGGTTCGCACAGGTTACGCTCCAGGATCCCGCGCTCTTTCATTGTCCGTTTCTGAAGATGCAGGGCGGCGGGAACTACGACTTCACGCCCGCGGAAATCGCCACGCTACGTCAGTACTTCCTGAAGGGCGGTTTTCTCTGGGAGGACGACAACTGGACCGACGACGATTGGGAAATCATCAGGGAGAACCTGGTCAGAATTCTGCCGGAGTACCCGATTGTGGAAATCACGCCGGGTCACCCGCTCCTCTCCGTGCTCTATGAGATGTCCGAGATCCCGCAAATCCCCAGCATCGAATCGTGGCGCCGAAGCGGCGGCCGCGCCGACGAGTTCGGGGCCGGCCCTCCGCACCTGTACGCGATGGTCGGGGAGAACAACCGGCTGATGGTGCTGGTGAGCCTGAACTGCGACACGTCCGACAGCTGGGAGCGTGAGGGCGACAATCCGGATTATTTTCAGCGCTTCTCACCGACGGGATACGCGCTCGGCGTCAACGTCGCGGTCTGGGCGATGACGCACTGACGTCGAGCGGGCTCGCTACTTGCCAAGCGGCACGCGCCGCCGCAGTTCGTCGAAGAAGTTCAGGAGCATGACGATCTCGTGCTCCTGTCGGGGCGCCTCCGTTCCTCCCGCCGCCGCCGCCACGGCCACCCGATTGCCGTCCGGCATGACATCCCAGAGCGCCGCGAGCCCTCCAAGCTTGGTCATCCACACGCGCGGCTTCTCCGCGATGAACGCGTCGCCGTTCGTGGTGTAGCGCACGGCCATGATCTGATCGCCCGATTGGTACAAGAGATCGTGGCCATTCCGCGACCAACGGGGAAGCGAGCCGCCGCTGTTGGATACGAGCCACTGGCCGCCCGACTCCGACGATCGCGGCGGAAACGGGCGGACGTACACCTCGGTCGTTCCCGATTGCTCCGACTCGAACGCCAGCCATCGTCCGTCGGGCGAGAACGACGGGGCCCCCTCCGTGGAGCCGCTCGTGACAAATGGCGCTGGCGCGCCGGCTTTCAACCAGCCGCCTTGAACCTCGATCGGCACGGTCTGGACTTGCGCGGCTTCCAGAAACGCCAGCGATCGGCCATCCGGGCTGAACGACGATGGATACTGGAGGTACTTGCTGAGCGTCAGTGGCTGTGGCTGAGTACCCCCATCGGCTCGGATCTGATACATCCCCTTGCCGATGGCGCCGAACACGATATGCCTGCCGTCCGGACTCCACAGCGGGGTCCGATAGATGGATCCACCGAAGGTCAGGCGCGTCATGGCATCGCGCCGCACGTCATAAACCCAGATGTCCTGACTTGCGCCTTCGAGGAGCGTCAGTGCGACTTGCGAGCCATCCGGTGAAACACTCAGGTCTCTATACACCGCAGGCTTGGCACCCATCGCCTCCCGCTTCCCGGATGCGTCGAGCCACTGGAGCGTCAGCGCCGGAGCCGCGCCACCGATCGCCTTCCGGTAGACGAGCGTCCCACCCCGGGAGACGTCGAATTGACCCGTTCCGACCAGCATGTCGTGGGCGATATCGTCGACGACTGGCACCGCTGAACCGCGTGTCGACCAGGTTTTCAGATCGAATGGGATCGCAAACAGCGTCGCCCCATTGATGTAGACAAGGTGGCCAGTGCCGTTCGCCGTCGGCAGATAACGCGGAGACGCGCCGCCTTGAATCAGACTCCGCCGCTGACGATCGGGCAATGTGATCACGTCGATCGTGGTCTTGTCCACGGGGCCCGGGTTGTCGACAGCAGTCAGCATCGCCCTGCCGCCTGGAAGCGGCTCTGGGCTCGCAATCAGACCGATCTCGCCGGACCGCGGCTCTGCGATGGTCTCGGGCGGACCTCCGCCAGCGGGAATCCGCAGCAGCTTCTGTGGGCCGATCAGGACACTGCCATCCTCGCTCCAGCCGACACCTCGTGTACCAGCGAAATCCCCGAGTTGCACCACCGCACCGCCGTCCACGCCAATCTTGCCGACCTTTCGACCCGCCACGAATCCCACCCACTGTCCGTCGCGTGAGAACACTGGCTGAGTGGCACCTTGCGTACCCGGCAGTTCCGTCGCCTTCGGCTGATCGAGCCTGCGGATGAACAACCTGGTTGGCGTCCCCGAGACGTAGGCCAGCCGCGTACCATCGGGAGAAATCGCGATGCTGCTGCCCGCCCCGGTCGGAGCGGGTAGAGACACGTCGTCGCCGAGATCGACGTCGAGCCGCACGAGCGGACGATCCGGCGGTTTCTCCGCGCCCACAGTGCTGTCGAGGCCGCTGCAATAGCCGCCGCTGCGATGGCCCACGGCAGCGCGCGCCGCCGGACGGGGACGGGATTTGAGATTCGGGAGTCGGGATTCGTTCGGATCGCGCCGCTCGCATCGTCCCTCACGCCTGCGATCGCCTTGTCGATCTCGACGCGCGCCTCGCCGATGTCGCGCAGCCGCATGCGCGGATCGCGCTCGAGGCAGCGCGCGAGCAGTCGTTGTACCCGCGGCGGGGTCGCGGCCGGCAGCGTCACCGTGCTCACGTCACGCGTGAGCACCGCCGCGAGCGTCTCGGAGATGTCTTCGTCCTCGAACAGGCGACGGCCGGTCAGCATCTCGTGCAGCACGACGCCAAACGCCCAGATGTCCGCGCGCTTGTCGACCGCTCGCCCCTTCGCCTGCTCGGGCGCCATGTAGGCCGCCGTGCCGAGAATGATCCCTGCCTGCGTGGCGTGGATCGAGAGCGTGGGTGACATCGACGACGCACCCGGGCCACCAGCCCCGCCTGACCCACTCGGCCCAACGTCCAGCGCTTTGGCGAGACCGAAGTCGAGGACCTTCACCGTGCCATCCGCGCGCACTTTGATGTTCGCGGGCTTGAGATCGCGGTGGATGATCCCCTGCTCATGCGCCGCCTCGAGCGCCTCTGCGATCTGCTTCGCAATCGGCAGCGCGTCATCGATCGGAATCGGGCCTCGAGCGATTCGCTGCGAGAGATCCTCACCCTCGACGAGCTCCATCACGAGTGCCCGCACGCGGCCGGATTCTTCGAGGCCGTGAATATGCGCGATGTTCGGATGATTCAGCGATGCGAGGGTTTGCGCTTCGCGCGTGAACCGCGCGAGCCGATCCGGATCACCTGCGAACGAATCCGGGAGGACTTTGAGCGCGACGTTACGATTGAGCTTCGTATCGCGCGCACGAAAGACCTGTCCCATTCCGCCTTCGCCCAACTTGGCGAGGACCTCATACGGACCAAGACGATCACCGATCACGATGAGGTCCTCGCGTCAGCGAACCCCGGTCATGACGTACAGATCGGAAAACCCCAGACCGTATCCGTACGCGTAGGTCTTTCCATCCGGCGTGATGAACGGCAGCACCGGCCGGACGCCGACGATGGCCGGCGCGCGAAGCTCACGCCAACGAGTGCGTGCGCCCGTGAGAGGGTTGAGCTTGTCGATGCGCAGCGACGTGATCTGACCATTCGCGACATAGATCTGACCGTCGTCACTCCAGCCTCTCGCCGCGTCTCCAGGCTGCGCGCCCTGGATCGGCCTCAGCGCGCCGCCTTCGACAGGCGCCAGCGCCGGACCGGCGGGCGACTGGACGGCAATCCACCGCTGGTCGGGCGAGATGAGCACGCCGGTCACGCGCTCGTCGGTAATCGCGCGAGGCGCGCCACCGTCTAGTGCCTGAATGTAGGTTCGATTCTGGCGATTGGGTTCGCGGGCGATCGTCACGATCCGCTTGCCGTCGGCAAAGAACCGGCCGCCGTTGGTTGCCGTCCAGCCGGCAGGCGTGAGCTTGCGCGCCTGCCCGGCGCCGACCGGCTGCAGCCACAGCTCCGGCGCAGGCTCCAGCCGCATCGACAGCGTCAACGCTTTGTCGTCCGAGATCGCCACGCCGTATCCGAGTCCTATTTCGACCGCGGGTGAGCCGTCGACGTTCCGCACGAACGTACGGTAGCCGCCGTTGTTCGAGTGGCCCTCTTCCTCGAAGAGGATCGTCTTTCCGTCGTTGGCGATCGCTCTCAGGAACGAGTAGTCGAGCCACGATACGTCGCGCTGTGATTCGCCGTTGTCGGTCACCACGACGATCCCCCTGCGCGTGTCGCCCTCGTCGGTCAGGATCCGGCCGTCCGCCGCGGCGTCGCGGATGAAGAATCGTCCGGGCATGTTCAGCAGTTCGCGGCTACGGCCCTTGAGATCCAGGCCGAAGACGCGCGCGTCGGCCAGCGGCGACGTCAACCAGATCTCGTTGCCGGCGGGACTCCACACGAGGCCGCGCTGGCTGTCGCGGAGCGGTCCGGCGGCAACCTTCTCGCCCGTCGTGCGCAGAATGATGGCGTTGCCGCGATCGTCGCCAGAGCTGCGGTGCTCGATGGCCGCCAGGTACTTGCCGTCGGGTGAGAACCGGAGGTCGGTGAGCAGCGGACTCTTGTACAGCACCGTACCGATGGGGAATTCGAGCTGCGTGAGCCGCTCGTCGGGGACGGACCGCACGATGGCCAGCGACTTCCCGTCCGGCGCGTAGTCCGCCTCGCAAACGTTCTCGATTTCTGCTTTCGGTGCGCCACCCGACATCAGTCCGCGTGCGAGCGTGCCCGGGATCAGAAAGTTCCCGCCCGCCCTGCGTGGCGCGAGGGCGACGGCCAGCTCGCCTGTCTTGGAGACGGCGAGCAACCTGGCGTTCTGGATGCCGAGTGCCCGCCCTCCGTCCTGATTGGATGGAACGGTGAAGATCTCTGGAGGAGCGCCCTCCCACGCTGCCGTGTAGATGATGTTCTGGCCGTCAGCGGTGAAGCGCGCGTTGTCCAGCTCGCCGTGTCGGAACGTCACCTGGCGGAAGACCACGTTGGCGCGCGACGCGGAGGCGAGCCGCCACAGCCCCATGGCCGCCGCGACGGCCGCCATTGCCACAGCGACCACCGCCGCGAGCACACGATAGCGCAGCGTCGGTCTGGCCATCGACGGGGCAGCCGCCACGGCGGTCCCCGTCACCGACATCGTCGAGAGCGCCTCGAGGTTGAACGCGATGTCGCGCGCCGACTGAAAGCGCATCTCCGGCGTCTTCTCGAGACAGTGGCGCACAATTCGATCGAGCGCGGGCGTGACCGAGGCGTGGTCCCCGGTCAGATCGGGGGGCTCGCTCGACAGGATTGCCGTGATCGTGTCGGCAGCAGTGGCGCCCTTGAACGCGCGCGCGCCCGACAGCATTTCGTAGAGCACGGCGCCGAAGCTGAAGATGTCGCTGCGATGGTCGACCGTCTGGGCCCGTACCTGCTCGGGCGACATGTAGCCGACCGTCCCGAGCACCACGCCGGCGCTCGTTCCGGCCTGCGTCGCGAGCATCGTCGCAGTCGAGCCGCCGAGCGCATGGTCTTCTTTGAGCTTGGCGAGCCCGAAATCGAGGACCTTCACCCGTCCGTCGCGTGTGATGAAGATGTTCTCGGGCTTGACGTCGCGATGGACGATGCCTTTCTCGTGCGCGGCGGCCAGGCCGGTCGCGAGTTGGGTCGCGTAGTCGATCGCCTTTCGAATGGACAGGCCCTTCGGCGCCTCGCCGAGCGTCTCGCGAAGCGTCCGGCCTTCGAGCAGCTCGGAGACGACGTACGGAAACGAGCCGGACGCCGTCGAGTGGCTGCCGATTTCGTGAACCGTCAGGATGTTGGGATGGTTCAGCGCCGCGGCCGCGCGCGCCTCCTGATCGAACCGATGCAGCCGATCGGCGTCCGCCGCGAACGCGGCCGGCAGCACTTTGATGGCCACCTCTCGCGCGAGCTTGCTGTCGCGCGCGCGATAGACCTCGCCCATGCCGCCCGCCCCAACGAGCGACAACACCTCATACGAACCGATACGGGTGCCAGGAACAATCGACATGAATGTCCGGAGGTTTGAGGATTATACGATTCCGATCGTCGCTTCGCGGCGGAATTCCAGTTCTGAACTGCTTGGTGCGATGATGGTGTCGCGAGGACACGCAATGAAGCGAGCATCAACGGCATGCACCGCGGCGGCGCTTGTGATGACGTCGGCGCTGGTGGCGGCACAGACGCAGGGGAGAGGGAGCGCGCAAGAGCGGCCGACGTTCGAGATCTTCAGGGTCGAAGGCCAGCCGATCGACCGGCGACCTCCCGAACTGGATACCGACCACCCGGTGTTTCCGGGCCAGACCCACGCGCCCTATCACAAGAGCGTGGACGTGAGCGTCGGCACCATTGCCTCGAACCTGGAGGTTCCGTGGGCGGTGGCCTTGCTGCCGAGCGGACGTTTTCTGATCACCGAAAAGCCAGGCCGCTTCCGTATTCTCAACAGCGACGGCTCGTCGTTCCGGACCATCACCGAGAATCTGCCTCCCATCCACGTGCGTGGACAGTCGGGGCTCCTCGACGTGGCACTGGATCGGAACTACGGGACGAACCACAGAATCTTCTTCACCTACGTGCGCAACGTCGACGCGGACAGTGCCGCGCTGGCAGTGGCCAGCGCGGTTCTCGATGAAGGCGCCGGGAGGCTCTCGAATGTAACCACCCTGCTTCAGACCATCCCTGTGACAAAGTCGGCGGGCAGCCAGGTCGGCGCCCGAATCGCGATCGACCCGAAGGACGGCAATCTGTTCGTCTCGATCGGCGACCGCTCCACTGGCGATCCCATCCCACTGCAGGCGCAGCAACGCGACACATACCTCGGCAAGATCGTCCACATCACGCCGGAGGGGAAGGCCGCGCCAGGCAATCCGTCCATGGGTCTGCCCGAGATCTGGTCGATGGCCCATCGGACGCCGGAGGGGCTGGCGTTCGCGCCGGACGGACGGCTGTGGGAAACCGAGCACGGCCCGCGCGGCGGCGATGAGCTCAACCTGATCGAACGAGGCAAGAACTACGGCTGGCCGATCATCCTACACGGCATCAATTACCCGGGCACGAAAATCGGCGAGGGCATCGTGGAGAAAGCCGGCCTGGAGCAGCCGCGATATTACTGGGACCCGATCATCGCGCCGTCGGGCCTCGCGTTCTACCAGGGCAATCTGTTCCCGCAGTGGCGGACGAGCGTGCTCGTTGGTGCGCTGGCCGGCAAGGCGATTCTCCGCCTCGAGTTGGGGAAGGACGACAAAGTGGTCAGCGAGGAACCGCTGCTCCGGGACCTGAACGAGCGCATCCGCGACGTTCGGGTGTTTCAGGACGGTGCCGTGTACGTGCTCACCGACAGCCCGAACGGCAGACTACTGAAGCTCACGCCCGCGACGCAGAGCAGTCGGGAGTGAGGGACAAACCGTCGGATTAGAGTGCCCCGTAGACATACAATCCCGCCATGACACGCGCGCGCTTCGCCCTCGTCGTCGCCGGGATCGCACTCACCACGCTGGCGTTTCACGCACAGACGCCGCCGCAGACGGCGCACAAGTTCACCGAGATCGCGCCGGGCGTGTACGCCGCCGTCGGCACGGGCCCCATCAACGCCGGCTCGAATTCCGCCGTCATCGTCAATCAGGACGACGTGGTGATCGTCGATTCACACATGACGCCGGAGGCGGGCCGCGCGCTCGTGCGCGATCTGAAGACGATCACCGACAAGCCGGTGAAGCTGCTGATCAACACGCACTTCCACTACGACCACACGGACGGCAACCAGGCGTTCTGGCCCGTCACGGACATCATCGGCCACGAGTACACTCGCAAGCGTCTGGCCGGCGACATCCTGCAGCGCGGCATGTTCGCGGATCTGCTGAACAACCTGCCGACGCAGATCGAGGATTTGAAGTCACGGGCTGCGGCGGAGCAGAACGCGGCGGCGAAGGCGCGGCTCGAGCAGCAGCTGCAGTCGCAGACGCTGCTCTTCCAGCAGGTCCGCGAAACGAAGCCGATCGCGCCGAACATCACGGTGACCGATCGCCTCACGCTCTATCGCGGCGATCGCGAAATCCGGCTGCTGTACATCGGGCGCGGCCACACCGCCGGCGATCTCGTCGTCTATCTGCCGAAAGAGCGCGTGCTCTGTACGGGCGACATGCTCGTGAATCAGGTCGCGAATCTCGTAGACGGCTACGTCAACGAGTGGCCGGACGCGATAGAGAAGCTGCGCGGGCTCGACTTCACGGACGTCATTCCGGGGCATGGCGATCCCTTCAAAGGGAAGGAGCGGATCGACTGGTTCCAGGCCTACCTGAAGGATATCTGGCAGCAGACGTCGAAGCTGCGCGCCGACGGCGTACCAGCGGCGGAGGCCGCGCGGCGCGTCGATATGACCGGTCACAAGGCGCATTACGCCAGCATCACGGCCGTGGGCGTGCCCGTTCCGGGTGTGACGCGGATGTACGCGGTGATGGACGGCAAGGCGGAGTAGATGCGCGCGGGACGACGCGCGAATCGATTCAGGACGAGCGCCGCCGCCGCCCTGCTGCTTGCCGCGGGTATCGGGACGTCAGCGCAACGGAAGATCCAGGCGCGATCGATGATGGGAAGCTGACCGTTTCCAACCAAGTGCGCGGCCGCCCCATCCAATGGGGCATGTCGCTACGAACCCTCGCAACCGTCGCCATCGGCATGTCATTGGCCGGGTCGGCGCAGGCGCAGCGGACGTCCAGATACGACGTCGTCGACGAATCCACGATCACCCGCAGCCTCGCCTTCGCGGCCGGCGGAGGCCGGACGCTCGATGTACGGAATATCAACGGGTTCATCCACGTCGAGGGCACCAGCGACGCGATGGTGCAGATGAGCATCCATAAGACCGTGCGCGCCGAAAGCGCGGCCGACAAGGCGTTCGCCGAACGCGACGTCCGGCTCGACTTTTCCGATCAGAAGCCGACGGTCGAGGCCGTGGTCCGCGATCGGCGCGATCACGTCTGCGGTGAGCCGAGCCACGCCGATGGGCGGTGGGAGCGGGTGCATTACGACGTGCGGTTCGACTTCACCATCCGTGTGCCGCGCGACGTGAAGGTCCGGCTCTGCACCATCAATGGCGGAGATCTGATCGTCAACGGCACCCAGGGCGGCTTCGTCGTCGACAACGTCAACGGTCGCATCGAGATGAACGCGGTCGCCGGTTCGGGCAGCGCGCACACGGTGAACGGGCCGGTCAAGGTCACCTTCACGGCCAACCCGACGGAGGCCTCGTCGTTCAAGACCGTCAACGGCAACGTCGATGTGTCGTTCGTCGACGGACTGTCGGCCGACTTCTCGATGAAGACGTTCAACGGCGGCCTGTTCACCGATTTCGATGCGCAGCCACTCGCCGGCAAGGCGTCCGCCGCGCCCGAGCGGCGAGACGGCAGGTTCGTGTTCCGCTCCAATGAATTCACGCGCGTGCGCGTAGGTCGCGGTGGTCCGGAAATTTCGTTTGAAACGCTGAACGGCAACGTTCACGCGCTTCGTTCACGGAGATAAGCCATGAAGACTCGTCACGTCGTTCTCGGCGCGTTCGTGCTCGTCGGCCTGGTGTCGATCGGTTGCACGACGACAGCCCATGCGACTTCGTCGATGCGATCGGTGACCGCGCCGCAGACCCAGCCGCCGGCCTCGGCCGATCAAGTGACGGTGCCGCTCACCGATCCGGCGAAGCCGGCCGCGATTCACGTGTCGCTGGTGCACGGCGGCATCACTGTGCGCGGCACGAACCGTCGCGACGTACTGGTCACCGTGCACCCGGACGCCGATCGCCCGAGCGGTCGCGACGATCCCGATGCGACGGTACTGCGCCGGCTTCCGCAGTCCG
>Ga0310810_10008513_pt1 | contig 11807 bp, 9 predicted proteins | sample NCmetagenome_FD_207641 | JGI IMG/M metagenome (GOLD analysis project Ga0310810, IMG submission 207641) | Soil microbial communities from experimental microcosm in Duke University, North Carolina, United States - NC | ecosystem: Engineered > Artificial ecosystem > Soil microcosm > Unclassified ...
CGTGCATGCGGCCGAGGAGATCCTGCGCCGATTTCAGCATCCGGATACGCGCCGACGCCCGGGAGCGGCTCAAGTCCCGCGCAACCTCCAGAACATACCGGAGCTTCTTCACAGCAATCCGTACCTGATGCAACCGATCCGGTAAATAGATTCCACCGGCGTTGTCGATCGCGACCTGCAATGCCAACGCGCGACGGATAGCACGCTTGATCACTGTCCGCAGCCGCTTTGGATCCGAAAGCGCGGGCGCTCGCCCATTGACCAGGCAGTGCGCGGCAGCCAATGCCTTGCGCTGGAGCTTCTCGAGATTGACGCGTTCGATTTCCAGTGCCATGTCCGCGAAGAGGCGGTCACGTTCCTCCATGAGGATCGTTCGGAGGAGGTCGATACTCTCCCTCGATACCGAGGCGTCGGAAGCCAACTCATCGAGGGTGAGCAGGGCGACGTCGTGTTCGCGGACAACTCCGAGCGCCCGCGTCAATCGCGAAACAACCTTGGTGAGCTTTCGACACTTGGAGCCACGGGTCACGATCGGCAAAGCCGCCCGCATGCGGCGTGTGGCCACGCGGGCCTGGTGGATCGCGGTGACATCGCCGTTCCGAGCCGAAGGCAACGTGCGCGTCAAGGCCAGCAAACGCTGCCGAATCAAAAGCTCCGACGGGTGGGACTCGTTCATGGAACAAAGCCGGACTCGGCTACTATATGTCCTCTTTTCCTTCAAACCAGCCAGGGGAGCTCTACCCATCAATCCGCAGAGCCTCCCGGCTGGTTTCAGTATCTCTTGGCGCGCGTCGCGCGCCTAGCCCGTTGTGCAGGAACATGACGGGTACGCGGCTTCGAGTGAAGGCCGCATAACGGGCTGAGCATGCGCATAGCCGCCATCGACATCGGAACCAATTCCGTCCACATGATCGTCGTCCGCGTCCGGCCCGATTTGTCGTTCGAGGTGATCGATCGCGAGAAAGCGATGGTACGTCTCGGCGCCGGTGGCCTCGATGGCAAGGCGCTGACGAGCGAGGCCATGAGCGCTGCTCTACAGGCGCTCTCGAAATTCAAGCGGCTGGCTGAGTCGCACAGCGTCGACAAGATTCTGGCGGCGGCGACCAGCGCCACGCGCGAGGCGCGCAACGGCGGCGAGTTCCTTGCGCGGATCGAAGCGGAAACCGGCATCCGGCCTCGCGTCATCACGGGCGTAGAAGAAGCACGGCTGATTCATCTGGCGGCCGTCTATGGAGTGGACGTCGGCAGCGCGCGCGCCGTCGTCATCGACATCGGTGGCGGCAGCACCGAGATCACACTCGGGACGGCAACCTCAACGCAGGCAGCAAAGAGTTTCAAGATCGGCGTCATCCGGCTGACCGAACGGTTCGTCAAAAGCGATCCGCTGTCGGGACGTGACGAACAGAAGCTCACGAAGCACGTACTCAGCGAAATCGACCGCCACTGTGAGCAGATCACGGCCTCAGGCTTCGATCGCGTGATCGGAACGTCCGGGACCATCCTGAGCCTGGGCACGGTGGCCACCGCCATGTCCGGAGGCGCGGTTCCAAGCGAATTGCGTAACCTTCGGGTCCCGGCGAAGCAGATTCGGCGGTTGCGCAAGGAAGTCGTGGCACTCTCGCTCGCGCAACGACTGACCATTCCTGGTCTCGATCCGCGTCGCGCTGACCTGATCGTCGCCGGCGCGGTACTGCTCGACGCCATCCTGCGCCGGCTCGGGGCCGAGGACATCACGCTCTGCGACCTCGCGCTACGCGAGGGGCTGGTCCTTGATTACATTCGTCGCAACAGCAAGCACATCGAGCACGTCGACAGCATTCCGGACGTGCGACGGCGCAGCGCTCTCGAACTCGGTGAGCGCTGCAATTTCTACGCTGAACATGCCCACCAAGTCGTGCGGCTCGCGCTTGCGATCTTCGATCAGACCCGCGCCGTCCACGGCCTGACCGATCGCGATCGCGAGTGGCTCGAATTCGCCGCCCTGCTCCACGACATCGGATCGCTGATCAGCTACGAGCGCCATCATCGGCATTCTTACTACCTGATCCGGAATGGTGACCTGCGTGGCTTCGATCCCGACGAGATCGAAGTCATTGCGCTCGTGGCTCGCTATCACCGGCGCGGCACGCCAAAGCGATCCCACGAAGAGTACTCGCGACTGCCAGCGCCGCTGCGCAAGACGGTCCGTACACTCGCCTCGATCCTGCGCGTTGCCGAGAGCCTGGATCGGAGCCACACCCAAACCATCTCGAGCCTCGATTTCCGTGACCGTGGAGAGGATGCCCTGCTGCAGGTTCACACCACGGGAGATGCCGAGCTCGAAGTATGGGCGACGAATAGACACCTGCGGCCATTCGAGCGCCTGCTCGGCAAACCTATCCGGCTCGAAGCGGCTGCCGTGCCGCCCGAGCGCCGCCCTGTGCCGAGTGAGACACCCAAGGTTGAGAGCAACACCCGAGTCGTCACAACGCGGCGATCCACCGCCCGCACTCCGAAGCGAGCCCCACGCGTAATCGCCGAGTAGTGCGAGACGCCCCCCGCCTACCAGCGGAGGCCGTAACACGGATTTAACATCGCAGAAACCAGTGTGAAATTCCCGTTGGATAGGGTCAGTTGATGTCCCGGTTTCGCGTGTCAGGTCCGACTAAGGCCAGACACTATATGGCGTTCTCCGGATTGCTTTGACTCGCGAGGTTGGATACGTCGAACTGACGCCGCAGATAAATGACCTCGCCAAGAAGCACGTCGCGGACCGTAAGGTTGACACGGCCTTCGGAGCGGGCGGTTCCCAGGTCGGTTTGACACTCGAGCAGCTGTTGACGCGAGAGCAATGATCCTTCGAGATGCTCAGGGTGTTTCAGACGACTCGATGCCACACGGGGTTGCCCTGACGATCCAGATCTTCAACTGGTTCTCCCAGAAACGAGGCCTCTCGTGAGCACGGCGTCCCGATCGCTGGCATCCCTCGGAGAACTGGCCACGACCAGAAAGAAGGCAGACGGCCCGGACGCCCCGAGCAAGATCCAGGTCGACTCGATGAATTTCTACTACGGCGAGAAGCGCGCGCTGCAGGACATTTCGATCCGCATCAAGCCGAACGTGGTGACCGCCTTCATCGGACCGTCGGGATGCGGCAAGAGCACGTTTCTGCGCACGTTGAACCGGATGAACGACATCATCCCTGGCACGCGCGTCGAAGGCCAGATCCTCATCGACAACGTCGACATCTACAAGTCCGGGATGGACGTCGTGCACCTGCGCCGGCGCGTGGGCATGGTGTTCCAGAAGTCGAATCCGTTCCCGAAGTCGATTTACGAGAACATCGCGTACGGGCTGCGAATCAACGGCCTGACGGCGAGCAAGGCGGAGCTCAGCGCCCGGGTCGAGGAGAGCCTCAAGCAGGCGGCGTTGTGGGATGAGGCCAAGGACCGGCTCCACGAGTCGGCGCTGGCACTGTCGGGCGGACAGCAGCAGCGGCTGTGCATTGCCCGGGCCCTCGCGGTGCGCCCCGACATTATCCTGATGGACGAGCCCGCGTCGGCGCTCGATCCAATTGCCACGCAGCGAATCGAAGAACTCGTGTACGATCTGAAGAAGTCGTACACGATCGTGATCGTCACGCACAATATGCAGCAGGCGGCGCGAGTTTCGGATCACACGGCGTTCTTCTGGCTCGGACGCCTGGTCGAGTACGACCGGACCGAGAAGATTTTTACCGCTCCAGCCGAAAAGCTGACTGAGGACTATGTGACCGGGAGGTTCGGCTGATGGACCGGCAGGTCCCTCACTTCCGCGAGGAGCTCGAAGCGCTCCAGGGTCGACTGCTCGAAATGGGTGGGCTCGCCGAGGAACGCGTGCGCGCTGCCCTTCAGGGCCTGGTCTCCCGCGACGCCGCGCTGATCAACAAGGTGCTGTCCGGCGACGAGCCCATCAATCAGCTCCACATCGAGGTCGATAACCGCTGCTTCCGCCTCCTGGCGTTGCACCAGCCGATGGCGACCGACCTCAGGGCGGTCGTCGCGGCCGTGAAGATCAACACTGACCTCGAGCGGGTCGGCGATCTCGCCGTGAACATCGCCGAGGCCAGCAACCGTTATATCGGCCATGCTCCCGTGAAGCAGCTGATCGACATTCCCCTGATGGGTGACATCGCCCAGGCGATGCTGCGCGACGCCCTCGACTCCTTTGTGAAACGCGACACGGATCTCGCCCATCGCGTCCTCAACGAGGATGACCGGCTCGATAGCTTGAAGACACAGGTCTTCCGCGACCTGCTGACGCATATGCTGCGCGACCAGGCCACGGTCGAGCCTTCGCTCGACCTGATCCTCGTGTCACGGCATCTCGAGCGGATTGGCGATCATGCGACGAACATCGCCGAAGACGTGATCTTCATGGTGTCGGCGCTGGACGTCCGCCACCATCTCGCGGGCAGTTCTTAGGGAATTCCGTCAACTCTCAATCCCCAACTCCCAACTGTCAAATTTCGCAAGTCTCACACCCACCGTCCCGAACAGAATGGTTTGGGGCTGGGTGTTGGGAGTCGGGATTTGAGCGGAGGGTATGGGCCAGTTGGGCTGTGTGCGAGTTGGGAGTTATGATTCCTCGGATGGGCGAGGCTCCGCTGTGCGTCCTGTGCCGCACCCGTCCGGTAGATGAACGCTGGCGACCGTTCTGCAGCGAGCGGTGCCGTAATGAAGACCTGGCACGGTGGGCGGAAGGGCGCTATCGAGTCGCCAGCGACCCCGCGCCGACGCCCGACACCGACACTGATTCAACGCCCGACTGACTGCTCGCATTATGCCCGATACGCTCACTATTACCGACAATCGCACCGGCAAACTGTACGAAATTCCCATCACCGACGGCGCCATTCGTGCCACCGATCTCCGCCAGATCAAAATGGGCCAGGACGATCAGGGTTTGGGTACGTACGATCCGGCGTTCATGAACACGGCGTCATGTCGAAGCCGCATCACGTATATCGATGGCGACAAGGGCATCCTCGAGTATCGGGGCTATCCGATCGAGCAGCTGGCCGAGCATTCGACATACCTCGAAACCGCATATCTCATCATCTTCGGGCAACTGCCGACCGACACGCAGCTCAAGGAGTGGACGAAGCAGATCACGCTTCACACGATGCTGCACGAGAACATCAAGAAGCTGATGGAGGGCTTTCAATACGACGCCCATCCGATGAGCGTGTTCCTGAGCACGGTGGGTGCCTTCTCGACGTTCTACGCGGACGCAAAGAAGATCTTCGATGAGGAATCACGCAAGAAGCAGATTCACCGGCTCATCGCCAAGGTGCCGACCATCGCCGCCTACGCCTATCGTCACAGCATCGGCCGCCCGTATATCTATCCCGACAACGACCTGAGTTTCACCGGCAACTTCCTGAACATGCTCTTCCGCATGACCGAGCTGAAGTACCAGGTCAGCCCGGTGCTCGAGCGCGCGCTCGACGTGTTGTTCATCCTGCACGCCGATCACGAGCAGAACTGCAGCACCAACGCGATGCGTGGCATCGGCAGTTCACACGTGGACCCGTATTCGGCGATGGCCGGCGCCGCCGCCGCGCTCTACGGTCCGCTGCATGGCGGTGCCAACGAAGCGGTCCTGCGCATGCTGTCCGAGATCGGCACCGTGCAGAACGTTCCAGGCTTCATCAAGCGCGTGAAAGCGGGCGAAGGACGCCTGATGGGATTCGGGCACCGCGTCTACAAGTCGTACGACCCGAGAGCCAAGATCATCAAGAAGACGGCTGACCAGGTGTTCGAGGTCACTGGCCGCAATCCGCTGCTCGACATCGCGCTCGAGCTCGAACGCATTGCGCTCGAGGACGAATACTTCGTCACGCGCCGGCTGTACCCGAATGTCGACTTCTATTCGGGCCTCATCTATCAGGCGATGGGTTTCCCGGTCACGATGTTTCCAGTGCTCTTCGCGATCCCGCGCACGTCGGGCTGGATCGCGCAGTGGGAGGAGATGCTGCTCGATCCGGAGCAGAAGATCGCCAGACCGCGCCAGGTCTACATCGGCCCGGCGCGGCGAGATTACGTTCCTCTCAGTAAAAGGACATAGTCGGTGCGAGTCGCATTGCTTGCCGGTGCGTCGACGTTGCTCCTCGGTTCATTCGTCGCTGGTTGCGCCGGGACACCGGAGGTGAGCGCGATGACGCCATCGGCAAGCCAGACTCAGCAGAGCGCCGCGAAAGTTGCCTTCGATGGTGCGAAGGCCTGGGATCATCTCCGCAAGCAGGTGAGCATCGGGCCCCGTCCCTCTGGGACGCCCGCGATTGTCGAGACCCGGAAATACATCATCGATCAGCTCAAGGCGTCTGGCATCGAGGCGAAGGAGCAGCCGTTCATCGGCATGACGCCGCTCGGCGAGGTGTCGATGGCAAACGTGATCGCGACGATCCCCGGCCGGAGTCCTGACCGCCTCGTGCTGGCCAGCCACTTCGACACAAAGCTCTATCGGGAGTTCAGATTCGTTGGCGCCAACGACGGCGCCTCGTCGACGGCGGTGCTCCTCGAGTTGGGCCGGGTCCTGAAGAGCCGGCAGAACGAATTGACCATTGAGCTTCTTTTCCTCGACGGTGAAGAGGCGCGGCGTCCCGAGTGGCAAGGCACCGACAACACCTACGGCAGCCGCCACTATGTCCAGGCTGCGCAGAAGAGCGGTTCGCTGAAGACGCTGAAGGCGCTGGTGCTGCTCGACATGATTGGCGATCGCGATCTGGTCATCAAACGCGATGCGAACTCGACACCGTGGCTGGTCGACGTTATCTGGAGCGCGGCGTCACGGATTGGCCATGGCTCGACGTTTTCCATGCAATTGACAACCATCGAGGACGACCATATTCCGTTCTTGCGCGCCGGCGTCGCTGCGGCCGACATCATCGACCTCGAGAACCCGACGTGGCATACGGCCCAGGATGACATCGACCACGTCAGTGCCAAGAGCCTGCAAGTTGTCGGCGACGTGGTTGTGGCGGCCATCCCTGAGATCGAAAAGCAGATTCTCAAGACGCGCTAGGACAGCGTAGGCCGAGCCCCGAGTCGGGTGTATCCTTCGAGCCATGAGCATCCTGACGCTGAAAGTAAACGGGCGCTCGCACGAGGTAGACGTCGACCCGTCCACGCCACTGCTCTACGTGCTCAGCGACGACCTGGAGCTTCGCGGCCCGAAGTTCGGCTGCGGCCTCGGTCAGTGTGGCGCCTGCACCGTCGTGATCAATGGTCAGGCAACGCGATCGTGCGTCACACCGGTCAGCGCGGTCGGCCAGAGCGAGGTCATCACGCTCGAAGGGCTCGGGACAGCCACCGCGCCCCACCCGATTCAACAGGCATTCATCGACGAACAGGCTGCGCAGTGCGGCTTCTGTCTGAATGGCGTCGTGCTGACAGCAAAGGCGTTCCTCGACCGGAATCCGCGTGCGACCGACGAGCAGATCCAGCAGGCGCTGTCCGGCGTGCTGTGCCGCTGCTTCGCCAACGTCCGCATGCTCAAGGCCATCCGCCGCTACGCTAATGCGAACGGGAGGACGGCATGACGCCTCATCTGACTCCCGACGCCCGCCTCGCTCTCGGCCGCGCCGGATTTTCGCGACGCAGTTTCCTCAAAGGCTCCGGCGCCATCGTCGTCGCGTTCTCGTCGGCCGGACTCGCGGACGGCCTGACCGACATGTTCGCGCAGGGCTTCAACGGAACTGGCAGCACGCAGCTCGATGCCTGGATCGCCGTCGGCCGCGACGGTATCGTCACCGCTTATACCGGCAAATGCGACTTCGGCCAGGGTTTGTACACGGCGCAGATGCAGCTCGTTGCGGAAGAAGTGTGCGTCCCGTTGAGCCGCGTCCGACTGATCCAATGTGATACGTCGGTGACGCCAGACCAGGGTACGACGTCCGGACAGCAATCGCATCCGACGAATTTCAATCACACCAACCTGGCGCTTGCCGGCGCCACTGCGCGCCAGGCGTTGATCCGCCTGGCATCGGACAAGATCGGGGCGCCGGTATCCGACCTCGTGGCGCGCGACGGCGTCGTGGCGCTGAAGTCGGACGCTTCACGTAGCCTCGCGTACGGCGATCTGATCGGAGGCCAGCGCTTCAACCTTCAGCTCGATCGGGCAGCGGCACGAAAGCACCCGCGTGAATGGACCGTCCTCGGCACGCCGGTTCCGCGCGTCGACATGCGTGACATGGTCACCGGCCAATTCGAGTTCGTCCACAACGTCAAGGTTGCAGGGATGCTGCACGGCCGCGTCGTGCGCCCGCCCGAGGTGGGCGCAACCGTGGGAAGCGTGGACGAAGGATCGATTCGCGATCTTCCGGGCGTCGTGAAGGTCGTCGTCAAAGGAAACTTCGTCGGCGTGGTGGCGCAGAAGCCATGGCAGGCCATGCAAGCCGCCGAGCGCCTCAAGGTGAACTGGAATCGAGGCACCGGACTTCAGCCGCACGCGGATCTGTACGGGACACTGAGGCGGCAGCCTGCGCGCGACACGCTGCTCGTCGATTCCGGCGACGTGGACGCCAACCTCAAAGCGGCCACCACTGTTCTCCGATCGACCTACCTCCATCCGTACCAGATGCATGGCTCGATGGGGAGCTCGTGCGCGGTCGCGGATGTCCAGGCCGACAAGGCGACGATCTGGTCGGCCACCCAGTCCGCGTACCCCACGCGCAATACGTCGGCGATGCTTCTCGGTCTCAAGCCGGAAAGCATTCGCGTCATCTATGTCCGCGGCGCGGGATGCTACGGCATCAACGGCGCGGATACGGTCAGCTACGATGCGGCGCTGCTCTCACAAGCCGTTGCAAAGCCCGTCCGCGTGCAGCTCTCGCGCAAGGACGAGATGGCGTGGGAGAACTACGGCAACGCGTTCGTGATCGATCAGCGCGTCGCACTCGACGCGAGCGGCAACATCAGCGTGTGGGATTACGAGGCGTGGTCGGCTGCTCGCGGCGGTCGTCCGGGGTACAACACGCCGGGCAACGTCGTCACCGGAGTTCTCGTCGGCTCGAACCCTGCGCCGTTTGCTCCACGCACGCCGGCGCCGGCGCCCGACACCCCGCTCAACAACGGATCGAACACTGCGCCGTCGTACATCGCCGGCCGCGTCCGTGACTCGGCCAACGGTGCGGGCGTCATCCGCAGCGAGCGTGTGCTGTCGCATCGCGTGCTCTCGCCGTTCTTCACCGGACCGTTGCGCGCGCCCGAGCGACTGCAGAACACCTTCGCGCACGAATGCTTCATGGACGAAGTGGCAACGCATGTGAAGGCCGACCCGGTCGAGTACCGGCTCAAACATCTGAGTCATGCGCGCCTGAGCGCCGCGGTCCGCGCCGCCGCCAAGGCCGCCAATTGGGAACGACGTCCGTCTCCACGACCCGGTCGCGCCGGCGGAGGCAAGGTCACTGGCCGAGGCATGGCCTGCGTCTGCTATGAGGGGGATAACGGGTACGTCGCGATGGTGGCGGATGTCACCGTCGATCAGAACACGGGACAGATCCAGGTCACTCGCCTCGTCGTGGCGCAGGACTGCGGTCCGATCTCCAATCCCGATGGCATGCGCAACCAGATCGAAGGCGGAGCGCTCCAGGGCATCAGCCGCGCACTCGGCGAAGAGGTCACGTGGGACGATACCAAGATCACCTCGGTAGACTGGCGTTCATACCACTCGCTCACACTCGGCATCGCGCCGCCGGCGATGGAGATCGTTCTGCTCAACCAGACTGACGAGGAAGCATGCGGCTCGGGTGAAACCTCGATCACGGTGGTCGCGCCGGCGATCGGAAATGCCGTTTTCGACGCAACGGGAGTCCGGCTCAGGCAGGTTCCGTTTACTCCTGAACGAGTACTGGCTGCTATTCGCGCACGTACCTAGCGACTGCCGTCGGCATGTTCGCTCTGCTCGCGCTCGCTTCCGCTGTCTGTTACGGCGCGGCTGATTTTCTCGGCGGACTGACCTCTAAGAAAGCCAGCACTCTCGCGATCGTCGTCGTCTCACAGTTCGCGGGACTCCTGCTGCTCTTCCTCATGCTGCCACTGTTGCCAGCGGCGTCGCCGGTCGGAGCGGACTATCTCTGGGGCGCGCTCGCCGGGCTCACGGGCGGCATCGGCGTCGCGCTGCTCTACCGGGCGCTCGCGGTCGGCGTGATGGCCGTGGTTGCGCCGACCACGGCTGTGTGCGCCGTCATCATTCCCGTCGTCGCGGCAGTTGCCCTTGGCGATCGGCCGGGCTCGGTCACTATCGGAGGCATCGCGCTCGCGATCGTGGCCATCGCCCTCGTTTCTCAATCGACTCATCCTGATCCAACGGGTGACGACGCCGACCAGAAGACCGGGGCGCGCCGATCGGCTTTTTCACTTGCGCTCTTATCTGGCGTGGTCATCGGATTCTTCTACCTGGCGCTTGCGCGGACCAGCAGCCAGGCCGGCTTGTGGCCGCTGGTCGCCGCGAGAAGCGTGTCGGTCGCTCTCTTCGCCGCGATCGCGCTCTTGACCTCGCAGTCTCTTCGTGTGCCTTCAGGAATCCGCACAACCGTTGTCGCCGGCGGCGCCCTGGACATGATCGCGAATCTCCTCTATCTGGTCGCGACGCGTTCCGGGCCTCTGAGCATAGTCGTCACGCTGGCGTCCCTATATCCTGCAAGCACCGTCCTGCTTGCACGTGTGGTATTGCACGAGCGGCTGAGCCGACTTCAATGGCTGGGGGTGATCTGCGCAATGGTGGCCGTCATAATGATCGTTCGCTGAAAGTTTGAAGTTTAAAGTTTGAAGTGAAGAAGTAAGGTGGAAGTAGCCCTGAGCACTTCGAACTTACTTTCGAACTTTGAACTTCAAACTTTTTACTTTTCAGGCGCCCAGGTCGCCGGATCGAATTCAATGATTTCGGGTGGGTTCTTCTGGAAGTTGCTGTACCGAATCCATGTCGGTTTGACGCGCACGTAAATCAAATCCGGCCAGGAGCGGCGTTCCGGTCCCTCGGGGAATCGCGAATAGTACCCTGCGAGAAGTCGCTCCAGTTCCGCGCCGCTCGGTTCGTCCGCCGTTCCTTCGTACTGGACCGTGCGCTCGTCACCGTCGCGAGTGCCACCAATGACCAGCGCGATCGCCGGATTCGCGCGCAGGTTTGGCGCCTTGCGCGACGAGGCGAGCGTATCGAACACGATCTCGAGATCATCTGTCACCGCAATTCCGACGACAGCTGCCTGCGGAACTCCGCCCGCTGAGACCGACGCTTGCACCGCGTATTTCTCTAATCGCATGAACTCGAGCAGCACCTCGCGAGTCATCGTCACCTCTGATTCGTCAACCGGTACTGGTAGCGAGCCACGTAGTACGCGCCTACCTGGCGGAAGCTGTGGAACTCGAAGCCGAATCGCTCGTACAACTCGCGCAGCTTCGGCCGCGATGCGTCGGTGTCGAGCCGCAGATAACTCTTGCCCATTGTCCGGGCACGTGAAACGGCCCACGCCATGAGCGCGGTCGAGACGCCCAGACCCTTGTAACGCCTTCGCACCACCAGGCGATGGATGAACGCTGAATCATCCTGCGTCAGATCCGGCCAGAAGAGTCGATCCTCGAGTTGAAACCTCAGCACGCCCGCAGGATGGTTGTCCACGTCCGCGATGAAGAACAATCCGGCGGCAATCTCCTCGTCAACACGGCCGGGGACGAGCTCGCCCTCCTCCCACATGACGACTCCCATCGCGTCCACCCACCTCGCCGCCTCGTCGAGCATCTCCTGCACCATGGCGGCATCCGTCGCCTGTGCCTGTCGGATCGTGATCG
>Ga0310810_10008514_pt1 | contig 11806 bp, 12 predicted proteins | sample NCmetagenome_FD_207641 | JGI IMG/M metagenome (GOLD analysis project Ga0310810, IMG submission 207641) | Soil microbial communities from experimental microcosm in Duke University, North Carolina, United States - NC | ecosystem: Engineered > Artificial ecosystem > Soil microcosm > Unclassified ...
GGTGAACAGGTAGGAGAGCGGCATGTCGCTGCCGTCCGGCATGTCCGGCGAGCAGCCGCCGGCCACCACCGGCGAGTACTCGTATCCGCCGAGGCAGGTCGCGCGCACGGTCGACTCCTCGCCGTAGAAGATGGCCTCGCCGTCGTCCGACGCGCAGTCGCCGTCACCCTCGTCGCACGCGTTCACCGCGTTGCACTCCGGGTCTCCGCCCCAGCGCGGGCTGGCGATCCCGTTGGCAGCAACCGCGCGGCCGTCCTCGCAGGTGGCGGTGAACACCTCGAAGTCGCGGCCGGCCGGTCCCTTCTTGATCGTGTGCGGCCCGTAGCCGGCGAACACGAGATCGTTCTGGTCGATCCAGCCCTGGTCGGACGTGCACGCCGCCGGCGCGTCGCCGGCCGGGAAGCGCTCCGGGTAGCACCAGCGCCACTGGCCGACCGACGGTCGCAGGCGCGGCGAGTTCGAGCCGCAGTTTCCCTCGATTCCGTTCCGGTCGTTGCACGAGCCGACGTTGAGATCGGATGTCACGCCGACCTCGACCCCGCTCGGCAGGAACGCGATCCGCTTGCCGGCGCCGGTCATGTCGCCCGAGTAGAGCCAGGTGCCCGACCGAGCGGCGACCCGGAACGGCCAGTAGCCGACGTTGGCGCCGGACCGGGTCTCGAGGCCGCCCGCAAAAGCGGGGCCCACCGGCCCGGAGTCGACCGAGCGACAGGCGGCGCCCATGCGGCGCGGGCGCAGGAGAAATGCCGCGCCACCGGCTCCGAGCGCAGCGAGCATGGTGCGGCGGACGATCACGGCGCGATGCACTCCAGCGCGATGCCGGGATCGCGCCGCGCGGCGCAGCGGCCGGATCCCGCGACGCCGGGCAGGGCGCCGCTGCACGCCTCGCCCGCTCTGCAGTCGCCGTCGATCATGCAGCTGTCTGTGCCGGCGGCGGCATCGGCGGGCGGCGCGCCGGTCGAACCTCCGTCGCTGTTTGCCTTCTCGCCGGATCCACACGAGAAGAGCAGAAGCAGGACCAGCGCGCGCACGCCAGAGCGCGAAGCAAGGCTCGTACCACGCGGCTTTACAGGCGCGTCCTCATCTCGCAAGATGCGGCCGTGGCCGGATTTTCCAGCGAAGCCTTTCTTCCCCGGCAGATCGTCGATCGCATCACCGAGGTCCGCGTGCGCAGCCCCGAGCGTGTGCGCCAGGCTGCGTCCAGGCGGGTGCGGCGCAAGTACCTCACCGAGGACGGCCGTCTCAACCTGGTGGCGGCCGACCATCCCGCGAGGCGGGTGACCGCGGCGGCCGGCGATCCGCTGGCGATGGCCGATCGGCGCGATTTCCTGGCGCGGGTGGCGCGGGTCCTGGTCGGCGACGCAGCCGACGGCGTGATGGGGACGATGGATGTGCTCGAGGATCTCCTGCTGCTGGCGGACCTGTCGCGCGAGGCGGGCGGGCCGGCCTTCCTCGACGGCAAGCTCCTCATCGCCAGCTTCAACCGCGGCGGGCTGGCCGGCACCGCGTGGGAGCTCGACGATCCGATGACCGGCGCCGACACCGAGGCGTGCCTCGCGCTCGGCCTCGACGGCGGCAAGATGCTGCTGCGCATCGGCGACGACGACCCCGGCTCGCTGAAGACGATGGTTGCATGTGGCGAGGCGATCTCGCGGCTGGCGGCCGCCGGGTTGCCCAGCTTCCTCGAGCCGCTGCCGGTCAAGCGAGAAAACGGCCAGCTCAAGGTGGTGAAGGAGGCGGACGCGCTGACGCGGGCGGCGTGCGTCGCCGCAGGGCTCGGCACCACCAGCCGCTACACCTGGCTCAAGCTGCCGCACTGCGCCGGCTACGAGAAGGTGGCGCGCGCGACGACGCTGCCGATTCTCCTGCTCGGCGGCGAGTCGGTCGGCAACCCGCGACCTTTGCTGGAGCAGATCGCGTCCGGCATGGCGGCCGGCGCCACCGTGCGCGGCGCGCTGGCGGGGCGGAATGTGCTGTATCCCGGCGACGTCGATCCGCTGGCAGTCGGGCGGGCGGCGTACGGCATCATCCACCACGGCTGGAGCGTGGATCAGGCGGTGCGCGCGTTCGACGAGCACGGCGGCGCCGACCTGGACGCGCTGTCGCGCTGGTTCCGCTCATGACGCGCCTGACGATGGCGCAGGCGCTGGTCAGGTTCCTGGCCTGCCAGTTCTGCGAGCGCGACGGCAGCGAGGAGAGGTTGATCGCGGGCTGCTTCGGGATTTTCGGGCACGGCAACGTGGCCGGGGTGGGGCAGGCGCTGCAGGAGACGCCCGCGCTGCGCTACTACCAGAGTCGCAACGAGCAGGCGATGGTGCACACCGCCGCCGCCTACGCGCGCATGAAAAATCGGCTGTCGACCTTCGCGTGCACGACGTCGGTCGGCCCCGGCGCGACCAACATGATCACGGCGGCCGCCGGCGCGACCATCAACCGGCTGCCGGTCCTGCTCCTGCCGGGCGACATCTTCGCGCGCCGCAACGTGGCGCCGGTGCTGCAGCAGCTGGAGTCGGAGCACGGCCAGGACGTCTCGGTGAACGACTGCTTCCGCCCGGTCTCGCGCTACTGGGACCGGATCATGCGGCCGGAGCAGCTCGTCACCGCCCTCCCCGAGGCGATGCGCGTCTTGACCTCGCCCGAGGCCACCGGCACGGTGACCCTCTGCTTGCCGGAAGACGTCCAGGCCGAGGCCTACGATTACCCGCCTGCGCTGTTCGAAAAACGGGTCTGGCGCGTGCCCCGTCCGCCGCCCGAGATCGACCTGGTCGCGCGCGCGGCCACCCTCATCCGCACCGCGAAAAATCCCCTCATCGTCGCGGGCGGCGGCGTCATTTACAGCGACGCGACCGCCGCCCTCGACGCCTTCGCCCGCGCCACCGGTATCCCGGTCGGCGAGAGCCAGGCCGGCAAGGGCTCGCTTCCGTTCGACCACCCGCAGTCGCTCGGCGCCATCGGCGCGACCGGCACGCTCGCCGCCAACCGCATCGCGGCCGATGCCGACCTCGTCATCGGCATCGGGACCCGCTGGAGCGATTTCACCACCGCGTCGAAGACCGCCTTCCAGCACCCGGCGGTTCGCTTCATCAACATCAACATCGCCGACTTCGACGCCCACAAGCATGCCGGCCTGCCGGTGCGCGCCGACGCGCGCGCCGCGATCGAGGCCCTGGCCGCGGCGGTCCACGGCTACCAGGTGCCGCGCGCTCATGCCGAGCGAATTGCGTCGCTGCGCGCCGAGTGGGACGCGGAGGTCGAGCGGCTGGTGCGTGGCGCCGGCACCGCGCGGCCCAGCCAGGCCGAGGTCATCGGCGCCGTCAACGCCGCCGCGAGGGCGCGCGACGTCGTGGTCTGCGCAGCCGGCAGCCTGCCGGGCGACCTCCACAAGCTGTGGCGGCCGCGCGACCCGAAGAGCTACCACCTCGAGTACGGCTACTCCTGCATGGGCTACGAGGTCGCCGGCGGCCTCGGGGTGGCGATGGCCGACCCGGAACGCCAGGTCTTCGTCATGGTCGGGGACGCGTCCTATCTCATGATGAGCGGCGAGATCGTGACCGCGGTGCAGGAAGGCGTGAAGCTGTCGGTGGTGCTCATCGACAATCACGGCTTCGGCAGCATCGGCTCCCTGTCCACGAGCCTGGGCAGTGCGCGCTTCGGCTGCGAGTATCGCGCGCGCGGCGCCGACGGCCAGCTGTCCGGTCCGGCGCTGCCGGTCGATTACGTCGCCAACGCCGCCAGCCTGGGCGCCTGCGCGGTGCGCGCGGTCAGCGCGACCGACCTGGTCGCCGCGCTGGCGGAGGCGCGGGATGCGCCGGGCGTCAGCGTCATCGTCGTCGAGACCGACCCGGGCGTGAGCGTGGGCGGGTACGACTCCTGGTGGGACGTCCCGCCGGCGGAGGTCTCGGAGATGAACAGCGTCAAGGCGGCGCGCGCCGCCTGGGAGACCGCCGTCAAGAGGGAGCGCGATTACCTGTGACGATCCGCGTGGCCAATGCGCCCTGCTCGTGGGGGATGTTCGAGCTGACCGCCGGCGCCACCGGTCCGAGCGCCGACCAGGTGCTCGACGAGATGGCGCTCGCCGGCTTCGCGGGCACCGAGCTCGGCGACTGGGGCTTCCTGCCGGCGGATCCGCAGGAGCTGCGCGGCGCCCTGTCGCGGCGTGGCCTGGTCCTGGTCGGCGGCTTCGTGCCGGTCGCGCTCGCCAGCGCCGACGCACACGAGCCGGGCCGCGATCTGGCCCTGCGCACCGCGCGCCTGATGGCGCAGGTGGCGCCGGACGCATTCATCGTCCTGTCCGACGACTGCGGCAAGGTGGAGGATCGCGCGAGCTGCGCCGGCCGCATCACGCCCGAGCAGGGTCTGTCGGACGCCGACTGGCTCACGTTCGCGCGCGGCGCCGAGCTCATCGCCCGCGCGGTGGTCGAGGAGACCGGCGTGCGCACGGTCTTCCACCCGCACTGCGCCGGTTACGTCGAGACGCCCGGCGAGATCGACCGCTTCCTCGACCTGACCAGCGCGGAGCTGGTCGGGCTGTGCCTCGATACGGGGCACTTCTGTTACGGCGGTGGCCAGGAACCGGCCGAGGTCGCGCGGCGCGCCGGCGAGCGCCTCTGGCACGTCCACTTCAAGGACTGCGATCCATGGGTGGCAGAGGCCTGTCGCCGCGACCAGGCTCCGTACATGGAGGCGGTCCGGCGCGGCGTCTTCTGCGAGCTCGGCAAGGGCCAGGTGGACTTTGCCAGCGTGCTCGAAGTGCTGCGCAGCCGCGACTACCGCGGCTGGATCGTCGTCGAGCAGGACGTGCTTCCGGGCATGGGCTCGCCGCTCGACAGCGCGCGAAGGAACCGCGCGTTCCTCCAGACCCTCGGACTGTGAGATCCCGCCGAAGGCGGCGCCCACCGGGGCGTCAGTCGGCCGCGGTTTCCTCGGCCGTGAAGGTGAGGTTGCGGTTCTTCTTCTTCCGCTCGACCTTGCCCTGGATGTAGAAGACGCGCGAGGCGACCACGCGGCCGCCGTTCTCGACCACCATCAGCAGGCGCCGGTTGGCGTCGATCACATCCTCGCGTCCGAGCTCGACCGACCCGCTCACGATGCGGCTCTGCTTGTACAGCATCTTCTCCTTGGTGAGGACGAGCTGCTTGCCGTGCGAGACGTCGTAGATGGTGATGGTCGCGTCGAGGACCGGCTGGCGGGTGACGGCCGCATAGTGGATGGTCCAGGCCCCCGTCTTCTCGTCCTGCCAAAAAATGGCTCGACCACGCGCGCTCTTCGCCAGCGCTTGACCGTAGACCCTCTCACCCTTCTTGCCGGGCAGCGCGGCCTTGCTCAGCGCGACCTTTCCCGCGAGCTGGTCCTCCACCTGCCTGGCGGCGGAGGAATCGGCGGCACCGACCACAATGCAAGCGAGAAAAACCAGTCCTGAGACGTTCCGGCGGCTCATGCGGGCTGGAACCAGCAAGTGCCGGACCAGATGTGCGCTCGAAGAACCTCGGGCGTTTGCGCCCGCTGGCCCATGGAAACCTGTGTGGCCGGCGCACGCCGCGTGCTGTCATTTCCCACGCCGCGTGCGGCGTCTCACGGGGACCTGCCCGCTAGCTGATGGCGACATCCATCGTGATCTCGGCCTTGAGCAGGCGCGAGATCGGGCATCCCTTCTTCGCATTCTCGGCCGCCGTCCTGATGGCCGCCTGATCCGCCCCCGGCGCCTTCACCGAGACCGCGAGGTGGATCGCGCTGACCGTCCAGCCGGCCTCGAGCTTCTCGAAGTTGGCAGACGCGCGGGTGTCGATGCTCTCCGCCGTGATGCCGGCCGTTCCCAGCTGGACCGCGAACGCCATCGAAAAACAGCTGGCGTGAGCTGCCGCGACGAGCTCCTCCGGGTTGGTCCCCGGATGGTTCTCGAACCGCATGCCGGCCGAGTACTCGATGTCCCTGAGGGCGCCGCTGCTGGTGGACACGACGCCGCTGCCATCCTTGAACCCGCCGTTCCAGCGGGCGCTCGCTTCGCGCTTCATGGTCTTTCCTCCGTGATCGACTGACTTGTTACCAGGAGAAGCGGTCCGCCGGCCAGCGGGAGCGCCACCCGAGATCAACCGGCGAGCAGCCGCGCGACCTCGCGCCCGACGCCAGCCGCCGATGCGGGATTCTGTCCGGTGACGAGCCGACCGTCGGTCACCACGTGCTCCTTCCACAGCCCGATGGCCTTCTCGTAGCGTCCACCGCGCTCGATCAGCATGCTCTCGAGAAGGAACGGCACCACCTTCGTCAGCTTGGCGGCTTCTTCCTCGTCGTTGCTGAATCCAGTCACCCGCTTGCGGGCGACCAGGAACTCGCCGGACGACACGCGCACATCGACGAGCGCGGCCGGCCCGTGACACACGGCGGCCACGACTCCTCCCCGATCGAGGATCTCCGCAGCGAGCCTCTGCACATTGCGGTCCTCGCGAAAATCCCACATGGTGCCGTGTCCTCCGGCGAAGAGGATCGCGTCGTAGGCGGATGGATCGACATCTGCCAGGGGGATCGTGCGCGCCATCTTCGCGGTCTCCGCGGCGCTGTCGAGGAACCGGGCGTTCGCGGGATCCTTGCGGTCACCGCTCGAGGGATCCATCGGCGCCTTGCCCCCCTTCGGACTCCCGATGTCGACTGCGATCCCAGCATCGAGCATCGCGAAATATGGGTGAGTCACCTCCGGCAGGTAGTAGCCGGTCGACTTACCGGTGTCGCCAAGCCGGTCGTGGCTCGTCACGACGATCAATGCCCTCTTCGTCATGCGGCGATTGTAGTGCGCGTCGGTGCGCGCAGCGTGACTGCGAGCACGCGGATTGCCGGATTGCTTCCGGACTGCGGCTACGGGTAGGTTGCCGCCATGTCGCGTTCGCACGTCGCCGGCCTCGCCTTCGCTTTCCTCTCACTCCTCCCGGCGGCAGCCGCCGCTCAGCCCGGCCAGCCGCCGCCTCCGCCCCCGCCCGGCTCGTCGCCAGGATACGGCTACGGCGCCTACGGAATGTCGGTTCCCGGCGTGCACGAGCACGAGGGGTTCTTCCTCCGGCTCGGCATCGGAGGCGGTTACCACAAGGCGTCGACCGACTACATGAACACGGACGTCGCGGTCAAGGGCCCATCCGGATCCTTCCAGCTAGCTCTCGGAGGAAACGTCTCCCGCAACCTCATCATTTACGGGGAACTTTTCGGCGACGCGATCGTCGAGCCGACCGTCGAGTTCGGCGGCGAGGAGGCCGAGGCCGACAACGCGACCGCGAGCATCGGCGGCATCGGCGTCGGGCTCGCCTATTACCTCGACTCCAACGTCTATTTCTCTGGAACTCTGGCAGCCACACAGCTGCGCTGGTCGGAGGACAACGGCGACGTCGAGCAGGACACTGAGACCGAGGTCGGGCCCGGGTTCGTCGGCCAGATCGGAAAGGAGTGGTGGGTGTCCGATCAGTGGGGCCTCGGTCTGGCCGGGCAGATCCTGTTCTCCAGCAACAAGGACAACGACGACGCGGTTGGCCCCGAGGACGTCACCTGGACGACCGTCGGGCTGGCCCTCCTGTTCTCGGCGACCTACGACTGAGCGGCACGTGCACCCGAACGCCGAGCTGATCACTCGTTTCTATGGCGCGTTGCAGCGCCGCGACGGGGCGATGATGGCTGCCTGCTACGCACCCGCGGTGATCTTCTCCGACCCGGTATTCCCCCGGCTCGAAGGAGCGCACGCCGGCGCGATGTGGCGAATGCTCTGCGAGCGCGGAGCTGACCTCGAGGTGATCTTCGGCGACGTCCATGCCGACGACGCGCGTGGGTCCGCTCACTGGGACGCGCGCTACACGTTCACGCAAACCGGTCGCAAGGTGCTGAACCGGATCGACGCGACGTTCGAGTTTTCGGATGGTGCGATCGTGCGCCACACCGACTCCTTCGATCTTCATCGCTGGATGCGACAAGCCCTCGGGCCGGTCGGCCTGCTCCTGGGATGGACGCCGCTGGTGAAGAACAAGGTCCGCTCGAGCGCGGCTGCTGCGCTCGCCGCGTGGGAGGCCAAGCACGCCGGCGCCGGTGCTCAACGCTAGTCGATCGCGGCCAGACAGCGCTCGTAGTCGACCCGCTCGCCAGTCCAGAGCGGTGCCTCCCTCCACCGAGTCGCCGCCGACGCCAGTGGGAATTCCAACCACCCGTTCACGAATTGGGCGATGTCTGCTCCGAGGGCGGGGCGCCCCGGATGCGCCTCGATGATCGCGCCTGCCGGATCGCGGAAAACGAAATCATCGCCGTCGCGCTCGACCGTGAATCCACACTCGTGGAGGTATCGGTGGTGTCGTCGGCAGATGAGTAGTGTATTCGCCAGACTGGTCTCGCCGCCGTCGATCCAGTGGACGATGTGGTGGCCGTCCACGAAGCGGCGATTCGTGCAGCTGGGGAACCGACAACCCTCGTCTCGCCTCTCCAGTGCTCGCCGCAGGGCGGCAGAAATCGTGCGGGTCTTGCGCCCCACGTCGATCGTTCGCCCCCGTTCGTCTTCGAGCATCGCTACGACGCCGGCATCACACAGGAGTCGCCGACTCGTTTCCGCGGAAATTCCGTCGCCGAGCTCGGTGGCACCCTGCAGATCGGCCGCCGTAATGTGGACCACGACCTCGACGGGCGGCCGGTTCGTGCGGCGTGTCCGCCCACCACCCGCTGCGCTCGAGTCGGAAGTCGTGACGTCCTCTGGTACCGCGGCGGCGGTCTCCTCACTCTGCGGACCCGGCGCCTCATGATCGCTGCTGGCATGCATCGAATCGGCGTGAGTCCGCGCCGACCCACTGGCCAGCGCGAGGTCGGCGAGTGCGACTGCGCCGTCGGCGAGGTTGCCTTCTGCCATCACCTGGATGGCGCGGAAGAGACGCGCCGCCTCCTCTGGATGCAGGCGGATCTGGAGCGACACCATGCCGTCGTTGGTGCTGCGCTGCATGACGTAGCGGCGGCACTCCTCCTGCTCGCGGGCGGCGCGCCTTCCGAGGCGCTTCACCGTGCGTTTCATGCGGCAGATCTTCTCGAGCTGTGAACCGGTGGTGTTCCGGGCCAACCCGAGCAGATCATGCTCGTTGTCGGAGGTCGCGACGCGCGTCATCGCCCGAACCTTCGAGTAGGACACCTCGCCCCGCGCGAGCGCGCCGTCGAGGACTGGCAGCTCCGCTAGCCGTCTCGCGACGCGGACCTTCTCGCGCGCGGCCCCGAGATCCATGCCGACGCGCCACGCCAGCCAGTGAGCACATGACTGCGCCCCCGCTCGGTGCCATCCGTCGACCTGGTCGAATTCGCGCAGCTGTCTGAGGAACCGGTGTGTCGCCACATCGATGATCGCCGCGGTCTCCGCGATCGCGTCGCCGAGCGCCGCGATCTCCTCGAGTGAAAGCACCTTCTCGCCCATGAGTTCTGTGTAGTGATTGCCTCGCGTGGCGCAACGGGAAATCGCCCCAGCGCGGCGGAATCGTGGTGGCAACCGGAGTGGCCACGCGCAGGTTCGATTCGGTACTCGAGATCGAGGACGACCGCGCGATCAGTCGCCGCGCGCCGCGATCATGTCGAGCGCGAGAGCTGACCACGAAAAACCCTCGGCTCCGTGTCCCTCGCCCGAGTGCGGGTTGTAGTACTCGCGAAAGCCGGCGCGCTCGATGAGCTCGACGCTGCGATCCTCGATGTGACGCGCGAGGTCGGTCCGGCCGTGGCGGCGCAGTCCGCGCGCGAGATACCAGTTGACGTTGATCCACGTCGTGCCGCGGAAGACGAGCGATCCAGGCAGCCGGTCGGGGCAGAAGCTCGGCTCGGTCATGGCGACCGTGGGCACCGGAAAACGGGCGGCGAACGCACGCGGATCTTCGAGGTGAGCGGCGAGCGAGGCCGCGATTTCGGCCGGCAGCTCCGGCAAGAGGAGCGGGAAGAGGCAGGTGAAGGTGGAGGTCTCGAGGTGTTTTTCGGCAGAACCGGCGAGGTCGAGGAACAAGCCGCGTGCGGGGTCGAAGCATCGCGAGAGGAGCGCTGCGGTGGTTTTTTGCGCCCGCAGGCGGTAATCGGCGGCGGTGGACGGATCGCCGAGATCGTCGAGCAGGCCGGCCAGGACGCGCAGATTCTCGCCGTAGATGGTGTTGACCATGACGTCCTCGACGATGAAGCGGTCGAGCGCGAACATCCGAGCCGGATCGCGGCCGACCTCGGCGTAGGGGTCGGCGACGCGATGCCACGCGCAAGTGAGCTCGGCATGCGTGCAGGTCGCGACGCCGAGATAGCCGTCGAACTTGGGCGTGTGGTCGAGACCGGTCTCGTCGGGCTGTAGAACCGCGACCAGCCCGTCACGGTCCGGATCGCGGACGCGGTCCAGCCAATCGTAGTAGCGGCGGACAGCGGGCATGAGCTCGCGGGCGAACGCGAGGCCACCACCCCGCTCGACGACGGTGGCGAGCGCCTCGGCGGAGGTTGCATGCAGTCGGACAGGTACGGCGAGCGATATGCGATCGCGTACGTGGACAGCATCTCCTGGTATTTTTCGCGCTGCCAGAAGGTGACGTGCGGCACGAGACCGTCGGGCTGCGCATTGACGAGCAAGCTGCGGAGCTCGCTCTTCGCGCGCTCGATGTCGAAGTGCGTGAGCACGATCGCGTGGAAACAGGAGTCCCAGAACCATTGGAAAGGGTAGGTGCCTTCGGACGGACACACGAAGTCGTAGTCGGTGCCACACCAGGCTGCGTGCCCGGTTTGCCGGTTGCGGCGATACAGCTCCGCGACGCGCGCGGCCAGGTCCTTCACGGCTCTAGCTCGCCGCGAGCATGGACTGGATCCAGCGCGAGTCTCCGAGGGCATCCGCGACGGTGGTCTGCGGTGCCATTCCGGTCGTGACGCAGCGATGGAACTCGATGAGCTCGCGGCGGAATGCCTCGTCGTACGAGACCGTGTGGTGCTCGACGACCAGGTCCTCGCCGTCCATGCGTTCGATGGTGAGGGGCGTCGGCGCGTGCCGCAGGTAGGGCGACGGGAAGACCAGGGTCACGCGTCCGTCATTTGCGACGAACCGGACGATCTCCTGGTAGTTGCGCAGCTCGGGGACGGAGATCCAGGTGAGGTTGACCACCACGTCGCCGGCGAAGCGGGTGAGGGAGCTCTGCCCCAGCCCGCCGCGCCAGATCCGCCAGGACAGCACCTGTTCTGGCTCCCCGAGCACGCCGCGCACGAGATTGGTGTCGTGTACGAGGCTCTGGTAGCAGATGAACCCGGCCACCCGTCGCTCCACGGGGGCGTCGCGGCCCGCGATGTCATCGACCAGCTCTGCCATCGGCCCGCGCGTCACCTTCCCGATGATTCGCTCCTCGATCGCCTCGGCCGATTCTGGCGGATGTCGGCGGCCGAGCGGCAAGAGCTCGTGATGCCGCCGATAGCTGTCGTCGTCCGGGTGAAGGATGGTGACCTCGACGTACCTCAGGTCGGCCAGCGAGTGAACTGCCTCCCGGGCCCGTTGGTAGGCCGGGTCGTAGCGCTTGTGATAGCCGACCATCACCGTCCCGGCGGCGCGCTCGGCTGCGCGCGCGATCTCCTGGCCCTCGGCGGGACCATAGCCGAGGGGTTTTTCGAGGAAGAGGTGCTTTCCGGCGGCGAGGGCCGCGAGTGCGGAGGTTTTTTGCGATCCGGACGCGCACAGCAGAACGGCCTCGACGTCGCGATCGGCGACGAGCGCGCCAGCTTCGCGGAAGCGGCGCTCGACCCCGTAGCGATCGGCGACCGCGTTCAGGGTCTCGTCGTCGACGTCGGCCAGCGCCACGATGCGGAACAGGTCGGG
>Ga0310810_10008515_pt1 | contig 11806 bp, 9 predicted proteins | sample NCmetagenome_FD_207641 | JGI IMG/M metagenome (GOLD analysis project Ga0310810, IMG submission 207641) | Soil microbial communities from experimental microcosm in Duke University, North Carolina, United States - NC | ecosystem: Engineered > Artificial ecosystem > Soil microcosm > Unclassified ...
CAGGGTTCTCCATGCGTCCTGCGTGGGGCTCGGCAGGACTGATGAGCCCGGACGGAGTGGCGTCGTCCAGCTGCGTCTCGTGCGGCGCCTGCGTCAAAGAATGCCCGACCGGCGCCTTGACCGAGAAAACGGTCTTGCTGCGCGGGTCTCCGACGAGTCACGTGCGGACGACCTGCGGGTACTGCGGTGTCGGCTGCACGCTGATGGCAGGTCTCCGCGACGGGCGCGTGGTGTCGATGGTCCCCGCCGACGATGGACCGTCGAACCACGGGCATGCCTGTCTCAAGGGCCGCTTCGGATGGACATACAACTACGCCGGCGATCGGGTGCGGACGCCGCTCCTGCGCGACGGCACCGGTTGGAAGGCCATCGGGTGGGAGCAGGCGCTGGATCTGGTGGCCCGCTCCTTTGCCCGCATCAAGGAACAGTCTGGTCCCGATGCGCTGGCCGCAATTTCCTCGAGTCGGGGAACGAACGAGGAAAATTATTTGCTCGGCAAGTTTATCCGTTGCGTCATGGGTACGAACCACATCGATAATTGTGCCCGGGTGTGCCATAGCGCGACCGTGACGGGGATGATGGAAACACTCGGCGCGTCTGCCGCGACGAATTCAATCCAGGATTTGAACGAAGCCAGGCTCATCCTTGTCGTGGGCGCCAACCCGACCGAATCGCATCCGGTCGTCGGCGCTAGAATCTTGCAACGCGCGCGCCGCGGGGTCCCGCTTATCGTGATTGACCCTCGACGAACCGAGAGTGCGCGTGCGGCCACCATTCACCTGCAGCTGCGGCCGGGGACCAACGTGGCTTTGTTGAACAGCTTCGGCCACGTCATCGCCGGTGAAGGGCTGCTCGACAAGACGTTTATAGAGCAACGGACGGAAGGCGCGGAGCACTGGCTCAGAACCGTGAAGGAGTATTCGCCGGAGATCACAGAGCGCGTGACCGGCGTCCCGGCAGAAGACATTCGCCGCGCGGCCCGGATGTACGCTACAAGCGGCGCCTCCCTGTGCTTGCATGGGTTGGGAGTCACGGAACACCGGTGGGGCAGCCATGGCGTCATCGCGCTCTGCGATCTCGCACTGGCGACCGGACAGATTGGGCGCCCCGGCACCGGCATCAATCCGCTTCGCGGCCAGAACAATGTGCAGGGCGCCTCCGATTCCGGCTGCCTGCCGACACACTTTGTCGGCTACCAACGGCTCGATGATCCCGTTGTGGGCGCGCGGCACGAAGCCATCACGGGGCGGCCGCTGCCGGTTGGGCGAGGCATGAAAATCCCGGAGATGTGGGACGCCGCCCTCGACCATCGTCTGAAGGCGCTCTGGATCATCGGCTACGACGTCGCGCAGACGGATCCGAATTTGAAGAAGGTGCGCGAGGCGTTGTCTCGGCTCGAGTTTTTGGTCGTGCAGGACTTGTTCATCAGCCAGACCGCGAAGTTCGCTCATCTGCTGCTGCCGGGCGCCTCCTTTTTGGAGAAGGACGGGACGTTTACCAACCTCGAGCGCCGCATCCAACGCATCCGTAAGGCGGTCGACCCGCCGGAGGGCATTCTGCCGGACTGGCAGGTCATCTCTGAAGTCTCGCGGCGAATGGGATTCCCCATGCAGTACGCGCACCCATCGGAAATCATGGATGAAATGGCGGCCCTGAGTCCTCTGCTGGCCGGTGTGTCTTACGAGCGATTGGAGGCGCCCGACGCCTTGCAATGGCCCGTGCCCGACAAGACGCACCCGGGCACCTCGTTGATGCATCGAGACGCGTGTGCACGAGGCAAAGGCAGATTCATCGGCGTGGATTACCTGGCGCCGGGAGAAGAGCCGACCGCGGAGTATCCGTTTCTATTGGTCACCGGCCGTCTGCTGGAACATTACAACTGCGGGGCTCAAACGAGGAGAACGGATCTCATTGAACTGGTGAACGGAGACATGCTGGAGATGCATCCGGACGACATGGCCCGGCTTGATCTTCATCAAAGCCAGCTCGTCAGGCTTGTCAGCGCGCGGAGTGAGGCCATCCTGCCGGCGATGGCGAGCGATCGCATGCGTCCGGGCGAACTGTTCACCAGTTTCCATTTTCCCGACAGCGATGTGAACAGCCTCCTATCTTCAAGCGCCGATGAGAGCTCCAAGTGTCCCGAGTACAAGGTCTCCGCCGTCAGAGTGGAACCGGTGGATCTCGAGCATCTCGACCCGAAGCATGATGCCAAGCGGCACCAGAACCGCTGCAGAATACGCGCAAGGCTGTGAAGGGCCGTCCCCGGGCTACCTTTTCTTGAGCCATTCGAGCACCGGAACGGGGAGGCATGCGACCACCAGTGCGGCGAACCATTCCTGAGGCCTTAGATCCACCACTGAAAAGACCGAATGGAGCGGCTCGAAGATCAGAATCGCGCCCTGCAATATCAGCGAAATGACAATTGCGGCGTTCAGCGGTCTATTGGTGAAGAGACCGAGCTCCATCTGCGTCTTCACATCGCTACGCCAGATGCCGGCCTGAAGCAGTTGAGTCCACACGAGTATCGTAAATACCAGTGTTCGTGCCCTGTCGAGGCCCATATCGCTTCCATATAACGCATACATGAATGCCGCCAGCGCGAGTGCTCCCATCAACAGGCCGCGCCCGACGATGACGCTGATTCGACCGGTCGAAAAGTATCCTTCGTTCGGCCGACGAGGCGGTCGTCGCATGACGTCAGGTTCCCTGGGATCGACGGCGAGCGCCAATGCCGGCAGGCTGTCCGTCACCAAGTTGATCCAGAGAATCTGAACGGGCAGCAATGGCAGCGGAAGGCCAATGACGGAGGCTCCCAGCATGACCATGACTTCTCCGAAGTTGTGCGAGAGGAGATACGAGACCGCTTTCTGGATGTTCGCATAAATGACACGGCCTTCCTCGACCGCCGCGGCGATGGAGGCGATGTTGTCGTCGGTCACCACCATGTCGGCGGCATCCTTTGCCACCTCGGTTCCGCTCAGCCCCATGGCGATGCCGACGTCCGCCCGCTTCAAGGCGGGGGCATCGTTGACACCGTCGCCCGTCATGGCGACGACCGCGCCCTGCGCCTGCCAGGCCTGCACGATCCGAAATTTATGCTCGGCAGTCGCCCGCGCGTACACGGCAATTTGTGAGACCCGGCGATAGAGCTCATCGTTGGACATTGTGTCCAATTCGGCGCCGGTCAACGTGTCGCCGCCGAGCCGTAGTCCCAAGTCGCTTGCGATGGCATCGGCCGTCTCGCGTTGATCGCCCGTGATCATCACGGTGCGGATTCCTGCGCCATGCAGCAAGTCCACCGCGGGCCGGGCCTCCGCACGGATCGGGTCGCGCATGGCGATGAGACCGAGAAAGACGAGATGGCGCTCGATCTCAGGCTGAATCCGTCCCTGGCGCGGTGGCAAAGTCCGGCGTGCGACGGCGAGCACGCGCAGCGCCTGCTTCGCGTAGCTGCGTTCGATGTCCCGTACGAGTGCGCGGTCCTTGTCGTCGAGCGGCACGAGGGAGCCGTCGTCGGCCGCATAATGTGTCGAGCGTCGTAGAACTGCGCCGGTCGCACCTTTGACATATGCCTCCGTCTCGCCCAGCGTCAGCCGTACGACCGTCATCATTTTGCGTTCTGAATCGAACGGGAGTTCGTCAACGAACGGATGCTCCGCTTCCAATGGTGCCTTTAGCAGCCCGATTTTGGCCGCCGCCACCAGGATGGCCCCTTCCGTGGGGTCGCCGTCGATGTCCCATGAGCCCTCGCGCTCACAGAGCGAAGCGTGGTTGCACAGGACGCCGGCTGTGAGAAGCGCGCGAACCGAGAGCGGGACCTCGGACAGTCGGCTACCGGCCTCCTGAATGTCACCGGTCGGCACATATCCGTCGCCTGTCACCTCGAATTGCCGCCCTCCGACGAACAGGCTCAAGACCGTCATCTCATTCCTGGTCAACGTGCCGGTCTTGTCCGTGCACAGAATCGTCGTAGCGCCGAGGGTTTCCACGGCGGGGAGACGGCGAATCAGCGCATGTCGGGAGACCATCTTGATGACTCCAAGCGCGAGCGACATGGTGACGATGGCGGGGACGGCCTCAGGAATCGCTGCCACCGCGAGGCTCACGGCCGTCAAGAACATCTCCAGGATCGGTTCTCCACGAACAATCCCCAGCGCAAATACGGCGGCCGACACCATCAGCGTGAGCACGAGCAGGACACGGCCGAGTTCTTCCCACCGACGCTGAAAGGGCGTCGGTTCGCGCTTCGTCTTCTCCACCAACGCCGCGATCCGCCCCAGCTCCGTACGGAGGCCCGTTGCGCTCACAGTTGCACGCGCCCGTCCGGCGACGACGGCCGTTCCCTGAAACAGTTGATTTCGGCGCTCGGCCAGCGGCGTATCGGCCGGCAGCGGCTCGCAGGCCTTTTCTACGGGGAGGGACTCTCCGGTGAGCGGCGCCTCCTGGGTCTTCAGCCGAACGGCGTAGATCAGGCTCGCGTCAGCCGGTACACGGTCACCCGCTTCCAGTTCGATGAGATCGCCAACCACAACTTCGCGGGCAGGGATGCGTCGGCGCCGTCCATCGCGGATGACGCAGGCGCTTGTCTCCGACATGCGCTTGAGAGCGGCCAGTGACCGCTCCGCTTTGAATTCCTGTAGAAAACCCAGGCTGCCGTTGAGGAGGAGGATTATGAGAATCGCAGTGGCATCGATCCATTCGCCGAGCCATCCGGAGATCAGGGCTGCGCCCGCGAGGACACCGATCATGACATTGGAAAACTGGCCGACGAACAATCGAACTAGAGATACCGGCGCCGCTTCGGGCAGGACATTTGGCCCTTCGACCGCCAGACGGTGGGCCGCTTGAATATCGGAGAGCCCCTGTGAATTCTGGATGGATGATGCAGCATTGAAAAGGGCCGAATCGGCGGGGAAAGCTGAGGGTGTCATGGCCACATCGGGATCGAAGAGAGGGTCAGAATCAATAGGCAAGGGTCCAGCCTGCCGACATCCTGTATCAAGGCAGTCAGGCTGAGCGGGATCCGTGCCTAATTGGCGGTTTATTCATCGACCGCAATCATAGTCGCACCAGGGAGGCGCGTCAGGGCTTAACCGCGACCTTCAGGACTCCCTCTCGCTGTTCGCCAAAGATCCTGTACCCCTCAACGATGTCATCCAGAGAAACACGATGCGTCAGTAACGGTGTGAGATCGAGGCGGTTGTGCTTGACGATCTCCATCAGTCGGCGCATACGCTCTTTTCCGCCGGGGCAGAGCGTCGTAACGATGCGGTGATCGCCGATGCCGGCCGCAAATGCCTCGTAGGGAATCTGAAGTTTGCCTGAATACACGCCGAGACTCGAGAGCGTTCCGCCCGGCCTCAGCACTCGTAAGGCCGTTTCGAAGGTCGTCTGGGAGCCGAGCGCTTCGATCGCCACGTCCACACCGCCTGCCGATAACCGCCGCACTTCCGCTACGACATCGCATTCTCCGGGATCCAGGACCACATCCGCGCCCATGCGTTGCGCGACCTCAAGCCGTCTCGGATTGCGATCAATTCCGATCACCAGGGCAGCGCCCATGAGCTTTGCGCCGGCGGTTGCGCATAAGCCGATCGGACCCTGGGCAAACACCGCAACGGTATCGCCGACGCGGATGTCACCCGATTCGGCCCCGCTGATACCCGTCGATGCAATATCCGCTAACAGCACAACCTGCTCATCGGTCAGCGCATCCGGAATTTTGGCAAGGTTGGCTTGCGCAGCGGGCACGATGAGGTATTCCGCCTGTGCACCATCGATGGTGTTGCCGAACCGCCAGCCGCCAAGGGCTTCGTAGCCTTCGCCATGGCCGCATTGAGAAAGATGACCGGAGAGACAGGCGCGGCATTGGCCGCAGGGCGTGATGGCACCAATCAACACGCGTTCGCCGGGGGCGTACCCATTGACGCCCGCCCCAAGCTCCACAATGACGCCGACCGGTTCGTGACCGATCACGAGGCCGGGCTTGACCGGGTATTCCCCGCGCACGATATGCAAATCCGTCCCACAGATCGTCGTCAGTGTGACACGGACCAAGGCTTCTCCCGCTCTCGGTTTCGGGATGGGTACATGCTCGATAGCCGTCCGCCCAACGCCATGAAAGACGTGCGCACGCATGGTGTCCATTTCACACTCCCGATCGGAACATTGTCCGGCTAGTGGGTTTCGTATGATTCCTGCTTCACGATGTGTTCACCTTCGAGCCGGTCCTCCAGGGCGTAGCCGTCGCGGCGTCCGCGTTGCTGATAGAGTTGGTAGGCCGTGTCAGCGATTCGCTGCCAAGTGCTTTCCGGGACCCACACAGGTCTTTCCTTCAGTGGGTTGCCGCTGACGGCCCTGGATGTTCTCATCCTCGCGCGACGTCCTCCTGTCGTAGCGAGTGTCATGAATCCTCCTTGTGCAACCAACAGAATGGATCGTTATGCGGCTCCGACGTTCATTAATAGGAGCTCGCCCCTCATGGTCGGATGGATGGTGCAGCGAAATTCGAACCGCCCTGGCCGCTCCGTGGTAAAACGAATGACGGCCTCCTTCCCTGGCTCGAGATAGGCGCCTTCGATGCCTCGTCCGTGCGTAATGACTCCGTTTCCTTCGACTTGAGTCAAGTGTCCCTGCAGCACGACGGAACTAAAGTCGTGCCTGATCTGATCCTTGTTCACGATCGTCACCATGACCGGCACGCCGGGCATCAGCGTGACGCCGCTGGCCACGAAGGTGGAATCCTTGATCGTCACCTCCACCTTTTGCTCGGTCTCACCGGCCGCCGGCGTCCATGCCGCACCGAGAAGGCATCCGAGCAGCAGAGATGTCATGAACTGTTTCATCCGAGTGCGCACAGTCATAATTCCCATCCTTTCTTTCGCAGGGAGTGGTTCACCGGCCTGTCAAGGCTCTCTCCGCTGCACACGTCTGAATGACCGCCATGGCTTCGTCGACAGAGTTGACGACCCGAAAGAGATCCAGCGCCTCGGCGTCCAGCCGTTCGTGAGCGACCGCATCGGTCCGCAACCATTCCAGGAGTCCGGTCCAATAGGCGGCTCCCATGAGAATGATCGGGAACGGTTGCAGCTTCTGGGTGTGCATCAATGTGCTGATTTCAAAGAGTTCGTCCAGCGTGCCGAATCCGCCGGGAAAGAGCACAAACGCGCTCGCGTACTTAACGAGCATCACCTTGCGAACGAAGAAGTAATGAAATTTCAGCGCAAGAGTGGTGCAAATGTTGGTCGGCTGCTCGAGCGGAATATCGATGTTCAGGCCGACTGATTGCCCGCCCGCCTCGAAGGCGCCAAGATTCGCGGCCTCCATCACTCCAGGGCCGCCGCCGGTAATGACGGAATAGCCATTTCGTGCCAGCGCAGCACCCAGAGACAAGGCCGTCTCGTAGGACCACGACCCGGGCTTCGAGCGGGAGCTGCCATAGACTGTCACGGCCGGCAACACGCGCGGCAGGGCATCAAACCCTTCGACGAACTCTCCCATGATGCGGAACAGCCGCCACGATTCTTCCTTCGCGAGGGCATTGATCTGATAACGGTCCTGCATGGTGACCTGACACAGCAAGCCGGATGCCCCGACGGAGGGCCAATTTCCAGGCGCTTTTCGAGGGTGGTGGGCGAATGACGAGGCTGAATTCCACAGTTTTAGACAAGCTTCTGTGGCAGAACGGGGCATGCCTTGAGAAAACTCCCTACGCGCAGGCCTGCTTAGGGCTGAAACGCGGGCACTTGTCTTGCCTTCCGGACGCCCATGCTCAGCATCCGCTTTCTCGGCGCCGCCCAGACCGTGACGGGGTCCTGCTTTCTCGTCGAGAATGATTCACAGCGCGTCCTTGTCGATTGCGGTCTGGTTCAAGGACAGACGGAACTCACGGCCCGAAATCGCCTTCCATTTGAGTTCGATCCGAAGACGCTGGACGCCGTCGTCCTGACGCACGCACATCTCGATCACACGGGGCTTGTGCCGAGGCTGATGGCCGAGGGATTCCACGGCCGTATCCTTACGACTGGGATTACCAAGGAACTGCTGCCGATTCTTTGGGAGGACGCGGTCCGGATCCAAGACGATTCGCTCTACACGGAATCCGATGTCAATCACGCCATCGCCCGCTGTGAAGGACACCGATATGGGAAAATGGTTGAGTTGAATGCATCGTGTCGCGTCCGATTTTTCGACGCCGGGCATATTCTGGGCTCTGCCATCGTTGAGCTGTGGTTGGGCGGTCGGAAGATCGTGCTCTCCGGCGATCTCGGCCACCGTGGAAAGCCGATTCTGCGCGATCCAACCATCATTGAAGCTGCCGACACATTGGTGCTGGAATCGACCTATGGCGACCGGAACCACAAAGCGCTACCGGACACGATCAGCGAGCTCGGCCGCGTCATCCGCGAGACCCAAAACGTCGGCGGCACGGTGGTCCTGCCCGTATACGCGATCGGGCGAAGCCAGGATATTCTCTATGTGATCTATTAGCTGACATCCAGCGGCGTGCTTGACAAGCCACGGGTCTTCTTAGACAGCCCGATGGCGATCCGCGCGGCCGAAGTCTATGGTCGGCACATCGAGGCCTTCGACGAAGAGGCTGCCAATCTCATTCGAAAACCGCCGAAGAATCCACGCGCCCCGCAGGTCACCTTCACGGAGACCGTGGCCGCCTCGCGAAGCATCGGGCGCATCCGCCGGGCCATCGTGCTGGCCGGCAGCGGCATGTGCGAAGGCGGTCGGGTTCAGGACCATCTGGCGCGGTGCCTGCCCGATCCTGACTGCAGCGTGATTGTGACGGGTTATCAGGCGGAAGGGACGTTGGGGCGCAGGCTGGTTGACGGCGTCCCCCGCGTGACGATCCACGGAAAAATCATCGACGTGCGCGCCAAGGTCCATACCATTAACGGCCTTTCTGCACATGCCGATCAGGGCGGCTTGGTGGAATGGGTTGGGGCGTTTCAGGCGCCCAGGCCGCGAATATTGTTGGTGCATGGTGAGCCGGAGAAAATGGCAGCTCTCGCATCGGCCCTGCGCCGATGCCACGGAATCGATGCGGCCATGCCGAAATGGGGAGAGCGCGTCATCCTGTGAACCCTGACCAGATGCGCATGCGATCGATCGCGCGGCCCTTTTGGTCCATTCCCATCGACGAATTATATGGTCTCCTTGACTCCAAGCCGGAGGGCCTCGGTGCAGAAGCAGCGCGAGAGCGGCAAGCGGCTTTTGCGGGGTATATGCGGCTTCCCCGCAATGGGAGTAATTTTCGCCTATTGGTTCGACAATTCCGCAATCCGATCGTCGTTATCCTCCTCTCCGCCGCCTTGCTCTCCCTGTTTCTGGCAGACCGCACCGATGCGCTGATCATTTTCACAATCATCGCCCTGAGCGGCCTCCTGGGATTCTGGCAGGAGCACAGCGCCGCGAAAGTCATGGCTGCGCTGTTCGCGCTTGTCCGCATCAAGGCGGATGTCTGGCGCGATGGGACTGTCATTGAGGTTCCCGTTGAAGACATTGTGCCGGGAGACGTGGTCGAACTGTCGGCTGGTTCCACGGTTCCGGGCGACGCCGTGGTCATTCACTCGAAAGATGTGTTCATCGACGAAGCGACGTTGACGGGCGAGAGCTATCCAGCCGAGAAATCTCAGGGGCTGCTGACCGCGGATGCGCCGCTTGCCGGGCGGAGCAACACCGTCTTCATGGGCACACATGTCGTCAGCGGCTGCGCGAGGGCCCTCGTGGTCCTCGTTGGCAGCGACACGGAATTCGGCCGCATCGCGCGTCACCTCGCGTCTCGGGAACCTGAAACGGAGTTTGAGCGCGGCGTCAGGCGCTTCGGGTATCTGCTCCTCGAAGTGACGTTGGTCTTGGTGTTCGTGATTTTCGCGATCAATGTCTGGCTCACGCGGCCCGTGCTCGATTCGTTGCTGTTTTCCATGGCGCTGGCGGTGGGCCTCACGCCGCAGCTGCTGCCGGCCATCATCAGCGTGAATCTCGCCTATGGCGCGAGGCGCATGGCCGCCCGGAAGGTGATCGTGAAGCGCTTGAACAGTATCGAAGATTTCGGAAGCATGAACGTGCTCTGCTCCGACAAGACCGGGACGTTGACCGAAGGAACGATGATGGTCCAGGCGGGGTTGAACGTGGCCGGTGATTCCAGCGACCGGGTCTTGCTGCATGCGTTCTTGAACGCCGTTTTTGAGACGAGTTACAGCAATCCGGTGGATGAAGCCCTCCGCAAGCATCCGGCTTGTGATACGTCCAACTATCGAAAACTGGACGAGCAGCCGTACGATTTCGTCAGAAAACGGCTGTCTGTCCTCGTCGCGACGCCGGAAACGCATCTCCTGATTACCAAAGGGGCGGTCGATTCCGTGTTTCGAGCCTGCTCGAACATGGAATCGCCGGAAGGACGGGTCGTCGCGTTGGACAGCGGAGCGACCGCCGTCAGTCAGCAGGTCTGCGAACTGAATGCTCAGGGATTCCGCACCATCGGCGTTGCGTATCGAGATATGAACCGGTTAGAGCGTATCGACAAATCACATGAGGCCGAGATGGTGTTCCTCGGCATCGTGGTCTTTGCCGCTCCGCTCAAGGCAGGAATCACAGAGACGGTCGCGGCTTTGAGGCGTCATGGCGTCGCGCTCAAAATCGTCACCGGCGACCACCATCTCGTGGCCTCCCATGTGGCTCGCAAGGTCGAATTGGACGATGGGGGCCTGCTTACCGGCGAAGAGCTTCGCCACATGACCGATGATGCGCTGGTCCATCGAGTCACCGGCGTCCATGTGTTTGCCGAAGTCGAACCGAATCAAAAGAACCGTATCATTCAAGCGCTGAAACGGGCCGGCAACGTCGTGGGATACATTGGTGATGGGATCAACGATGCGCCGGCTCTCCATGCCGCGGACGTCGGCATCTCGGTCGAGGGTGCCGTCGACGTCGCCAAGGAGGCGTCGGATATTGTTCTGCTGGAAAAGGATCTGGCCGTGCTGGTGGACGGCGTCCGGGAGGGACGCACGACCTTTGCGAACACCCTGAAGTACGTTTTCATGGCCACGAGCGCGAACTTCGGGAATATGTTCAGTATGGCGGGTGCCTCGCTGTTCCTGCCGTTCCTTCCGCTCTTACCCAAGCAGATTTTGCTCACGAATCTCCTGACCGACATTCCGGAGATGACAATCGCGACCGATCGGGTGGACGTCGAGCTGATCGATCGGCCGCGGCGTTGGGACATCGGTTTCATTCGCAAGTTCATGCTGACATTCGGCCTGATCAGTTCGGTCTTCGATTATCTGACGTTTGGGGCGCTCCTTTGGCTCTTCCAAGCCACTCCCGAACAGTTTCGAACTGGATGGTTCGTCGAGTCCGTGGTATCGGCGTCCATGATTGTGCTGGTGATCCGAACCAGGCGGTCATTCGTGAAGAGTCCTCCGAGTCCATCTCTTCTGGCGTCGACCGTTGGGATCATCCTCCTGACGATTTCGCTCCCGTTTTTGCCCGTCGCTTCGCCCTTGGGGCTCACGCCGCTGCCGCTCTCCTTCATGATGGTCCTGGGCGTGATCCTGGCCGGCTATGTGCTAGCGGCGGAAATGGCTAAGGCGCACTTCTATCGTAATGGGAGAGCCTAAGCATGCCGTCGGCCCTCCGTGGGCTCGTCACTCTGGACATCCGCAAACGGCTGATATGGGAGGCGTCGGGAGCTTTGAAGAGGAAATGCATCAACCGAGGCGAGTGCCAAGGCCATAACCTCAGGCAGGACTGAGCAGCTCCTGAACCTTTTGTTTGAGATCTGAAATGCGGACAG
>Ga0310810_10008516_pt1 | contig 11804 bp, 9 predicted proteins | sample NCmetagenome_FD_207641 | JGI IMG/M metagenome (GOLD analysis project Ga0310810, IMG submission 207641) | Soil microbial communities from experimental microcosm in Duke University, North Carolina, United States - NC | ecosystem: Engineered > Artificial ecosystem > Soil microcosm > Unclassified ...
TGCGCGCGAGCGCAGCACGCGGTAGCTTCTCGCAGACGACCAGTCGAGCTGTAGGTCCAAGTACCCTTTGCAGTTAGACCGTCCCAGCCCGCGCCCTACGCCGGTGCCGGCTCGGAAGGTCCCTGTACGGGGAGACCCAACTCGCAGTGGTTCCCTTCATCTCCTCGGCGCGAGTCGAGGTGGAGCATAGATCAACATGAATTCTACGGCACTGAGTGCTGCGCTTGGCGTATTGGTTGTTCTCGCCTCCGCAGCGTTTTTCTTTTTTGGCCGACGCGCCGGTCGCAGTGCAGAGCGCGAGACGCAGCTCCTCGCGAAAGCCACGGCTGAACAGACTGCGCAGCGCATCGTCGGCGAAGCCGAGCGCGAGTCGGAGTCCCTCCGAAAGAGCGCCCTCATCTCGGGCAAGGAGGAGCTGATCAAGCTCCGCGAGAACTGGGAGGTCGAGGCTCGGAGACGAAGAGAAGAAGTCGAGCGGGAGGAGAAGCGCGTGCAGGACCGCGAGACGATGCTCGATCGAAAGTTCGACGTGCTCGAGCAGCGCGAGAAAGACGTCGGCCGGCGGGCGAGCGAGCTTGGTCGCAAGGAAAAGACGATCGCCGAACGTGAGCAGGACCTGGACCGTCTCGTCGGTGAGGAAAAACGACGGCTCGAGACGCTCGCCGGAATTTCAGCCGAACAGGCCAAGGCCGAGCTGATTCATCGACTGGAGGCCGAGGCAGAGGCCGACGCGGCCAACCGGCTTCGCGAGATTCGCGAGACCGCGCGCCGCAACGCCGAGCGCGAGGCGAGGAAGATCGTCGCCCTTGCCGTTCAACGGATCGCTGCCGAGCAGACGGCCGAGATCGCGGTGTCGGCGGTGAGCCTCCCGAACGACGAGATGAAGGGTCGCATCATCGGACGCGAAGGCCGCAACATTCGCGCGTTCGAGCTGGCGACGGGTGTCGACGTCATCATCGATGACACGCCGGACACCGTCGTGGTCTCGTGCTTCGATCCGGTGCGCCGCGAGGTCGCGAGGCTGGCCCTCGAGAAGCTCGTGTCGGACGGTCGCATTCACCCGGGCCGCATCGAGGAAGTCGTCAACAAGGCGCGCCGCGAAGTCGATGCCGGAATCATCGAGACCGGCGAACAGGCTGCCTACGAGACGGGAATCACCGGTCTGCACCCCGAGCTCATCAAGCTGATCGGCCGCATGAAGTGGCGCACGAGCTACGGGCAAAACATTCTCGCGCATTCCAAGGAAGTCTCGTTCCTCGCCGGGATCATGGCGGCGGAGCTCGGCCTCGATGTGGTGATGGCGAAGCGTGGCGCACTCCTGCATGACATCGGCAAGGTGCTCACGCACGAGCACGAAGGCACGCACGTCCAGCTTGGCGTCGAGGTCGCGACGAAGTATGGTGAGCATCCGCTGGTGGTGAACTGCATCGCGGCACACCACGACGACGTGCCGCACGAGAGCGAGGTGTCCGTGCTCGTTCAGGCTGCCGATGCGATCTCAGGGTCGCGACCGGGGGCCCGCCGCGAGGCGTTCGAGACCTATGTGAAGCGGCTCGAGGGACTGGAGCGGATCGCGTCGAGCTACCGCGGCGTCGACAAGGTATTCGCCATTCAGGCGGGGCGAGAGATTCGCGTGCTAGTGACTCCCGACGATGTCGACGACCTGCGCATGGCGTCGCTGTCCGAGGAGATCGCGCGGCGCATCGAGGCAGAGCTGCAGTATCCCGGGCAGATCAAGGTCGTGGTCATTCGCGAAACGAGGGCGGTGGATTTTGCACGCTGAAGCACAGACGCACACGGCATCCGGCAGCGCCGCGAGCGCGGGTGCCGACAGCATGCACGGCGCGCAGCTGATCGACGGTACGGCCATCGGCCGTCTCGTACGGCGCGACGTCGCGGAGGAAGTCGAGCGACTCAAGGCACTCGGCATCACGCCTGGCCTGTCGGTCGTGCTCGTCGGTGACGATCCCGCGAGCGCGGTCTACGTGCGCTCCAAAGGAAAGGCATGCGAGGAAGCGGGCATGCGGGGCGAAACGATTCGCCTCCCGGCGGACACCAGCGAAGACGCGCTGCTCGCGCAGGTCGATCGCCTGAATGGCGATCCGAAGGTGCACGGCATTCTGGTGCAGATGCCATTGCCGCGTCACATGTCGGCCGACAAGGTCATTCGGCGCATTCGTCCCGAGAAGGACGTCGATGGCTTTCATCCGGTGAACGTCGGAAAGCTCAGCATCGGTGAGCGCGACGGCTTCGTGCCGTGCACGCCTGCTGGAGCGATCGAGCTCCTCGTCCGGAGCGGCGTGGACACGCGCGGCAAGGACGCCGTCATTGTCGGGCGGAGCAACATCGTCGGCAAGCCGATGGCCGCACTCCTCATGCAAGATGCGCCTGGTGGCAACGCAACGGTGACGGTCTGTCACAGCAGGACCGCCAATCTTGCCGGTCACATCCGCCGCGCGGACATCGTCGTGGCAGCGATCGGGAGGCCGGAGATGATTACGGGCGACATGATCAAGCCGGGCGCCGTCGTGATCGACGTCGGGATCAATCGTGTGAATGATGCCTCGGTACCCAAGGGTTACCGCATCGTCGGGGACGTGCACTTCGCGTCGGCACGTGACGCCGCGTCGTTGATCACGCCGGTGCCGGGCGGTGTCGGTCCGATGACGATTGCCATGCTCATGAAGAACACCGTGCGCGCGGCGGCCCAGATCGCCGGCGTGTGACCGCGCGACGCCGCGGGGGCCCGCCCTCGCCATCGTTAGGCGCGCTCGAGCTGTTCGAGTCGGAACCTCCGCCGCCTCCCAGGGCGAAGTCAGGGTCGGCGTCGCGCGCGGCGCGCGCGGTTCCGCCGCCGCCCGCACGGGACACGCGTGAAGTCCGCGAAGCGCCCCGTCGTGCCGTGTACGTCGAGGAGTCCATCCCGGGCGCCACGCCCGGATCGGCGGTGTCGGTAATGGCGCTGACGGCCACCGCGCGCGACGTGCTCGAGGGGGCGTTCATGCCGCTGTGGGTGCGCGGCGAGGTGTCGGACTTCAAGGCGCATCGCAACGGCCACTGGTACTTCTGCCTCCGCGGCGAGGACGCCCAGCTCAAGTGCGTTGCCTGGTCGCGCGAGCGCCGCCGCATTCCGGCACCCCCCGATGACGGGATGCAGGTCGTCGCGTTAGGCCGGCTCACCGTCTACCCCGCGCGCGGCGAGATGCAGTTCTCGGTCACGCGCATGGAAGCCGAAGGTGATGGGCTGTGGCGCAAGGCGCTCGAGCTGACGCGGGCTCGCCTGCAGGCGGATGGCCTGCTCGACCCGTCGCGAAAACGTGTGCTTCCACGCTATCCGCGACGCATTGCGGTCATCACGAGTCGGGATGGGGCGGCGCTCCGCGATATCTACGCGGTCGCGCAGCGCCGGTGTCCATCCGTCGAAATCGTCCTCGTGCCCGCGGCGGTGCAAGGCGACTCGGCGCCGGAGTCGCTGTGCTTCGCGCTCGATCAGGTTGCGCGCTGGGGCGATGCGGATCTGGTAATCATCGGGCGCGGCGGCGGCGCCCGCGAGGACCTCTGGGCATTCAACGACGAGCGCGTGGCCCGCGCACTCGCGACGTGTCCGGTCCCCACGATCTCTGCCGTCGGGCACGAGATCGACATGTCCATCTGCGATCTCGTCGCTGATCTCCGCGCGCCTACGCCGTCAGCCGCCGCGGAAGCCGCCGTCCCCGTCCAATCGGAGCTCCGCGAACGTCTTCGCATGTCTGCCGAGACGCTGAGCGCGCTGGCGGCCGAGCGCCTGGCGAGCGCACGGACCCGCACGGATGACCGCTACCGCGGCCTTGTTCTCGGCGCGGCCCGACGAGTCGAGCGCCGTCGTCTCCAGCTCGAGTCGTCAGGCAGACGGCTGCACGCCCTCAGCCCGCTCGCGACGCTGGATCGCGGATATGCGATTCTTCGTGCGGTCGACGGACGTACGGTCCGTTCCATCGACGGCCTGCACCCGGGCACACGCGTCGAGGTGGTGCTCCGCGATGGAACCGCCGCCGCGACCGTCGATCGTGCGGTGCCTAACGGTCAATCCAAGTCGCCGCCCGCGGTGGCGGGGACCGAGTCGTGACCTTCGAGGCCAGCATGGAGCGAATCGAGGCGATTGCGTCGCGCCTCGAGGACGAGGAGTTGGACCTCGACACGGCACTCGCGCTGTTCGAGGAAGGCGTTGCCGAACTGCGAGCGGCGTCCGCTTTCCTCACGCAGGCCGAGACGCGACTCAAGCAGCTCAACGAAGACGCCGACGGACTGTTTCGCATCGACGATCTGCGTGACTGACATCGCGGCGTTGAGTCTCGCGGTCGATCGCCGCGCGATCGACGACACGCTCGCCGAGTTCTGCGCCACCGAGCTCGGAGGCATCGAGCCGCGTGTGGCCGAGGCAATCCGTTACAGCCTGCTGGGCGGTGGAAAGCGGCTGCGAGCCATGCTGGTCGCGGCGGCCTACGAAGCCGTTGGCGGCACGGCCGACTGCCGCGTTCTCGCGTCGGCGGTCGAGGTCATCCACGCCTACTCGCTGGTCCACGACGACCTGCCGTGCATGGACGATGATGACGTCCGTCGCGGACGGCCAACCGTGCATCGGGTCTTCGGCGTGCCCGTTGCCGCGTGCGCGGGGCTCGCGATGGTGCCGCTGGCGGCACGGTGTGCCTATCGCGGCGGGCTCTCGCTTGGGTTGCCGTCGACCGCCGCGGCGGACATTGTTCGGGAACTCATGCGAGCGGCCGGGGCGGGCGGAATGATCGGCGGTCAGATCCTCGACCTCGAGGCCGAGGGCGTGTCGCTCCCGCTCGACGAGCTGGAGCGCGTGCACCGCGCGAAAACCGGTGCGCTGATCGTGGCCGCCGCGCGGGTCGGCGCCCGCGGCGCACGGGGCACGGATCGCGAGCTCGAGGCGGTCGATCGCTATGGATCGGCGATCGGCCTTGCCTTTCAGATCATGGACGATGTTCTCGACGTGACGGCCACGACGGACGAACTTGGCAAGACCGCCGGGCGTGACGCGGCGCTCAGGAAAAGCACCTATCCTGCGCTGCTCGGAACGGCCGGCGCGACGCAACGCGCGGGCGTACTGATTGCCGACGCGACAGGTGCGCTTCGTGAAGCTGGTATTCTCACGCCGGCCCTCGAGTCCATTGCCCAGTACGTCGTTGCACGCCGCTCGTGACGGATGATCCGCGTGCGGCTCGTCACCTCCAACCAGACATGATTCTTCTCGATAGCCTGAGCTCGACCGCCGACCTGAGGCGCCTCAGCCGCGAGGAGCTGGCAGCCCTTGCCGGCGAGATGCGGGCCCGTCTCATCGACGTATGCTCGCGAACGGGCGGACACATCGGCGCGGGACTTGGCGTCGTGGAGCTCACGATCGCGCTCCACTACGTGTTCGACACGCCCGTCGACCAGATCGTGTGGGACGTCGGTCATCAGGGCTACCCGCACAAGATCCTCACGGGGCGCAACGATCGGTTGGATACGCTGCGCCAGGAAGGAGGAATCTCAGGGTTCCTCAAGCGGTCCGAGAGTGAATACGACGTATTCGGGGCAGGGCACGCCGCGACCGCGATTTCTGCCGCGCTTGGCGTCGCTGCCGGTCGAGACCTCAAGGACGAGCGGTTCAAGGTCGTCGCCGTGTTGGGCGACGGTGCGCTCACGTCGGGTCTCGCGTACGAGGGCCTGAACAACGCCGGTGCCGCGGATCGCGACATCATCGTCGTCCTCAACGACAACGAGATGTCGATCGCACCTAACGTTGGGGCGATGTCGAAGTACCTGAACTCGGTTCAGCGTAATCCGCTGTATAACCGGCTGCGCTCCAAGATCGGCGAGGTGGCGGACCATCTGAAAGACCACGGCCCCGGCGTGCTCGCCATCGCCGGCGGCATGGTGCGAAAGTGGGAGGAGAGCGTGAAGGCGTTTCTCACTCCCGGCGTGCTGTTCGAGGAGCTCGGGTTCCGTTACTTCGGCCCCATCGACGGCCACGATTTCGACGCGCTGATCGACACGTTAGGCGCCGTGCGGCCGATGTCAGGCCCGCGCCTCGTCCACGTCATCACGCAGAAGGGGAAGGGGTTCCCGGCCGGCGAACGGGGCGCGGGTGCCGCGGAGAAATGGCACGCGCTGCCCCCTGGCCACGACCCCGCAACCGGAAATCAGATCGCGGCCGCGGCCGGAAACCCGCAGTACACGAAGGTCTTTGGCGAAGGGCTGTCGGCGCTGATGCAGACGCGCGAGGACGTCGTGTGCATCACCGCCGCGATGCCAAGCGGCACGGGCACCGGGGCCGTCGCGAAAGCGCATCCGAAGCGGTTCTTCGACGTCGGTATCGCGGAAGGCCATGCGGTGACCTTCGCGGCCGGGCTCGCGACCCGCGGCGTGCGACCCGTCGTTGCCATCTACTCGACGTTCCTGCAGCGCGCGTACGACAACATCATCCACGACGTCGCGCTGCAGCATCTGCCGGTCATCTTCTGCATGGACCGCGCGGGGCTCGTCGGTGAGGATGGCGAGACCCACATGGGACTCTACGACATCGCCTACATGCTCGCCGTACCGGGGATGGCCGTCGTCGCGCCGAAGGATGGAGCGGAGATGCTGGCGCTCCTTCGGACGGGCCTGGCGCACGATGCCGGACCGTTCGCGATGCGATATCCTCGCGCCACGGTTCCGGCGCCGGTGCCGACGGTGGCCGAGATTCCGCCGGTGCCGTTCGGAACCTGGGAAGTCGTTAGGCGCGTACCCGGCGGCGCGGAGGTCGCGATCCTGGCCGTGGGCACCATGGTGGTTCCCGCCGTCGAGGCAGCGGCGTCTCTGGCGGCCGAAGGGCTCGATGTCAGCGTCGTCAACTGCCGCTTCCTCAAGCCATACGATGAGCTCACGCTCGCCGCCGTGATGTCGGAGCACCGGAAGCTGCTCGTCGTGGAAGAGGGCACGGTGGTCAACGGTTTCGGCGCGTACATGGCGTCGGTGGTCCAGCGACTGGATCCCGACGTGCGAGTTGCCGTGCACGGTGTGCCGGATCGCATCGTCTACGCGGCATCGCGCGCGCGGCAGCTCGCGTCGTGCGGGCTGGATGCGGTCGGCATCGCCGCGCGTGTTCGTGCCCTTCACGAAAGCGAGGCGCTCACCGGGTGATCCGCCTCGGAGTCGTAGGCCACCGCGGGTATGACGGCCTCGTCGAGATTCTGAGCACGGTGTTCCGATTCGCGGGTGAGCTCGACCTCGAGCCCATCTTCGAGCCGGATCTGCTCGACGTCGTGCCCGGTGCCGGACGACTGGAAGCGGACACGGAGATCGACGCGCTGCTCACGCTCGGCGGAGACGGCACGCTGCTTCGCGGCGCACGGCTGCTTCGCGGCCGGCCCGTGCCGATCCTCGGCATCAACCTCGGGCGACTCGGATTCCTTACGAGCTGCGGTCGCGATGAAACCGAGCTGGCGCTCCGGCGGCTGGCCTCCGGCGACTATCTGGCAGAGCGGCGCATGCAGCTCGAGGCACGCGCGCTCGACCGAAGTGGCAACAGCCGGAAGCGATGGTTCGCGCTCAACGATGTCGTCCTGCACAAAGGCGGCTTCGCACGGGTGCTCCACCTGAGCGTGTCGGCGAACGGCGATCCCGTGGGCTCGTACGCGGCCGACGGCATCGTCTTCTCCACGCCAACCGGATCGACGGCCTACAGCTTGTCCGCTGGCGGGCCTGTCGTGGTCCCGACGCTCGAATCCATCGTGCTGACGCCGATCTCTCCGCACACGCTCGCGATTCGACCACTCGTGCTCGCGGCGGACGCGGAGCTCAGCGTGCATACGGACGATGGCCCGGACGAGCTTCTGGTGACGGTGGATGGCCAGGTCGGAACCACGTTTTCCGTGGGCGAGACACTCATCGTCCGTCGTGCCGACCGGCACGCGCTCATCGTGCGATTCCCCGGCTCCACGTTCTTTTCCGTGTTGACGCGGAAGCTTGGCTGGGGCGGACTCGCCGACCGCGACGACAGACCGAAATGCTGACCGAGCTGCGGATCAGAAATTTCGCGATCATCGATTCCCTAACGCTGCCGCTGGCGCCTGGTTTCAACATCCTGTCCGGCGAGACCGGCGCCGGGAAGTCGATCATCGTCGGGGCCCTCGGTTTGCTCCTGGGCGAACGCGCGAGCGGGGACCTCATCCGAACCGGCGCCGACCGCGCCGTCGTCGAAGGCGTGTTCGACGTCACTGGTCATGCGACGGCGGCAGCGGTTCTCGACGACCGGGGGATCGATGTCGAGAACGACACGGTGGTCCTGCGACGCGAGGTGAGCGCGAACGGGCGTGCTCGCGCATGGGTGAATGGCACGACGGTAACTGCCGGCGTGCTCGCCGAGATCGGCCGGCTGCTCGTGAATCTCCACGGACAGCATGAAGCGCAAACGCTCCTCGACGTCGATGCGCAGCGCCAGATCCTCGACGCGTTCGGTGGTGCGACGGAGCAGGCGAGCCGCGTTCGCAGCGCCTACGATGCGCTGGTCGCCGTTCGTCGGGACATTCAGACGCTCGAGACGCGCCGAGCCGACGCCGAGCGGCGCGCCGACTATCTCCGCCACGTCACGCAGGAGATCGACGCGGGGCGCCTCGTGCCAGGCGAGGAAGAACGGCTGGCGGACGAGGCGCGACGCCTGGAGCACGCCGAGGAACTACGTTCACTCGCGCAGGGCATGAACCGCGTCCTCGACGGCGATGAGGATGCCGTGCTGCAGCGACTGGCCTCGGTGCAGCGCGCGCTCGCCAGCATCCAGCGGATCGACGCATCGCTCTCGCGCCTTCAGGAAACCTTCGACGCGGCGTTCTACGGTCTCGAAGAGCTGTCGCGAGAGCTCGTGGCATACGAGGAAGGCATCGAGCTCGACCCGGAGCGACTCGCGGAGGTCGAGCGTCGTCGTGACCTCATCTTTCGCCTAACGAAGAAATACGGCCCTGCACTCGGGGACGTGCTCGAGACGGCACAGCGTGCGCGCGCAGAGCTCGACCTGGTGGATTCCGCGGCGTTCGACATCCGACAGCTCACGGAACGCGAGCAGGCAGCGGCCGCGCACCTCGCCGAAGCCGCTGGCGCGCTGTCCACGTCGCGTGTCGCGGCAGCGGACCGCCTGGCGAGAGCCGTCGATCAGGTGCTCCCGGACCTCGGCATCTCCGACGGCCGGTTCTCGGCGACGCTGACCCCGCGGGCCGAGATCGGCCCAGCTGGCGCGGAGGACGTCGAATTCCGTGTCGCCCTGAACGTCGGCCACGACGAGCGTCCGTTAGCGCGCGTCGCGTCGGGTGGCGAGTTGTCGCGCGTTATGCTCGCGCTCAAGACGATCCTGGCGCGTCTCGATCACGTGCCGACGCTCGTGTTCGACGAGGTGGACGCGGGGATCGGCGGTCGAGTCGGGCTGCAAGTGGGCGAGACGATGCGGCGTGTCGCCGCACACCACCAGGTGTTCGCGATCTCGCACCTGCCGCAGATCGCGGCGCGGGCGCACCACCACATTGTGGTCGCGAAGGGCGCTCGCGAGGGCGTCACGACCGCGGACACCCGCGTGCTCGACGGCGACGAACGCGTGCTGGAGATCGCGCGGATGCTCGGCGGCGACCCGGAAAGCACCGTCAGCCAGGCCCACGCGCGAGAGCTCCTCGCTACTGCCGCCGTACCTGAACCGGTCCGGACACCGAGGCGCTCCAGGAAGCGTTAGGCAGTCACCTGCTCGATGACGTCCCGGTTCGGGGCGGTCGCATTGGCGCGCCGAACAGGCGCGTGTAGTAACGCAGCTGGACCTGCGTCGTGAACTGCTTCGGGGCGTAGCCTGTGCCGCTGATCGACTGCCAGTGGGACAACTGCACCTCGAGCGGAATACGGGACCTGCCCTGATCGTACGCGCGCAGCGTAGAGAAGCTCACGCCGCCGCCGATGCGCTGCTCCTCTTGTTCGGTGTCCACACCGAGGATGCTCGCGTCCAGCGTGATCGGCTCGCCGGTCGGATCCAGAGTGGTGAACACGCCGGTATACTTGTCCTCGCCCTTCCGGCGAAACATGTAGTTCGCCGACAGCGCCAGGTAATCGTTGTACACCCAGCGTGGTGAGGCTTCGAGCTCGATGTAGTCGCCAAGATCCCGCGACACGACCTGCTCGCGATACTTCATGATGAACGGATTCCGTGCGACGTCGGGAATGCGGAACGTCCTTTGGTCGACGAGCTGCGCGCCATAGCGGCCAACGACCGAAGCCCACAACCGTCGGCCGAATACGAAATCGACGGCGGCGTTGCCCTCGAAATCGGTCTGCGCGTCGCCCGTTCCGATGTCGAAGATGTCGTCCGGCCGTTCCAGTTGCCCGGTGGCGAGTCGAGCGAACGCGCCCGCGGCGACGCGCATGCCGAATCCGTTCCGGTGCGCGCGAGCAGCAGGATTGCTGCCGAACGTGTCGAGCAGCAGCACCTTTGCGCCGAGCTCGATGTCTCCCAGGTGACTTCGTTCGACGAGTCCGAGCGGCGCGACCTGCAGCGAATCACTCAGGTAGGTAGTGGCCTGAACCGCGGTGATCGGCGCACCCGCCGCTACCGGCGTGTCCCACGTGCCAACGTTCGCGATGTACGCCTTGAACGACGCATTGATCGATTCGACGCGCCCGACGATCGAGCTCTGAAACGCGCTGTTCCTCATCGGGACGAACGCATCGCCCTGTGCGGTGTCTGCTCCGGTGCCGTATGTCTTTGCAATGCCCGAAGCAAATGCGCGCGCGTCGTTCACGAGCGCCCGCGCGCGTGCCTGATCGGTGCACACCGGATCGGTGCTCCCCGCTGCACACGAGTTGAGTCGCGCGAGCACAATGTCGGACGCATTCAATAGCGAGTCGACGAGTCGCTTGTTCTGTGCGGTCGCCGCGAGGCTCTGACCCGAGATGAACGCCGGGTTCGGGCCGATGTTCGCCGGATTCCTCAGCTCATTGCGCGGATTCACATCGACCACGACCTCGGAGATGGTATGCTCGTACGGGACGCGCGCCGTGAGCATGAGGCGCGACGTCAATCCGATATCGAGTGCGAACTCACTGCGCGTGACCCGCGCGGTGAAGTCCGTGCGCATCGGTCCGAGGGTGACGTCGGCGTTCGGAAGCTGCGCCAGATCACGCAGCGAGGTGCGAAGCGGCCGGAGCATCTCGAGCTGGGCTGCGCCGAGCGAATCGCTCGAGTAGCGGGCGGCGAGGCGTTCCAGTGGTCCGCCGGGTGTGTACACCTCGTTGTACGCCGACCAACCCACCTGCACCGTCCAGCGGACCACGCCGCCCGGCAGCACGGTCGCATCTTCGCCCGCGCCGAGTACGCGCTGGCCGTGGCTGTTTCGCGGGATGATCGCGACAAGCGAGAGCGCTGCGCACACCAGAATCCTGCGATGAGTGGAGCGTAATCGCACGTCGTGAAGCAGGGATGTTGATGGTAGAGGTGGCGGCGGACGAAAAGTACAACCGGCGAGGTGGCGGTCGCCCGCCCGGGCATGGCCCGTTATGATGCCTAGGTGACAACGTCCCCTCAACATCACCACGTCGTGTCCGCTACGCCACTCCCTTCCGTACCCTGGCTTCGAACTGGGAACCATTGGCTCGCCTTGCCCTGCATCCATCCCGCCGACGGTTCGCTGCACGCGCTGGGCATGTTGCACAAAGGGGCCAGGGCCGCCGTGGAGTTTGCCGGAGGATCGGGGTTCGCGGAAGGGAACGCGTCGCCGCTCGCGCGGCTCGGATTCAGCGTGAACGGCGCTCCG
>Ga0310810_10008517_pt1 | contig 11803 bp, 10 predicted proteins | sample NCmetagenome_FD_207641 | JGI IMG/M metagenome (GOLD analysis project Ga0310810, IMG submission 207641) | Soil microbial communities from experimental microcosm in Duke University, North Carolina, United States - NC | ecosystem: Engineered > Artificial ecosystem > Soil microcosm > Unclassified ...
CGATCTCGTGGCCAGGAAGCCGGATATCGACGCGGTATTCTGCGTCAATGACGACCTTGCGCTCGGTGTGCTGTTCGAATGTCAGCGCCGCCAGATCGCGGTTCCCGGAAAAATGGCTATTGTCGGCTTCAATGACCTGGAATTCATGGCCGCCGCCGTCCCCTCGCTCACCAGCGTGCGCACCAACCGCTACGAGATGGGACGGCACGCGATCACCATGGTAATCGACGCGATCGAAGGCCGCCGGCCGCCGGAACCGGTCATCGATCTGGGCTTTCAACTCATGATCCGCGAAAGCTCGATGCCGCAAACCGCTTGAGGACGACGCGTCACAGGGTCCACAATCACGCGATCGAGAAAATGGTAGCGCTATCTTTTGGCTCGAACTAAGATCAATGGACAAGTCCAGGAATTGGGACGATCGATCGTCGTTTGCAGCGGATGAAATTTTGAGCATGGTGGAAGCCGCTGCCGCGATTTGAGCCGTCCTAACAGCTTACCGTTTGCAGTGCGGGAGGAACCAATGAAAAAAAGCGATAACAAGACTACCGTCAATGGCAAAGGCCGGAGACTCCGGTCCCTGGAGTGGTTTGACAACCCGCATAATCCGGGGATGACCGCGCTCTATCTGGAGCGCTACCTCAATTACGGCCTGACCCGCGAGGAATTGCAGTCCGGCAAGCCGATCATCGGCATTGCGCAGACCGGCAACGACCTCTCGCCGTGCAACCGCCACCATCTCGAACTGGCAAACAGGGTGCGCGAAGGCATTCGCGAAGCCGGCGGGATTGCGATGGAATTCCCGGTGCATCCGATCCAGGAGACCGGAAAGCGTCCGACGGCTGCGCTCGACCGCAACCTCGCCTATCTCGGGCTGGTGGAAATCCTGTTCGGCTATCCGCTGGACGGCGTGGTGCTGACCACCGGCTGCGACAAGACCACGCCGGCCTGCCTGATGGCGGCGGCAACCGTCAATATGCCCGCCATCGTGCTGTCTGGCGGCCCGATGCTGAACGGCTGGTTCAACGGCGAGCGAACCGGTTCCGGCACCATCGTCTGGAAGCAACGCGAGCGGCTTGCCGCCGGCGAAATCGACTACGACGAATTCATCGAAATCGTGGCCTCCTCCGCCCCGTCGGTCGGGCATTGCAACACCATGGGCACCGCCTCGACGATGAACTCGCTGGCCGAAGCGCTCGGCATGTCGCTGCCGGGCTGCGCCGCGATCCCGGCGCCCTATCGCGAACGCGGCCAGATCGCCTACGAGACTGGGAAGCGGATCGTCGAGATGGTCTGGGAGGATCTCAAACCGTCAGACATCCTGACCCGCAAGGCGTTCGAGAACTGCATCGTGGTGAATTCTGCGATCGGCGGCTCGACCAATGCGCCGATCCATATCAACGCGCTGGCGCGCCACATCGGCGTCGAGCTGTCGATCGACGACTGGCAGAAGCACGGCCACCACATCCCGCTGCTGGTGAACCTGCAGCCGGCCGGTTTCTATCTCGGCGAGGAATTTCACCGCGCCGGCGGCGTGCCAGCGGTGGTGCGCGAATTGATGGCGCACAAGCATATCCACCAAGACGCCATGACGGTAAACGGACGCACCATGGGCGAGAACTGCCGCGAAGCGGCGAAACCCGATGGCGACGTGATCTGGGGGTACGACAAGCCGCTGGTGAAGGATGCCGGCTTCATCGTGCTGCGCGGCAATCTGTTCGATTCCGCGATCATGAAGACCAGCGTGATCTCGAAGGAATTCCGCGACCGCTATCTGGTCAACCCCAAGGACCCCAACGCGTTCGAAGGCCGCGCCATCGTGTTCGAGGGCCCGGAGGACTATCACCATCGGATCGACGATCCGGCGCTCAAGATCGACGAGCATTGCGTGCTGTTCATCCGCGGCACCGGGCCGATCGGCTATCCCGGCGGCGCCGAGGTGGTCAACATGCAGCCGCCGGCGGCGCTGATCAAACGGGGCATCCTGTCGCTGCCCTGCATCGGCGACGGCAGGCAATCCGGCACCTCGGGATCGCCGTCGATCCTCAACGCCTCGCCGGAAGCCGCGGCCGACGGCGGGCTCGCGGTCCTCAAGACCGGCGACAAGGTTCGCATCGACCTCAACAAGGGCTCGGCCAACATCCTGGTCGGGGATGCGGAACTTAAGAAACGCCACGCCGATCTGAAGGCGAATGGCGGCTTCAAATATCCGGCAAACCAGACGCCGTGGCAGGAACTCTATCGCTCGACCGTTGGCCAGCAATCCACCGGCGCATGCATGGAACTTGCCACGCGCTATCAGAACATCGTCGGCACGGTCGGCGTCGCCCGGGATAATCATTAGGCAAGCGAAGCGAAGCAATCCATTGCCTCCACGGAAACATTGATTGCTTCGTCGCTTCGCTCCTCGCAATGACGAGGGAAAATGAAGGAGCACAAAAAATGTCTGACCGACTGAAGGGAAAGCGCGCTGTCGTCACCGCCGCAGCGGCGGGCATCGGGCGGGCGTGCGCTGTCGCGTTCGCGCGTGAAGGCGCCACCGTGATCGCCACCGACATCAACGAAAGCGGCATCGCCACCCTGGCCAAGGAAGGCATCGCCGAGACGGCGCGGCTCGACGTTCGCAACACCGCTGACGTCAATGCATTCGCCAAACGCGTTGGAAAGATCGACATCCTGCTCAATGCGGCGGGCTTCGTGCATCACGGAACCATCATGGAGTGCTCGGAAGAAGACTGGGATTTTTCCTTCGACCTCAACGTCAAATCGATGCACCGGACCATCAAGGTGTTTCTGCCGGCGATGCTGGCGGGCGGCGGCGGCAGCATCGTCAACATCTCGTCTTGCGCGGCGTTGCGGCCACCGGCCAACCGCTATGTCTACAGCGCGTCGAAGGCTGCGGTTTCGCTGCTGACGCGCGCGGTGGCGCTCGACTTCATCACGCAAGGCATCCGCTGCAACAGCATCTGCCCCGGCACCGTGGAAACACCTTCGATGCTCGACCGCGCGGCCGCCGCCGGGCCTGATGGACGCGAGAAATTCGTCTCGCGGCAGAAGATGGGCCGGCTCGGAACCGCCGAGGAAATCGCGGCCATGGCGGTCTATCTCGGCAGCGACGAAAGCGCGTTCACCACCGGCGTCGACCTCGTGGTCGATGGCGGCTACATGCTTTGACGTCCAGGCAATCAAAGGCTCCCCCATGAACAAGATCGATCTGAACGGCCGCTGCGCCGTCGTTACGGGCGGCGCGCAGGGCTTTGGTCGCGCGATTGCCGAACGCTTTGTCGCCTCCGGCGCCAAGGTCGCGATCTGGGACCACGACCTGCCGTTTGCGGAACGGACCGCGAAGGAAATCGGCGCAGCAGTCACCGCCTTCAAGGTTGACGTCTCCGAACTTGCCGCAGTGGAAAAGACCCGCGACGAAACGCTGAAGGCGTTCGGCAAGATCGACATCCTCGTCAACAATGCCGGCATCGCCGGAATCAACAAGACCGTGTGGGAAACCGACCTCGAGGAATGGCGCAAGGTGCTGCGTATCAACCTCGATGGTCCCTTCATCTGCTGCAAGGCGGTGGTGCCGGCGATGCTGGCGCAAAAATACGGCCGCATCGTCAACATCGCCTCGATCGCCGGCAAGGAAGGCAACCCGAACGCGGCGCATTATTCGGCCTCCAAGGCCGGCCTGATCGCGCTGACAAAATCGCTGGGCAAGGAGCTGGCGCAGCACGACATCCTCGTCAACGCCGTGACACCGGCCGCAGCCAAGACCGCGATCTTCGACCAACTGACACAGCAACACATCGACTTCATGCTGTCGAAAATCCCGAAGGCGCGTTTCGTGCTGGTGGAAGAACTGGCGGCGATGGTGGCGTGGCTGGCGTCGGAAGACTGCGCCTTCTCGACCGGTGCGGTGTTCGACATCTCCGGCGGACGAGCGACGTACTAGCCCGGACCAAAAACTGCGAAAACAACCCCATGCACAGTAGGGATGGTGTCTCGACCCCATCCAAAAACGCAATATCTAGTGGGTTCAGGACGCCTGCGTTGCCGGCTAACGCGCCAAACGAGCGACGCAGCCACCGCGATCATGGAGTTGATCCAAGTTTCGCACGATAGGTCAGAAAGAGCGCCTCGCGCAGCGACGCCACCAGCATGCCCAGTCCCAAGGCCCCCATGGTGACCGACGCGATGCGATTGGCGACGCCCCGCGTGCGCGAATAGGCGGCGCGAACACGCTCGCGAGAGAAAAGGTAGGCGAGCAGCGTGTGCCAGCACAGCGCGTTGAGCGCCACCATGGCTACCACCGACGCCTGCAGGATCGGGCTGGGCGCCGCCGGGAACGAAGCGGCAAACACGCTGCCAAAAAACAGAGCCACTTTTGGATTGGTAATGTTGGTCAGAAATCCCCGACGAAACGCGGCCCACCAGGACACTGACGACGCTCGACCGACCGACGCAGCACCGTTAAATCGCCATAGACGAATTGCCACATACATTAGATACACGCCTCCGGCGACCTGAAGTGCGAGGCGCAGTCCCGGAAATGCCACGAACACGACGTGGACTCCGAGTACCGCGCAAGTCGCCCAAAGGGTGGCGCCACAGCTAACGCCCAAGGCTGCGAAAACAGCACTCCGAGCCCGATCGCTCGCTGCCAGTTGCGACACCAGCAAAACGTTGGGGCCTGGACTCATCATAGCTGCGACGTGAAGGATCCAGATGGTGGCTAAAGTGGAAAGCATAGACCCCTCTTTATGAATCCAGCGCTTATTTCTTGCGCGGATCGTCGGCATGATCGACGTAATCAAACCCGTTGGGGCCGATACCCGTGATTTGCGCTACCGCTTCGCCCGAGCGCATCCAGTGAAAATGGTTGGCGTTGGCCGGTACCACGAAGGTCGAGCCTGCGGGGAATGCCTTGAGTTTATCCGGGTCGAATGTATCGCCGTACCCGATGTAGAAGGTGCCGGAGATGACGGTATAGACGCTTTCCTGGGGGTGGCTATGGGGCGGCACCTTGAAATCGGCGGGCAGCTTCACCCGGTTGATGTAGTAGCCAGTTGGCTTTTGCGCATTGCCGTAGATCGAGGCGACTAGCCCGCCTGGCGGCAGCGTAGCGGCTTGAGTCCACTTGATCTGCTCGGGAAACGTCTGAACAAAGCCTGGTGGATCGTCTTGAGCCGACGCCGCAAAGCCCAGGGACAGGGGAGCGAACACTGCGCCCATCAGCAGGACAATTTTCTGGCAGGAATTTTTCATATCGAGCTTTCAGAGGGTGGGGTTGTCGTCGGTAACGCGAGAGTCGTATGTCGTCCTGCCCATGGACCTGCAATGTATATTTTTTCGGTCTGGCCTTAGAAAATTTCATGATCTCGAACGGTGCAACGGCCAGCTCACTTAACCGCTCACTTGCCGATGTCACCAACGTCAGTCCAGACGACAGGCCGATATTCCTTCGGCATTCGATGGTCCAACGCTTTCAGCGTCTTGCCAACCCTGCCGCCGACTACACCAAAAAACCGGAAAGCCTTGCCAGCAAAGCATCTCTCACCTACTCTGGCCGAGATTTTTTCATGAAAGAAGACGATGCCCCGGCACCTTCCCCCGCTGAATGCGCTCAAGGCGTTCGAGGCCGCGGCGCGAAGCGAAAGCTTCACCCGCGCGGCCGAAGAGCTTTGCGTCACGCAGGGCGCCGTCAGCCATCAGGTGAAATCGCTGGAAGAGACACTCGGCATCAAGCTGTTCAATCGCGAGCGTCAACGGCTCGTCATTACCGACGCGGGGCGCGAATATCTCGGCGTGATCAGGGATGCGTTCGACCGGATCGCCTCCGGCACCGAGCGCGTCCTGCAGCGCCAGAACGCCGGAACGCTCACCGTCACGACGTCACCGGATTTCGCGGCGAAATGGCTGGTCAACCGGTTAGGCCGGTTTGCCGAGGCCCATCCCGGCATTGATCTGCGGGTCGCGGCCAACCTGCATCAGGTCGATTTCGCGCGCGAAGAGGTCGATATTGGCATCCGGCACGGTGACGGCAATTGGAGCGGGCTTGATGCCGTGCGCCTGTGCACCGAACAGCTTTTTCCGGTTTGCAGTCCCAAGCTGATGACGGGGCGCAACCGCATCGCCAAACCGTCCGATCTCCTGAAATTCCCGCTGCTGCATCTCGACGACAACAAGTCCTGGTCGCGATGGTTCGAGGCGGCTGGCATAGCCGATGCCGAATTGCCGCGCGGCCTGATTCTCAATCGCCGGAGCATGCTGATCGATGCAGCCATCGACGGCCAGGGCGTGGCGCTCGCGCTCAGCACGCTTGCGGCGTGGGACCTCATCAACGGCCGTATCGTGCGGCCGTTCGATATCGGTTTGCGGTCGAAAACATTCTGGATTGTCTGCCCGAAGACATCGTCCACAAAGCCAAAGATCAAAACGTTCCGCGAGTGGCTGCTGGCGGAGGCCGCCGACGATGCGCGCCGGCTCAAGAAATTGTTCGCGAAGAAGGCGTGAGGGGGGTCTAGCGAATTCACAACGGCTGCGTTGCCGGCCTGGCTTGCCGGCCTGCCGTGGTCGCGATCCAGATCCCGGCAAACACCGTCACGATGCCGCCGATCAGATTCCAGCTGAGCGGCTCGTGGAGCAGTATTGCGCCCACCAGCGACGCCGTGACCGGATTGACCGACACGGAGATGGCGACACGGGTCGGCGTCGTGCGCGCCAACGCGAATGCCCATAGATAGAATGTAAGCGCGCTGCCGAACGCACCGAGATAGACGGCGGCCAGCCATTGCTGAATCCCGAAATACGCAACCGGCGCAAAACTGCCGCGCCAACAGGAAATCAGGATGAGGCACGCGGCGCCGACACCCATCGCTATGGTGGTGAAAGCAATGGGACCGGAGCGCGCGATGAACGGCTTGGACCAGATGCTGTAGAGCGCCATGCAAAGGGCGGCGCCAACCATCAAGAGATCGCCACGCCAGGCGCCCGGCGGTGCCGAGGTCAGCCCGGACAGCAGCGCGATGGCAACGCCGAACATCGCGATCATCACGCCTGCAGACTTGCGCGCCGTCAGCGCTTCACTGCCGAGCGCGGCACCGACCACCATTGTCAGCAGCGGAAGGGTCGACAGCGCGAGCGCGCCCCGCGCCGCCGTGGTCGATATCAGCGAAGCGTTGAACAAAATCGGAAACAGGCCAAAGTAGAGCACGCCCAACCCGGCCACGGCGGGCCAGTCGCGGCGAGCCGGCCAGCGGGCGCCTTGCAACAGCGCCACCGGCAGCAACAAGGCGAAGCCAATACCGAACCGGAAGGAGCCGATGGCAAGCGGATCGATCGCGTTCACCAGATAACGTGTGGCGCCAATCGAGGCCCCCCCGAGACCGCTCGACAGGACCGCCGCCAGCACGCCCCAACTTTCTCCCATCCGATCAACCCTCGCTTTTCCGGCTTGCGCGGGAGGATATTGGCGGGGTACTAATCAAGGAATGGAATTTCTTTCATAAGAGAAATAACGTTATGTTATGAACATACCCAGCCTCGATCCGGATCTGTTGAGAGCTTTTGTCGCGGTGGCCGAACTCCGCTCGTTCACCCGCGCGGCCGCGATACTGAACCGGACCCAATCGGCCGTGAGCATGCAGATCAAGCGCCTGGAAGACCGCCTCGGCGTCGAGCTGTTCAACCGGACCACGGCGAGTGTCGATTTGAGCACTTCGGGAGAGAGTCTTCTCGGATACGCGAGGCGCATTCTCACACTCAACGAGGAGGCCGTCGGCAGGCTGGCCGAGCGCAAGATCGAAGGCGTCGTGCGGCTTGGCGTGATGGACGACTACGGCGCCTGCATCGTTCCACCCCTGCTGGCAAGCTTCCTCGCCAGCTATCCGCGCATTCACGTCGAGATGGAGACGGGCCTCACTTCTTCGATGCCGGCCAGGCTCGGAGCGGCCTATGACATCGTCATCGCCATGCACGCCGAGGGAAGCCGCGAGGGTGAATTCCTGCGCCGCGAGCAAGCCGTCTGGGCGACCAGCGCTTCCGTCGCGGTCGAGCAGCAGGAGCCGCTGCCAGTGGCGCTCTATCCGCAAGGCTGCCTGTTCCGGAAATGGGCGACCGAGGCGCTCGACGCAGCGAGACGCCCCTGGCGGCTGGCTTTCGTCAGCCACAGTCTTGCAGCCGTGGAGGCGATTGCAGCGCAGGGCTTGGCCGTGACCGTCGTAAAGACCGGCACCTTTCCGCCAAGGCTTCGCCTGCTGTCGGATCACCATGGCCTGCCGCGGCTGCCGGCGGCCGACATCTGCCTGCACCGTGCCGCGAACCTGTCGGCGGCAGGCAGCCTTCTCGCCGATCACCTGCGATCGGAAATCTCGAAGCGTCGCGACGAGGTGTCGCTCCGGCGCAAAACTGATAGCGTCGTTCCAGTCGCTTGAAACCTTCGGGATATTGTCTTGCTTCCAAACATCTCATTTTACGACGTCTCGGTCTGGGTGCTGCCGCTCGTGATCGCCATCACCTTCCACGAGGCCGCCCACGCCTTTGTCGCCTACCGGCTCGGCGACAATACCGCCTGGCAGCTCGGGCGGGTCAGCTTCAATCCGTTCAAGCATATCGACCCGTTCGGCACCGTGATCCTGCCTGGCGTACTGTTGCTGTCGCATTCGCCGTTCCTGTTCGGCTACGCCAAGCCGGTACCGGTGAATTATCGAAATTTGAATCATCCCCGGCTCGACATGGTCTGGGTGGCGCTGGCGGGTCCCGCGACCAACATCATCCTGGCATTGCTGGCGGGGCTCGCGCTCCATTCCCTGCCCTTTGTGCCCGCCAGCGCGGCAAAATGGACCTTTGACAACCTCAAAAATGCGTTCGTGATCAATGTCGTGCTCGCGATCTTCAACATGCTGCCGATCCCGCCGCTGGACGGCGGACGGGTCGCGGTCGGGCTATTGCCGCGGGTGCTGGCCTACCCGCTGTCCCGGCTGGAACCCTGGGGCATGCTGATCCTGATCGGCCTGTTGATCCTGCTTCCGGTGATAGGCACCCGGCTCGGCCTAAATCTTGATGTTATTTCGGCGATACTGGGGACACTGACCGGCTATGTGTTCCGGGCGCTTCTCTTTATTACGGGCAACGCCTAAACCTCAGATAGAGAAGGACGGTCAGGAAAGAGTTGACTTGGGGCCATGGCCATCAAAGCCGCCGACATGTTGATCGCACGCCGCGCCGACACCCGCGCGAGGGCAGACTTTGCGACCTGGAAAATGCTCGCCAAGCTCAACGGCGCTTCCGCGCTGCCCGCCGAGGCGCAGAACTTCCTCGCCAGCTACAGGAAGATGCTGGAGAGGATGACGGACGCCGACGCGTCCGAGGCCACCATCCAGCTCATGTACAAGAGCTATTATGTCGAAATGGGCGGCGCCGGAACGCCACCCGAGATTCCGGCGCGCGCCGGCAATGGCGCAGCCGACACCGGCAACGTCACCGCCTTCCGCAGGCCGCCTCCCCGGCCAAAGCCCGCGGCCTCCGGGCCGGCGACAAAACCGCGGCTGCCGGTGGCGCTGATCTTCGCCTGCCTTGTCGTCGTCTATGTCGGCATCCGCTATTACTGGCGCTAAGACCGGAGCGTGAAACCCACAAATCTGTCGCCACGCAGCAACGCGAAATCGATCCGCTTCTCGAGCAATCCCACGGCTCCGTGAGCCATTGCCTTCCGGTTCGTCATCGACGACGAGGATGTGGGTACTCAATTTGAGCTTCCCGCCGTATTCTGCGGGACCACCGTTCGCGGCAGCGTGATAATAAATTCGGTAAAACTGCCCGGCTCGGTATCGACGTCAATTCTGCCGCCATGTTGCTTCACGATGATGTCGTGCGTCATCGAAAGACCGAGGCCGGTGCCTTCGCCCGCAGGTTTGGTCGTGAAGAACGGGTTGAACATCTTTTCCCGCACCTCCGCCGGAATGCCGGTGCCGTTGTCGCGAATGCGAATTTCGACGGCGCTTCCGAGGTTTTTCGTGGTGGCGGTGAGAGTCGGCTCGAAGCCGGGCCGCGCGTTCTCGGTCTTGCGCCTGGTCGCGGCATAGAAGCTGTTCGAGATCAGATTAAGGAAGGCGCGGGTGATCTCCTGCGGAAACAGCTCGACCGAGCCTGCAGCGGCATCGAAGTCGCGTTGCAGGGTGATACTGAACCCCGGCTTCTCGGCGCGGGCGCCGTGATAGGCGAGATTGAGGCTCTCTTCGAGAAGCAAATTGATATCCGCGGGCCGGTATTCACCGGAGCCCTCGCGCGAATGCAGCAGCATATTCTTGACGATGGAGTCGGCGCGCTTGCCGTGCTGGACAACCTTTTCCAGGTTGTCCTTCAACATGCGCGTCAGTTCGTCGACCTCTTTTCGCGTCCTTTCGCTGAACGCGGCTGTCTTGAGAATATCATTCAGTTCATCGGTCAATTCCGCCGACAGTGCCGAAAAATTATTGACGAAATTGAGCGGGTTCTTGATTTCGTGCGCGATACCGGCGGTAAGCTGGCCGAGAGACGCCAACTTCTCGGTCTGGATCAGGCGATCCTGCGCGGTGCGCAGGTCATTCAGCGAGCGCGCCAGTTCCCGAGTACGCTCCTGGACCTGCTCGAACAGACGCACGTTGCTGATGGCGATCACGGCCTGGTCGGCAAAAGACTTCAGAAGCTCGATCTGCTTGTCATTAAAAGGTTGCACCTCGATGCGGCGAAGCGAGATCACGCCGATCGCCTCACCATCCTGCAGCAACGGCACGCTCAGAACCGTGCGCTGACCCTGGTTACGCGCCAGCTCGCGGCCTTCCGGGAAATCATCGCCCTCCGGCCCGAGCAGGTCGTGTATATGCTGCGGAGTCTTGTCGACCACAGCCCGGCCAGTGACCCATCTCCGGTTGATCGGCCATCGCTCCAAGTTGATCGGGATCGGTCCGTGGTGAGCAGAGAACACGAGATCTCCACCATCCTTCAGGAAAACCAAGGCATCGTAGGCTTCGCAAATCTCGCAGGCGCTCTCAACGATAGCCTTCAGGGCCGGGTCGACATCGGTCGGCGAGGAGGCTATCACCTTCAGGATGTTGCTGCTGCCGGTCTGAAAGACCAGCGCCTCGGAAAGATCATCGGTCCGCTGCCGCAGTTCCCGCAGCAACCGCGCATTCTCGATGGCGATCACCGCCTGTTTCGCAAAATTGCTCAGGAGCTCGATTTGCCTGTCGCCGAACGGGCGGACCTCGTTGCGATAAATGGTCATCGCGCCGATCACATCGTCATCGCGAAGCATCGGTACGGTTACGATCGTACGCGCGCCGCCAAGCTCGATCAGTTCAACCGTGGCCGGAGCACGCTCGCGGTAGGAAGCCGTGTCTCGCATGTCAGCCAGGTGGACGATCTCCTTGGTGGCGACGGCGGTGGCCAGGGGGCTCTTTGGATGCGGGACGAAGACCTTGTTGAGCCGCACGGCGACAAATTCGGATGGCACATTGCAAAGCGCCACGTGCCGCATCGAGCCGCTCTCAACCAGATTCATCACCCCAAATTCGGCGCCGCAGACCCGCACCGCATTCTCCAGCATCCTGTCAAAGACCGGGGCCAGATCGCCTGGCGACGAACTGATCATCTGAAGCACATCGGCGGTCGCGGTCTGCTGCTGGAGCGACTCTTCCAGGTCACGCGTCCTGGCTTGTACCTGCTCGAAAAGCTCCACGTTCTGAATAGCGATCACCGCCTGATCGGCAAAGGTGCGCAAGAGCTCCTTGTCCTTGTCGGCAAATGCTCCCGACTCCTTCCGTGTGATACT